>Ga0315901_10000583_pt1 | contig 54477 bp, 48 predicted proteins | sample LakEriMetagenome_10_FD_203761 | JGI IMG/M metagenome (GOLD analysis project Ga0315901, IMG submission 203761) | Freshwater fungal communities from buoy surface, Lake Erie, Ohio, United States - Buoy 2 MA116 | ecosystem: Environmental > Aquatic > Freshwater > Lake | place: USA: Lake Erie, Ohio... | reverse complement strand
CAGCCGAGCGAACTTAGACGGCATCGGGGTAGTTTTCCTTACGCTTTCGGCGTCTGTCTTGCCAAAGCTCCCAAACGATAGGCAAAACACTTACGAGAATAATGCCGATGGTTACGAGAAAAAAGTTTTCTTGAATCCATTGAACTTTGGCCAGGAAGTATCCTGCGAACAGGAAAATGCTGACCCATGCAAATCCTCCGACAATATTATAAAGCCAGAACTTAAAGAAGTTCATTTTGCCAATCCCTGCAACGAAAGGGGCAAAGGTTCGAATGATAGGGACAAAGCGTGCAAGGATGATCGTTTTTGGGCCATAGCGATCGTAAAACCGCTGAGCTCGATCCAAATGCTCTCGATGAAACCATTTGGAAGTATCGCTGCGGAAAACCTTAGGCCCAGTTTTGAATCCAATCCAATAGTTGACCGCATCGCCCAAGATTGCTGCTACGGTCAATAGCGGCCAAAGTACCCAGATGCTCATTGGGCTGCCATCGATCGCACAGAGCGATCCGGCGGCAAACAACAGCGAATCACCTGGCAAAAAGGGGAGTACGACCAAGCCCGTTTCGCAGAAAACGATCAGGAACAGGATTGTATAGAGCCACGGGGCACCGACGGCCTCCATCAATTCTCGAAGATGTTTATCGACGTGCAAAATCCAGTCGATCCATTGTCGCATGCTCAGATACTCTCGGAGGAAAACTAGGGGAGTGCCATTGGGTTAAGATAGAAAGGAGCTTGATCGCACCAGACCTCCGGACCTGCTTATCGACCTAAACCCTTACAGGCAGGGATTTTAGTCCGTTTGGCCAGTCGGAGTAACCCTCGATTTGGTCTTTTCCTAAATCTGGACTTCTGTAAACTCTCCAATCGTCAATTACTAGGAAATGTGGCACATTTTCGTTTTCTTTGGGTGAATTAAAGACTATGGACCTATCCAAACTACGCAACATTGGGATCAGCGCACACATCGACTCGGGCAAAACCACCCTCAGCGAACGCATTCTGTTTTACGCCGGACGCATTCACAAGATCGAAGAGGTCAAGGGTGATGGCGACGGAGCGACGATGGATTACATGGAATTGGAAAAGGAGCGGGGCATTACGATCACCTCGGCTGCTACCCAATTGCAATGGAAAGACAACATCATCAATTTGATCGACACCCCAGGCCACGTCGACTTTACGATCGAAGTCGAACGCTCGCTACGCGTTCTCGACGGTGCCGTCTTGGTTCTCTGCTCCGTGGGTGGTGTACAAAGCCAGTCGCTAACAGTCGATCGCCAGATGCGTCGCTATGGCGTGCCTCGCTTGGCGTTCGTCAACAAGATGGATCGAACCGGTGCAGATGCCTACCGCGTTGCCCAACAGGTTCGCGATAAACTCAACGCCAACGCCATCATGATGCAAATACCCATCGGTGCGGGCGAAACCTTTGAAGGTGTGATCGATCTGATCACCATGAAAGCCTTCTTCTTTGACGGCAAGGATGGTGAAGATGTCCGTGAGGAAGAGATTCCCGCAGATTACGTGGCCAAGGCCAAAGAAATGCGTCAGAAGATGCTCGATGGCCTCTCGGACTTCAACGAACAACTCATGGAACTTCTGTTCAACGAGCAAGAGGTTCCGACAGAATTGATTTATCAAGCTTGCAAGGACGCCACTCAGGCTCGCAAGATTACCCCCGTTTTCTGCGGCTCTGCATTTAAGAACAAAGGCGTTCAATTGCTTCTGGATGCCGTCTTGCGATATCTGCCTAGCCCGCTCGAGCGAACCATTTCGGCTCGTAAGTTCGGAAATGAAGAGGAAAAGATTTCCCTGGTTCCTGAGCCTGATAAACCATTCGTCGGCATGGCCTTTAAGATCGTCGAAGATCCGTTTGGTCAGTTGACCTTCATGCGGATTTATCAAGGGAAAATCTCTAAAGGCGAAATGTATGTCAACCAGCGGACTAGCAAGAAAGAACGCTTCAGCCGCATCGTTCGCATGCACGCCGATAAGCGAGAGGAAATCGATATTGCCGAAGCCGGCGACATCGTTGCAATCATGGGGATCGATTGCGCCAGCGGGGAAACCTACAGCAACGATCGCGAATTCTGTAGCCTCGAAAGCATGTACGTGCCCGAGCCAGTCATCAAAGTCGCGGTCACTCCAGCTAGCCGCGCCGATGCCGACAAGATGAGCAAGGCTTTGAATCGCTTCCGCAAAGAAGATCCGACCTTCCAAGTCTACAACGACGAAGAAACCAGCGAAACAATCATCTGCGGGATGGGTGAATTGCACCTGGATATCTACGTCGAACGTATGCGCCGAGAGTACAAGGTCGAAGTCAACGTCGGTGCACCCAAAGTCAGCTACCGAGAAACCCCAGGCGAAGCCAGGGAGTTCAACTACAAACACAAGAAGCAAACCGGTGGTTCGGGTCAGTTCGCCCACATCGTCGGCAAGCTTTCTCCGATGGATCCCGAAGGCGAAAAGACTTTCGAGTTCGAAGACCATGTCACCGGTGGTCGTATTCCAAAGCAATTCATTCCACCGGTCGAAAAAGGCTTCAAAGACTCGATGTTCAAAGGCCCATTGGCTGAATTCCCAGTCGTGGGTGTGAAGATCGATCTCGAAGACGGTAGCTACCACGACGTCGACTCCAGCGAGCGAGCCTTCTACATCGCCGCCTGCGACTGCTTCCGCGAAACCTTGAGAGCCGCCAACCCGATGCTCCTCGAACCGATCATGAAGTGCGACATCGAGTGCCCCGAGAACGATCAAGGTTCGGTCGTAGGTGACATCATCTCCCGTCGGGGATTGGTCAATAACACCGACGCCCGCGACGGCATCTCGTACATCACCGCCGAAGTCCCCCTTGCCAATACCTTCGGATATGCCACCGATCTTCGCAGCATGACCAAAGGCCAAGGAACCTTCGCTATGGAACTGGCCCGCTATTCCGCCGTACCTCGCAGTCTCCAAGACGACATTATCAACGAACGCAAAAAGCAACTGGCCGCAAGGGCCAAGGCCTAAGCTCGTTTGCATTCAGATTTATGCGGTCGAAATCCGATAAACCAAAGACGCAGGCTCCCAGCTTGCGTCTTTTCTTTTTCATCTCACAAATTCCGTTTAAGCATTATGCCCACGGGCATCAAGCCACCGTGGTGGCCACAGGTAATCCCCACTAAAATACCACTGTCACCGACCAAAACGACCTAGTTCTCCTTGGGCGAGCATCCGATGAATTCCTACAACCTAACCCATCTAAAACAGCTCGAAGCCGAAAGCATCCACGTGATTCGCGAGGTGGCAGCCGAGTTCAAAAAACCGGTCATGCTTTACTCGGTAGGAAAGGACTCGGCTGTCATGACCCATTTGGCACTCAAGGCTTTCTACCCCGCCAAACCTCCGTTTCCCTTCCTGCACGTCGATACGACATGGAAGTTTCGCGAGATGATCGAGTTCCGAGATACCTACGTCAAGAAAGAACTCGGAATTGAACTGCTTGTGAATATCAATCACGAGGGGCTCAAGCTCGGGATCGATCCATTTGAAAATAGCGACAAACACACCGAGGTGATGAAAACCGATTCGCTCAAAGCAGCACTGACCAAATACGGTTTCGACGCAGCCTTCGGCGGCGCTCGGCGCGATGAGGAAAAATCACGCGCCAAAGAACGTGTGTTTTCTTTCCGTGACAAGTTCCATCGTTGGGATCCAAAGAACCAACGACCCGAATTGTGGAGCCTCTACAACTGCCGAGTCAATCCTCAAGAGAGCATCCGCGTATTCCCGCTTTCAAACTGGACCGAACTGGATGTTTGGCAATACATCTACCTTGAGAACATCCCTCTGCCCGATCTTTATTTTGCCAAGTTGCGACCGGTCGTGTTTCGCAATGGTGCTCTGATCAGCCCCAACGACGACCGATTCAAACTACGCGATGGTGAGGTCATCGAACACAAGATGATCCGATTTCGAACGCTCGGTTGCTGGCCACTGACAGGTGCAGTGGAATCCAATGCAGCAACCTTACCGGAAATCATCCAAGAGATGCTTCTGACGAAAACCTCGGAACGCCAAGGTCGAGTCATCGACAAAGATGGAGGGGGAGCAGGTATGGAACTGAAGAAAATGCAGGGGTACTTCTAAGATGTCGCACCAAAGTGATCTGATCGCCAAGGATATCTTGGCCTACCTCGAACAACACGAACGAAAAGAACTCCTGCGCTTTATCACCTGCGGTAGCGTCGACGATGGAAAAAGCACGCTCATCGGACGATTGCTCTACGACAGCAAAATGATCTACGAAGATCAGCTTGCTCAACTCGAAAACGAAAGCAAAGTTCACGGGACAACCGGAGGGAAATTCGATCCGGCGCTTGTCACCGACGGCCTCAGAGCCGAACGCGAACAAGGCATCACCATCGATGTGGCTTACCGTTATTTCTCGACAGCCAAGCGTAAGTTCATCATCGCCGACACCCCGGGCCACGAGCAATACACTCGGAACATGGCCACCGGCGCATCGACTGCCGATCTTGCGATTATTCTTATCGATGCAAGACATGGGGTTCTGACCCAGACCAAACGGCATAGCTTTATCGTCTCCTTGCTCGGCATTCGTCACGTGGTCGTGACCATCAACAAAATGGACTTGGTCAATTACAGCCAAGAACGCTTTGATCAAATTTGCGATGACTACAAGCAATTCGTTTCTAGGTTGGATCTCCCCGATTTGCATTTCATCCCGCTTGCTGCCCTTCACGGTGAGAATGTCGTCGATCAAAGCCCTAATATGCCTTGGTACAAAGGAAGCACACTCATGAGTTTCCTCGAGTCGGTTTATATCGGCTCGGATCGAAACCTCGAAGACTTCCGCCTGCCAATCCAATACGTCAACCGACCGAACCTAGACTTCCGCGGGTTCTGCGGAACGATCGCTTCTGGGATCCTCCGAAAAGGGGACCAGATCATGGTCATGCCCTCGAAACGGGTTAGCAAGGTTAAGCGAATCGTTACCCAAGACGGGGATTTAGAGGAAGCTTTTTGCCCTCAGTCGATCACCGTTGTACTTGAAGACGAAGTCGATTGCTCGCGAGGGGATATGATCGTCCGGCCTGGGAACATCCCCAAGGCGACCAATCAGTTCGATGCAACAATCGTCTGGCTGAACGCTGAACCACTTTTGCCCGGTAAGACCTATCTGATCAAACACACCAGTCAAACCGTTCCTGGTCAGATCGATTCACTGCGGTACAAAGTCGACGTCAACACACTTCACCGTTCCCCCGCACCGGACTTGCAACTCAATGAAATCGGTCGCTGCTCGATCACACTCAGTCAATCGGTTTACTTTGACCCGTATAAGCGGAATCGCGTGACCGGATCGTTCATCATCATCGACCGATTGACCAATGCGACCGTCGGTGCAGGGATGATCACCGACCGCGATTCAGCGAAAACCAAGGCAGCTTGGGAATCCACCCAACAGGAAGCCTCCAAGAGCGAGTCGATGACCGATGTCAGTCCGCAAGAGCGCTCGGCACGGTTCGGACAGTCACCCGCAACGGTGCTCTTTACCGGATTGACCGGTACGGGCAAATCAACCATTGCTAGAGCTGTCGAGCGAGCATTGTTCGACGTGGGCCGAGCCGTGATGGTTCTCGATGGCGAAAAGATGCGAAGCGGAGTCAACCAAGATCTCGGTTTCTCGGTCGAAGACCGCAGCGAGAACCTTCGACGTTCAGCCCACATCGCTCGTATCATGAACGATGCGGGTTTGATTTGCTTGGCCGCATTTGTCGCTCCGAGCGAATCGATCCGAGCACGCGTTGCCGAACTCGTGGGAAAGGATCGATTCTTGGTCGTACACCTCGTTGCCGACGAAACGGTTCGTAAGGCCCGAGATATCAAAGGCCATTACGCGAAGGCCGAGGCTGGAGTGCTTCCGAACTTTCCAGGCGTCAGTGCCCTGTACGAGGCCCCCCAACAGGCGGACCTCGTGATCGACTCAGGGAAACAAACCGTGCAAGAATGTGTTGATCAAGTCCTCCAATTGCTAGTCCAGCGAGGCTTGATCAAACTCTAACTAGCCCCGTTTTTGGCGACGAGCTCTGCATGCAAGCCCTAGGGCTGATAGCCCGAAGATTGCCATCGAGGAGGGTTCTGGAACCGCCTGAGTTGCATTGCTAATTTCCCAATACATGTTGAAGGTGGTGTTACCAGCGGTGATTAGTAAATCACCCAAGTTGGTAAGCATTGGATTCCCGAAAATATTGGGATTTGATGGTATCTCCCAACGGCCTGGACTGGACAAATTGTTGTAGATACCTACGGAGCCCCCAAATGGACCGCCTGTAAAACCAACGACGCCGAGATGGTTCATAGGGAGTGTGGCAAATCCGGCAGCACCAAACCCGGGAAAAGCAAGAGAAACTGCTCCCCAAGCATTTCCGGATGATGGAAGCAGTGTCATCGTGTAGACAGTCGATCCCTCTGTGATTTCCATGGTGACCGTCATCGGGATGAAAAAATAGGGAGTTGTGCCCTGAAGTGCACCCGAAGTAAGATTTGCCGTGTCCCCGGTTCCGTAGAGAGCGTACGACGCATTCGTGAAACTCGTGCCGTTTAGAGTTCCCGTTAATCTATGGTCGCCTCCATTAAGAACGTAATTCATCGTGGCGGCTTGAACCTGTCCGCAAATCGTAAGAAACAGACAGAAGGCAAAACGAGTAACATGAGAGCTAAAATTGCTCGTCCTAGAAAATCTCATCACAAAACACCCTATTGGTCTAGCAAAACGCGATCTCCTAAAGATTGATTGCGAAAGATCCTTCCCGGTAGAGTCTTGGCACCTAGGTGCACAAGAACCTTACCTCGCTAATCCGGGATGTAACCACCCCTATTAGGATTAACGCAAAAAGGAGAGATATCGGTTCCCAACAGCGTTCTTAAGATGTTGGGTTCTTCAGGAATTATTGTGGGTGAAAAGTCGTGCATCGCATCGGGTTTCTTCGTACTCGTACTCAGCGAAGCGGTACTCAGTGCAACGGTACTCGTACTCGAAGCCCCTGTGCACCACCGTTGCTTTTCGAGTACGAGTACGATAAAAGCCAGAAGCGTATACCATTAGCCACGATAATTCCTGAGGATCCCCAATAGGGAAACGCTACTAGAGATACTTGGCCAATCGGGCACATAGATCCGCCGTGCGGCAACTATATCCCCATTCGTTGTCGTACCACGAAACAACCTTGACCATCTTGCCTTTGTCACCAAGGACCTGGGTAAAGTCTGCGGCGAAGATGCTGCTATGCGGATCGTCAATGATGTCGCTCGATACGATGGGGTCTTCGGTGTAGCAAAGGATTCCCTTGAGCGGCCCTTCTGCGGCAGCCTTCATCGCTGCATTGATATCTTTGACGGTCGTTTCAACCTTTAGGTTAGCCGTTAGGTCGACTACCGATCCGGTTGCAACCGGAACACGCATGGCGATTCCCGTGAGTTTGCCTTTGAGTTCAGGAATGACCAAACCTACTGCCGATGCCGCACCGGTGGAGGTAGGGATGATGTTCAAGGCCGCAGCGCGAGCGCGGTAAGCATCCGAGTGAGGCAAGTCTTGGACTCGCTGATCGTTCGTATAAGCATGCACAGTGGTCATCAAACCACTTTCAATTCCAAACGTCTCATGCAGTACCTTGGCAATCGGTGCCAAGCAGTTGGTCGTGCACGATGCGTTCGAAACGCAAAGCATATCCTTCGAGAGTTTGTTATCGTTGACCCCAAGAACGCAGGTCAAATCCGCTCCATCCTTTGCAGGTGCACTCAAAACGACTCGTTTGCAACCTGCCGTCAAGTGGGAGTCGTACCCTGGCTTGCCATCCTTGGAGCGTCCTGTGAAAAACCCAGTGCTCTCGATGACAATATCCACGTTGTTGTCTTTCCAAGGCAACTTCGATGGATCTTTTTCGGCTAGCGCCAAGATCTTCTTTCCGTTGACGATCAAGTGCTTATCGTCATATCCAACGGTGCCGTCATAGCGCCCGTGTACGCTGTCATATTTCAGTAGCGTTGCAAGCATTTGGTTGTCGGTCAAATCGTTGATCGCCACGACTTCGAACTCGTTTGAACGGGCCATCAAGTTTCGAAAAGTCAGTCGACCGATACGTCCAAAGCCATTGATCGCGATTCGAGTAACCACTGAATAATTCTCCGACGGAAAAAAAGAGGATGGAAAACTTCATCGCAGACAAAACCGCAACAAAGATAAACAAAATATAGCGATACGCTCTGGTAGCTTCAATCACAAGTCGTGGCCAGTAACTCGATGAAACCTAAGCGTGGCTAATACTGCCCCAAAACCCCTATACGGGTCGCTTAAATCGCTTTGCCGGCGACTTCGTACATCAAGCCATCGCTATAAGTCGCGATTCGATCTCATCGTAAATCGACAAGGCGACGGGATTTTCCTTCGAGCCTGGGTAAACTCCCTTCTGCCACCCGATCGACCGCCACACGCAACTGCAGTCGACTCTGGAGTTCTTTGGCGAGCGATTCTCGGCAATCCTCACGGTCTTCGATCTCTAATCGCAATTCATCCAGCGCACCGGACTTGCTGAGCACCAGCCTGTACTCCCCAATACTGGGATACTCCCTAACAATCGCATCGATGCTCGTCGGAAAAATATTCACTCCACGCACGACGATCATTCCATCGAGCCGTCCGAGGACGCCTTGTTCGAGCCTCACGAACATCGACCCCGCGTTTTTGGACTCTGTAGCATCTGCAGGCCATCGAGGTCTCACTAAATCCCCGGTGCGATAGCGGATCACCGGAGCCCCGGTACGACCTAGACTCGTCAGTACCAATTCCCGAATCGACGAGTCGTTTTGGGAGCAGGCGTCGGATTCGATCGGTAAGTACTCGGCGATAAACTCGGATTCAATCACATGCAGGGCATTGCCATCGATGCTACCAAAGCCCCAGGGTCCGATTTCGGTAGCACCTGCGTGATCCATGACCATCGCTCCGTAAAGTTCTTGGATCGCATTGCGTACACTCGGAACACTTCCTCCAGGTTCTCCGGCTACAAACACGCAACGGATCGACGAATTCTTGAGTCCCTTGCCGATCGATTGGGCTAACTGCCCTAAATGGATCGCATAGCTTGGGGTGCTAAACAAGACGGTTGGCTCAGACGCGTGGATCAAGTCGATTCGAGCTTCCGAAGACATTCCACCCGATGGGATGACCATGCAATCGCGATGCAAGCACGCGTCGTGCGCGCTCCAAAAGCCGATGAATGGACCGAAAGAAAATGCCATTAAAACCCGATCGTTGCGGCTTATCTGGCAAGCATCCAAGACGTATTGCCAAGTGTCGATCCACCACTGCCAATCCGACGGGCTATCGAGGATGACCATCGGACGGCCTCGAGTCCCACTGGTGCGATGGTAGCGTCGATAATGCTCCAGTGGATAACTGTGATGCTTGGCTACCCCGGAAGCATCATCGCTGATCCAATCACTTTTGCTCATCAGTGGCAGTTGCTGCAACTCGTCGAGTGAAGCAAGTTCGATTCGGTTAGCCTTGTAACGCTGTCGATAGAATTCATTATTGGCTAGGACTTCGGCCAATAGTTGATTGAGTCGAGCTAGTTGCCAAGCTTGCAACTCGGCTCGGGTTGCTTGGTTCCAACGCTCTCGCAAAATTCGCTGCGTGCTTTTGTTCGCTTCTTCGGTGTTCATGAAAGGCTATTGCCTTCGAATTCGTTTTGAGAATTCCGGATCATCTGCGTAAGCCCCGGCGAGCTGGTTGATCTGGGAAATGCTTCGAGCATACTCGAAAGAACCTTGGATTTCGAGCAGTCCAAGTTCGTAGGCGAGGCGGTCGGAATGTCCGGGAAATAGAACCCTCCAATCCCGTGGGATCCTGCCAGGCCTTAACTTATTGACATGATCAACCAGGTTGGTCGTGCAGTTATTTGTGAGCGAGTCGTAGTACTCTGGCTGGCGATGGAGTTGATTGATCCGCGCGAGCATATCGACAAGCAGATCCTGGATCTGCTGCGGTTCGGCCCTTCCTGGATACAAATAGACCTCGACGTCCCGAACCAACGTCCGAAGGAGAATCACATCGCGCTCGTCGGCAACGACATACGTGAGCGGAAAGCGTCGTCCTGTTCCCGCAACAGCCGAATAATCTTGGTCTTCTTCGAGCCGAGCTTCGACCGAAACGACGAAATGCCGGCCATCTGCAAGCCCGAAACTGAGCATCGTATGTGCGAGCAACGAAGACTCTTTAAACGGAACAATGATAAAGTCGATCTTTCGGACATCCGAGAGTCTAAACTTTAAATCGTAATGTCGGACATCGTAATCCGACTCGCTTCGGTAACGGCAGTTTCGAACGTTGCGAATCGTGATCGTATCGCCTTCGAACTCCACGTAAGGCAAGATCATCAGATCCGCGCGCCACGGCCTGAGCGTGAGTTGCTCAGGCGTTAGTTCCGTGCGACCGTTCTTGAGGAAACCCACCAAAGCGTTTTCGTTCAAACCTTTGGCAAGCGGTGTCGAGCAAGCTGTCAGACTAAGCCAAATAAGGCAAAGCGACAAAATTCCACTAGCGAACCTGGTTTTGACCCGAGAAGTCATAGCTGGTGCTCCGTCCTACGCTCCCAGGTCGATAAGCACCGCTGTTGCTTGCCGGCGGAAGGCTCGGCATTCCAGGGGCACTGCTTGATGGAAGTAGCGGCGCTGCGGGAATAGAGCTAGGTGGAAGACCTGGGCTATTGGGCAAACTCGGAAGCGACGGTACTCCCTGTGGAATACCCTGTGGAATACCTTGAGGAATTCCCTGTGGCATGCCCTGTGGAATCATCTGCGGAATCCCTTGCGGTACCCCCTGAGGAATCCCCTGAGGTACTCCCAGAGGAATTCCTTGCGGAACCCCTTGTGGTGCTAGACCTGGGTTACCGAAGGAAGGAGTCCCGCTTACTGGAATACCACTCACTGGAATACTATTGGCAGGACCGCCATAAGCGGGAGGAAGATTCGGGATGTTGTTTTGTGAGTTGTTGTTGGGTAGGGGTACCGGTCCGTACACTGCGCTCCTGATTCCCGACCCACCAGGAGGTAAGGTCGAACCGTAAGGATTGTTATTGCTGGGTGCTTGGGACATCGTTCCCGCTTGTCCCACCGGAGCTTGAGCTAACCCGTAAGGATTTGTATTGGTTACAGTGCTCGGCAACGATGCGCCGCTCATTGAACCATTAGGGATTGAACCATTAGGAGTAAAGCCATTGGGCAAGGCACCACTTGGTACAGCTCCATTTGGTTGCGTGGTAGGCGGCATCGCAGCATAGGGATTTGATCCATTGGGGTTGGCTGCGAAGTTATTGGGAGCAGCCGGGGTTGTTCGAGGTTGGGCTACGTTGTAAGTCCCCGGAGTAAAACCATTATTGGCTGCTGCAGTTCCGGGACTTGGGATGGCTCCTGGAGGGTTACTTGCCAGGTTTGTGTTTGGCGTCGGAGTTCCGGGGACTGGGCTAGGTGTATTGCGAGTCGCAGGGCTTACGGGGCCACCAGATTTGGATGGATCCTGGGCTAGTGACGTGACACCGCTACTTGATGAGGTCGGTAGATTCGTAGGTGGCTTGGTGCCAACGATCTTGTCGGCCGAGGGTTTCTTCGACCAAGGGAACATATTGAAGCTGGGGGATTTCCAAGTCTGGCAACCGGTTTGAGTACCGGCTAGCATGGCGAGCAATAAACCGGAGCGAACCCAATTTGGAAAACGACTGAGCATGGCGAATTGATCCTCGCAAAGCGAATCGAGCAGTAATGCTCCTTGTGGGAGCTAATCCTATAACGCGACTGGTCGACGATTGGTACAATCATCGGAACCCCCATTGGAACACCGGTAGTAGCACAGTCGTCGCGTGCAAGTCAACATCGATTCGGCCCGAAGCTTATCTGCTTTTTAGCACATTTTTCCCATGAACCACCAACACGAGATACCCATTCGAGTTCGCTACCATGAGGTGGACGGACAAAGTCGCGTCCACCATGCACAGTACCTGAATTACTTTGAACGCGGTCGGGTCGAAATGCTTCGCGCCTCGGGGATCTCGTACCGTCAAATCGAGGAAAGCGGAATATTGTTGGTCGTTCGCAACATGAACATCCATTTTCACATGCCAGCCCTTTTCGACGACGAACTGCTGCTTGAGACACGCATCGACTATTGCCACGGAGCCCGCATCGAACACCATTACCGTTTGATCCGAAAACACCCCGATGGGATAGGCCAAGACTTGATCGTTACGGCCACCAGCGAGCTTGCATGCATCGATCGAACGGGTCGAGTGCAACGCCTTCCACCGATGTTGCAATTGAATATCCGACCTGCAAAAAGTGGCAACGACTCATGAGTGCGATCCAACAGTGGCTCGATGGACTCGCTTGCCCAATCCCTTTGCAATTGGTCCCAGCAAATGCCCCTGAGGTCGAGGGCTTGGCCAAGTCGCTCAGCGAGGCTTTAGAAAAGTCAGGATCAACCCTCGGTGGAGCCTTCGAGGCACTGCTGTATCTGAGAATTGGGCTCATGGAGCCGGCCCATGGAAATGTTCAAGATGCCAAACGGGGCATCGAGGCGTATATCCATGGAGTCCTGCATCGCATGGAGGGAGACACTTGGAATGCCAAGTACTGGTTTGGTCGAGTCAACGATCCAAAATTGATCAAACGCATCGATCAGCACATGCTCACGAGCCAGATTGCAAACTGGAGCGGTCCTGAGGACTTCGCCGATGCTTGCAAGTCTCCATCGGTTGCTCATCGTGAGGATTTGTCGCGTATAGCAAGTTGCGAGTGGGAATCGCTTTGGCAGATCGTAAACGAAAAAAACCCTCGATGAAAACACCGAGGGTTTTTTCGCTTTTTTATTTCCTGTGTAGAGATCTACACGAGTTCCTTCTTGGCACCGATGAGAGTCCTGAGTCTCTCTGCAAGCAAACGGGCATCAAAAGGCTTCTTGAACGTTTCATTGATACTGGAACGATCGAAGCTCATTGTGTTTCCGTCGTCGGGAAGCAGAGCGATTAAGACGATTTCGGAGAAGTCGGCATTCTTGCGTAGGTTCTGGCAGATTTGCAGCGCTTCGAGCTTACCGACTGAGAAGTCGACAATCATGCAATCTGGATGAAAACTTTCCGCTTGAATCCCTGCCTCGAAACCGCTAGCAGCGACCTGAACTTTAAAGCTTTTTTCCAGAGGAAGTTCTCGCTTCAAGTTTTCGATCAAAACCTGATCTTGCGCAACGATCAGGACTTTCGCCATGGCCTCATCTTCCAAATCTCCAAGGGGCATTCCATGCTCCTTAAGAAACTTGATCAGATACTCTCGGGGAATGCGGCGGTCTTGTGAACCGGGGATGCGGTAACCCTTGAGTCGGCCGGAGTCGAACCACTTACTGACGGTTCTCGGGGCCACCTTGCAGATCTTCGCGACCTGGCCTGTGGTGAACACCTTCATATTCTTGGTCTCCGTTACCTTCCAATTATGAAATCGAGTCAGGGTCGCTGCCTACCAGACAACGACCCAAGACAGTGGCTGCCCTTGTCGAATTCGCCCCTTGCGAGGCTCAAACAACTGGGTCTGGGCAAAACGTTGGTAGACGCTCGATGCACAGCCTGCCAGCCGATCCATCGGCAAGCAAACGACACCAAGTTTTCCTGACTGCTTCTTTGACCCCTGGTAAACTTCAAGTTGCCTGAACATCGCACCCCTACGACGCACTGTTCACTTGAAAATTTTCGCAGAACTCAAAGGCGACCGAGAAAGATCGACGCAGATGGAATCAAAGATGCCTGAGCATTCGGTCGTACGGAAAACCGACCCAGACAAATCGCTACGCGCGTTTGAGGCGCAAAGCGACCAAGATTCCCCCCTAGTTTTTTCCCCTCGGCTCGACCGAACTGGACTTGACTCCTTCAAGCCGTCCAGCGCAGTGCAGGCCGTCCAGCACCTAATTTCGTTTCAAACCGGTTGATTACTTTAGAAAGAATCTTCGCTTGGGTCAGTAAGACAGGAATTTCGTGCACGGCGAAACCAACTCAGGGAGCTTTCCAAAAATCCATCAAGAACCTGTAAGAATCGATGAAGTTAAAGGGTTTGATAGGACGAAAAAGCCCCGATTTTTTGGCATGGAACGCCGACATAACCTCGGCCGGGGTCGTAAGACCCCAGTGACTTGAAGAGGCCAAGGGTGCCATCGATGCAATTTCGAAAATCTTCTCAAACGAACCGTTTTTCCCTTCATGCCAGTTCGCAAAGCGACTTCAGGAAGCTAACCAATTCTTGAATCCGAGGTAGCGAGACAGTGTTCCGTGAGACCCAGCGATCTCTCAAAAGCGAAACCTGGATTGTCGAACCGGGCCGAAGGAAACTCGATATGCAACCTACCACGGCTTTGGATCGCCCATGGGGACCATTTATCTCCATAAGATCCACTGCTTCAAATGGAGGACAAGTTTTTTCAACTGAGTCAACAAATTGAATCGCTGCAGCGTGTAGAGTTGGATAGATCAACTGAGCACAATCAAGCATGAGATCTTCAGTTGCTCCACAGTCCGTAGGCCTTGGTAGGGTATAAATCCCCGTGTTCGGCTTACCATACGCAACGTTGGCTGGACGAATCGGCGTTGAAAGGTTTATATCTTTCAAAATTTGCTCGCAACTTTGACGAATCGCGATTGGATCATCGTCGGAATCTGGGATGAGCCCCACTGCTCCGAGACCCTGCAATCCGCCGTCGAGCAAAGTATTCATACTCCGCAGAGTTCGACGGAACAGATCGCCACGACCGCCAGCTTTTTGGATCACCACTGAATGCTGTTCGGATTGAAAACAAGCTCCACTAAAGAGGACATGCATCGGCAGTCCTGAACTACCCGTTTTCAAACGGCCTCGATGCTCAGTCAATCTAGACGTATCAATCAATGGACTCCACACCGATGATATTTCCTCTACATTTTCAACACTGGGTACTCCTAGAGATTGGACCAGACGGCCAATAAAAAGTATGTCCTGTTGCCCCTCGACTAGGATAAAGCAATGCTTTACACTCATCGCACATCGATGCCTTGTTCGAATCGAAGTGTCTCAAGAATTTCGCTACTAAAGCGTTTGACTTCTCTGTATCTTGCGTCTCTATCGGGAAGTTGAAATGCAACAAGATCCTCTGGATGTTTTAGATTAACGCTAAGAATAGCATCGATCGCTTCCAAGCTATGTGTCGTCGCAAAAATCTGGACATTGAAGTGTTTGGCAGCATCGAAAAGCCAGTCGAAAAACTTTCCCAGAGCATCTTTGTGAATTGCTGTTTCGACCTCGTCAATCAGCAACACTCCTCCTCGAACACTTTGCAATGCTAACGCAATACTCAAAACACGACGAGTTCCGTCTCCAAGATTACTTACAGGTGAAAAACCGGTTTCGGAATGGTGAACCCAAACAGATGAAGCCATGCCAGAACGCGAAACGACTTCCAAATTATCAATATGCGGATCGATCATTTGCATGGCTTCAATCACACTGAATTTATCTCCGCTTAGCGTTGCCTCACTCAGTTGACGTGATTGGATCAGTTCGACTCGATGTGCTACGGGAGATAGCGTGATCACAGGGATACAGTATGACTCCCCTGTGCCTCTGCTTATATATCTCTCATCTTCCCACAGTTGAAATTTCATCAACCGTTGTTCGGGAACCTGACCAAATAATGAAAGCTGTTTAGTTTTGGATGACATTTCGATCTCTGCGCCGCGACGTGTCTCATTGCCCTCATTCGGGAAAGAGGCGGAAGTCTCGTCGTCGATCGATTCCGAATCTTCATGACTAAACAACAATGGCTGTTTGTTGACATCACCTACCAATCCCTGGTAGAGGATCTTGATCTCAGTGTGATCGGTTCCAGTTCCAGCTACTGAAATTGATCCACGAAAATAGGGATCTGTCTCTGCACCCGCGGTCTGAGGAAAAAGCCATCGAACACCATCAAGTATTCGTTCACGCGAAGATTTGATCTCTCGTCGACGCGCTACATTCAAAAGCTCAAGAGGATCCATTGGTCGGCAGAAAAGCGCGATCGCTTCAAGGACCGAGGTCTTGCCAGAGCTATTTTCGCCGACTAGCAGATTGATGCGTCGCAAGTCCTCAACAGACATATCCTTTAATTGACGAAATGCCTGGATTTGCAAACTTTGTATTCGTGTCACTTGTCACTCCATCAAGTATCTATCCCGCCATCGGGCTTGGCGGGCTTGGACTGCTTCTCCTCGGTTTCCTTCTTCTCTCGCCAAGGCTTCTTTTCCTGATAACTCTTGAGCTCCTCCTTGAGCTGGTCGATCTGTTCGGCCTCCTCCTTCGTACCGAGCTCCACAGCCTTCGTCGACCACTCGATCGCTTTGTCGAATTGACCCAGCTCGGCATAAGCCGCCGCAAGCGTACTTAAGATGTGGGACTTCTTGTACTCGGTCAGTTCACAAGCCTTTAAACCCGTCTCCAGTGCCCTGTCACCGTTTCGAACCGAATCCTCAGGACTCGTCGATAAGACCCACGAAAGATTGTTCAAAACCCCCGAAAGATCTTCTTCGTCTTCAGGAATATTCTTGATAGCCTCCTCGTAATCGTTGATCGCATCGGCATGGCGTCCCAACGCTAAGAGAACATCTCCTCGTAGCCGCAGCGCTTGCCAGTCAGTAGGCTCAGCACTGATAAGTCGCTCAGCAATCCGCAAAGCCTTGCGAGGCCGATCATCCATTTGGTACATCGACGCAAGCTGCATGAGCAGCATGCGGTTTTCAGGGTTCAATTGCACGAGTCTCTCAAGCTCTGCAATCGCATCTCCAACTCGCTTCTCTTGGATGGCAAGATCCATTTTGAGAAACGCAATATCAGGAATCTCAGGCCTCTTTTGCTGGAGGTAATCCAGATCCTTCTTGGACTGCTCGTAATCCTTCAAAGCCAAACAAATCCTTGCTCGATTCAAATAAGCATCCAAGTTCTCTGCATCGAGCTCGATGGCCTTGTCGCAATCGTTCTTGCCAGATTCCAACCAGCCTTTTCGCTCCTCGGGCTCGGGACTTCCCGTGCTGGCCTTGACCATCAATAAATTCGCCCGAAGCGCGTGCAGCAAACTGCTGTCAGGTTGCTTTTCGATCCGCTCATTGAGAAAACGACTTGCTTGGTCCATCTTCTCGCCTTGAACCAACATCGATACCAAGCGGCGAAGTGCGTACTCGTTGTCTGGATCAGTTTCAAGAAACTTCTGAACAATCGCTTGAGCCTCATCGTTGCGACCCACCGATGCCAATGACTCGACAGTCAACTGAATGGCTCGCTCATTTTCCGGGTCGGCTTCGATCGCTTTGAGCAAATCTTCGATTCGATCATCGACATCTTGTCGGGATACCGAACGCATGATGATGACTTCCGAGAGCTTCTTTTTGATCTCCGGATCTCTCTCGCCTGCATCAACCATCGCCTGCAGTTTCGTTCTGGCCGCATCGAGAGCCTCGCCACCTTTGCCAATCTCTTGGCGAAGCAGATGGATTCTGGCTTTCATCACATAGGCATCGACAAGGTCAGGGTCGGCCTCGATGGCCGCCTGCAGATCCTGCATCGCTTCCCCGGTGACCTTGGTTACCCGGGCCGCAGGCAAGCGAGCACCGGCAAGCTCCTCAAGCGATTTTTGAGCCCGCTGGAAGTTGGCCGCTCCAAGCATCTTTTTTGCGTCGGCCGTGTCGAGTTCATCGAGCCCTAGCTCCAGGGCCTTTTTGCACAATTCAATGACTTTTCCAAGCGACTCTTTGGACGTTTCGGTCACTCGCAAACGACTGGCTTCCTCAAATGCCTCGGAACCCTTGTAGTCATCGTCGCTCGCAGGCTTCGACTCGGTCGCATTAGGTTTGTCTTGGGACCAGGCCGAGTTGGATGACACCCAAGATCCTGCCACAAAGCCACCGCAAGTGAGAAACACCGCCAGAAATCGTGCTCTTGGGCTACCTGCTCGAAACCCGCAAAAACCTACTTGAAGACTCACAATATACCTCGTATGCACAGAATGGACGCAAGAACCATTGACAAATCGGATCATTCGCTTTGTATTGTAGCCGGATGCCCACTGGCGGTGTAAGCCCAGTGCCTCTAGGTAGGAAGGCTAAGCCTCCAGAAAAAGACCTTTGATGAAACCCCAAAACCCTGAATCCTTTCGATTGATTCACCTCGACGATTCCGACGAGGGATCTGTTCTCGAACGGGTTATCAAAAAGCGACTGACTGACTGGAGCTGGGGAGATGTCCGAGAATCGATTCGGCGTCGAAAAGTCCAAGTCAACGGCAACCTCTGCTTGGATCCCGTTCGAAAAGTAACCCACAAAGATGTGATCAAACTTTGGAACGAGTCTCTTCCAAAGCCGATCGAAGCGACCGATATCCGCATCGTCTACGTGGACGAATTCCTCGTAGTTGTCGAAAAACCCGCAGGCATCACCAGCGTTCGTCATTTCGAAGAACGTAACCTCTCGGAGAAACGCAGACAGCTCCAACCTACCCTCGAAGAGCTCGTGCCACTTGCTCTAATGCACTACTTCCAACGCCAATCCAAGCCTAGAGATGACCAAGAATCAACGCCTAAGCGTACTAAACGTATTCCAGTGAGTCCTCGCGAATTTAAAGATGTCCGCTCCGAAGAAAGAAAGAACCTAGAACACAAACTCAAAAGACTCAGCGTCATCGCAGTCCACCGCCTCGATCGCGATACTTCGGGTCTGATGCTCTTTGCCCGAACCCCGAGTGTCGCTCAGTCTCTCATCGAGGCCTTCAAGCATCATAAGGTAATTCGCAAGTACCATGCTGTTGTCCACGGACATCCCCAACAACAAACCTTTAAGACCATCTTGGTCCGTGACCGAGGGGACGGTCATCGCGGTTCAAAACCACCCAGCATCCAGACAACCGATCCTACCGAGCAACATGCGATCACCCATATTCGACCGATCGAAAAAATCGGTCCCTACAGCCTAATCGAATGCCAACTCGAAACAGGTAGGACTCACCAAATCCGAATCCATCTTTCCGAAGCTGGCCACTTGCTCTGCGGTGATGCGATCTATTGCAAACGAGCCGATGGGTCGATCGACAAAGACTCTAGCGGTGCACCTAGGCAAGCTCTCCACTCGGCAACGCTAGCCTTCGACCATCCTATCTCCAGCGAAAAACTCGAATTCAAAATGCCTTGGCCCGCAGACCTGCATCGTTGGCTGACGAAACTCCGTCAATCAACCTAGCCGATGATCTCTCGCTTTCGATTCACATAGTCCCACAACACAAATCGATCCAGGTTGTTGCCACTTGTAAAGAAGACCCGTCCCTTGGTCTGCTCGGCCATCCGATGGGCAAATCGGATGTCTTCCTCGCTTTGTGACCAACTGGGGACGAGGAACAAATTGATGGTGATCCCTTCTCGGCCACACTCCATCGCCTCTCGCATCGTCTGTTGCTCTGTTCGTGGATCCGGGGGATAGAGCAAAAATAGCAACTGCTCCTCAAAATGTGCCGTCGGCAATCCGTCGGTAATGAGAATGACTTGCTTGTTGGGAGTATCGACCGTGGCGAGATTCTGCCGAGCTAACCTCAAGGCATGCTGGATGTTCGTAAAGTGCGGAGGAATGTCCGATTCGCTGATCCTCTGGTCACTCATGTCGGCTTTGAGCCGGACGACCGGATTGTGGATCGTCACAGGTTTAGGCATCAAGTCGATGATTTCACCGGCAGGTCGCATTTTTGCAAACGAGTACATCTCGATGAATCGCAGAAAGTCTCCGGGGTACTCCGTGGAGATCAGTCCTTGGAGAGCTAATGCCATGCGCTTGACGTTGATGTACTGGCCATCGTAACGCATCGAACCACTCATATCCATGACGACGACGGTGGCACACTTGGGACTGTTGCGTGTCTTGAACACCTCGATGTCATCGCTCCGGAGTCGAACAGGCCGCTCATCGGGCCTCCGAAGCATCGCGTTGGTCACCGTTTGAACAATGTCCATATTGGCGATCGAATCGCCGAATTCATAAGCCTTCGTCGATGGCAATTCGACACTACCATCACCGACGATCCTCCCCGAATGACGCCCGCTACGGGACGCTTCTAGATCTGCGAAAATTCGCTCCAGTAGTTTTGCCTGAAACGTCTTGTAAGCCTTCGGAGTCAATCGAAATGAGCCCGATTCGTCGCGATCGAGCCCTTGCCGCTCCGCCATTTCGCGAACTACATTGCGGATCTGCTCGCGGATTTCCTCCAACGCGTTTAAGTCCCCTGGCTGGGCATATTTCGAGAGGGCCTCCATATCGATTAAACCGATCTGCGCAGTCTTGGCCGCCTCTTCGAGCTGCTTGAGCAACTCATCGATCTGCTCGAGCTCTTTCTTGATCTCAATGGCCTGCGGTATGTCGACCTTCTGACGCCCGGTAAATGTGTACTTGCTCACAAGTTCATCGATCTGGTAACGATCGGCCAAGGCTTCCATGGTCTTGAGGACCCCCTGGGCAAACTCCGGATCGCTTCTGTCGGCTTGGTACCAAAGCTGCTCCAAAAGATAGATCTGGGATTGACGAATCGCGCGATCGTAGAGCCCCTTCAATTTGGCCGGAGGGCGAGTTCGGCGAGCAAGCTTCTCAAAATGATCAGCTGCTTTTTTGTCCAGTCCATCGACCTGATACGTTTCAAGTATCTTGCGCTTACGCTCCTCGAGCATGGCGCGCAATGCGTCAATGCTCGGTCCAAGCCCGGCGATCTGGCTCGGATCAAGCTCAATCGCACGAGCGAGCTCTTCTTCGGTAAGCTCGCGATAGCTTCCATAAGCCAACGCGTGCTCAAAGGCGTTCGAGACTAGATCCGCACTGGGCTCGGCCAACGGACTTGGAAATTCCGTTGGATTGTATTTTTGATAGACGTGGATGATCCCGCCGATGTCGTTTCGTTTTTGCATAGATTCCTCAACGCTATTGTAGGGTAGCTGTCCAGATCTGAAGCCAAGGCGAGCCCTTGGGCCTCGCATTCCAGAAAATCCGCTGATTCCAGAGCCCCCCCTGCGAGTTTCTCAAGAACTGAACCGGACCGAAAATCTCACCAAAGGACTGAGTATCCCACTCGATCTCAGTCTCTTCGCCCGTTTGCAAATCGAGGAGCCTCAGGCGATCCCCCACCAAATAACTCAGTTGCCGGCCCCCTGGATCGATCGATATCGGATGGGTGATGGACTCTTGGTTTTCCGAAATAAATTCCCATCGTCCATCGGACACCTCAACACGAACGACTCTGACCGTCCCCTGCGAATCCCTCATCATCGTATAAACCCATCGCCCGCAGTTCGATGCTTGGAGCCAATGCCTAGGACCTGCAACTCCCGGATGCACAGCCGAATCGCTGTGGGTTAGCCGCCGAAGCTCGATCCCCATGGGCACAGCATAGCCCCAGGTTCCTACCTTCTTTTGTCCACTGGCATGAATCGGCCCTTGCAACATGCTAGGCCACTTCAACGCATACTCGGGGAACTCTGCCACATAGATCTCATCGATCCACTTTGGATCCGTAAAGCTTGATCTCAGTCGCACGATCATGGCTAGTTTCAAAGGTGCGTGCGCATCGTGCGGGTTTGAAATCCAGCACTCCTCTCGAGCCGATTCGATGGGATCCTCGGGGATCAGTGCCAAAGCCGACCAACCGACTCCATCAAAGTTGTCTTCGAAACACGTTTTTGTATCCGGCATGGTTTGCCTATTGGTTGATTCCCAACGATCAACCAAAGTGAAACCAACAGTGCGTCGATCAGGCAATCTCGCGTCGTTGTAAGTGAAACTCACCCAGCGCCCGTCTGGCGAAAAGCTATGGGCATGGGTTCCACCTGAAAGTGCACCCCAGACTGGTTCAGACGCTAATTTACGCGATTCGAGTGCTGAAATCTCAACTGCTGGATTCCTCGGATCGAAACCTGCCCAAGCGCCAAAGCGACGTGTCATCGCATAGGGTCGGTCTTGATCGCAATTGGTCAGCCCATGGATAAACAATACACTGGAGCGAAGTGGATGGCACACGACCGCGCCTACGCCTGGGCCATAATCCGACCGGCTCTGAGTATCGTAGATCACCCTTGTGGTATCATCGATCAAATCGAGCGACTCGATGCGAGTCGTCTTGATGATGTCTGGATCGGCATTGCGAGTGTCATAGTATAGAAACTGCCCGCAATGAGAAAGCGATTGGCGATGGTTCAGAAAATGACCATAGTTACCATCGGTGCGTTGCCGAAGAATCGCTCTGATTCTTGCCATCGCTCGCTTAGCTCAAAAACAAAAGTGCGACATTGACATAGATGAGAATCCCAAGCAGATCGCTAAGTCCAGCGACGAACTGGTTGCTCATCATCGCTGGATCGAGCCCCATGCGTTTGAACATCAGTGGTAGCACACTACCCATGCACGTTCCACACAGCACGACGCACAAAATCGTAATCGGAATGATTAAGGCTTGTGTGTATGTCGGCGCCAAAAACAGCGCGCACAAATAACCGATCGAGCCCATGATCCCACCCAGGAGCAAGCCCATGACGATCTCGCGCCGCACGATCAGCCCCCAATCGCTCAGCTCGATATCCTTGGTCGCAAGGGCCGAAATGATCAGGGTCGAGCTCTGGCTCCCGGAGTTTCCTCCACTACTGATAATCAGCGGAATGAAAAGCACCAACCAAGCATAGCTATCAAGCCACGACTGATACATCTTCAGAGCAAAAGCGGTCGAGAGAGCCGCAAAAAACAGAATCAATAGCCAAAATCCCCGCTTCCACGAAAGGATCAATAGAGGCGTCCGCAAATAGGACTCGCTCAGTGGCGCAACGGCCACGATTCTTTGAACATCCTCGGCAGCTTCTTCCCTGACCACATCGATCACGTCATCGTGGGTGATAATCCCCATCATGTGATTGCGATCATCGACCACCGGTACGGCCATGATATTGTAGAAAGCAACCTTCTGTGCGACTTGCTCTTGGTCATCATTGACGTTCACCGAAACCACATCGGACTTCATCAAATCGGCAAGCCGAGTCTCGGGCCGGCCGATCGAGGAGATCAGCAACCTACCGCTGACAACACCTCGCAAGTGATTCGTGTCATCGACCACATAGATGTAATAAATGGTTTCAAGCCGTTCGGCTTGGCGACTGAGTTCATCGAGGGCTTGGCGTACCGTGAGCGTTTCGGACAAACAAGCCACCTCGGTGGTCATCATCGCCCCTGCAGTCCCCTCTTTAAAGGTCTGCAAGCGACGGATATCCCGTCGATCGGGTGCAGGAACCAACGCCAAAATCGCATCAACCCGAGCCTCAGGCAACTTTCGAAGCAAATCGACCGCATCGTCGGCAGGAAGCTGCGTGACGAGCACCGCGATTTGCTTTTCGTCTTGCGAAGCGATCAGATCAACTTGGCGATCGATATCGAAGTATTGAAAGACTTCGGCTTGCAAGGAAGGCTGAGCGTGCTGAAGAACCCGCCAAGTTTCTTCGTTATCAAGTCCTTCCATGAACTCAGCCGTCCGCGCCGGGTGAAGCGCAGTGCAAAACTCCCGGAGTTCGTCAGTGCGATCCTCGGCGAGCATTTCTCGGAGTTCAGGAAGGAACAGCGTGTTCATCAAGCACTAATTCGATGCGATCGGGAGGTTGAAATCGCCACCCAAATCACGCCACACCGAATGGATGTGATTGGCTTTGGTTCCTTGAGGATCCGTCTGATAATTGCAAAGCTCTGCGATGAATGTTGGGCCTTGGATGCGGATGAAGTGCTGATCCTTCGGATCGGTTCCTCCAGCCCATCCAAAATGGATCTGATCCATCCCGGACTTATCGACAATCTGCCATCGCTCCTGAGCAACCGCCTTGGGCATGGTCGAAAAATAAGCATCAAGAATCGCCTTGAGCTTGGTCTTTTGCTCCGCTTGCAAAGCGCTTGCTTGAATACCAACGGCCTTATCGTTCTTGGGCTGCGGTTCGCCTGCCCATTGGATATCCGCAGGGCACTCGGCATCAAAGATTGTTTGGGCTAGCTGGTCTTTGTTTAAACTTCCAAGCAACTCGTAAGCGGCTTGTTCTTCGGGTAGCAGTAGCCTTGTCCCAGAGGTGTACTTGGTCTTGGATCCGCTTTGAAGAGGATCGGGTGTTTCAAAGTCCTTGAGCAATCGTGCTGGGTTCACGCCAAAGAACTGCGGGGTCGAATCGACGATCTTGTCCCCTTGATAAGTCATGTTGATCGATAAGTGGTGGCCTTCGACACTCACACCCCAGTCGGCGTTGGGTTCAGGGTTACCATAGACGGCGAAATAGAACTTCTGATAGTCACGGCGTTTGGCTTGCGCAGGACCTTCGAGCTCCAACAGGATCGCTTCGTAAGCCATGATATCGACCGCGCGGCGGAATCCCGATTCGCTCAGAATCGCAGCCATGAGTCCCATGGCTGCCGTGCGTTGGGTGTCGTTCATCTCACGAAGCTGCAAACCTTTGCGTGTCTCCATCGGGATAAAATGCCACTCGGATCGCTTCTTGTCCTTGTAATCAATCTGAGCCATCGAGCGTTGCTGGCTCGAAAGGCTTGTTAAAAAACCTTGGGCCGTCTCGCGAGCGGCAAGGACTGGGTGAGTGGCCCAAAGTGCTTGCGAGGAGAGTTGCAAGAGGCTCGAACCGGCTGCACAAGCTGCGGCGGATCGGATCAAAAATTCGCGACGGGAACGGTCCGTTCGACTTGGGGAATCGGCCCGGTGGGTAGAAGCCATGAGAATGCTCGCAGGGGTGGGGTGGGATGGGAGAAATCGAGAAATCATTACGCACGTGTTGCTCCAAATTATGATCGAAATATCGACCCAGCCAAAGCCCAAGACACCCGCATGGGCTTGGATGTACCGAAAAAGTCGGTCGGTGTCCTGCACTTTTAAGACCGTTTGTTGCCTAATAAGCAAAGATCACATCGATGGTGCTTGAATCAATGGCCTGGGCGCAGCGTCTGCTAGAATGTTCAGGACCGTTCAAGTAAAATCCAAAGCGAACGACCGCCACCAAACTCCTAACGAACCACACTTCGATGAAGCGTACACTCGTGCTTTCCGCACTACTTGCCCTAGCTTCGAGCTTTTTTGTTCACTCAAACATCTATGGCGAAGAACTCGGTTCCTGGACCTCTTGGCGTGGCCCCAAGGATTCCGGTTCCGTTGAAACAGGAAACTTTCCCTCGAGCCTCTCGAAGGATATACTCCGATGGTCGGCACCCTTGCCAGGTAAGGGGTGCTCGACCCCAATCCATCTCGATGGCAAGATCTACGTCACGGCCCCTCAGGATGGCAAAGATGCTCTGGTGTGCATCGATGCCAAAGGCAAGCAACTCTGGTCGACGGTCTTCGAACAAGAAGATGCCGGCAAGCATCGTAATGGTTCGGGTTGCAATGCTTCCCCAGTGACCGATGGCAAAGCAATCTACGTCTACTTTAAAAGTGGAACATTCGCAGCACTGGATCTGGGTGGTAAGGTCCTTTGGCAAACCAATCTTGTGAAGACCTATGGCAAGGACACCCTTTTTTGGGATCATGGGACTTCGCCGGTGCTGACCAACAAGCATGTGATCATGGCCAGGATGCATCAGGGTGAATCGTGGCTGGCGGCATTTGACAAACAGACCGGCCAAGTCGCTTGGAAGGTGGCTAGGAACTACCAAGTCCCCACCGAGTGCGATCATGGTTACACCACGCCGTTGGTTATGGAATATCAAGGCAAAGAGTCGATACTTGTCTGGGGTGCCGAGCATGTGACGATCCATGATGCATCCGTTGGTAAGGTTGTATGGTCGTGTGGGAACTTCAATCCCGATGGAGCGCAGTTGTGGCCGGCGATAGCAACACCTGTTGTCGTCGATTCGACGGCCGTGATCGCTTACGGTCGCAATGACCGGGGTATCCCAAGGCTCTATGGGATTCGCCTTAGTGGCACTGGAGACACCACCACTACGAATCATGCTTGGAAACGGGACGATGTAGGAACCTTCGTACCGACCCCAGCGGTGCATCGGAGCAAGGTGGTGATAGTCAGGGATCACGGACAGGTCGAAGGTTTAGACGCTGCGAGTGGCAAGACGCTTTGGAAGGGAGAGTTCCCCAAGGGTCGAGCGAACTTTTACTCTTCGCCGTTGGTGGCTGGAGACAAAGTTTATGCACCACGAGAGGATGGGGTGGTGTTTGTAGGTAAGATCGATTCCGATGGTTTTAAAGTCTTATCGGAAACGAATCTCGAGCAGCCCGTCATTGGATCGCCCGTCCCGTTTGGAGATGGCGTATTGATTCGAGGCGAAACGCAGTTGATGTACTTTGCCGACTAGGGCTCCGGCCAGGAGCAAGGGGTTTTGATCAAGTCTCCCACCCTCTCTGTGCTCTTTGTGTCTCAGTGTTTCCGATCTTTGAATCCTTTCCGTGTCCTTTTTATGGACCCACGCAGAGAAGCATCCAGATGCCGTCGAGATCCAGAGAAAACCTAATGGTTAGGAAATCCTATCGATGAATTGGCTTGGGGTATTAGGGGTCGCGATTGGAGGAGCTTGCGGCAGTGTGGTCCGCTACGGGGTGGGACGACTCGTGGGGGTATGTTTTCCGGGGGTAGCTTCGTTGGTTTCGACGGGTTTGGTGAATTTGGTGGGGGCCTTTTTTTTGGGAGTCGTCGTCACGAGGTTTCAGGCCAGTCCAAAGCCCAATGCGTGGGCATTGTTATTGGGGGTGGGTTTTTGCGGCGGGTTGACGACATTTTCGACGCTTGCGATGGAATTAGCCGATCTCATGCATGCAAAGCGATTTTGGGGGATGGTAGGGTATGGGATAGGGAGTATGGTGTTTGGGATATTGGCCTTTTTGTTGGGAGTATGGGTGGCAAGTAGGAGTTAGGCTAGAAAAAGCCCTTGAAAAAGCCAGGGCAAGCGAGTAAATTTCGCGAGTCTACAAAATTCCCCTGTAGCTCAGTCGGCAGAGCAGCGGACTGTTAATCCGCGTGTCGGTGGTTCGAGCCCACCCGGGGGAGCTAAGATTTTTGGCTCGAAACGAGCCTGTTAACCAGTTAACACAGAAAGCCGAGAGCGAATGCTCTCGGCTTTTTGCATTAAATCCCTGGATTTCCAAGGGTTTGCGACGATTCGGCCATCGCGGCGCGCGTTTTAGTTCCGAACCGGTTGCTCTCAGGGTCCGAGAGCAACCATGGAGGTTGGGCTCGCACCCCGGAAGCAACCCTTTGGAACTCTCTGACTCTCTGGTTAACAAGCGTTATTACTTAACAACCCGGTTGCTCTCGAACCCCGAGAAAGAGTTGCGAAAAGCCGACCGGGGAGTGAACGCTTCGCCAAGGGGCTTTCTCATCGCTCACGTTTCCCTCCTGCTACGCGATGATATCTTGGATCACATGCCCATGGACATCGGTCAATCGGCGGTCGATCCCATCATTGCGAACGGTGAGTTTCGTATGATCGATCCCTAGAAGATGAAGAATCGTCGCATGGATATCGTAGACTTGGGTATAGTGATCGCGATCCAGGGGCTTGTATCCCCATTGGTCGGATTCGCCAACGGTGATTCCACCGCGAACCCCACCTCCGCACAGCCAATTCGTGAACACGTACGGATTATGATCGCGCCCAACGCCACCTTGGCTGCTAGGCATCCGACCGAACTCGGTGGTCCACAAAATGATGGTGTCCTCGAGGAGTCCACGTTGCTTTAGATCTTGGATCAAGGCTGCGGTACCAACAGCCATACCTTCGGCAAGTGGCCGATGGTCGCGAGCGATATTCTCATGGCTATCCCAGTTGCGCCGCGGAAATCCATTGTCGTTGCCTGACCAAATCTGAACAAATCGGACGCCTCGCTCCAGCAGTCGTCTTGCGACCAGGCACTTTCGGCCGAAATACTCGGTCTCTTCGGGTGTGTTGATCTCTGCAGGATAAGTCGCACCTGCTCGGTCGAGTCCATACAGTTTGAGGATATGCTCTGGTTCGTCGGAGATACCCAACGCTTCGGGGGCAGTCAGTTGCATCGCTGCCGCAAGCTCGTACGAACGGACTCGAGCGTCCAATCGCGAATCACCCGGTCTGGTTTGCTCGAATCTTCGATTGATGCGATTGAGCATCGCGAGTCCCGCTTGGTCTCCATCGCTGGTGACAAAGTCTGCATGCGGTATTAAATCTTCGATCGGGGTTGTTCGCTGTGGGAAGATGGTGGTCCCCTGGGCGCTCGCGGGCAAGAAAGCCGACCCCCAGTTTTTGGGACCATTGCTGGCGAATCCGCGGTGATCGGGAAGAACCACAAACGTAGGCAAGTTCTCGTTGATAGAACCTAAGGCATAGCTGACCCACGATCCCATCCCAGGAAACCCTGGGAGTTGGAAGCCCGTCGCTTGCAGATAGGTGGCTTGCGAGTGCACACCGGACTTTCCGACCATGTTGTGAATGAAAGCGATATCATCGACGCAACGTCCGATCGGCGCGACGACTTCGCTGAGCATCTTGCCCGATCCACCATACGGCGCGAATGCAAAGGGCGACTTCATCCACGGTCCCAATCCATCCTGGAACGCTTCCACATGCTCCCCAAAATCCGATGGTTTGCCATGATGTTTTTCGAGCATCGGTTTGTGATCCCACAAATCGATGTGGCTCGCCGCACCACCCATGAACAGTTGGACCACCCGCTTGGCTTTCGGCGGGTGATGCAACGTCTTCAGCACGCCATTGGTTTGCGTTGGATTTGTTTCCGCCATCGAATCCTGATGCAGCATCGTCGCGAGCGCCATCGCTCCGAACGCACCTCCGGAATGCCCTAGAAAGTCTCTTCGATTTCTCATTGCATGGCCTGTTTCAGGGTTATTACCTAGTTCAATGGTTCTAGTCGACAAACGCAAACTCGCTGAGGTTGAATAGAAAACGGCACAGATTCTTCAAACCGTATTGGTGGGTGAACCTGGAAAACTCTTCGGCTTCTTCGGGGGTTGGATCACGCTGCGCAATCAACTGCATGGCTCGAACCACTTGCTCATCGCGCGAGCTAGCTTCGCTTTCGATACGTTTGGCGAATCGCTCGGCCATGACGAGACTGAAACGATTGTTGAGCAATGATAGAGCTTGAAGGGATGTCAAGGTTTCATTTCTGCGAGGGGTACTTTGCGACGAGTCCGCGCAGTCGAGCGTTGTCATCCATGGGTCAGGTTGAGACCGTACGATGAAGCTATAAATACTACGGCGGTGCGATGTCGGATTGGACGGATCGAATTTGCGGTATTCGTAGTGGGGTGAGTGTTCCGGGTGTTCTAGTTCAAAAAGATAATAGCCTGGACCGCCCATGGCTGGGTTCAACGCTCCACTGGCAGACAAGATCGAATCGCGAATCTCTTCAGCTTCCAATCGGCGGCGATTCATCCGCCACAAGTACTGATTTCCTCCGTCGATTTGCGCCATGGAGTCATTGTTGGCGGAGGATTGGCGATACACGCTGCTGGTAACGAGCAATCGATGCAGTGACTTAAATGATTCTCGCTGCATCGATTCTCCTCCATCGCGAAACTGGCAAGCGAGCCAGTCGAGCAACTCAGGGTGAGTCGGCAATGCACCCATCCGGCCAAAATCGTTTGGGGTCGATACGATGCCTTGGCCAAGGTGGTACTGCCAAATCCGATTAACAATCGATCGCCATACCAATGGGTGATCCCGTTGCGTTAGCCACCGCGCGAGTTGCGCGCGGCACTGGGATTCCGACAGTTGGCTTTCGAGTCTCCATGAAGTGGTTTCATCCAGGGGCAACAAGCCGGGCAATGCGGGTTCGCCCGGTTTCTCAACTTCGCCTCGAATAAGAATATGGATCGGTCGAGGTTTGCCCTGTGTCGGTTTAAAATTTCCTTGCTGTGCGAAATGGGTTGCTGCTGCATAGACCATAGCGCCAGGAGGTAATGACTGCAGGCTCTTGTCGGTGGCTTCGATCGTCGATTGCAGGTCGGTGCGTTGTTGGATGCGAGCCGGCGTTTCCACCATGGCGCGAATCGCATCAAATTTTTTCGTCACCTCCGTGAGCTGTTGGTCGAGTGACCGATCCCCACCTTTGGCCCATTTTCCATCGATTAGATTCTTCTGCCCCCAGCGCGGCGGACCTTCGATCGAATCGAGTGCATGGACTTTGCTTTGTAAGGCGTGATTGATCAGCTGGGGTTCGCCAGTCGACATGCCGAGTATTTCCATTTCTGCGAGGGCGAAAATGAAATCGGATTGCCGTGGTGCTAACGAGGTTGCGGTTACGCGAATGCGTTCCAGTACTCTACCGTCGCATGCAATTTCGACAGGGTCAAGTCCCGGGTTGCTGAAATCGGATTGGCTGTAGTCGGCAAGTATGGTCCAAGTGAAATCCTCGCCGGAGTTGGTGGACTTCGTAGCACCTTCCACCTTGAAACGACGTGGAAACCCGAAGCCAGAACCGATACCTGCGAACTCATCGTGGCAGGGATGTAGGACGACGGTGGTAACCCGGGCAGGCATCACCAGTTGAACTTCGACCCATTTGGCATCACCTGCGGAAGCGGAGATCGCGCTGTGGTACCCAAACTCCACATCCTTGGTGACAACCTGTTTGGAACGGATCGATGCGATCTGTTCGCGATACTCTTTGTACAGAGGTCCTGCGTCCGTTTCGATTTCTTTCTCAAGCGTCGCTAAATCGGAGCGGGTTTTGGCGAGTTTAGCATCCAGTTCCTTTCGTTGTCTCTCAATTTCAGGGTTGAGGTCGTAAGGACGCTCCGCGCGATCGACGGCGGCAAAGACACTTTGAAGCCCGTAGTAGTGCTCTTGGGTAAAGGGGTCAAATTTATGATTGTGGCATCGAGCGCATTGGATGGTGAGACTGCAAAAGGTGTTGATCGTATTGCTTACCATGTCGTCCCGATCGAGATTGCGGGCCACTTTGCCATCGATCTTGGTTTCGGGAACTTCGACATGGCCGATAAAATCCCACGGGCCAGCGGCGATAAAACCCAGGCCGAGGATGCCATCGGGATCACCTGGGAACAACGCGTCACCTGCAATCTGCTCTTGGACGAAGCGAGAGTACGGTTTATCGTCATTAAACGAGCGAATGACGTAGTCGCGATATGGCCACGCGTTGTTGCGCAGTTTGTCTTTGTCGTAACCGCAAGTGTCGGCATACTTGACGATATCAAGCCAATGCCGTGCCCAGCGTTCGCCGTAATGCTTGGATGCGAGGAGTCGCTCCACCAACTGTTCATAAGCGAGTGGATCGGGATCGTTGACAAAGGATTCGGTTTCTTCGGGGGTGGGAGGTAAACCGAGGAGATCGAATGTTACACGTCGGATCAAGGTTCGGCGGTCAGCATCCGGAGAGTGGGTGAGTCCTTGCTCTTTCAAGCGATGAAGGATGAATGCATCGACCGGGGTGCGAATCCATGGGTCTTGGATCGATGGAACGGATGGAAGCGTTGGATTCCGAAAGGACCACCAGTCAAAATTCCGTACTCGCGCGGCTTCCAGTTTACGGTTCTCTGGCCATTTGGCCCCGGCGTTGATCCACTCCCGAACCCAATCCACTTCTTCGTCGGTGAGGGGGGGACCATCCTTGGGCATTTCTGCTTTGCCGTTGATGGTAGCGATCTGATCGATCAAGTGGCTTGAGGCAGCGTTGCCCGCTTGGATGTATCCATCTTCGAACGCCGATGATGCCGTTTGCAACGACCAGCCACCTTCTGGTTGCGTGTCGTTATGGCAATTCAAACACCGTCGCTCGAGCAGCGGCGCCACGCGATCTGCGAAGAGATCATCCGCTTGAACCTCGCGAGCCAAAGCGATTACCATCAAGCCGAGGAGGATAACGTGGATTTTGGGAAGCATCAAATCTCCAAAGGATTGAAGAGGGGTTGGCGAGTTACTTTCACTTTTCTTCATTCGGAGCTAAATCCAAATTTTCGATGGGGAAAACTAGCGAGCTTAGGTCGAACACCTGCGTTGATCCGGCGCGAACAATAGTAATGGCTTTCCAGCGATCGGAGGTTGAGGCTCCGTAAGGCTGCTCATAGTAGGGTAATCCACGCATGGCGCGCTCGTAATGCAAAGCAATCTCTTCATCAGTTAGGGCGAAATCATAATAAGCAACTTCGTCGATGATACCTGTGAATGGTTCGAAACTGCCATGATTCCCTATTTCTGCACGGGCGGGGCCGCCATTGAGAACAAGTGTTCCTTCGGCAAAGTCATGGGACATTCGAATTCGGCCGTCAATGAAAATGGATTTGCGTCCAGTAAAGCTATCGTAGGTTGCAACGATGTGATGGGGCGTGCCGTCCGTTATTTCTTGCAGTGTGGGACGACCTTCCTTCCCGTCCAGAGGCATATCTAGTTCGCTGTATCCATACTGATTTAGATGCAGCCCAAAACTTAGGCAAGGACCTGAAGCGACTTGTGGAGTTTCATAGCCAAATGGAGAGCCATCGTTCTGAAAGCTCAGCAGCATGCGGTGGTTACCGTCCTCTTTTCGAAATATTTCATCGTAGTTTATTTTTCCACCATCCCAACGAGAAATTACGATAGCCTCGATAGAGATCCCGCTACTGCATGCCATCGCTCCAGTGCCGACCTCTTTGCCTGCACCTGCATTAATTTGGACCAATGAGTCATTCCGATTTTCGAAAGACAACGCTCCCGATCCAACTATTCCGGGGACCCGCTCAACTCGATGACTTACTATTCCAGAGTCAACAGCAGGTTTATCGCCACTGTTGCTCGGAAAATCATCAAAACTCCAGAGGAAGAGAGGCTTTCGGATGCGTGATTGTACCTCTACCTCCCCATCAAGAACTTCCACACGAACTTGGTTCTGATCCATCTTTGCGACCCGAAACTCGGTGCCGCGATCGATTACGCGAAGTCCAGTTGTTTCAATAGAGTACTTAGTATTTGGTCGAGTCAAATTGGCAAGTACGGAGCCATGGAATAGAACACCTGCAGAACTCGAGCTTGCGCCAAATTTCGCGGGACCCTCAATCTGCAGGTCAATGCCATCCGTTGTCTTGAGTTCAGCCTCCCCTTGGTCCACGTTAAGCGTACTTGATGAGATGTTTCGGGATTTCTCTGAAACCAAAACGCCTACGATTTGTGTAGGTAGATTACGCCTATCATAGTGCTTTGCTATGGGAGATTCGTTACCTGAAGCATCTGCGAAATTTGATTCCTTGCCAGGACGAGAGTTATTGCAATTCACAAGGTACACCCATCCTGAAATCAATATCGCTGCAGCACTTGCCGAGGCGATGGCAAGCAACCTGCCAAGCGTTGTTTTTTTATCGATGGAAGTGGGGGCTTTTGTCTTGTTCGCTATCAAAATGTCACCGCTCAAGCCTGACGTCGAAACTGCAAGTTGGCTATGTATCATCACATACCGTAGATAGATCTTTCGTAGCTCTGGCGTTGCAAGTAACAACGTTTCCAATTCCGCGATGTCCTCCGAGGAACCATGGTTTGAAAAGATTTTGTCTGCGAGGTCGATCACTCGTTCGGCAGCGCTATCTAATCTTTGTTTTTTGTCTGCATCATCAAAAGTCATTGTGATTGCTCCATCATTTTTGCCTCGACGCATTCAAAGAGGAATCGTCGCATGACCTTTAGCGACTTATAGACCGCGTGAACCGAACGCTGCCAAGCCTCAGCGATTGCAGTGGCACTCTGGTTGTCCCCGTAAAATCGATGGATGAGATCACGTTGTCGATCCGAAAGTTTCCTAATGCAGTCGTCGAGGGCAGCTTGTCGCGGGGCCAATTCTTCGGCGAAAGAAAATGACTCGGCTGTAAGCTCTTGGATGAGTTCGTCACTAAAGGCGTGCCGATCTCTTCTGGCTTTTCGCCAATATTTCAGAACCTGGTGCCTTGCGATTCCTAACGCCCATCGCAAGAAATCAGCGTCCGGCCGAAAGCTCGCAAAGCTTCGCCACATTTCAAGGCTTGTCTCTTGAAAGACGTCGGAAGATGCTGTCGGGTCGTGAACAAGGGCTCGAATCCACGCAAAAATCCGTAGCTGATCTCGCGTGAAGAGTTGCAGAAACTCTTCATAAAGCTCCGGATCGGAGGACGCATGGTCATTCATTTAGCGGGTCTTTAGAAGTTATCGGATCGGTTGGAAGCACACTTTCCCATTGGTAGTTGATCCAATCGATCGAGGATTTGTACCGGAAAATCACAAAACCAAAGAAAAATTTTCTCTGGGGTACTAAATCGCTTGGCTGCGGGAAACAGCGATACAGAAGGTGCAACTTCCGTCATTCAACAGCGGTAGGTTCGTAGTTAGGGGGCCTTGTGTTTCTAAAAATCATCGTAGCCGTATGGTCGTCCGTTATCTGTATTCTCATAGGAGGTGGAGCGGTGCAGGCTCAAGTTGACTTTCGGGAGCAGATTGCCCCCCTGCTCGAGCGACGAAGCCTCGGTTGCCATAACGCTCAGCGATGCGAAGGTGATTTCTCTCTGCATTCAGCGCAGACAGCATTCTCTGCTGACGACATCGTCCCAAGCGACGCCCAGGGCGGTCATTTGATTGACCTGATCACCTCGGAAAAAGGCAACGAGGAAAAGCCTATTGATGCAGATCCGCTAAACGACGAAGAAGTAAGGCGAATTAGTCGGTTTTAATCCAAAACGTGCTAAGCAGCCTTGGGAAGGATGAATTGTGAATCTACGTCTTGTTTTGCGGTCTTTGACGGCGTCTCTGGCCGGATTTCTCTTCGGGTTTGACACCGTAGTGATTTCCGGTGCCGAAAAGACGATACAAGCCCTTTGGGGGCTCAGTGACGAACTGCACGGCTTAGCCATGGGCGCAGCGCTTTGGGGAACGGTGCTGGGGGCATTTCTCGGAGGTTGGCCGACAGAGAAAATCGGGCGCAAGAAAACGCTGATTTGGATTGGCGTTTTGTATTTTGTCTCCGCTGTTTGGTCTGGTTTAGCTACCGACGTCTATTCATTCATTATCGCAAGATTCATCGGAGGACTTGGAGTCGGCGTCTCGACGATTGCCGCACCCATGTACATCTCTGAGATCGCTCCTGCCCGCTTGCGTGGACGCCTTGCCGGTTTGTTCCAGTTCAACATCGTTTTTGGAATCCTGGCGGCGTTTCTGTCGAACGCCCTGCTGGCTGGAACCAGCGAGCACGACTGGCGCTGGATGCTCGGCGTCGAAGCAATACCAGCGTTGATTTACACAATACTCTGTTTCATCATTCCAGAGAGCCCTCGGTGGTTGATTGGTCACGCCGGAAACACAGTGGAAGGCTTAAGGGTTTTGGAGTTGATCAACCCTGATCGTTCCGCAGCTGTCCTTCGGGAAGAGGCTGACGTAATCTCAGCCTCGTACGCCGCTTATTCAAAATCGTCGCGTTTTTGGACAAAGAAACTTCGGATTCCGATTCTTTTGGCGTTCCTGATTGCATTCTTCAATCAACTGTCTGGTATCAATGCCGTTCTTTACTTTGCTCCTCGCATCTTCGAGATGACTGGCCTAGGTTCGCGAGCCGCATTGTTGCAGTCGGTTGGCATCGGCATCACGAATCTAGTTTTTACATTTATCGGACTATGGTTAATTGACCGGCTTGGTCGTCGCACGTTGCTGTATATTGGCTCCGTTGGATATATCGTGTCGCTAGGACTCTGTTCTTGGGCGTTCTTCTACGAGTATTACGCGATCGTTCCGGCATGCATATTCATGTTCATCGCCGCACACGCAATCGGTCAAGGCGCAGTCATCTGGGTGTTGATCTCCGAGATTTTTCCGGATAAATTCCGCGCCACGGGGCAGTCACTGGGCAGCTTCACGCATTGGATCTTTGCCGCGCTCCTGACCACGTTCTTCCCAAAGATGATCACGGCCTTTGCTCCAGGATACGTCTTCCTGTTCTTCTGTTTGATGATGGTACTCCAGTTGTTTTGGGTGAAGCTCATGGTACCCGAAACCAAGGGCCGCAGCCTTGAGGAAATCCAACGCGATCTTGGTGTATCATGAATTCCAAAAAGATACTTTCCTGCGGTGAATCATCCAAAGAAACAACCCTATCATTGAAACTGCTCTTATTTATGAAATCTATCACCTCACAACACCTCGCTCTTGCCATCGGCTGCTTTCTGACCTCTCCACTCCATGCCGACGATCTGATGATTGCTGATTTCGAAGGCGAAAGTTATGCGCCCTGGACAGTCAGCGGCGAAGCCTTTGGATCCGGCCCCGCCCATGGACCGCTGGCCGGGCAGATGAATGTCGAGGGATTCATAGGCAAGGGTCTTGTGAACTCATTTAACAAGGGTGACGACAGCACCGGCACACTCACATCACCGGAGTTTCGCATCGAACGGAAATTCATTTCCTTTCTGATCGGCGGAGGCCGGAATGCCGAAAAGCTATCTCTTCAATTGCTCGTTGATGGCAAGGTCGTTCGCACTTCGACAGGTCCGAATGAACAGGCCGGAGGCAGCGAAGCGCTCCAGCAGGATGCATGGGATGTGGCGGAATTTTTCGGTAAATCCGCCATCATGCGCATCATTGATGAAGCAAGGGGTGGTTGGGGCCACATCAACGTGGACCACATTGTGCAAACTGACACGAAACCAAAAGGAGTCCTGCAGAACGCCGAACGACAGTTCATCGCGAGCGCACGCTACCTGCACATTCCCATTAAAAATGGGGCACCCAAACGAGTCCTGACCTTGCTGGTGGAAGGGAAGGAGATTGTGCGCAACGATGTCGAGATCGCGGACGGAAAAGCCGACTGGTGGGCACCAATGGATGTCAGTGCCTGGAAAGGCAAGCCACTCACCATGCGGGTGGATAAACTGCACGAGGACTCCACCGGGCTCAGCTCAATCGAACAAAGTGACTCGCTGAAAGAGGCCGACGATCTTTATCGCGAGTCGTTGCGCGGACAGTTCCACTTCTCGCCAAGGCGAGGATGGAACAACGACCCGAATGGCATGGTCTTCTACAATGGCGAATATCACCTCTTTTTCCAACACAACCCGTATGGCTGGGGCTGGGGAAACATGCACTGGGGCCACGCTGTCAGCAAAGACATGGTCCATTGGGAGGAACTTGGCGACAAGCTCCTGCCTGATACCATGGGCCCTATGTTCAGCGGCAGCGCCGTGGTGGATTGGAATAACACCAGCGGCTTCGGCAAGGATGGCAATCCGCCGCTGGTGCTGATCTATACCGCAGCCGGAAATCCTACTGTCCAAGCAATCGCCTACAGCACCGACGGACGCAGTTTTACCAAGTATTCCGGTAACCCGGTACTTCAGCAGATCACGGGTGGCAATCGCGACCCTAAAGTATTTTGGCATGAAGATACTCAAAAGTGGGTCATGGTGCTCTATGTGGAATTACAAGGGAAACACACCATCCATTTCTTTACATCTCCTAACCTCCGCGAGTGGGCTTTGGCAAGTGTCACGGAAGGCATTGCGGGAACCGCATTCCTCTTTGAATGCCCCGATTTCTTTGAACTTCCGGTCGATGGTGATGTGACGAAAAAGAAATGGGTATTGCTTGGCGCGAACAGCGAATATGCCGTTGGGACTTTTGACGGGAGACATTTCAAGCCTGAGCAAACGAAGTTGACCGGACATCGCGGCCGAGGCTTCTACGCTCCGCAAACCTTCAGCGACATCCCCGCGAAGGATGGACGTCGCATTCAGATTGGCTGGTTTCAGACCGAGACTCGGGGGATGAGCTTCAATCAATCGATGACAGTTCCGCTGGAACTCAAACTTGTCAGCACGACCGAGGGGCCCTCCCTGACGTTCTCGCCAGTGAAGGAACTCGAATCACTTCGAGGTAAATCGCTTGGCTTGGAATCGATGACATTGAAGCCGGGCGATAAAAATCCGCTCGATGAATTTCAAGTCGAATTGCTCGAAATACGCACCGAAATAGATCCGGGCGATGCGAACGAGGTCGTCTTTAACATCCGTGATTCAATGATTATTTATGATGCGAAGAAGCAGGAGCTGACAGTCAACGGTCAACGCGCACCTGCTCCACTTCGAGATGGAAGACTTCGACTCACGATTTACTGCGATCGTACTGGTCTTGAAGTTTTCGCAAGCGATGGACTTTGCTACATGCCGATGCCGTTCAGCAGTAAGCCAGAGAATCGACGGATCTTTCTGGAAACCCGTGGTGGATCGGCAAACGTGCTCAAACTGCAAGTGCATGAATTGCGGTCCGCGTGGACGACAAAATGATACTGCAACTCACGTCATGGCAAGTGGCCACTCTCTTTACATTCAATTTCTTCATGGACCTACTGATGCACTACTTTCCTGCTCTCCGTTCAAATGCTGTTCGCTTCTATGTGACACTAGTTTTTATTGTGTTCTCTGCACCCTATGTGGTTGCTCAAGATTTGCAGGCCGAGCAATCGCGGATGCTCATTCCTGGGACATTCCCTGACCCAGCGGTCCCGATGATTCAGTTACCGATGGAATTCAAAAGCCAGCGAGTCGTAACGCATGCTGTGGTAAAAAAAGGGGAGGCAGTCGATATTCTAAATGTGAAAGGCCCGGGAGCGGTCCGAAGTTTTTGGCAACTCTTTGCGCAGAATTTGAGTATTGAGATCACTGTTGATGGAGCAGACGTTCCGCAAGTTAATGTTCCTTCGCGGCCTTTCTTCGGTGTTATGCACGATTTGGAGGACTACTTCATCAACAGTGCTGGTATTGTCGTAGTACCAAATCCAGCTCCAGGTGTACCTGGCACCCCGGGTTACAACTGCTACATGCCGATCCCGTTCAGAGAGTCATGCCGAATCAGCATTCGGGCATCCGAGGATCAGTTGGTCGATACGATGGTCAACTGGCATCAATATCCAGAGGGAACACTGATTACCCCGTTTCGCTTTCATGCCGCTTACAACCTCAAAAAGCCAGCGGTGCCTCGAGATGGCTTCCAGATGCTCGACGCTGAGGGGCGTGGGTTCGTCGCTGGCTTGTTCATGGGGGCGATACAGAAGGAACACAGCGACATGGTGTTTCATACCGGCGGGATGCGAATTTTGATTGATGGCGAAACAGATCCGCACGCCATACGAGGCTGCAACATGGAAGACGACTACGGCTTCACATGGGGATTTAACGATCGCCAGACACCTTGGTTCGGATGCCCCTGGCACAAGAACCGTAGCCGCAATGACCAGGATGGTGTTTTCTATCGCTTCTTTGGGCCCGATCCAATTGCATTTCATTCCTCGATTTCATTGTCGACCGGCTGTCGTCCAGATGATACCGAAAGCATCCTCTACTATTACCGCGTCCTCGGAAGCAAGGCTCCTGCAGTTATCACACCGACGACTTGGCAGGTAACCGACCCATTTCCAGGCAGCGACACATGGGAGGGATTTCAACACGCAGAATTTGCTGAGCGAATCAGTGGTGAGAAATGGGGTGAACAGATCCGGGATGGAGAGCAAGTCAAAGCGGTCCATACCATCAACAGCGACCACACCTGGCTATCTCTAAATCGTCTGTTTGGTCAACTCGAAAACCAGTCCGTCTATGCCAAAGCGAGCGTAGACAGTGACCGACCCCGCAAAGCCTTTCTGCGAATTGCTGCCGACGACTATGCAGGCGTGTGGTTCAATGGCAAAAAAATCGCCGAATTACAGCATGTGAACGGGTTGGAGACGGTGCGATTGCCTATTGATCTCCAGCAAGGCAAGAATGAAATAGTCATCAAGACCAGCAACAAGCTCAGCAACAATCGCTACCTTTGGGCTGTCAGTTGCGTGGTTGAGCCAGAATGACATACCCGAATTTCACTCAGCTAGTTTTTTTCTGGTTGTACAAATCTTCACCGCTACGGATCATCATGTTTCTAATCACCCGACGTCATTGCCTCTCGGCCACTTTGCTCCTCTCAATCATGGCGTTCTTCGCCGATGAAACCGTGAGCGGCGAGCCCAGCGACAAAACCCTGATTACTTGGGTCTCTCCCGCGAATCTTATGCAGCGTGGCGGCAGCGCGCTTACGATCCAGCGAGGTGATCAATTTGACGGGATCGTTTATGGCGAGAGGGTTAATGGCAAATGGATGGCAGGAAGTAACAACTTTGCTCGTACCCAACAAAACCCACTTGCCGGTGAGGTTGAAACCTACACAGGAAATACGCCGATCCAGTTGGCGATTGTTTATGAGGGTAAACAACTCACTCTTTATCGCAATGGCGAACAATACGACTCCTATGAAGCGAACAACGTCGATCTTCTGCATACGAAGGACAACTTTGCTGTCTTCGGCTTGAGACATCGAGGAGCAATTACCGGGCAGAATTTCCAGGGGACGATCGAGGATGCAAGGATCTACGATCGTGCACTCACTGTTGAAGAGATCCGGGAGTTGAAGCCAAACAAAGAGTCTGCCATCAAGCCCTATGCTTGGTGGACGTTCGAGAAAGGAATGGAGACCGACCTGATGGGACGGTTCCCTATCAATAGCTTAGCCGGTGGGGCCAAGATTGAGAGTGGACGTTTGGTGCTCGAAACCGACTCGGCAGTTCTGTTCGCCGCCTCCAAAAAAACCTCGCAGTTCGAATCGCTTGCAATGCCTTTGAGCCCGCCGAAAACGTGGCTTACTTATCACCTTGCCCACCCTGGGCCAAGTGGTGCGATTCCAGCAGATCCCAATACCGCGTTTTTTTACAAAGGCAGATACCACCTTTTCTACATCTACAACCACAATGAAGGATGCGCTTTTGCACATGTCTCCAGCACCGATATGGTGCAATGGAAATGGCATCCGACGACCCTAACGCCCAAGACGACAGGACACGGCATGTTTAGTGGCACTGGATTCTTTACCAAGGAAGGACGGCCGGCCATGATTTACCATGGTCAAGGGTCGGGCAGAAACCAACTTGCCTTTGCCTTGGATGACTTGCTCGAGAATTGGACCAAGCCTGTTCCGATCAATCCACTGGATGCCGACGGCAAAGAACCTTCGATGCGGCACTGGGATCCTGATTGCTGGGTAAATGGTGATACCTACTATGCGTTGAGTGGCGGAAACGATCCCACTCTGATGCGGTCTAAGGATCTCAAGAATTGGCTGTATTTGGGAGAATTTTTCCACCCGAGCTTTCCCACAGACCTGGGTGTCAACAAAAGCGAAGATACCTCGTGCTCCAACATGTTCAAGCTCGGCGACAAATGGATGTTGCTCTGCATAAGCCACGGCTTGGGTGCTCGCTATTATCTAGGTGACTTTCGGGATGAAAAGTTCCTGCCGGATCGCCATGCCATGCTGAATTGGGCTAGGTGGGATTTCTTCGCGCCGGAATCGCTGGAGACAAAGGATGGCCGTAGGGTGATGTGGGCATGGTGCACCCCTTGGGTGAATGGAATGCAGACGACGGAACGCTCGAGGAATTTCGACAACTTGTTGATTCAGGAGAACTGTCAACAGGGCATTCAATCTTTACCGAGAGAACTTAGCTTACCTGAGGACGGGGTGCTACGGATGAAGCCCCTGCGGGAACTGGAAACACTCCGCCAGGAACAAAAGACTCTGACAAACATCACAATCAGAAGCAACACACACCAGCTTCTTGAAGGCATCGAGGGTGACGCGATGGAACTGGAGGTTGTTATCACCGCACCCCATGCAGAGGAGTTCGGTATCAATCTTCTGTGCGATGAAAAAGGTGAGAATGGGTTTACGATTGCCTCCGGAGTGGGAAAAAAGTCATTGACTGTGGGCTACATACAGCCTCCGTTTCAACTCGATGAGAATGAAGACCTGACTCTGCGTATCTTTATTGACAAGAGCATGATTGAAGTCTTTGCTAACGACCGGCAGGCTGCCGTAGCTTGGCGAGACTATTCTTCAAATCATCTTGGCATAAGCCTTTTCACAAAGAACGGCGATATGGAGGTTAAACAAGTGAAAGCCTGGGAAATGAAATCTATCTACGAAGGAGATTGCGTCTTTGAAGCAAAGTGAAAATGAAGAGCAATGCATCAGTAAGGAAAGCAACGTCAGTTTCAAGTTCTTTTCTTCCGTTGTTTTGTTGCTACTTCCGTTTACCAATAGTGATACCATTGCATGGGATTATCATCAGTAGTGACCGCAGCGTCGATGCGCTGCGGCGCTGCAAGACATTCTGGTTGAAGTGGGTTCCGGAACTCGGCAAGCCTCTAAGCGGCTAAGAAAGTGGATACTCAACACCAGTAGTCAGAAGCGAACGAACCCCTGCTTCTGACTAACTAATTTCTTCCGCCAACTCGAACCTCCGCCCGGTAGGTAAACAATAGGTCCAAGCTAGGCTACGAACCTACTGTAGCAACAAACACTGGGCCACAATCGGTGGCCATTCTCTTGCGGAGTTTTTCACGATGACCAACTGCGCTGAAACTGCGCGCACGCCCGACGAGCAGCAATTAATCGACGTGGCAGCGATCCTGGCTGCCGGCATCCTGCGGCTCCGGGAGCGAGACTCGCTACCTGAGAGCAAGCAAACTGGAAATCCTGCCGAATCCGCTGCGGATCGCCTTGAGCTTTCCGGCGAAAACGTGCTCACTGTCGTCCACGGCGGTTAACTCGCCGCGAGTCCGATTCCCCCAAATTCTATGGAGAAAAACATGCAACTGAATGTCGGAAAAGAGATCGCCGCGATGGAGCAAATGGCCGTTGGCCAGCTTCGCAATCGCTACGCAGAAGTGTTCGGCGAGCCGCGAGGCGGCTAGAGAGTAGATCGTAGAGAGTTGAAAGTAGAGGATCTTAGAAACCCACCATGTCAACTCACCGTTCACAAATAAGATATCTCCAAAACTATCATTGCGATTGGACCAAACCTGGGTTGGTGCTCGGGGAATATCTCTGAGAGAGCGCGAGCTCGGGCAACTGCAACGGCTACTTGTTCTTCAATCTCAGACGCCGAGGTGCTCGATGAACCGATCGAAATCGACAGCCATCAGCGGCCTACCGGAGATGACAGACCATTACTTGAGGTGTCGGCATCGCCGCTTTGTTGCATCGTTCTGTTTGTCGTTTTAGGCTGCCAGATAGGTCTTCCAGACGCTCGCGCACGGCGATCTGCATCCGCGGCGATTGCGGCTATGTCACCACCGAATCGGTCTGATATTTCGCGTCGTATGCGGTGAATTTCTTCAATGGGCGTTTCAGCCGTCGATTTCTGAATCATTTCCAAGCAACTCCTCTGGTGTGCAAATCACAGGAATGGGAAGCCCAGCTTCAGTGAGCAACTGATGGATTCGGGGCAGGATTTTTGCATTAGCGATGTGCTTGCAGTTCCATGTCAATAAGTATTGTATTCGATGATGGGCCACCGTGGCGATATGCAATGCGTCAACCTGAGCGCTGGGAGGCAGAATCGCCCGAGTCATGATCTCATTGGCAATTTGCGTGATCTGCGGCGCATTTGGAAGCAGTGGAATCCCAGCCAGCACCTGCATGCGTTCAGCGGCCAAGACAGGATCTCCACAGGAGGCCTCATCGAGCACGTATTGCGACACGACAAGTTCGTAGTTGGTTCGCTCGGTTTCCCACCATTTGCTTGTCAGTAGCTGGCGCGCCGCCATCACAACCTGAGAACTCGGGCGTTGCCGAAGATAGCTAACGATAGATGTTTCAAGGTAAACGGTGTCCATCGAATCAGTCTAGCAGATCGGCGAAAGAATCCATGTCAGTGCGTCAAAAATCTCACCCTCAAATCCTAGGAAACCCATGGCATGATGCCGTTACTTTCTCGATGCTTAATACCGAAAGGACACTTTGCTTATAGTCCACGCCCAGTAGACGACGCGTTTTGCTATCGCGCGTTGTCAACCCACGGGTCACCAATGAGCGTGCCAAAAACTAACTCGCTGCTGGTTAACAACGCTGCTCCGATCGACAGATCGACACGGGGGGACGTCCACTGGGCTGTATCGACAATCAAAAACTGAAAAGCTCGTTTTTCAAGCGATTTTCGCATTTCAAAGCGCGAGAGTCTTGAGTTTGTTCGAGGAGAGTTGCGCCCGGGGAGGCCGATTGATGCTCAACGTGCTCTTGTCGTTCGCCCAGTTCGAACGCGAGAGAGCCCACCGAGACCATTCCAGGTCATCTTTGGAATGCCGGGAAAATACACCTTGCTGGACACTTGCGCGAGGTCTTTTTCATTGCCGGTTTAGGTCGAGCCTTTTTCCAACCATGAATTGTCGCGCGCGGGACGCCGAGTTGCCGTGCGGTCGTTAACAGACCGAGTTGAAATACCGTGTCCCTGAGGCGATGGTCGTAGCAGCTCTGTTTGCGTTTTGGAGCGATCAAAATAGATGTGATATATTCCAGAGGTGCACCGATTTTTGGGAACACTAAATAACCCAATCTTGAATCGAGAGCCCAGGAACTCTTTCGAAGTCAACCGAGTTTTGCGTTATCAGCGTCATTTGGTTGGCGATTGCAATAGAAGCAATTCTTAAGTCCATAGAGCCAACTCTCAGGCTCTGATGATTCAAATCGTCAAAAACTTCAGCTGCCTTTCTATCAAACGACAGCATTTGCATAAGAGAAAAATCCCTGAGTATTTTTTCAAACTCGAAATAAGTGCGCACCAATGAATCACTGTTGCGTTTTTTCGCTGAGAAGGCATTCCAGCCATTTACGAGCTCATGAAACGAAACAATACACACATAGATTTGGTCTCCATTGTATTTCTCTAGATGGGTGCAAAGTCTCTCGTATTGAGCAACCTCACCCCGCTGCCATACGCTGATGTGATTAGTATCGAAAAGAAACACCGCTAAATTCCTTCAGCTGATTCTTTTTCTCGGAGTTCCTTACCTAGCCGAACAATCTCCTCGAAATCGGGATCACCCTTGAATGTACCTCGTACTTTTTCTAACCAACCAAGCTTTGAGTTTGCGGCTAGTTTATCACGTTTGATTACTTCTAAATCACGTTCCACTTTTGCGAGACGTTCCTCGACTGTAGCCATTCTCACCTCCAATACAGTGTCCGTGTAGCGATGCTGAATTATAGCTCAGTAGTCCTTCCAAAGGAAAGTTCGGAATCCTATCGTTTCTCAGTCGCGAGGCAAGTTCGAGACTCCCGTTGTGATCAGCTTCCATCCCGACCACGCGCGTTGTTTACCGGCCTGTCGAAAAGGGTTGCATTCGGAAAATCCCCACCCCAGTTAACAACCTCGCGACTCAAAACCAACCTTGCCAGTCGAGGCATCTTTGATGGCACTAGGGCAGGCAAACTCGAAAACCTCATTTCCCCAGCGTTTATCGAATTCCAAACCGAGAGAGTTTTGGGTATATTCGAGGAGGGTTGCGCTCGGGGAGCCTTAGTTTTTTCTACGGAAGAAACGCCAAAAAGTTAACGCCGGACGGCGAGAGATCGAAGCCCGGCGTTTTTCGTTTCTACTCGGGCGTTTTGGGCCTTTTCCGCCTCCGCGACGCCCAACCCAAGTATCTCGGTTAGGAAACAGAGATACCGGGCGACGACCGAAACGCGAGCCGTCCCCTTCGGCACCCCAGATCTCTACTGAGAACTCTCAAGATCTCCGTTTCCAAAGATGGGTTTGATTAACACAGCGGTAGCAAATCCTAACGGCCAGAAACCTTCTCCAATTTTGGATTTCTTCGCCTTCTTGTCGTTGGGATACCCCGCTCAGTGATGACGTCTGTTGCAACGGTGTGGTCGGTTAGAACCCGGAGCTGGCGAGACGCAGATCAACCAACTAAAGAAGTCTTCAACCCGACGAAGATTGAAGTCGAGAGAATAGTGGAGGTTGAGAATCGATCCGTTGCGCATTTCACCGATTGTTGAGCCAGTCACCGTGGACGATGGTAGCGTCATCGTCCACGGTGACTGGCAAGATGCACCACGAAAAATGACCCGTCATTCATAGCCGGGCAATCCGGTAGGCACTACCGTGCTATAAAATCGCGTTTGGAACGCAAAATCGCGCTCTTTTCGGCGTTTTTTGCGTCTATTGTTCCTAATGAAAAAAGGGTAGTATTCATTAGAGAAAAAAGGAAGAACTATGTCCGTCGAAGACAAGATTTTGAGGCGTATACGTGGCAAACCGGTTGGCTGGGTTTTCACTCCCAGCCACTTTCTGGACCAAGGTAGCTATGGGGCTGTCGTACTGGCGCTTAAGCAAATCTGCGATCGCGGTCGAATTCGCCGACTAGCCCGAGGGCTTTACGATAATCCCAAGACGCACCCCAAGCTCGGAATTCTGACGCCAACTGCTGAGCAGATTGTGGCAGCGATCAGTACCAAAGAGCACACCCGCATCCAACCGACTGGTGCGTATGCAGCGAACATTCTCGGGTTGAGCACGCAAGTCCCAGCCAAGATTGTGTTCTTAACAGACGGCCCAGATAAACGCGTTATCGTTGGCAATCGAACGATTGAGCTCAAAAACCGAGCTCCGTCCTCTATGGCGGGTGCTGGAAAGATCTCTGGCTTAGCCATTCAAGCACTGAAGCATATAGGCCAAAAGCAATTCACTACCGAGCATCTAAAGCAACTGAGACAAAACCTCTCCAACGATCAAATTCAGCAACTAATCAAAGACATTCCATTGGCACCGGCTTGGATAGCCGACGTATTCCGCAAGCTCAATGAGGAATCGAGCGACCATGATTGAGTTTGCGAATCTGCCAGACGCAGAACGAGAGATCTATTTTCAGGAGACTGCCGAGCGGAGCCGGTTGCCAGCTCATTTGGTTGAGAAAGACTTCTGGGTTTGCTACACACTTCGATTGCTGTTTAGCGACGCGGAAATTGCTCGATACTTGACATTCAAAGGTGGGACATCACTTTCAAAGGTCTACAAAGCGATAGATCGCTTTTCGGAAGATATCGACTTCGCTGTAAGCCGAGAGTCTCTCGGCTTTACCGCGGCTGCGGCTCCCGACGCGGCTAGCATCTCAATGGAAGAACGCAAGCGTCGCCTCGCAAGATTGAGTGATTCCTGCCGCACATGGACCACCGAATCACTCTTCCCGAAAGTAGGCCAAGCATTAACCAATTCACTCAGTACGAATCGCTGGTCAGTCGACTTGGTTGCCGACGATAACGGCAATCAGCAAATCTTGTTTAGCTATCCTCGATCCATTGCGATGCAGTTTGTTTCGCCTCCAGCTCATTGCTGGATCCGACAATCTGCGTTTCATCACTAGCGAGCCATCGATTGCTGACACTATTCAGCAAGCTTTCGAGACGTTAGCCAATCTGAGACCTCCTTTAACGCCACTGGCGCAATCGTTTCTTCGATCTCTCCATAAGCTTTCCAGCAAAGAGCGATTTCATCTTCTTGGATGCAATTTTGACCGTCGGTCCATCGAGCGTCACCTCATCGAGCGGGATTCCTTTTGTTCCTTGATCAGGGCTGTCCAACGTAGCAAGGATATTCCCATCGCTTTCAGTCAGTTTAAACACGAGGCGGAGTCTCAGGGCACCAACATCCAGCAGGAACGCAGTGATTCGAACACTGTCCATCGGCTTTGGAGACCGAGTCCGCTCCCAGGCGAACATTCCTGTATGACAGAAGCCCAGCGAACTGAACTTCTGCGGTTATTAATCTTCGAGCTCTACTATCCAGTAGGCCTCGCTAATGAACTTGGACCAGCTCTTCACACGATTCATTCGATCGGCGTAGATCGGCTTCCATGCTGGACGCACTGGCTCCTTGCGGAGTTTCATGTGCGCCTGAGCCGGAGTGCGGTCAGCCTTCTTTGAATTGCAATCGATGCAAGCCAATACGCAGTTCGTCCAATTCGACAGACCGCCTTGTGCACGCGGAACAACGTGATCAATCGTGAGCTCTTCGCTGCCAGGCTGCCTTCCACAGTATTGGCAACACATCTTGTCACGCTTGAAAACGTTTCTGCGGCTGAAGGTAACTGTCTGCGTTGGCATTGCATCGAACTTGGTCAATGCAATGACCTCCGGTATACGAATGCGCTGGCGTACCGACTGGATGAACGGCTCGTCGCGATCCGGTACTAGTCGGCTCCAGTCGCTCCAGTCATACAGCTGGTAATCCACTGGATCGACGATCTTTGCCGAGTCGTTCCACAGCATGATCAAAGCACGCGCAACCGTCGCCACGTTGATCGGTTGCCAGTTACGGTTCAGCACCAGAACAGGCTTGAGGAGTGAGGCTGGAGGCTTGAGGCAAGGCGGTATACTGTAGATTGGAGGTTTGAGAGTAACGGCGGTCATTTTAGTTCGAGGGGGTTGGAAAATGCGGGATCACAATAAGTTACGTGCGTTTGAACTGGCCGATCAGCTTGCTATGTTGACTTACAAACAGACAGCAACGTTGCCAAAAGACGAATTGTTCGGATTGGTTTCTCAAATGCGTCGGGCCGCAGTTTCGGTAGCCTCGAACATCGTCGAAGGTTGCTCTCGCAGTTCGACCATCGAATACATAAGATTCCTTGAAGTTGCTTATGGTTCGGCACGCGAGCTCGAATATCAAATTTCTGTGGCCGAGCGACTCTACCCTGACTGTGCGTTAAATGATTGGCCATCGCTTGCCACCGAAACCTGCAAAGTTCTCAATGGCTTAATGCGATCATTGCGTGAACGTGACTCCTAGCCGTTGTCGGGGCTGCTTTCCTCTCGCCTCAAGTCTCACCCCTCCAGCCTGCTCAAGTAGCTCGACCAGGAATCGAACCTGGAACGTCTCGCTAGAAGCGAGAGATGATATCCGCTTCACCATCGAGCCATATGACCGTTCACAGTTGATTGAACCAACAGAGCGGAAGGCAAGGGAGTCGAACCCTCATCTCTATTCGAGAACTGCGTTAGCAGTGCAGCCCAGCAAACCGTATCTGGCTACCTTCCAAGTTTCTGAGTGGAGTCACCGAGATTCGAACTCGGGTTTTCGCCATGCCATGGCGATGTCGTCCCGCTGGACCATGACCCCATCTGTGATTCAACGCAGAGGTTCGTTCGAGAATCGAACCTTCGATTTCCTGCGTGTCATGCAGGTGTCTTAGCCGCTGGACCACGCGATCATTAAACAAGGTGGTTGAGACAGGAGTCGAACCTGCAAAATCACTTGGCTCTCGACCAAGTCGCTTTTCCGGTTTGCGTACTCAACCAATTTGATTTAGAAATGATTTATGCAATCGAAAATCAACAACTCGCTACTTGCCCTCGCTTACTTAATCCCAGTGCCCATCAGCCTCCTCTTCAATATTCCTGCCGTTTGGTACGGTGAAGGCACGGGCGGGAGGCTTGGAGCGATTGCAATTGTCGCTCTTTTTGCGATCGGACTATTGAGTAGCGTCATTTGCGTATATCGATGTGGCGGATGGCAAAAACTACTGGGTGGTGTTGCAGCGACTATGTACTGTGGTTGCTTAATTGCGTCCCGTCTTTGAGTATTAGTGGCGGGTCCAGGAGTCGCACCTGGCAGTCCGAGCTTATGAGGCTCAGATGAGCACTAGCCCACCCGCAAGTTGCAAGCCCCGGAATCGAACCGGGTTACCGACCTTATGAAAGTCAGCTCAGTCCCAACTAGCCTGCAGTATCAGGTTTCAGGGATCAGACTTCAGGCATCAGCTTTTGGATTTTCTGAAGCCTGATACCTAACCCATGAGGCCTGCTAGAGTGACTCGGACCGGAATCGAACCGGTGAAGGTGCACGGCAACTGGAATTCTAGCCAGGTTTATGCCGCTTTCGAATTTGCCGCTACTCTACTGAAAGCAGTTCTCTTACATCGTCGGCAGTCAAGCAATTCATCTGTGCCTCAGTTAACTCCTTCATTGTGCGCACAGATAGATCCGAGTAATCAATCTGTTGCTCAACGGAGATCATCTCAATCACCTTCTTCGTGACGTAGCGGTATGCTTCGTCCCGTCCCTTTGATTCCGGGTCCCATACCAATAACACGCGAATGTTTACCCGCTCGGCTTGGATCTGAATCGCGTCCATCATCGATCCAACTTGCTCATACGTCCATCCGTACCAAGGGTGCTCCTCGGGAAGGTCGTCGACCCAAATCGGGTTCCTGACGTAAAGCTCTTCGTGATTCGCTTTCCCTCTCCCCTCAGGATCCACAAGCTCACCGATGACGATGACGGGGATGTTGCTCGCCTCCGAGAGTACGTTGCGCTTGGGAACTCCCCAGAAGTGAGCACCTTGGCCCGTTTCTATCAAGGCATAGTGCTTGGCCATGAGTAGTCCAGCCTGGAGTCGCCCTGCCGATACGAAGGGGGGGCCTTGCACCGTCGCACCATTGGACTTCGCAGTTTCACCAGTTCGGAGCTCAATGCCCAATTCAGTCAGTCGGGGTTGGGGCACAAGCTGTCCGTTTGCATTGCGCAGCGCCTGAACGACGGTCGCGAAGTTCGTGCCATGCGCCCCTGCGATGCGCTCATGCGGGATTGTGTCGAGTGGATGTCGGTAATTGAGGGGATGTGCGAACGACGCCAGGATCGCCGGAGTCTTTTCGGTCCGTGGCTCTCGCCGCATGATCTCCGCCGCGCGCTCGGTAACTGAACTCCCATCGTGTGAGTAAGATTCTGTTGTGTTGGTATCAGTCATTTGCGGTAGAACGTGTATTTAAACTGCTGACGCGACGCTTGGGCAAGCGGGCCGCTCAGCCAAAACCTGTAGTCTGCACCAATGCAGCCTATCACTCGAGGGGGCCTAACGTTAAGGCGAATGATATCGGATACTTATGGTCAGAGCAATTTACGATCGGATGTGAGGCTGAGTTCGCTTAATCCGATCCTCCCCACCCGCACCATTTACAGAAAGTAGCTCGCCAAGGAATCGAACCTTGTCTAACAGTTTCGAAGACTGTCGTGCGAATCCATCACACTCGCAAGCCATATGAACAGGTGTCAGGCTTCAGGTTTCAGACTTCAGGAAGATGAAGTATCCTTGCCAGGAGTTGAACCTGGTCCGCAACCTTCGCAGGGTTGAATGCAGTCCCTTACACCTCAAGGACATAAACTGAAGTCTGAAACCTGACGCCTGATACCTGACTAGTGGTGCAGGTGGGATTCGAACCCACAAACACTTGTTCCTAAGACAAGCCGCTCAGCCGTTGGCGTACCACACCAGATGAAGTTCGAAGTCGGAAGTTCGAAGTATGAAATTTCAAACTTCTGACTTCCCAATTCAAACTTCTTAGCGACCCATACCGGATTTGAACCGGTGATCTCCGCCGTGACAGGGCAGCGTCCACTCCAGGCTGGACCGATGGGCCGTTAACGATAGAGGCGCTAGTGAGATTCGAACTCAAGTGAGCATGTTTTGCAGGCATGCCCCGCACCAAGCGGATTAGCGCCATTCCAACGAGTAGTCCTGGACGGACTCGAACCGTCGATCGACTGGGTGCCTGTGTTTTCTGAAGACAGGGCAGGTGCCTTCGCCGCTGGGCCACAGGACTATGAGTTTCAATCGAAGCGGAAGACCAGGGACTCGAACCCCGAAGCGTGATTAACGCCAGCTGTTTTCAAGACAGCGTCCTCATCCAGCCGGATGTCTTCCATTCATAGGGTGACCGATCGGAATTGAACCGACATAGACTTGGTTCACAGCCAAGTTCCTGAACCAATACAGGACGGCCACAGCACCGGAGGCAGGAATCGAACCTGCGAGCTTCTGGTTCAGAGCCAGACGCAACGACCAACAGTTGCTACTCCGGAGTATTGATTTATTGTTAAAGCACAGGCGGAAGGATTCGAACCTCCAATGAACTGCTTCAAAGGCAGCTGGCTTACCGTTGGCCCACACCTGTAAATTACTACTCGAGACAGAGTGCCATGTCGGAGTCGAACCGACCTGACCGGATTGGAAGTCCAGTACCTTTGCCGCTCGGCCAATGGCACATTCATCTAACACAAGGCGGAAGGAGCGAGAGTTGAACTCGCAAGGCATTTACGCTCGCTCCGCTTCGAACGGAGTGCCGTCGCCAATCGGCTTGCCCTTCCAAATAGCAAAGCTCCGGCAGCAGGAATCGAACCTGCGTCTGGGCGATTAACAGTCGCCTTCCCGTACCAACACAGGACCCACCGGAATAAAATCAGGTATCAGACTTCAGGATTCAGACTTCAGGAGAATACGATGCGAGACTATCACAAACTGCGTGCGTTCGAATTGGCAGATCAACTTGCACTGGCTATTTACAAATGCACAAAATCATTTCCAAAGGAAGAGATGTTTGGGCTTACTTCCCAAATTCGACGAGCTGCAGTGTCTGCACCATCGAATATCGTTGAGGGCTGTGCAAAATCGTCGCAAGCTGACTACTCCCGTTTTCTGGAAATTTCTTATGGTTCAGTTTGTGAAGTCGAATATCAACTATCGCTCGCCGAACGCCTTGGGTATCTAGATTCACAATCCGCCCAAGAAACCACTTCACTTGCCAATGAGACAGGACGTGTACTTAACGGATTGCTTCGCTCCCTGAAGTCTGACTCCTGAAACCTGAAGTCTGACCAGAGCGTCCAGCGAGAATCGAACTCGCAATTCCTCCTTGGCAAGGAGATGGGTTACCACTACACCATGGACGCCTTTTGTTGGCTCAACCAAATTGTCAAAGATCGGATCAGGCTTCAGGAATCAGACTTCAGGCTTCAGTGCAACTACTGAGACCTGACTCCTGAAACCTGACTCCTTGTTTTCAGTGGGATCGGTGGGTATCGAACCCACGCTTTGCGGATTAAAAGTCCGCTGTGCTGCCGCTACACCACAACCTCATGAATGGTTATGGCTATGCGTTTCAAGCGACTAAGTAATTGCATCGTGTTCTCCTTTAAGGTTTGTTGTTTAGTGGTAGCCCTGAGAATTGAACTCAGCGCGATCCGCTTATCAGACGCCGGTTTTTCTCTTTGGCTAACGCGGGGGCTCCAGCCCTCGACTACCATCTCATCAGTCGGGTGTGTCGGAATCGAACCGCTCTCGATCGCCCCAAACGACCTGTGCCAGCCATTACACTTCACGCCCGATAGTTGTTATGTCAGTGGACAAGCAGGGAATCGAACCCTGTCACCTTGATTGCAAGTCAAAGCCCCGTTCCTACGGACAAGCCCGTAATCAGTCTTCAGGAGTCAGACTTCAGACTTCAGTGAATTACCTGAAACCTGACGCCTGATACCTGATTCCTGTTAAGTGACTCGTGTGGGATTTGAACCCGACCTAGCTGGCTTGAAAGACCAGTGACCTCACCAGAAGTCGAACGAGCCGGATGAAGTTTGAAGTTTGAAGTAAGAAGTTCGAAGTGTGAAGTTTCAAACTTCAAACTTCGCACTTCAAACTTCAAAAGTGGACTGGGAGGTGCTCGAACCCTCCTCTACGGTTCTTCAGACCGTCGCTATACCGTCTCAGCTACCAGTCCGTGAACAGGTTTCAGGAGTCAGTCTTCAGGCTTCAGCCAAAGCAGTCAAACATCTTTCCTGAAGTCTGAAACCTGATACCTGAGGTCTGATGAAGGCACGAAAAAACCCGGTGTCACTTTGGGGTAACACCGGGTTCGCCAACGTTGCTTCGTTAGTACGGCCGAGTGTTACCTCCGATGTGGATGCAAGGGGAGCGTATTCGCGTCTTGCGACACGATACAACCCTCATATCCATTAAATCGTTCGGTCGGTGTTGACCTTAGGTAACTGGGCCGTATTGAAGTCATGATCTTGTATTCAGTGATTGACTGCTTTTCAGATTCCTTGTTCCGCGACCACATTCGTCGCGTGCTGCAGATATAGACGCTCATCCCCTGCATTGGTTCGCGAAAATTTCCAGTTCACGAAAATATTCGCAGGTGCATGTCGTCAGTAGATTAAACGCATGTCAGCAGCAAAAGTATCCATGGGTTGAGAATAATTCTGCAACTTCCGATTCAACGCTTACTAAGGTCTCAACTACAACACGGCAAGCATCAAGGAGCAATCACAGGATACGGTGGCATGCCAGGGTAATAGTGACCTGGATGGCCTTCGGGCAGATTGTCGGGGTAGTGATAACCTGGTGGCAAGTGATAGGGATGATCTGGTGGGAGTCGCCATGAGTCGCAAGAAAGTGATTGTCAAGCGGATCAATGCGATTCAGAACCTGGGAGCGATGGATGTTCTGTGTACGGACAAGACCGGGACATTGACGATGGACCAAGTGATTCTGGAGCGGCACTGCGATGTCCTTTTGAAAAAGGACGATGGCGTGTTGGCCCTGGCGTACATGAACGTAAGCGTACAGAGGCCTGACCAGGTTTCATTGGAGCTCAGGCTTGCGGTTGTTGACGGCGTTTGTTAGGCCGATAAGAAGCTTGAGCGGTTTGCGGCCCAGCGAGCCAGCATGTCGGTAGCATGC
>Ga0315901_10000582_pt1 | contig 54503 bp, 56 predicted proteins | sample LakEriMetagenome_10_FD_203761 | JGI IMG/M metagenome (GOLD analysis project Ga0315901, IMG submission 203761) | Freshwater fungal communities from buoy surface, Lake Erie, Ohio, United States - Buoy 2 MA116 | ecosystem: Environmental > Aquatic > Freshwater > Lake | place: USA: Lake Erie, Ohio... | reverse complement strand
AGGTAATAATTACTAATAAAATCAATATGATAGATAATATATACCGTCGCATAAGCCTATCCTTGCAAATTCTATGCTAGGCCGGGAAACGTTAACATCTGCTTATGGGACAAAATTGTCGGTAAATCGTGTTTTTGCAGAAAAAGCCGATAAAGCTACGAATTGTTAACCAGTAGGATCTTATGCTGGATATATCCGGTACACACCGGCAGAGGGAGAAAATAGCATGGCGAGCATCATTATTGCCGAAGACGATATGCCAATGCGGGCGGTGATGACCCGTTTGTTGGAAACCGCCGGGCACAAGGTATGGCCCGTAGCCGATGGGCACGAAGCCGCCGCTGCATTGAAAAAGCACAAATGCGAATTGTTATTGACCGATATCGTCATGCCCGGCATCGATGGCATGCAATTGGCCAAATTGGCCTGGCAAAACAACCCGGATGTCAAAGTGATGTTCGTCTCCGGTTTTGCCCAAGTAGCCCGCCAGGACAAAGAATATCCCAAATCCAAGGCCAGCTTGTTGTCCAAACCATTTAACTTGCGGGAATTGGTCGCCGAGGTGAATCGTATCACTGGGTTCGAGCCGCCCCCCGCCACCGAGCCGAGCGAAGAAAATAAAGTTGTCGATTTGAAAACCGGACGCAAACCGCGCCGGAAACACGCGTAACAGCGCTTAGATAGGTTGAACAGAGAGAAAAGCCGCCAGGCGACACGCAAGTGTCGCCTGGTTTCTTTTGCTGCCTGTGGCAGTGATGCTTGGTCCCTGTGGGTTGTTCCGTGATTGTGGTGGTGATTTATCTTTTGTAACTTTATGTTAACCAAAACACATTACAACAACCCCCGAACAGGGAAACAAAAAATGACCATCGTCACACTTTATCAGCACACCACCCCGCCCGAGCCAATTTGCGAAACTTTGGCGCTCGGGCCAACAGGTTATGTCCGTCATGGCGTGTTGGAGCGGTTGAACTTTCACGTCCATGATTATTTAGGGTTATCGCGGCATCGCCAATTGCGCTTGCGCGCGATCAGCACGGCGCAACAATATGGCATGGGCCTGGCCGCGCCACGCGCGCGCGGCGGCAATCTGGAGATTTTTATGCGTATCGAGGACGAGCTCGCCAAATCGCTGCAAAGACCGGCGGTTATGGTATTGCCCGACGCTTGGCCCAATATGCAGCCGCTATGGCAGGCTATACTGGATTATGCGGGCGGTGCGCGTCCACCCATGATTATTGCTGATACGCGTTGCGATCCTATGTGGCGCGCATGCTGGCAGGAAATGGGTGTGGCCACAGCAATAATTGATTTGCGGGATCCCCCGGCGGCACATGCGGTGATGGCTGCGGCTATAAACCATACGCCGATTCTGTTTTCTGAAACCTGTTTTGGACAAAGTGGCGAGTTGGCCGATTTGCTGCTGCTCCGCGAAATGGCGACGCGCTATCGGGCCAAATTGGTTTTGGACGACTCCCACGGTTTTGGTGTTTTAGGCCCGGGCGGCATGGGCCTGGCCCAAGGCATGGATACGGCCGATTTCACGTTGATCAATCTGGCTTATGCTGGCGCGGGGGCTGGCATGGCCGTGACTTGCAACGCCGTCGCCAAAGAATTTTTATTGCGGCATCCGCAAACGGGCGGGTCGATACCCTTGCCGCCAATGCTGTGGGGCGCAATCCAGGCGGCGCTTGAAATCATTCCGGCGATGACGGTGGAACGCGCGCGGTTGGTGGCGCAAAGCAATTATTTGCAAAGCGGCCTGCGCGGCCTGGGGTTTGCACCTGCAACCGCTTTGGCCGCAGCGCATATTGTGGCCCTGCCAACCCCACAGGGCTGGCAGGCCGATACCTGGTATCAGGCGTTGCTGCGCCATGGTCTTAGCTGTGCCTTTGACCCCGGGGCAGGGATCGTGCGCATGCTGTTGACGGCAGCGCATCAGCCCGCGCATTTGGATCAGGCATTGCAGGCTGTTGGTACCGCCCTTGCCAAAACGCCAGTGATCGCCGCCGCCGCCTAAATCTTGCAGTCTTGATTTTTTGCCTTAAAAGATATAAAACTGGGCAATGTCTGTGTCCACACCAACTACGCTACTGGATCTGCCCGCTCCTTTTCGCGGTCATTTTATACCCGTCACCACATCGACCATGGATGAAAGCAAAAATCATTCCGGCCATGGTTACGCCGTGATGGCGGGTCTGCAAACCCAAGGGCGCGGTACCAATACCCGGGCATGGTCTTCAATTGAGGGAAATTTGCTGGTTACCTTTGCGATGCATCCCGACAAATTGGGCTTAGAAGGCTTGGCACATTGGCGACCACTGGAATTGTTATGCGGATATGTTTTATCGCAGGTAGCCACCCAAGAATTGAGTTGTTTGCCCAATCCGCCATTGCTGGAATTTAGGCCGCGCAACGATTTATTTGTGATCAATCCAGCCCTGGATGACAACGACTCAAAAAAAGCAAGAAAACTCGCTGGCGTATTGGTCGAGCCGTTGCAATCCGATTGGCGGCAAGGTGTGGCCGTGGGTATGGGGTTAAACATCACATCCTGTCCCGACGATGCTAGCATGATGGAGCAAGTCACCTACAAAAAGGGCTATTTTGCTACCTCTCTCACAGCTCAAGGCGTTGTGACGGATCCTGAACTTGGCGACCGATTCCGGCTGCTGCGGGAGTTTTGTGAATTATTTCCAATCGAGCTTGCAGCCATGCAAGTCGGTGGTGTGGCGGCAATCTGGCAAAAAATGGGCCTAATGGACGATGCGGGTAATACAGTGTTTGCACCCAGATCAGGGCAGGCCGATCCTATCGCTGGCAGATTTACTGGTTATGATGGGGATGGGGATTTCCGTCTAAGCGGCCACGCCGCTTCTCTGAGGACCGCCGATTGGCGGCCGGTTGCTTTGCGCTATTGGGAAAGCTTGGGATTTTCTATTTTGCGATGACGATAGCGGCATTGACCCCCATCTACCTGCGCCCGCACCATTTGCTGTGTATTCTAACCTATCGCGGCTATGGCTATGGCGATGAATTCGTTACCAATTTCAATGCTCTGGTGGCACAGATCAATGCCGGGGCAGCGATGCTGGTGCGGCGCGGGCCGGATGCGATCTGCGCGCCATTGTGCCAGGCAAAAATTCGCAACGATTTCCATTGTGACGAGCTGTCTACTTATGCCCGCGACGATCAGGCGGCGCAAACCCTGTTGCCGTTATTGGGTGACGATATGATCTCGGGCCGGGTCAGTTTCACCCTCGATCACCCGAAGGCCGCGTTTTTGCGCCAGGAATTCAAATCCGGCCGCATCCGCCAAGCTTGCCAGGGCTGTCAGTGGTTTGCTTTTTGCAGCGAAATAGCCGATCAGGATTTTAGCGGTACTTTGTTGTTACCTACGACATAGACCTTTGGAAATTGTCACGGGCCGGGCACATTTGCGCCTGCAATGTGGTTTACGCTTGCCCGCGATATACGGATGCGGCCATAGTTTGGACAGTATTATTTCAACCGGTTCCAAGCCCGCCCTCGACACCATGCCATCGCAAATGTTGCGCCACAATCTTGCCAAGACCGGCGGCAATTATGATTATCACGCCGTCATTCAACAGCAAATTATCCAAAAGCTGGTGCGCAAGCTGCAGCATATCGCCTTGCCGTTCACGCCGCGTATTTTGGAAATCGGCGCGGCTACTGGCAATCTTAGCGCGCGGTTGCAAGAATTATGGCCGCATGCGCATTTTACCCTGACCGACGCCAGTCCCGAGGCGCTGCGGCTGGCGAAACAGCGCCTGAACCCAAAATGCCAGAGCGTTTTCAAGGTGGTTGAATTGGCCGATCTGCCACCCGAGGGGCATTTCGACCTGATTGTCAGCAGCATGGTGCTGCATTGGCTGCCGGATGCGGTGATGATGTTACGGAAGATTATCGCCGCCCTGCCGCCTGGTGGAATATTTGCCTTTGCGTTGTTGGGCCAGGGAAGTTTTGATAATTGGCGCCGCGCCTGTCATATGGCGCAGGTCGATTGCGGCCTGTGGGATTATCCCACGGCGGCGCAATTGCGCGAGTTGCCCGGGGTGATGGTAGTGCAGGAACGGATGCAAAGTTTTTTCGAATCTGCCGAAGATTTCTTGCTGCACCTCAAGGCCATCGACGCGCTGGCGGCGCGGCCGGGATACCGCCCGCGCAGCATCGGCGATTTGGCCCGAACGATCGAGGCGGCGAATACGATCCGCCCTTTTGTTATCAATTACGAAATTTTATTTGGTGCTTGCCACACCACTGCCGGTTTGGCCGACTTGCCGCCGCAACCCTTGTTGCTCTAGGCTGCGCGCACACCGGCGATGTCATCCGCCCAATTCGCAAACGCCACGGTGGGATGGATCAAGCGCAATCTATCCGGACCAATCGATGGCAATTCGGGAATCTCCGCCAGCACCCGGACGCGGCCATAGGTTTCAATCGCTTCCTTGGCGCCAGGATTTAGCCGCCCGTTCATCACCACGCCTAAAACCGGCAAGTGCCTGCTTTGCAGCGCGTATAAATTCAACAGCGTATCGTTGATCGTGCTTTGCTGGCTGTGACATACCAGCACAATCGGCAGGCCCAGTTTCAGCATCAGATCAATCATCAAAAACTTGCCACTCAGCGGTGTTAACAATCCGCCCGCACCTTCGACGATCAAGGGGCGCGGGGTTACGGGCATGGCAAAGCGCACAGGATCGATGGCAATCCCCATCCGTTTGGACGATTCGTGCGGTGCTATGGATTCGACCAGATTGTAAGTGGCGGGATGAAAATGATCGGCGGGCAAACCCGACAGGCTTTGTAGCAGCCGGTTGGCCGGGCCGGGCAAGCCTGCTTGTACCGGTTGCCAATAATCCGCCGCCAGTTGATTTAATAGCCAGGCGCAAACCGTGCTTTGGCCCACGCCGCTAGCCGTGCCGGTAACGAATAAGCCTGGTTTAAACATCCCGTTCCCCGCCGCATGGTGATTGTTTCGCTTTCAATCCTATGCTGGATAGCAACGAATGACAAGCCGTGGCGCAAGCAATTGGCAATATGGACGTTTGTGTTGTGGCAAGATTAAATGGTGGGTACGACAGGGATTGAACCTGTGACCCCTTCCATGTCAAGGAAGTGCTCTCCCGCTGAGCTACGCACCCGCACCACAATCAATAAAAAGCTTATAGAATAAAAACATGGTCGCGGTCGAGCACAATATTGGTTAACGGATTTGCTTGCTGCAAATCCTTTGGCTCGCTGAGCTACGCACCCGCACCATCAGAAGAGTGTTTTAACCTAAAAATCCGCCCCGGTCGAGGGTATTTTAACCTTAAAAATCATCCAGGCTGGGAATGCGGGTAAAGGCGATGCGGCCGTTAAAATCCTTGAAATCCGGCCGGACGCCGCCAAAACCGATCGTGCCGGAACCGTATTTGCCGTTAATCTTATCCAAAGCGCCGCATAATTCCGTGCGTACCTGGCGTTCTTCTCGCTGTTGGGACGGCCGCGCATCGAATAGCGATAATTGCGCGGGGTGCAGCGGCGTAAAATCGCTCAGCGTGATTCCAACGCGTAAAGGCGGCGTGTGCGGCGCCGTTTGCCACAGCGCGGTAAACGCAGCCAATAGTTCTTGGGTGTCTTGGGTAGCGGAAATTTTCCCCGCCGCCTGCCAATAACCGAACGGACGTTGGCATTTTAAATGCACATCCAAACGGCGGCAGGCGAACGGGGTTTTGCGCAAACGCTGCGCCGCTTTGCCCAATAAATAACGGGCAAACCGTTCCGCCCCGGCGCGATGGCGGAACATGGGCTCCAACACATGTTGATGCCCGATGCTGCGGGTTTGGGTTTCTGGCCGCTCGGGCTCGATGCCGTGGATGGCGTCGTAAAAACGCTCGCCTTCGATGCCGCCCCACACGGTTTTTAATTCCGCGCGCGAGCGGGCGTATAAATCTGCGACGGTATGAATGCCCGCCATTGCCAAACGGGCGTGCATGCCATCGCCGATGCCGCAAAAATCGTCCACCGCCAAATGCAACAGCCGCGCGGGCAATTCCACAAGCGGCAGAATCGTCAAGCCATCGGGCTTTTGCATATCGCTGGCCAATTTCGCCAAAATCCGCGTGGGGGCGATGCCGATGGAGGCGGTCAGATGCGGGCTGATTTCGGTGCGGATCGCGTTTTTGATGTGCTGGGCCAGGGCGGTGGCCTGGGGCACGCTTTGCTCATTGGCCAATAGGCCACAGGCGACTTCGTCGATGGATAAAACCTGGGTAATCGGCAAACATTTTTCGATCACCGCCAGCAAACGGTGATGATATTCGACATATAAACGGTGCCGCGCCACGCGCAATTCGATGCGCGGACAAAGTTGTTTGCACAACGTCACGGAAGTGCCGGTTTTAATGCCGAATTTTTTCGCCGCGTAATTGGCGGCAATCGCACAAGTGCTGTCGGTCAAGCTGGGCACGATTGCCAATGGCCGTCCCGCCAACGCGGGATCCGCCGCCGTTTCGCACGAGGCGAAAAACGCATTGAAATCCAAAATCAGCCACCGCAACGTCATCGCCCACGCCACCAAAGGGTTATATTTGTTCCTATTTTGTTCTATAATAGGCGCGGGATTATTTCTGTCAAGGGCGGGGGTTTCGCCCAAACGCGGTGTTGAGTAGGAAGCTGGAGAAAATTATGAATACCGCGCGATGAATTCGTGCGCCAGAATACCGATGATCAAATCATCGTACCATGCACCGTCCACGTATGCGGATTCTCGCTCTGTGCCTTCGATGATGAAGCCGCATTTTTTATAACAATTGATCGCTCTCACATTATATGCCAATACGCGCAGATCAACACGGTGCAAATTTAATTCTTCAAAAGCATATTTTAGGAGCAGCCTTGTAACCTCCTGTCCTATGCCCTTTCCCATATAAGGGGATAATAAAAACCGACGGCATATAGAGTTCTGGTTTCATGCCATTAATAGCCAACACAATTACCTTTCATTTTCGCAAGGGTATTTGGCCTGTAGAGCAGAAGGGAATTGCTCAGCAGCTGATCTGTTTTGCGATTGATTGTTAGCGGACAACCAAGAGTCAAATATTGCCAGAGCAGTTTTGTCAGATAGATGTGTGCTATTTTTTGGCAAACACATAAAACTCTTTTTCTGCAACGCATATTGCGTGTTGATAAATTCCAACAATGATAAGGTATAAAATTTGCAAAGACTACTGCCGCTCATATCTTTCCTGCATAAGTCCGCTAATTTTTTTGCGCTCCATAACTCACCGCTTTCTAAACATGGTACGCCGTTAGCAGCTTGACTCCAATATTTTATCGCGTACGCATTCGCCGAGGTATCTAGGCTTACTGGCTCGTTTTTCAAAAATTCCCTGAATTTAAAAAAATCATTTTTCGACACAGGGCTTTTGCGGCATGGTTGAGCAAAATAAGTCTCGGTTACTTGCAGGCGCTCGCCGATAGCCCGCAAATAAGCCTGGCAATTCAATTGCTCCGCCTTAGCCTCTGATGAACAAAGCTGCTTTAGTTCTAGGGCATTTAAATCTTTGGCCTTTGCAACGGGCATGCCGAGCAAAAAAATAATTAAACACGCTGCTAATAATTTAGAGCTTTTCACGTTATTCTCCTGTGACCACAGTAACAGCAGATCAACATAATTCCAATTATTATTTAGGTTGCTTAGTTGCCCTCTTCTTAAGAATGTCAGCCATTTCTTGATATCTTGTAGCATGCCCCGCTTTCACAGGATCTTGTTTTGCCTGATTTCGTGCTTCAGCGGCGGCTTGCTCTAAATCTTTAACAGCTTGATTAAAATCTCCTCTCTCAATGTTCTTTTTGGTCTTGCTGTTATCGAACCAGGCCTTTCCGCTCATATAATTCAATCCCACCAGACCATCGTATTCATCTTTTGTTAGTGAGTGGCGTCTTGCAAAATCATCAATTGGCTTAGTCAAATCCTTCCCAACGACAACAGTAAGGCGAGCAATTTGCTCAGGACTCAACTGAACGCCGCTGTCACGTAATCTCTCGGCTTCGATTTTTGCAGCATCTCCCTGCTTTAACGCAGTTGCAGACAACAAATCTATAGTTTTTTGGTCTATTTTTGCTGCTTTGAGGTCTCTTGCTACCTCATCCTTGGTTCTCTGCCCAATGTCGTAACCTTCACCAATTGTGACGCCGCTTTTTTTGCCTCCTGGATGATACGGGACTGGAACCGTACCTTCTTTTGATGAAATCTTGGCTTGCCCGGCTTTCTGCTGGTCATCTAAGCCAAATTCATTTTGTACTGCATCTCTAATTTTTGGATCTATAGAAATTTGTGGCGGCCTGTTATTAGCTGAGCTTGCTTTGGTTGAAGGGACTGTATCTTTACCTTGGCTATTAGTTTGAGGATTTAAGTATCCAGTTGATAAATTTGACTGCACAGAACTAGGTTGACTTTGAGGTGGCTTCACCCAAACATTATTCTTCTCATCAAAAGTCTCGCCGCGCGCTTGGCGTTCTTCGATTTCAGTGATCATTTGATCGAGCGGCTTAAACCAGTTTCCCTCGTCATCGGATTCCGCAGGCGTGGGCTGGGGTTTGTAGGGCGGGGTGCCGGGAGTTGTCGGCGATGGTTGCTGGTTTGGGCGCAAGCCAGAGAAGATGCCACCTTCATTATTCCAATCAGCCGTTCCGCCCAGGGCGCTATCAGCCATAGAGTTTGCTACCGATTTTATCTCGCTCATAAAATCGCCATAAGATTGTTGCGGCTGGGGTTGCGGCATTTGTTCGGCAAACATCGGCGCGTACTGTCCGATAGTGTTTTTGGCAAAATCCTTGTAGCTGTTGTGCCAGCCACGCCGAATATCGGCACCAGTGGTGGTATCGTTGGGATCAGGAAATGTCGGCAAATACCGCGCATCGTTGGCGGGTTGGATATCCCAACGCTTTAGCTAATCTTGTTGTTCGGTATCGTCATTCCAAATTTTAGGGAAATCAACAGCATATTTTTCTTTTGGTTCTGGCCGCTCATCCATCGGATAGCGTTCGATAGGATTGCCCCAACTCCCAAGCCAATTATAATCGGGCGGAAAAGTTGGTGGTATGATGCTGGGGCGGGTAAATACTTGGGTAAGCCCGGTTATCAAATCCATAACCGCAGACTTAGGCTTAGTCTCGGGTAGGTACATGATCGCTCCTTGAATGAGATGACCATAAAAAACCCCCAGCGCCAAAGGCGTGGGGGCAAAAATCTCGATACTGGCTAAAGCTTACCACAAATATTTTATTGCCGCGATGGGGTTGGCCACTAAGGTGAGCAAAAATCGCTTGGAGAGCTAAGCCTTTGGGCTAGCGCTGCGTCTGCGCCAAGATGTTTTGAAAGACGCGGGCATCGCCGATGGCGATGCAGGCCGTGCCGTCCTTAAAGCTGATTTTAAAACGGATTTGTTTGACCTTGCGCGGGCTGCCGGGCTGGGCGTCCAATTTAAAATTCTCCATCAAGCGCTGCATATCGCCCTTGCGCTTATAGCCGGCAATGCCGGGCAACAGCCAATCGTTATGCCATTCCGGCATATACCCTTCTTCCAGTTTTTCGATGCCCGCAATATGTTCGGCGATAATCAAAATCTGGGGCTGCCATTGGCGGCGTTTTAATCCGTACCAACGGCGTTTTAGAACCGGCACAGCAATCGTCAGCGCCGGTGCTTGATGCAGGCCTTGCAATACATATTCGGCGATTTGCTCGCCGTAATCGCCCGACAGGATATGGATAAAGCGCGACATTTCCTTAGCATAGGGGCGGATCGGAGATCGGTAAATCCACAACCATCATCGGTGGCGGTATTTTTCACCTAAGAGCGTGTGGTTTGCCCCAGCCGTGCTGCGGCCAAGCGATGCGCAGCTGCGGCGTCGCGGCGCGGCCCGCCTTGGTGTTTGGTGGTGGGGGCTTGTTCCTTGGCCTTGGCGGCATTTAAATTTTGCTGCGGGTCGGCGGAACGGTGCTGCGCCCGGCTGGCGGCCTCGGCATCGACCTTGGCCATGGCTTTTCGCGCCTCGGCCTGGGCGGCTTTGCCTACTTTCGCATCTTGGCTAATGCTTTGGGCGGCGTTGCGCTCGGCTGCCATCCCCCCTGCGGTATTCAATTCCTGCCCGCGCGCAATTTTTGCCACTTTTGCTTCGGCAGCCCGCTTGGCCGCCCTGGCCGCTGCCAATTTTTGCGGATCGATAGGTTTTTTTGGCGCGGTCGCTTTGCCATCGGCCTTGCCGCCTAAATCGCGCAACAACGCTTTACGCTTGTCTGTTTGTAAAAGCGCTTGCAAAGCTTGCTCGCGGCTGGGCTTTTCTTCGGATGGTTTCTGCATGCGTTTTTGCTGTTCCGCAATCGCATTTTCCACCCGTCGCCTGGCCGGATCATCGACCGCCATTTGCTGCAGATTTTCCAACAGCAATTGATAGTCATGTTGGTTTGTTTTCGGCGCGCTAGGCTGGGCAGGGGGAGTTTTAATCTCGGCCGGTTTGCTGGCCCCGCGCAAAGAAGCCACCATGTGGCCAACCCAGGCGCCAATACTTGTCTGCGGAGCGCGCTCGACCGGGTTTTGATGGGCGGTTGTGACCATGCTTCATTCTACTACAAACCAAGCGCAAAATCAGTAGTACGAAATAAAAAACTAGCGATTGTCACAAAAATATAATGATGAAACCATGTTGTATCCTATTAAATTATATGATACAATAATTTTTATAACAACAAAGTGATAATAGTTAACGAAAATAAGCTATTAAAACAGCGATGGAGTAACCGGAATGGCAAACGCCCTATGGCAGATCAAGGATGAAACTTTGGCGATCACGGATCATGCGGCACTGATCCTATCGCAAAGCCGGCGTTTATTACAGGCGGGCATGGCCACGGCCAATGGGGCCGCACGGATTAAATTGGGCCGCTTTGATGTCACCTCGCTCCGGTACGAGCGGTCCAAGGACGAGCTTTTGGATGCGATCCAATTGGCGCGGCTTTATGAATACCGCGATGTGCCATTTTTCTTGTCCCACCAGGCGATCATGGCCGTGCATAAGCGCATCAGCCAAAACGGCAAGGCGAACGAGAAATATCAAAAGCTGCTTTTGAACGCCAACCACCAAGTTTTCATTTGCGAGGTAGAGGATTTATTAGACCGCGCCAGCAATCACAATTTTGAAGCGGCGCAATCCAAACGCGGCTATAGCGGTGACAAGGCGGAAATCATCATGAAGCTACACAAAGTGATCGCCGATTACGCCCGCGCCCAACAACAATTGGGCGGATCGTTACCGGCGGAAATTTCTGTAGCGCGGGCGCAGCAAATGCTGGCGGGCATAACCGCCCGGCGCAAGCTGGAGACCACCAAAGAAGCATTAAAACTGGCCAATTGGTCGCTGCACCGGATCGAGGGGGATTTCGCCCTTAGCCGCATCTTGCTGCCATTCGATATGCAAAAGCAACCGGATGCGGTGGTGTTTTTGATGGCGGTTGATGGCAGACTCAGCCTGGTATCCGATGCCTGGCGTGGGCCGGTTGCGCCGATTAAATTCCGCACTACGGCCGGGCATAAAACCGAATCGGTGATCCTGGCAAAATTTTCAGTGCGCGAGCTTTGGGCGGAAATGGACGCCGGACACGATATTTTAAACATCTTGATCGAAGCGGGTACGATGCAATTACGTTGGCGGGAAAGCCCGGGGCTGCAAATTCATGCCGCTTCGGGGCGGGCTGATGGCGCGGCCGCAACTTTAAGGGTTGGCGGCTAAATCCCTTGGTCGATGCGGGCGGACGTGGTAACCTCGGGGCCATGTCCATAGCCCAAAGTTTAAGCGGTAAAAATGGTTTGATCATCGGCATGGCGAACGAACATTCGATCGCCTTTGGTTGCGTTGCCGCATGCATTAACGCGGGGGCCAGGGTGATGGTCGCCTGTCAAAATGAAACGGCGCGGCGCTTTGCCGCCCCGCCTTTACAGATTTTTCTCCAGACGGGGCAGGTCGCCGCTTTGGCCGTTTGCGATTTGTCCGATGCCACACAGCCAGCTTCCTTGGCTGATGAATGCAACGTTCATTTCGATACATTGGATTTTTTAATTCACGCGGTGGCCTTTGCCCCTTCGGCCGATTTACATGGCCGGGTGACGGATACCAGCCGCGCTGGCTTTGCGCAGGCGATGGATATCTCTTGCCACTCCTTGATTCGCCTTGCCCAGGCATTTGAAAAAAAATTCATCCGTGGCGGCAGCATCATTACCATGACCTATTACGGCGCAGAAAAAGTCGTACCACAATATAACATTATGGGCCCGGTCAAGGCGGCGCTCGAAGCCTCGGTGCGCGAATTGGCAAGCGAGCTTGGGCCAGCGCAAATCCGGGTCAATGCCATCTCCCCCGGGCCTATCGCCACGCGGGCCGCAAGCGGTATCGCCGATTTCGCTGCGCTTAGCGCCGCCGCCATCGCCAAATCGCCCCAGCACCGCCTCCCCACCATAGCCGAGGTAGGCGCGGTAGCGGCTTTTTTGGCCTCCGACGGCGCTGCCGCCATCACCGGCGCCGTTATTCCCGTGGATGCCGGGTATCACATCATGGCTTAAATTGCCGCTTTTTTGGGTAAAAGCTGGGATTTTCAAGCTTGGCGCATTAAGGTAAGCGGGTTATGCCAAGCTTGAAAAATATTATTCGGCGATTGTTTTCGGCGCGCGCGGCCCAGCCCGGGTCTGACCCCGCTTTGGCCGAGGATGATTTGTCGCCGCAATCTACGGCCTCGGGCGGCTATGGCAAAAACTCATTAAGTGGCGCCAGTATTAGCGCCGATGCATCGGCCGCAGCTAAACCCATCGGTGGCCGTGCGGTCAAACCGAATCCCGCAATTCCAGCCAAGCAATTTTCGGAAGTCGTCGCCGAGGTGATCGAAGCCGCGAACGCGACCGCCGCCGCCGAAGGCGGTGATGCAGCCAACTTGCCGCAATTGGATGAAATGGAATTGATGGATTCCGTGGAACAGGTTTGGACACCAACACGGATCGAGCTTGTGCAAAAAATTTGGGGGCCGGGTTTTTGCCGTCCCGGTGGAACCGATTTTACCATCCAGCAAGTTAAAAATTTCTCGCCCTTGACCGAAGGCATGAATTTTATGGACGCCAATGCCGGTTTGGGCGGTGCTTTGATGGCGGTCGCCGAAAGTTTCCCCTTGGCAATTCAGGGCATGGAAGCGAACGAGGCGATTTTTCGCCAAGGCCGGGCCTTGTTGGCCAAGGCTGGAACGCAGGTGATCCCAATGCGTTTTGCCAATCCCGAAGAATTGGAAATGCCCAAAGAGGCTTTGGATTGCATTTACGCCCGGGATTTGTTGGTTGGCGTCGGCGGCAAAGCCCGGTTGCTGCAACAATTTTGCCAGGGCTTGCGCGAACGGGGCCAAATGTTATTGGTCGATTTGATGATGCCGGACGAAGTCGATCCCAAACCGGTTCGCCGTTGGCTGGCGCAGCAATCGATTTCAAGCGTGCCTTGGACCGCCAGCCATTTCGAAAAATCCATTCGTTCCAACCCCGACATGGAATGCCGTGCACAGGATGATATCACCGATGCCTATATCGAACAGATTGTAAACGGTTGGCGGGCGTATTTACAAACCCTGTTGGTGGCGCGCCCGTCCAAGAAGTTTTTGCAAATCGTACTAAAAGAAGTAGTGTATTGGGCCGAGCTTGTGGAATTGATGCAATCCGGCAAACTGCGGTATATGCGGCTTTATGCCCGTCGCAAGCCGCAAGCCGAGACAAAAGCCTAGCAAAATCAGTGCTTTGCTGCTTTTCTGGCTGCGGCATTTTTACTTGACACTGGCTTGGCCGGGCGCTATCAATGGCGCTCAAAATTTAAAGCCAAGTTTAGGGGTAGTGTTATGAAAATCGTCCGTTCGTTGAAAACCATCAAATCGCGTGACAAGAACTGTCAGGTTGTACGTCGTCGCGGCAAGGTTTATGTCATTAACAAGAAAAAGCGCCGTTACAAAGCCCGTCAGGCTTAAGTGTTAGATTTACAAAAAAACCCCGCCATTGGCGGGGTTTTTTATTGGCACTCGCGCTTTATCCGACGCGGGCAATTCGCAAAATATTGGTTGCCCCCAAAGTGCCAAATGGCACCCCGGCGGTAATCACGATCCGGTCGTGTTTTTTGGCCAGGCCGGAATTTTTCGCGTGGTTGACGGCGCTTTCGACCATGTGCTCGAAATCGTCCACGTCTTTGGCGGCGATGGGGTGAATGCCCCAACCCAAAGCCAAACGCCGCGCCGTAACCAGGCTTGTGGTCAAGCCCAACACCGGCACCATTGGCCGTTGCCGCGCCGCACGCCATGCCGTCGAACCTGAGGTGGTATAAGTCACCAAGGCCGCCGCGCCAATCGTATGCGCAACGTTGGAGGCGGCGGTGGTCATCGCATCGGATTCGGTTTGCTCTGTCGCCGGATGTTCGGCGTCCATAATCTGCCGGTGCAGCGGATCGCGTTCCACTTTTTCGATAATACGGTTCATGATTGCCACAGCTTCCATGGGGAATTGACCGCTGGCGGTTTCGGCCGACAGCATCACGCAATCCGCGCCATCGAATACGGCCGTGGCCACATCCGAAGCCTCCGCCCGCGTTGGGGTCGGCGAGGTAATCATCGATTCCAACATTTGCGTGGCAACGATTACCGGTTTGCCCAAACGGCGGCAGCCGCGCACGATGCGTTTTTGAATACCCGGCACATCTTCGGTTGCCATTTCGACGCCCAGATCGCCGCGCGCGACCATGACCGCATCGGTCACTTCGATCAAACGATCCAAACAATCGACGGCTTGGGGCTTTTCAACTTTGACAATAATTGCCGCACGGCCGGCGATTAATTTGCGCGCCTCGGCGACGTCTTCGGGGCGTTGTACAAAAGACAACGCAATGTAATCGACGCCCAGATCCAGGGCAAAACGCAGATCCTCGCGGTCTTTTTTGGTCAAGGCCGAAATCGGCAACGCCACTTGGGGGACGTTGACACCCTTGCGTTCGGATAATTTACCGCCGACGATCACTTCGGTTTCGGCGAAATCGGCACCGAATTTCTTGACGCGCAGACGGATTTTGCCATCATCGAGCAACAAATCTGTATCTTTTTCTAGGGCCTTAAAAATCTCCGGATGCAGCAAGCAAACGCGTTTGATGTCGCCGGGGGTCTTATCCATGTCGAGGCGGAATTTTTGCCCGTTTTTCAATTCGATTGGCCCATCGGCAAAGGTGCCGACGCGCAGCTTTGGGCCTTGCAAATCGGCCATAATGGCGACTAGGCGGCCAGATTTTTTTTCTGCCCAGCGAATGGCATCGAATCGTTTTTGATGGTCGGCGTGGGTGCCATGGCTGAAATTCAAACGAAAGATATCGACCCCGGTTGTAATCAATTCCAAGAGTTTCTCTTTGTCCGAGGTGGCAGGACCGATAGTGGCGACTATTTTGGTGTTTCGATTGCGGCGCATGATAAGGATGTGGATGGTTTAAAGTTGAGGATTTGACGAATGCTAGTAGCATAGCCACCATCACCCCGCAAGCTTTGACCGACAGGAGACCGTATGAGCGCCGTTTTATCCCAAGCTGATAACGAAATGCCAGCTGCTAACAGTAATAAAAAAACCAAGCCCGGCATTGCCGGCGGCGTTACGCCCGCCGAATTGCGTCAATACATCGAACGCATCGAAACCATCGAAGAGCAAAAAACCAATTTGTCCGGGGATATCCGCGAAGTCTATGCCGAGGCCAAGGGCAATGGTTTCGACACTAAAATCATGCGCATGATTATCCGTTTGCGCAAATTGAATCCCGAACAGCGCGCCGAACAGGACGAGTTGCTAGAGCTTTATCGCCACGCGGTTGGACTGGATTAGTCCACAATCGTCTTGCTACGCCGATTGTAGATCAGTGAGTAAATCGCTCATGATTTTATGCAGCGTTTCCGAAGTTTGGCGGATGCGGTCCGATGATTGCCTTACCAATACACAGGATTCATTGGTGTTGGCGGCAGCTTGATTCACGGTCAGGATGATTTCGCTAACCGTTTTTGTCCCGAACGATGCTTGTTGAATATTGCGAGAAATTTCCTGGGTAGTGGCGGTTTGTTCTTCGACCGCACCCGCCACGGTGGATGTTACCACGCTGACTTTTTGGATCGCCTGGCTGACGCTTGCCATCGATGCTACACTTTGCTCGGTGCCAGACTGAATCGATTCCAATAACTGTGTGATATCCTCGGTCGCTTTGGCGGTTTGCATGGCCAAATTTTTGACCTCGCTTGCGACCACGGCAAACCCGCGCCCGGCCTCGCCCGCCCGGGCGGCTTCGATGGTGGCGTTTAAGGCCAGCAAATTGGTTTGATTGGAAATGCTGTTAATCAACTGCACCACTTCGCCGATTTTTTGTACCGACATCGCCAGGCGCTGGACGTTGTCGGTGCTGCGTTGTACTTCGGCGATTGCTTGTTGGGTGGTTTGATCGGTGATGTTCACTTGCTGCCGGATCTCTTGGACGGCGGCGGTCATTTCTTCGGTGGCGCTTGCGATCATATGCACATTTTGCGCCGTCTGCTCGGAGGTGCTGGCGGCCTCACCCGAACGGGTCAGGGTTTTATCCGCCGAATCGTTTAATACCACGGCCGATCCCAACAAGGTGTCGCCCGCCGTCATCAAGGATTTAATGATGTCCTGGGCGGTTGCCTGGAATTTGTCCAACACTGCCTGGGTCGTTTTGGCGCGTTGCTCGCGCTTGGATAGATCCTCGCGCTCGGCGATTGCTTTGGCCTCGGCATTGCGGCGGCTATCGCGCAATTGATAAACTGCTTGCACGATGCGGGCGATTTCATCATCGGCCGCGTATTGCAAATCGATGTCGTATTTTCCGCCTTGAATTTGTGCCAGCGCCGCGCTGGTTTTTTGCAATGGCCGGCTGATCGTAGCGATCAGATAAAGGCTGAGCCCGATCAACACCACAATGATTCCGCCGCCAGCCAAAAGCGCCCAGTGCAGGGCTTGATCCGCCGTTGCCTGTGCGGATTTGGCATCCGCCTCTTGTTGGGCCGAAATAAGGGTGCTAACCGATTCGTTTTTGTCTTCCAGGGCGCTAAAAGCCGCCTGGAAGTTCGGCAATTCCTGTTTGGCAATCAGGGTGTTGTCCAGTGCCAGTTTGGTCACGCTATCGGCGGCCTTGATATAGGCGACAAGGGCTGGTTCCACCTCGTTCAAGGCTTGGGCGATGGCTGGGCTAAGGGGTAGTTTTTTATTCGCCGCCAATTTGTCGTGGAATAAGGCGGAGTGATCGCGCAAATCGTTCAAGATAGAATTCTTTTCATCCGCGCTGGCATCAGGCCCAGCCAGCATCGCGGCCAACACATCGCCGCGCAAGGCGTCGTGCATCATATCGCCGATAAGGTGATTGGTTTGCGCCTCCATCACCGTGGTGGCGTTCTGATCGGCTTGGATCAGGGCTTGGGTCGATCGCAAATTCTGCCAGCTGGCCAGTGCGATACCGCCTATGCCCAATAACACCAGCAGCCATAATTTTTTACGATACGTTAAATGTGCCATGATTCCCCCGTTAATAGGATAAAACCGTATCGATCGGCGCCTCGATGCGCGCCCTGCCGCCCAGAGATTTCAATTCGATCAAAAACGCTGCCAATTCCACCCGCGCGCCGCAAGAACGCAGCAATTCTATCGCCGCGCGCATCGTGCCGCCCGTGGCCAATACGTCATCCACCACCACAATGCGTTGCCCGGTTTTGACCACACCTTGCTGTAATTCCAATACGTTTTGCCCGTATTCCAAATCATAGGATTGGCGCAATACTTGGCCGGGCAATTTTCCGGCTTTGCGGATCATGGCAAAGCCGATGCCCATTTTCGCCGCCAACGGCGCCGCCAATAAAAACCCCCGCGATTCAATCCCGACGATAAGATCCGGTTTGGCCATAGCCAATCTATCGGCTAATAAATTGATGGTATGTTGCCAAGCGGGCCCATCGGCCAAAAGCGGTGAAATGTCATAAAATAAAATACCCGGCTTTGGAAAATCGGGTATTTGCGCGATCAAGCGATTGAGATCCATATTGGCCCGCATGGAAAATTTAGAACTTGGCGATTTTTCTAAGCTGGACTATAGCATCAAAACCGCCCCAAACCGGCAAAGCATAGCGCATGGATATTAACAAAGTCTTTCACATACTGGAGCACGCGGTAACGAAACGGCAGCACCCGTGGCATGAAATGGTGCTGGCCACCGCCGATGGCACCATCCCCGATTTGCGGCGCGTGGTATTGCGTGGTTTTGATTTGGATAAAAGGGAAATAGTTTTCCATACCGATATTCGCTCGCCCAAAATTTCCATTCTGCGCCGAAATCCCCGGGCGGCGATTTTGTTTTATGATCCGATCGACAAACTGCAATTGCGCTTGCCGGTCGACACGCGCATCCATCATCAAGACGAAGTAACCGAACGCAGTTGGCAAAAGACGCGGCCGTTCAGCAAAATTTGCTATGCGGTGGCACATCCGCCCGGTACGCCCATACCCGAACCCAACCCCGATAATACTGTTGGAGAATGGGATCCAGCCGATGACGCGCGGGCCTATGGCAATTTTGCGGTGATTGCGTGCCAATTCGCCATGATCGATATTTTGCAATTACAGCATGGCGGGCATCAGCGTTGGCGCGCGGAATGGCATACGCCTAAATGGACAGTTGAGACAATTCAAGCCTAACGCTTTTTACGGCATTGATCGGAACAATACAGCACTTGATCCCAATCCCTGGCCCATTTTTTGCGCCAAACAAAGGGGCGCCCGCAGGCGGCGCAGGTTTTTTGCGGCAATTCATTTTTGCGGCGCATTTTTGGCATAAGGCGGAGTTTATGGGATTATTGGTAATCGGTAAATGGCTGAAGTCGGTTTGACCGCGCCGTCTATCTGGCATACTGTGTATGGTGATTGGTCGGAATGACAGGATTCGAACCTGCGACCCCTGCGTCCCGAACGCAGTGCTCTACCGGGCTGAGCTACATTCCGTTACAATACATTACCATCGTTTTTTAACAGTCAAAGTCGCCGCACCATACAAAGAATGATATGCATAATAAAGCATAATTTTACGACCCTCTTTGGGTTTGGGGCAGAAATCCTCGATAACTAGGTCGATGCCGCTAGATCGCACCGCGCCCCGCCGGGTCACTCCGGCGGGGTTTTCTTCTGCCATTTAATTGACATTCAACAGCGTATCAATTGACATTTAACGACAGAAAGGCTAGGCTGCACTCGTGTTCAAGCCCCGATTCTCCCTAAGCCCGGCCATGACCCGGGCACTGATGGCCATCGAAGCCGACCGCCAGGCCGTGCTGGCGTTACCCATCGATGTGACCATGCTGGCCAGTTTGCGCGCCACGGCCCAGCTTCTGGCCACGCACTACTCGACGCAGATCGAGGGTAATCGCCTGACCGCCGCTCAGGTCGAGGCCGTCATCGGCGGTAGTCGCTTCCCCGGCCGCGAGCGGGATGAAGTCGAGGTGCGGCATTACTACGCGGCCCTCGCCCATGTCGAAAAACTCGCCAGCAACTCTGATGCGTTACGGGAGCTTGATATTCAAGTGCTCAACGGCCTGGTCATGACTGGCCAAGTCAAAGCCCAGCCCTATCGTGATGGCCAGAACGTCATCCGTAACGCTGCGGACAACAGCATCGTCTACCTGCCGCCGGAGGCCAAGGACGTCCCCGGCCTGATGCATGCGATGGTGGCTTGGCTCAATCATGAAATCACCCGCGGCGAATGGCCTTTGCCCGTGCTGGCTGGCATCGCCCACTATCAGTTCGCGACCATCCATCCCTACTACGACGGTAATGGTCGCACCGCTCGGCTACTGACGACGTTGCTGTTGCATCGCTATGGCTACGGACTGAAGGGGATTTATGCGCTTGAGGAGTACTACGCCCGTGATCTCAGCAGCTACTACGCGGCGCTGACGATCGGGCCGTCGCACAACTATCACCTCGGCCGGGCCGAGGCGGACATCTCCCCCTTTCTTGCCTACTTCCTAACTGGGATGGCCGACGCGTTCGCCGCCGTGCGCACGCAGGCTGCGCGGGCGGCCAGCCGCGGCGCCCGCGATCAAAGCGGCGTGTTGCGGCAACTTGATCCACGGCAACGCACGGCTCTGGATTTATTCCGTCAAGACGGTTCGGCTACCACCGCCGCGCTGGCCAAGGCGTTGGGATTGAGTGAGCGGACAATGCGTCCGCTCTGCGCACGCTGGGTGCGTGATGGGTTTTTGATTGTTGCCGACCCATCGCGACGCAGCCGTCGCTATCGCCTTGCCGCCACCTACGAAGCTTTAGTTAGCAGCTGAGCAAACACCCTGCCGTGAACGCCTTTGGCTGTTGTCGTCCTGTCACCGATTCGCTGTGCCTGCAGCGACAACTTCGTGAGTCTTGATGCAACCAGGTGCATTCAGGTGGCATATACACGCCCAAACTGCGCATTCGGGACGCAGGGGTCGCAGGTTCGAATCCTGTCATTCCGACCAATGACCCAAACAATCCCAAGCCCTAGAAAAACCCTATGCCCCGCTTAGGTGATGGGTATGAGCAAATATAGTAAATTCGTGCAGCAAATCGGCCTGTTGGCCTTGTTAACCTATGTTGGGGTACTGGTCGCGATGTATTTTTTCCAGCACGCCTTGATTTTCCGCGATGGTTTTGGCCGTCCGGATTTGGCCAAGACCGGCTTTTTGATGCAACAAATCTCCATCCCCGCCCTAGCCGATGACACTTGCTGGCAAAAAAATTCGTCCGGGTGCAGCGCTGCGACCATTGATCTTTTGGCCTGGTACGCGCCACCACCGCAGCCAGATGCGCCCACCATTTTATATCTGCATGGCAATGGCGGCCATATCGGTCTGCGCCGTGGTATCGCGCGGCAATTCCTGGATGCTGGATTTGGGTTGTTAATGCTGGAATACCGGGGTTATGGCGGCAATGCAGGATCGGCCAGCCCGGATGGCTTGGCGTTGGATGCTGAAGCCGCTTGGAATTTTCTGCGCACGCAGCGTATCGCGGCGGATAAAATTTTTATCTATGGCGAATCCATCGGCGGTGCAGTGGCAATACAAATGCTGCATGACCGTCCGGCAATCCAACCCGCTGGTTTAATTTTATACGCGCCGTTCACCACCTTGCAGGACGTGGTCACCTATTTATATCCCTGGCTACCGGTAAAATGGCTGTTGCGGTATGAATTCGACAGCATCGGCAAAATCGCCCCGCTGCGCGCGCCATTATTGGTGATGCATGGCGGGGCGGATAAATTTGTACCCGCCCGCATGGGCGAGGCAATTTTTAACGCCGCAACCTCACCCAAAGAATTATGGATCGAACGCAGCGCCAATCATTATACATTATGGGAAATGGGCGCAGTGCAGCGGGCGGTTGAATTTATCCGCTCAACGCCGCGCGGCGAAATCGGCGGCGGCCCATAAACAATCGCGCCATTCGGAATCGGGAAAAATTGTCAATGCGTTTTGTGCTGCTTGGGCGTGGTTTTGCGCGTGTTCCATCGCCCTAGTGAGCGCGTTATGTTTGTCCAATATGGTGCGCGCGGTTGTAAAATCGCCGTCGGCGAATTGTTCATTGCCCAGCGTGCGTTGCCAAAAATCGCGCTCTGTCGCATCGCCCGCCGCATGGGCCAAAATTACGGGCAGGGTGATTTTACCATCGCGAAAATCATCGCCCGGCTCCTTGCCCGGCACGCCCGTGTAATCCAACACGTCATCGGATAATTGAAACGCCAAGCCCAATTCCATGCCGTATTGGCGCAGTGCGGCGATTTCCGTGGCCGGGCGGTTGGCGATGATCCCGCCCACTTCGCAGGCGGCGGCGAACAAGGCCGCAGTTTTGGCGCCAATCACGGCATAATAATCATCGGCGGTGGTCAACAAATTGTTCGCGGTTTGCAGTTGCTGCACCTCGCCCTGGGCAATCGTGGCGGCGGCGTTCGACAGCACACGCAATACCGGCAATGAATTGGCATCAACCATTAATTCAAAAGCGCGGGCGAATAAAAAATCGCCCACCAGCACGCTGGATTTATTGCCCCAAATGGCGTTGGCGGTGTCTTGGCCCCGGCGTAGATTGCTGTGATCGACCACATCGTCATGCAACAAGGTGGCGGTATGGATAAATTCCACCGCCGCCGCCAATACATTATGCGCCGTACCGCGATAGCCGCATAATTGCGCCGATGCCAAGGTCAATAATGGCCGCAGCCGTTTGCCACCGGCCGCGATTAAATGGGCGGCCAGTTGGGGGATCAGCGCCACCGGATTTTGCATTTTCTGCAAAATCAGCGCATTGACCGCCTGCATGTCATCAGCCAATAACGCGTGCAAGCGCGGCACGGCGTCCACGGGCGCAATCGGTTGGGGTTGGCGCAAAGCATTTGCCATGGGCTTTACATAGCATAGTTTTATTGTTGGCCCAGCAATTTTCTGTGGTATTTTGCGGCATGGCAGCAAATCCATTTTTATTGGCGGTAAAAAACCTGTTGGTCGACGAGGTTCTGGGCGGCAGTGTCAAGATTGCTCAGCCTGTGGGCGGGTATCGCGCCGGTACGGATGCGGTGTTGTTGGCTGCTGCTTGCCCTATTATGCCGGGGATGCGGTTATTGGATGTCGGTTGTGGCGTGGGCACGGTGGGGTTTTGCGTATTGGCCCGCGCCCGGGCGACGCAAACCCCCTTTGCCAAATTAATCGGTATTGATTGTCAAAAAATTCTGATCGCGATGGCACAGGAAAACATCGCGCATAATAACGCCGCTGATGTGGCCGAATTTATGTACGCCGACTTAAAAGATTTAAGCGATGGAACGGAATATGATGTGGTGGTAACGAACCCGCCCTATTTGGCGGCGGGGCGGGCCGATCCATCGCCCGATCCGATCAAGGCCACAGCCAATATTGAATCGACGGTGGATTTGCGCAGCTGGTTGGAATTCTGCCGCCTGCGGGTAAAACCGGATGGGCATTTGGTGATGATTCAACGTGCCGACCGGCTGGGCGAGATTTTGGCGATAACCCAACCCTGGGGCTGGCAGATGGCGGTATTGCCCTTGCTGCCGAAAACGGGCCAGGCGGCCAAGCGCGTAATTATCCGCGCCCAACATCGCCCGGGCGACTTAACCCTGTGCGCGCCATTGGTGCTGCATCAAGACGATGGTCACTATACCCAAGCGGCCGAGCGGGTACTGCGCACCCCGGCCGCGCTTGATTTTACAGGGGCGGTTGTATAGGGTTGGCGCATGGGCAACTTATTCAAATACATTCTGGCAGGGTTTATCGGCTGGGTCGTTTGGCGTTGGGTCAAGCGCAGCCAGCGCGTGGCCAAGGCCAATACCGCACAGCCCAAGCAGCAGATTAGCGGCGATCTGGCCTATTGCGGCGTGTGCAATTCCTATGTAAGTTCGGACACGACCTGCGGGCGCGGCGATTGCCCGCGTAAAAACTAAGCACTGTCATTCCCGCGCAGGCGGGAATCCATTTTCGTTTCAAAAATGGATCCCCGACAAATGCTGACGCATTTTCGGGGATGACAAGAAAATTAGAGATAGCATGACCAAAATTTCCTGTTTCCAAGATGTAATTCTAACCTTGCAGCAATATTGGGCCGCGCAAGGTTGCGTGATTCTGCAACCCTATGACATGGAAATGGGGGCGGGGACATTTCATCCCGCCACATCCTTGCGGGCGCTGGGGCCAAAACCGTGGTTCGCCGCCTATGTACAACCATCACGCCGTCCCGCCGATGGCCGCTATGGCGAAAACCCGAATCGCTTGCAGCATTATTATCAATACCAGGTGATTTTAAAACCAAGCCCAGAAAACGTGTTGGATTTATATTTCGGCTCGTTATCCGAGTTGGGCTTTGATTTGAAAAACGACGATATCCGCTTGGTCGAGGATGATTGGGAAAGCCCCACCCTGGGTGCATCCGGCCTGGGCTGGGAAGTGTGGTGCAACGGCATGGAAGTGACCCAATTCACCTATTTCCAACAAGTCGGCGGGATCGAATGCAATCCGGTCTGCGCCGAATTGACCTATGGGTTGGAACGTCTGGCGATGTATGTGTTGGGGTATGAAAATGTGTATGCCATGCCGTATAACGATCCCAAATCGGCGGTGCCATTAACCTATGGCGATGTGTTTTTGCAAAACGAGCGCGAATTTTCCGCGCATAATTTCGTGCAGGCAGATGTGGCGATGTTGTTCCAACATTTCGCCGATGCCGAGCGCGAATGCCGCGCATTATTGACGGCGGGTTTGGTATTGCCAGCCTATGACCAATGTATCAAGGCGTCGCACCGGTTCAATTTGTTGGATGCGCGCGGGGTGATTTCGGTCGCCGAACGCGCATCATACATCGCCCGCGTGCGCGAATTAGCCAAGGCGTGTTGTGTAGCGTGGGTGGCGGGGCAGGCAGAACCCGCGATGCCTGGCCAGAAGAAGGTGGCGTAAATGGCCGAGTTTTTATTGGAATTACTAACCGAAGAAATCCCCGCCCGGATGCAGGCGCGGGCGGCAAGTGATATGGCCGTTTCCTTTGATCGCTGGATGTTCGAGGCAGGCGTAGAATATGATGGAATGGATACGATCACGCATGTTAGCCCTAGACGGTTGGTGTTAAAGCATCATAATTTGCCAGCACAAACAAAAAGCAAAAACGAAGAAAAAAAAGGCCCACGCGTCGGATCGCCCGATCAAGCGATTCAAGGATTTTTGAAATCGGCGGGACTGACGAAAATCGAAGATGCGGAAATTCGCAAAACTGATAAAGGTGATTTTTATTTTGCCCAGATTTATCAACCGGCCAAGTCGGTCGCAGAAATTCTGCCTGCCGTGATTCAAAAAATTATTGCCGAATTTGAGTGGCCGAAATCGATGCGGTGGGCGGGCGGCGATAAAACCTGGGTCCGGCCGTTGCGCGGTGTAATGGCGTTTTTCGACGGCAAGTCCGTGCCGGGAAAAATCGATTTTGGTGGTGGTGTCACCGTCAATTTCTCCGCCCACACCACCGGCCACCGCTTTATGGCTGGCAAAGATAATATCGTTGCTACAAATTTCGAAGATTATCGGAAAAAATTGGAGACTGCTTACGTCATCATCGACCGCGAAGAACGCAAGAAGAAAATTATCGAGCAAATCGAAGCCTTGGCGAATAAGGCAGGCCTGAGTTTGCGGCCGGATTTGGGTTTGCTCGAGGAAGTAGCGGGCTTGGTCGAATATCCCGTTGCGATGCTGGGCAAGATTGATCCCGAATTTATGACGGTGCCAGAACGTGTGTTGATCACCTCGATGCGGCAGCACCAAAAATATTTCGCACTGTTATACGCGGATGGCACTTTGGCTAACACCTTTGCCTTTGTTGCCAATCTGGCGCCCAGCGATGGCGGAAAGCTGGTGGTGGCAGGGAACGAACGCGTGCTGCGTGCGCGCCTGTATGACGCAAAATTCTTTTTCGAGCAGGATCAAAAAACCACCCTCGAATCCCGCTTGCCGAAATTACAAAATATTGTGTTCCATCAAAAACTGGGTACGATTGGCCAAAAGGTCGAGCGGTTGTGTTTGCTGGCCCCCAACATCGCCACGGCGATTGGTGCCGATCCGGTTTTGGCCACCGATGCCGCCACGTTGTGCAAGGCGGATTTGGTCACCGGCATGGTCGGCGAATTCCCGGAACTTCAGGGCTATATGGGCGGTGAATATGCGCGATTGGGCGGGGAGAATCCCGCGGTGGCGAATGCAATTGCCCAACATTACCGCCCGCTGGGGCCCGGCGATGCGGTGCCGAGCGAAAAATTGGCGGTTACCCTGGCCTTGGCGGATAAAATCGATACGCTGGTTGGATTTTTTGCCGCCAATGAAAAACCTACGGGCTCCAAAGATCCCTTTGCCTTGCGCCGCGCCGCCCTGGGCGTGATTCGGTTGGTGTTGGAAAATAATTTGCGGCTGGATTTATTGCCGTTGCTGCAACAATCCTTGGCCTTGTCTGTCGAGCAATTGGAATTGACGGCGGATGCGAAAAAACTGCCGTTGGAACTGCTGGAATTTTTCTATGATCGCTTGCGCGTCTATTTAAAAGACCAAAATATCCGCCACGATGTCATCAATGCGGCATTATCCGGCCAGCACACAACCGATTTGTGGTTGATCGTGCGTCGCGCCAACGCGGTGGGTGAATTTTTGACAACCGCCGAGGGCGGCGTATTACTGGCAGCGTACCGCCGCGCGGCCAATATCGTCCGCGCCGAAGCGGCCAAGGACAAAGGCGATTACAGCGGTGTGGTTGACACGCGCTTGCTGCAACAGCCCACCGAAATTGCTGTGGCGCAATGGCTGGATAAAAACCGCGCCGGTTTGCGCACCTTGCTCGCTGCCGGGGATTACGCGGCAGCGCACACATTACTACATGGGCTAACCCAGCCGCTTGGCGATTTTTTCACGCATGTGATGGTAAACGCCGATGATGCGGAATTGCGCGCCAATCGTTTGCGCCTGTTGAACGCGGTGCGTGCGCAGATCGACGAGCTGGCGGATTACAGCAAAATCGAAGCCTAGAAACTTTGGCGAAAAAAGCGTAAGCTGTGATATCCCATCCCCCTTGCCGGAGGAAGTCACATGGCCCGTATCCCATCCCGCCGTAACACCGCACCAAAATCCCCGACCTATGTTTTCAATTTCGCGCGCGGGGTAAAAAAATTACCGGCGCGTGATGCAAGCGAACGGGTGAATTTGCTGGGTGGGAAATCAGCGCATTTATTTGAAATGTGCGCTCTGGGGTTGAACGTGCCGCCCGGATTCACGCTATCGACCGAACTTTGCGCCGCCTATTACGCCGCCCACAAAAAATTCCCCAAGGATTTAACGGCCCAGGTCACGGCGGCTTTGCGCGCCTTGGAAAAAAACACCGGCAAAAAATTCGGCGATGCCGCCAATCCCTTGCTGTTGTCGGTGCGCTCAGGCGCGCGGGTGTCGATGCCGGGCATGATGGATACGGTGCTGAATCTGGGGTTGAACGATCAGACTGTTTTTGGCTTGATCAAATCGTCGCAAAACGAACGCTTTGCCCATGATTGCTATCGCCGGTTTGTGCAAATGTACAGTAACGTGGTGCTGGGCATCGACCATCACGAATTCGAACAAATTTTGGATCATGCCAAATTATCGGCCAATGCTGCCCGCGATACCGATTTGACGGCCGCGCAATTACGGCAATTGGTAGTGGATTACAAGGCGCTGGTGCTGAAGAAAACTGGCCGCGAATTCCCACAAAATCCCGATGACCAGTTATGGGGTGCGGTTGCGGCCGTATTTGATTCCTGGCACAACGCGCGCGCCAAAACCTACCGTAAAATTCACAATATCCCGGAATCCTGGGGCACGGCCGTGACCGTACAATCCATGGTGTTCGGCAATTTGGGCGATGATTGCGGCACCGGCGTCGCCTTTACCCGCAATCCATCGACGGGCGAAAAAACCCTGTATGGCGAATATTTGTTGAATGCGCAGGGCGAGGATGTCGTAGCCGGCATCCGCACACCACAACCGATTTGCCGCGACAAGGGTCATATCAGCAGCCAAGCGATCAGCGATCACCCGCTTGCCAAGCATCTGGCCGATGTCGGCACGCGTGGCTTATCGTTACAGGAACAAATGCCCAAAGTATTCGCGCAATTGCAAAAAACTTGTGTGCAATTGGAAAGACATTACCGCGATATGCAGGATATCGAATTCACCATCGAACGCGGGCAATTATATTTACTGCAAACCCGCAGTGGCAAACGCACCGCGTCAGCGGCCTTGCGTATCGCCAGCGCACTGGTCAAAGAAAAATTGCTGAAGCCTGACGAAGCGTTATTGCGCATCGATCCGTTGTCGATTGATCAATTGCTGCACCCGCGTTTGGATCCGAACGCGCCGCGAAATTTATTGGCCAAGGGTTTACCCGCATCGCCCGGTGCGGCCAGCGGCATATTGTGTTTCACGGCGGACGAGGCCGAGGATTGGACCCATCAAGGCAAAAAAGTCATTTTGGCCCGCAGCGAAACCAGCCCCGAAGATATTCACGGCATGCACGCCGCCAAGGGTATTATCACCACGCGCGGCGGCATGACCAGCCACGCGGCGGTAGTGGCGCGCGGCATGGGCCGCCCCTGCATCGTCGGCGCCAGCAGCATTAAAATCGATGTGGCACATAACACCCTGACTGCCGGCGGCAAGATTTTGCGCGGTGGCGATTGGGTGACGATCGAGGGGAGCACCGGAGAAATCTATGACGGTCAAATCCCGATGGTGCTGCCGGAATTGACCAATGATTTTAAAATTATCATGCAGCAAGCGGATAAAATCCGCCACCTGCGGGTGCGCGCCAACGCCGATACGCCGATGGATGCGAAAATCGCCCGCGATTTCGGGGCGGAGGGGATTGGCCTGTGCCGCACCGAACATATGTTTTTCGACCATGACCGCATCGCCGTGATGCGCGAAATGATTTTGGCCACATCCAAACCAGCGCGGCAAAAAGCGTTGGATAAACTGCTGCCGCTGCAACGCGGCGATTTTATCGGTCTATTCGATGCGATGCGCGGTTTGCCGGTGACAATTCGCCTGCTGGATCCGCCATTGCACGAATTTTTGCCGCATGGCGAGCGCGAAATCGCGGCCGTTGCGGCCGCATCCGGCGTCTCCGCCGCTGTTTTGAGTGAACGGGTACAGCAATTGGCCGAAGCGAATCCCATGCTGGGCCTACGTGGTTGCCGTTTGGCCATCGTCTATCCCGAAATCTACGCCATGCAGGTCCAAGCGATTGCCCAGGCCGCGATTGCCACCAAACAACAAACCGGCAAATCGCCGGATGTGGAAATCATGCTGCCGCTGATTTTGGATGAAGCCGAATTTTCGCAGCTGCGCCAATTATGCGAAACAACCATCGCCCAAGTTTGCGATGCGGCCAGGGTTAAATTCAATTACCGCATCGGCTCGATGATCGAATTGCCGCGCGCGGCTTTGCGGGCGGGGCAGTTGGCTGATGCGGGTTGCGAATTTTTCAGCTTTGGCACCAATGATCTAACCCAAACCACGTTGGGGTTATCGCGCGATGATGCAGGCAGTTTTTTGCCGGATTATCAACGGGCGCAGATTTTCAAAACCGATCCCTTTGTCTCGTTGGATCAAGCCGGGGTGGGCGAATTGGTACAAATCGCCGTTGCACGCGGCCGTGCGCAAAATGCGGATTTAAAGATAGGGATTTGCGGCGAGCATGGCGGCGATCCCGCCTCGATCGAATTTTTCGCCCGCACCGGATTGGATTATGTGTCGTGTTCGCCCTATCGCGTGCCGATCGCGCGGTTAGCAGCGGCACAGGCGCAGTTACGTTTGGGCGGTTTGGCGAAAAAACCGGCCCGGTCTAAGCCAAAAAAAGCCAAACCAAAATTGCACTTGTTGAAAAAGCGGCTCGCGAAAACCAAGGCCAAGCCAGTTAAAAAGCTGCGCCGCGCCGCTTAGGCAGCATCAATTTTCGGCAATTCCATCCAACCGGGTATGCGGGGTATAATTCGCTGCTCGCCGCAATATAACGCGCCATGCCCCGCTTGTTGTTTGGTCAACGCTTCGAGTCTGAGCAAGACCATCACAATCGCCGGATTGCCGTTGCCCCCTGCAACAAAGCTATGGGTTTCGCCTGCTTCCAGCGCATCGCGCTGATAACGCAAAGTTACAACGCTGTTGGCGGCGATGGGTTGCGCTTGCTCACTCTCCAGCACGCAGGGTACCAAACGCTTGCGCACCAGGCCGCGGTACCGCGTGCGTGCCGTCAATTCCTGGCCCAGGTAACAGCCCTTGTCCCAGCTGATGCCGCGTAATTCATCAAAACCATTTTCCAACAAAATGCCACGGTCAACCATCATATCGCGGCTACCGTCGGGCAAACCCAATTGTGCGCGGTGGTAATCATACGCGGCGAAATCGGCAATTTGGGCGGAAAATTTCTGCGCCAAGGTATCGATGGCGATATTCACGCCCGCGATTATCCGCCACCCGGCCTGAGGTAAACGTGGGTCGGGATAAATTTTAACATTATTGTCGCTTGGGTTTTCGCCCGCTCCCCATAACGCATAAATTTTATATTCTTGGCCCAGATCGGCGATGTCCACAGCCGAGCGCAATTTATAGATATGCAGTTTTTTCAACAAATCCGCCCGCCGTGCTGATTCGACATCGGCCAAAAAACCGCCATCCGCGCCCAGGATAAAAAGATCGTGCTGATACTTGCCCTGGGGGCTTAGGAAAGCGGCATAAACCCCCTGCGCCGCTGTGGCAGCGGTCACATCATTGCTGAGCAAACCTTGGAGAAAAGGGGCAGCATCAACACCGTTTATTTGCAGTACACTGCGACTTGGAATTTCGGCAATAAAACGCATATGCCATACATAATCGTTTTGCGGCAAATGTCAATTTGCCTCCCTTGGCTTGGGGGAAACAATCGCCTATAATTGCGCCGTGAGCAAGCATCCCGAGCCCATTTTGTTTATTACCTCGACTCGCATCGGCGATGCAGTGCTGTCGACCGGCATCTTGCATTATTTGCTGCAGCAACGTCCCGGCGCGCCGGTGACCATCGCCTGCGGCCCGGCGGCGGCGGGATTATTCACCCATGTACCCAATTTACAGCGCGTCATTGTCATCCACAAAAAAACTTATGGCCGTCATTGGTTGCACTTGTGGGCGAAAACAATATCGCAGCGTTATGGCGTGATCGTTGATTTGCGCCGCTCGGCCTTGGCGTATTTTTTGCGCGCGCATCGCCGCTTTATCGCCGGTCCCGGTGATCCCGAGCAACACAAAGTGCTGCAGCTGGGCGCGGTGCTGGATTTGAATCCGCCGCCCGCGCCGTATATTTGGCTGAGTGAGGCCGAACACAGTTTTGTCCGCGCCCGTATTCCTGTTTTGGGTAAAAAACCGTTGCTGGTGTTCGGGCCCACTGCCAATTGGGGCGGTAAAACATGGGCGGCACAGAATTTTACCGACCTTATCCACCGCATTACCGCAAGCACAGGCATTGCGCCGGATGCGGCGATTGCCTTGGTTGGCGGCCCGCAAGAGCAAGCCCAAGCCGCCCCAATTGCCGAGGCCATGGCGAATTATCCGCATTTCTATAATCTGGTCGGGGAGTTGAATGTGCTGCAATCCGCCGCCTTATGTCAGGCGGCGACGATGTTCATCGGGCATGATTCCGGATTGATGCATATCGCCGCTGCCGTGGGCGGCAATGTGCTGGGCTTGTTTGGACCCAGCCCCGAGACGAATTATGCGCCCTGGGCAACCGGTCTTGGGCAGACGGCGTTTGTCCGCACCCGGCAAAGTTACCAAGAACTGGTCTACGCCCCGGATTTCGACCATCGTTCGAGCAAAAGTTTGATGGATGGGCTTAGCGTCGATATGGCCTATGCCGCCGTTGAAAAATTATGGGACCGGATTCAATGGCGGGCTGTGGCATGATCAGCGCCCTTGTGGTCGTACATAACGAAGAAAAACAATTGGCGGACTGCCTGCGCAGCTTGGCGTTCGCCGATCAATTGGTGGTGGTGCTGGATAAATGCACCGATGGTTCCAAGGTGATTGCGCAACAATTCAATGCCAAGATTATCGAAGGCAGCTGGGATATCGAAGGCGAACGCCGCAACGCCGGTATCGCCGCCTGCGATTCGGAATGGGTATTCGAATTAGACGCCGATGAGCGCGCCAGTCCAGAGCTGGGCCAGGAAATACGCGCCGTTCTGCAAAATCCCACTGCCGATTATTATCAGATCCCCGTCGATAATTACATCGGCACGCGTTTGGTGCGCCATGGCTGGGGCGGCTCGTTTGGAAAATCCGAATATGGCGGTTTGTTCCGCCGCTCGGCCAAACATTGGGGCAGTGACCGGGTGCATCCGGCGCTGCGCTGGCAAGGCGTTAAAGGCCATCGTTTGCAAAACGGCATTGTGCATTATGTCGATCGCGATTTGCGCGATACGTTGCAACGCCTTAATCGCTATAGCGATTTGCGCGCGCTCGACCTGCGCGACAAATGGCAGCGCGAGGGCAAGCGCGACAGCGCTCTCAATAACTATCGGCGGTTTTTATCGCGCTTTATTAAATGCTACTTAGGCCGCGGCGGCTGGCGCGAAGGCGGTTATGGTTTGGTGCTTGCTTGGTGCGCGGCGATGTATCCGTTGCTATCTTATCTAAAGGCCATGGAAAACGATTAATGGCGCATTTTATCTTCGCTGATGATGGTTTTCCGTTTACCGGCCATAGCTTGCGCGATGGGCCGCTCGGCGGCGCAGAATCGGCTTTTGTACAAATGGCCGAGGCTTTGGCAACGCAGGGTCATCGCGTTACCGTTTACAACAACACGCCGCTTGCGGTGGACGCTTTTGGTGTTGCTTGGCGCAACCGCGCTAGTCCATGGGCACAAGATGGCGATGTGTATGTCGCCAATCGCAGCGCCTATTTATTGGATAAACTACCCGCGATAAGGCGGCGCATTTTTTGGATCCATAACCCCGCCAATTATTTGTTGAAATGGCGTTATGCTTGGCGTCTGGCGTGGCATCGGCCATGTATCGTGTTCTCGGGCGAATATCATGCCGGGACTTATCCGTCATGGGGGCCGCCCTGGGGCGGTAAAACCACGCGGGCAATCGTGCCCTATGGCATTGGCGAGATATTTTTAAAATCTCCGCCGCATGAACTCGCCCCGCCGCCAAAAGTTATTTTTACATCCAATCCCATGCGCGGCCTGGATTGGTTGTTAAAGTTATGGACGGAATCGATCCGCCCACAAGTACCTAATGCCGAGCTGCACGTGTTTTCAGGCGTCTCTACCTATCAAGCGGGTGGAACGGCGCTGGGGCAGAAAATGAGCCAAGTTTTGACACGCGCCCAAGAGCTGTCCCGGCAGGGCGTAGTCTTGCGCCAGCCAGTGGCAAAATCCGCATTGATCCAAGAATTACGTAGCGCGCGGGCGATGTTGTATCAGGGCGATGTGGGGGAAACTTTTTGCTTGGCACTGGGTGAAGCCCAAGCAATGGGGGTGCCGGTCGTAGTCCAGCCCATCGGCAATGTGGCAGAACGGGTCGTCGATGGCATCACCGGCTATGTTGCGGACGATGACAAAAGTTTTGTCGAAAAATCTGTGCGCGTGCTCAAGGACGACGCGCAGTGGTTGGATATGCATCGCGCCGCCTTAGCCCGCCAAGGCGTGTGGGATTGGCCCAAGGCTGCACGCGCTTTTGCCGACTTGGCATTAAGTCATTAAAAACATTGTGTTTTATCCGATTTCTGGTTATGCTTTGGCGGCATAGAAAAATAATTGGCATACGCTAAATAGAAATAAAGCAATCAGGGGGAGCAATGCGCGTTTTACAGGTCATCGCAGGGGCGGAGCACGGCGGCGCCGAAACATTTTTCGGCGATTTCGCGTTGGCGATGCATGCGCGCGCAGGTGAATTGCCCGCGATCCAGCAAAAAGCTGTCTTGCGCCCTTATGCCGAACGGTTGCAGCGTTTGGTCGAGGCAGGTATTTCCATTAACGCCCTGTCTTTTGGTAGCTGGCTGGATTTCCGCACCAAACACGAATTACAACAGATTATCCAAGATTTTCGTCCGCAAATCGTGCAAACCTGGATGAACCGCGCCACCAAATTTATGCCGCCACGATCGGCTACCAAACAGCCTTATGTGCATATCGGCTGGCTGGGCGGGTATTATGATTTGAAATACTACCAAGCTTGCGACCATGTCGTGGTGCTGACGCAGGATATGTACGAACACGCGTTGCGCAGCAATTGGCCGAAAGAGCGCTTGCATATCGTGCCGCCGTTTGCGCCCGATCGCCCGGCCGCAGCCATTAACCGCGCGGAATTTGATACCCCCGATGATGCCCCGTTGTTGCTAACGCTCGGCCGCTTGCACGTCAAAAAAGCGCACGATATTTTGATTCGCGCCATGGCCGATGTTCCGAACGCGTATTTATGGATCGCGGGGGAGGGGGAGTTGCGTAAGCAATTAACCAAGCTGGTTGAACAGCTGGGATTGGCCGAGCGGGTTAAATTCCTGGGCTGGCGGCAAGACCGCGAGGCGCTATTGCAAACGGCGGATTTATGCGTCTTTCCATCACGCTATGAACCGTTTGGTGTGGTTACGCTCGAAGCTTGGGCCCAAGGCTGCCCATTGATCGTCGCCGCCTCCCAGGGCCCGAAGTCGGTTGTAACCAACGGACATGACGGCCTAGTTGTGCCCGTGGACGATGTGGCGGCCCTAGTTGATGCGATCCGCAATGTTTTGAGTGATACGCAGTTGGCGCGGCGGTTGGTGGTCAATGGCCGCAATACGTATGACCGCCAATATAGCCAAGAAGCAGTTGTCAAAACCTATGTGGAATTGTATCAAAGACTGGCTAGCATGGGTAGTTTTTCCCAAGCAGCGTAAACCCCTAAGTATTTGATTGATCCTATGACACAATCTTTTGATCTTTTGCTGCGCAGCGCCAGCATCGTTACCCCTGCTGGAATTGTGAAAACTGATTTGGGCGTAAGCGCTGGTAAAATCGCCGCCATCGGCGATTTGCGCACTAACACTGCCGCATCGATTATCGATGCCAGCCATTTGCATATCCTGCCCGGCGTGATCGACACCCAGGTGCATTTCCGCGAGCCTGGTTTGACCCACAAAGAAGATTTGGCCAGTGGCACTAAATCCGCCATCTTGGGCGGGGTCACAACCATTTTCGAAATGCCGAATACGGTGCCGCTGACTTTGACAGCGGAATTGCTGCAAGACAAATTGGACCGTTGCGTCGATCGGGCATTTAGCAACTATGCGTTTTTTATCGGCGGCAGTAAGGAAAACGCCGAGCAATTGCCGCAACTGGAATTGCTGCCTGGCTGTCCAGGGGTGAAGATTTTTATGGGCTCGTCCACCGGATCGCTGTTGGTCGAGGATGACGCGGTATTGTTGCAAATTTTAAAGAATGGCAAAAAACGTGTCGCCGTCCATGCCGAGGACGAGCTGCGTTTACGCGAACGCCGCGCCTTGGCCGAAGCAGCCGCCCATCCCCGCGCGCACCCCATTTGGCGGGATGAAGAAACGGCGTTACGCGCCACCACCCGCTTATTGGCCGCAGCACGCGCCGCCAATAACCGACCTGTGCATGTGTTGCATGTAACGACGGCACAAGAAATGGCACTCTTGGCGCAAAATCGCGATATCGCCACGGTCGAGGTCACGCCGCAGCATCTTACCCTTGCGGCGCCAGAATGTTACGAGCGTTTGGGCGCTTACGCGCAAATGAATCCGCCTATTCGCGATGCCGCGCACCAGGCAGCGTTATGGCAGGCTTTGCAAAATGGTGTGGTCGATATGATCGGCAGCGATCACGCCCCGCACACGCACGAAGAAAAACATCACGCCTATCCTGCCACCCATAGCGGCATGCCAGGGGTGCAAACTACCTTGCCGCTGATGCTGAACCATGTTGCGGCAGGCAGGCTCAGCTTAACTAAAATGGTTGATTTATTGGCGCATAACCCGGCGCGCATATACGGCATTATGAACAAGGGCAGTATCGCTGTTGGTATGGATGCCGATTTGGTGCTGGTCGATATGCAACGCCGGGAAACGATTCAGTCTAAAAACATGGCTTATAAATGCGGCTGGACCCCGTTTGACGGCATGGCTGTCACTGGCTGGCCGGTGGCAACCATACTGGGCGGGCAAATCGTCATGCAAGAAGGCGAAGTCACCGCCCCCCCCAGCGGTAAAATGGTCCGGTTTAGTTAATTTAATTCCGAGTATTCGGCATTTTATCGATGTTTTTTGCTCTGCCTGCAAAATTAACTTGAAATTAACCACTGTTTCTGATATAGATATATATATGAGGCCAAAAAGGCTTCGTTTCATCTGCTGGCGGCGGTTGAACAGGGAAATTAAGGCCCCAAAGGGGCTGCCAAGAAAGTAGGAAGTCATGGAACAGCAAGCAAACAGCAAATTGTTGCAACAATGGCTGCAAGTTCGCCCCATCATGTGGACCAGCATTATGGCAAGCTTGTTCATGCTGGGCGGCATTGCCACCAATCTATACTTGCTGCAAGAATTTGTTCCATCCGCTTTGGTCGCGATGGTTTCGGTTTTGGGCGGCATCGCCCTTTACGCCTTGGATGCCAAGGCAGTTTCTACTTTGAAGAGCCAGGTTGAGGCCACAGATTACTTTACAAACATTCCCGCGCAGGCGAACGATTCCAACACCAGCGGCCGTAAAGCCGCCTAGGAATACAAAGCGTATAGCAAAAAAACCGCACCCGGCAAAAGGTGCGGTTTTTTATTTGCTGTCAGTTACTAGCGGCGTACTTTTTTCTGTTGTTTGGGTTGGAATTGTCTGGCTTTGGGCGCGCCTGGAATTTCCAAGGCGCCTGTTTCCAAGCGTTTGATCTGATCGCGCAAACTGGCGGCGGTTTCAAACTCCAACTCTTCGGCGGCCTTAAGCATGCGTTGTTTCAACTCGGTCAAGTAAGCGTCCAGTTTCTTGCCGACCAGATGGGTGTTCGCATCGTCGCCCGTGTCGATGTCGGCGTGATCGCCTTTTTCATAAACGCTTTGTAGGATGTTGCCGATGTTTTTACGAATCGATTCTGGCGTGATGTTATTGGCGGCATTATAGATCAATTGCTTTTCCCGCCGCCGCCCGGTTTCGTCCAAAGCCGCCTGCATCGAATTGGTGATACGGTCGGCGTACAATATCGCTTTGCCATCAATGTTGCGGGCAGCGCGACCGATGGTCTGAATCAGCGAGGTGCGAGAGCGCAAATAGCCTTCTTTGTCCGCGTCCAAAATCGCCACCAGCGCGCATTCGGGTATATCCAGCCCTTCGCGCAAAAGATTGATGCCGATCAGCACATCGAAAACGCCCAGGCGCAGATCGCGCAGAATTTCAATTCGCTCCAAAGTTTCGATATCGCTATGCATGTAACGTACGCGCAACCCAGCTTCGAGCAGGTACTCGCACAAGCTTTCGGCCATTTTTTTGGTCAATGTCGTGACCAGCGCCCGTTGGCCGCGTGCGGCCACGGTTTTACATTCATTGATTAAATCGTCGATTTGATAGCGGGTTGGGCGGATTTCGCATGGCGGATCGACGAGGCCCGTGGGGCGAACCACTTGCTCGGCAAAGACGCCGCCCGTCCGCGCCAATTCCATAGGTCCAGGTGTGGCGGAGACATAAATGGTCTGTGGGCGCATTTCATCCCACTCCTCGAATTTCAAAGGCCGGTTGTCGAGGCAAGACGGCAAGCGAAACCCATAATCTGCCAAGGTTTTTTTGCGCGAATAATCGCCCTTATACATTCCTTGCAGCTGGGGCAGGGTGACATGGCTTTCGTCGACAATCAACAAAGCGTCCTTGGACAAATATTCAAACAAAGTCGGCGGTGCTTGGCCGGCAAGGCGCCCGGACAAATATCGCGAATAATTTTCAATACCAGCGCAAGTGCCGGCGGTTTCCATCATCTCCAGATCGAAAATGGTTCGCTGTTCCAAACGCTGCGCTTCCAAAAGCTTATTCTCAGCGCGCAGTTGCGCCAGCCGATCCACCAATTCAATCCGGATTTGCTTGATCGCCTGTAGGATCGTGGGGCGCGGGGTGACATAATGCGAGTTGGCGAAGATGTAAATTTCATCCAACTGCCCCATTTTCTCGCCGGTCAAGGAATCGAATTCGTGAATCGACTCGATTTCGTCGCCGAAAAAACCGATCCGCCAGGCGCGGTCTTCGTAGTGGGCTGGAAAAACATCGACCTGATCGCCGCGCACGCGGAAATTGCCGCGTACGAATTCGATATCGTTGCGCTGATACTGTAATTCAACCAGTTGTTTTAACAATTCTTGCCGCGATTTACGGGTTTTGGTTTTGATTGGCACGATCATGCTGCTGTAAGTTTCAATCGAACCGATGCCGTAAATACACGACACCGATGCGACGATGATCACGTCCCGCCGTTCCAATAGGCTGCGGGTTGCCGAGTGGCGCATGCGATCGATCTGCTCGTTGATCGTCGCCGTTTTTTCGATATAAGTATCGCTGCGTGGGACATACGCCTCTGGTTGATAGTAATCGTAATACGATACAAAAAATTCGACCGCGTTATGCGGAAAAAATTCTTTCATTTCACCGTAAAGCTGAGCAGCGAGGGTTTTGTTGGGCGCCAGCACCAGCGCGGGGCGCTGAAAATTTTGAATAGTATGGGCGATGGTAAAAGTTTTACCCGAACCGGTGACTCCCAGCAGAACTTGGTCTTTTTGCCCTTCCCGCAAGCCAGCGCTTAAAGTAGTGATTGCCAAAGGCTGATCACCGGCCGGTTTGAATTCGGATACCAACTTAAAATCCGCAGTGCTACCGGCCGATAAATTCGACCTGTAGCCCTGCACACCTAATAGGTTCAGATCGTTCACTGGTTTTACAACAAAGCTGGGGTTTAGGTTAACAACTTATTAAACTATGGAAATAAAATTAATCAAGTCTTTATCTATCTTGATTAGACTGAGACGGCAAGAGTCAGAAAATATCTTTTTGACTTTACCATAATTACAGCCAGTTAGGCGATGCCGTGACCGCAACCGTAGAAGCGCAACAGGCGTCAACCAATGCGTTGCCGCCTCCCGAAATGCCCCTGCCTGCCGCAGATGTCATCGCGGCTGCGCCTGCTGGCAATTTTCCAACCGATCAGCGAACACTTTTATTTAAGAACAAGTTTCGCATTTTGCCGTTATCGCCGCTGTCTGATTTTAAAACTGTCGGGGCGGATGCATTCGAAGCCGAAGAAATCGGCGATAGCAGCCGCAAATGCGTCGCCATGGTTTGCCGCCCTGGCTTTCCTTTACGCTTTGACGCGATCCAATTATTGTCCGGTGTAAATCTACCGGGCATAATGTCAATTATCGAAACCGGCACTATCGATTGGCCGGATACCAATGACCGGCGGCTGGTGATTGTGTTACAACGGCCAACGGGCAAGCGGTGCATCGGCTTAAATCAGCCTAGTTTTCCGAAAATGACCGAAGCAGATATCATGCGCTTGGTGGCCCAGCCTTTGACTTATGCCATCCGCAGCGCCAGCGAGCGCAAAGTTACCCTGCGTAACATCAACCCCTACAATATGTTTTGGGAAGATTCTTCGAATCAAAGAATTTTACTGCAAGACGGATTTACCACCCCACCAGGATACGGCCAGCCTGCTTGCGTCGAAACCATCGATAGCGCCATGTGCGACCGCGATATGCGCGGCGAAGGCAGTATTGCTGATGATATATTTGCTCTGGGCGTAACCATGCTAATGCTGGCGACAGGACGTGCGCCGCTGGCGAATTCTACGCCAGACCAGCAATTGCATTTACGGATGGATGTAGGCTCGTTCGAAGCATTGGTAGGACTACATGCCATTCCTGTTGGCATCATGGAAGCGTTGCGTGGCACACTAATTGACGATCCCGAGGAGCAATGGGATTTAGAGGATCTCGAGGCCTGGGTGCGCGGGAGCCGTCAATCCGTAAAATCGGCCCGCCCGCCACGGCATGCATCCCGCCACATGGAATTTTTAGATAAACAATATACTATGGCGACCACCCTAAGTTACGCTTTTGCCCTAAATTGGGCCAAAGCCGCTGAATTGATTCGGGCCAAAACACTGGATCCCTGGCTGCGGCGGGCAATGTCGAATGAAATAATGGCCGACGAGCTGACAAAGTTAACCGGGGCTAAAAATGGCCCGGCCCGACATACTCCAGACGATGTGTTGGTGGCCCGAACAATAGCCATCATCAATCCCGGCAGTCCAATATGTTATCGGCGCTTGATTGGAAAGATTGACGGTATCGGGTATGCCATTGCCCTGGCATATGCGCAGCAGGATACGGAAAAGCTTAATCTGTTAATGCAACTGCTCACACAACGTTTGCCGTTGCACTGGCTAAATGCGCTGCCGGACAACAAAAAGAAAGCATTCAACGACATCATGGGTAAATTCGAACTGTTGCCGGGCATTATCGACGCGCGCGGTCCCGGTTTCGGGATCGAGCGGGCGATCTATATGCTAAATCCCAAAATGCCCTGTCTATCGTCTAGCTTTCAGAACGATTACGTGCAGACCCCCAACGACGTTTTGCCCGCACTGGACAAACTTGCCTCATCGCCCCTGCGCCCCACATCCCCAATCGACCGGCATATCGCAGCATATCTGGGCTCGCGCGTGGCCGAAGTCAAAGATGCGGATTTGCGTCCGCTTGGCCCGCCCGCAGAGCCGTTCGTGCAAACCATGGCCGCGCTATATCTTTTGGCAAAAATTCAGCGCGTGTATAAATTGCGCGATCTCCCTCACCTCAGTAATTGGTGCATGGACCTTCTTCGGCCGACGTTAAGCCGCTTTAAAAACATTGCCCGGCGGCAGAAAATCACCGATATGGTCAATGCGCGGGCAAAGACCGGTCAACTTTATGAGTTGGTGCGTAGCGCCGATAATGAAGAGGAGACGCAGCAAGACGAAATAGGTTTTGAGCGCGCCGCGATGGAGCATGCCGCGATCACCCTGCGTATCGCCAACCTAGAAGAAATGCGCCGCTCGCAAAGCCAAATCGCGACCCTGCGCGGTGAGCGCGTGGCGGTGGTTTTGGCGGCTCTGCTGGCATTGACCTATTTTTTATGTTTTTTCTATCTTCATTTCAAAGAGCAGATGCATGGCTAAATCCCAATCACCTGCCAACGCCAAACCGGCAAGCGTCAGCATCTCCATCATTCTGGGTCTGGTATTGATCACAACCTTGATCATGCTGCCCTATGCGATCATCTTGGCAATCGGCATGCTGCCGACATTGATGGCCAAACTGATCGACAACAAGCCGGAAAAAAATATTACGTTGACCGTAGGTATCATGAATATTTGCGGGGTGGTGCCGAATTTGATGGGGCTATGGCAAACGGGTGCGAATGTGGCTGCCGCGTTGCGCATCATTGGCGATCCCTTTGCCCTGCTCATGATGTTTGCGGGTGCCGCCTTTGGCTGGATGCTAATATTCTCGATGCCGCCGTTGATGGCATATTTGATTAGTATCCGCGCCGCCGAAACGATTGGCCGCCTGCAAGAGCGAATGCAGCAATTACGTAGCGTTTGGGGCGATTCATTAAAAGAAGCGGTGATCGAGCTGACGCCGGAACAAGCGGAAAATTTCCTACCCGATAGCCGGTTTTAAAAGTCCAGTCCGATATCAAGCCATGGCGCCGAGTGGGTGATTCTTCCGACCGAAATATAGTCCACCCCGCTTTGCGCGACAGCGTTTACAGTTTCCAAGTTAACTCCACCCGACGCTTCGGTAACCGCGCGTTGATCAATCTGTTTGACCGCTTGGCGTAGAATCTCTGGCGGCATGTTGTCCAGCAGTAATACTTGCGCCCCTGCTGCCAGCGCGGGTTCAATTTGCTCCAGCCGGTCGATTTCTACCGAAATGCGGTGCATGTGACCCAATTGGCCAATTGCGGCTAATACGGTTTTCTTGATATCGCCGCCGTTAGCCGCGATGTGATTATCCTTGATCAGAACCGCATCCGAGAGGTTAAAGCGATGATTAAATCCGCCGCCCGCCCTTACCGCGTATTTTTCGAATGCGCGTAACAATGGCCTGGTCTTGCGGGTGCAAGTGATTTTTGCGCCAGTTCCCTCAACCGCCCTGACATACAAATCGGTTATGGTGGCGATACCAGATAAATGCGACGTAAAATTCAATGCCACTCTTTCGGCCATTAAAATACTAGCGGCACTTCCTTTGATAGTGGCGAGCGGCTGGTTTTTTTCTATACGTTGTCCATCGCGGCGCAGGGGCGAAAAAATCACCTCCGGATCTATTTGGGCAAATGCTTTTTGCGCGATCTCTATTCCGGCCAGAATGCCGTCTTGCCGCGGCGTCATTTGCGCTGTGATGATTTTATCCGCAGGTACGGTGGATAGGGTGGTGATATCACCGTATCCGCCCATGTCTTCTGCGAATGCGGCTTGTAAGGCGGATTGGATGACCGCGTCGGTCAAATGATGTTCTAGTCTAAGATCGGATGGCATTACGCAGCCTCCATCAAGTTTTGCATAGTCGTGCTTTGGCGTCGGCACCATGCCGGATCCAAATTCGGATAATCGGTGCGGTAATGGCTGCCGCGGGATTCTTTACGCTCAAGGGCCATGTGAACGATCATGTCCGCCACCAACACCATATTGCCTAAACGATGGGATAGATTTTGTTGGCGCAGTTTCTCTAATTCCGCCTGCGCCCAAAGCAAATCACTGGCATGGCGGATCACGCCGACCCGGTCGCGTAGCATTGCGCGAAGCAGCAATTCTTTTTCCTGCATCGCCAAATCGTGCGGTACATAACTGATTACGCTGGTTTCTTGGACGGCGTGGGGCGATTTGATCGCGCGCATGTTCATAATGTCCGTTGCGGCCGCTTGTCCGAAGACAATTGCTTCAAGGAGGGAATTGCTCGCCAAGCGGTTGGCTCCATGGGCGCCCGTGCACGCTACTTCGCCACATGCCCAAAGCCCGTCGATACTGGTACGGCCGGATAAATCCGTCACCACGCCGCCCATATGATAATGGGCCGCCGGCTCGACGGGGATGGGGGTGACTACAGGGTCGAGGCCAATGTTTTGGCACAAGGCGAAAACCTTGGGAAATTTTTCGGCAAAGCCGCTGCCAATCGCATCGCGGCAATCCAAGAATACGTTGTGGCCAGATTTTATTTGCGCGAAAATTGCCCGGGCGACAACATCGCGTGGCGCCAGCTCCGCCAAGGGGTGAATGCCGGGCATAAACCGCTCATTTTGATCGTTGATCAAAACTGCACCCTCGCCGCGTAATGCTTCGGTGGCCAAAGGCGACGGATCTAACCCCACCGCCATGGTAGTGGGATGGAATTGCACGAATTCTAGATCGCTTAACAACGCCCCGGCCCTTGCTGCAGCAGCGATACCTTCGCCGATAGCAGTCTTGGGATTGGAAGTGTTTTTGTACAAATATCCAACGCCGCCTGTTGCCAGAATAACGGCTTTGGCCAATTTACGGTGCACGTGGCCACTGGGATCAAGCAAAAACGCGCCGATGACACGACCGTCGCGCATAATCAAATCCAAAATTTTCCAGCCGCCGTGTAATTGGATATCCGACCGTTGCTTGATTTGCTGCTGCAAGGCGGCCATTATGCCGGGCCCAGTCAAATCCCCCTTGACCCTGGCCACACGCGGGAAACTGTGCGCCGCCTCGCGCGACAATGCGTATTGGCCATCGGCGCTATGATCGAATACTACCCCCTGATGTTCCAGAAAATGGATTGCATCACGGGCTTTGTTGACGATGAATTCGACCGCCGCCCGGTCAGCAATATCGGCGGCGGCAATCAAACTATCTTGGATATGAATGGCCGCGCTGTCGCCCGGCCCGATCGCGGCGGCCACACCCCCTTGGGACCAGTTGCTCGCCGTACCCTGGCCCATCGGTGCATTGGCGAAGATATCGACGCGCAGGCCTTTGAATGACAAAGCTGCGACTAGACCGGCAATCCCGGCGCCAATTACGATCACGGTATCTTGGGAATGAGTCATAGGTTTATTGCGACATTTCCAGCATGCGCACGACCGCTGCCTTGGCCCGGGCAGCAATAGCATCGGGCACAGTGACCTCATATTTCTGATCGCGCAAACAGTCGCGGATGTTTTCCAGCGTGATGCGTTTCATATGCGGACACATATTGCAAGGGCGGATGAAGTCCACCTCCGGATTGGCGATGGCGACATTATCGGCCATCGAACATTCGGTGATCATCAACACGCGCGCCGGGCGGTTTTGTCCGACATAATTGGCCATCGCTGCGGTAGAGCCGGTAAAATCCGCCTCGGCCAGAACATCGGGTGGGCATTCGGGATGTGCCAGAATGGTTATGCCCGGATGATGGCGGCGATATTGCTGCAATTCCAGCGCGGTGAAGCGTTCGTGCACTTCGCAATGCCCGTGCCAAGACAGGATTTTTATTTTGGTTTGGCTGGCGACGTATTTAGCCAAATATTCATCCGGCAGGCACAATACGCGGTCCACTCCACGCTCGGCGGCGATTTTCTCGACAATTTTAACGGCATTGGACGACGTGCAGCACACATCGGAAGCGGCTTTGACGTCAGCATTGGTGTTGACATAGGTAACAACCGGCACACCGGGATATTTTTCGCGCAATAGCTCGACATCTTTGCCAGTGATCGATGCTGCCAGCGAGCAACCCGCTTCCAGATCGGGCAGCAATACTTTTTTGTGCGGATTAAGCAATTTAGACGTCTCGGCCATAAAATACACGCCACACTGGACAATAATTTTGGCATCCAGTTTTTCGGCCGCCATTGCCAGTTGCAGCGAGTCGCCGACAACGTCTGCTACGCCATAATAAATTTCCGGCGTCTGATAGTTATGCGCCAGAATCACTGCCTGGTGCTGACGTTTTAGGTGATCAATCTCTTCGATCAACGGGGCATATTTGGCCAATTTCGTCGCGTCGATTTTGCCCTGGGTTTTTGCCGCCAGTTGCTGCAGCCTTAGCCCGGCTGGGGATGGATGTTGCGCGACGCCTAACGGCATGGATTTTATGTACTCGTTATGGCGATATTTGGCGCCAGATTGGTTGTTTTAATGCGTTAGTTAGAATTATACCCTAAAATAGACTATTCAAGCGTGATGCCAAAGTAAAATTTGCGCCTATTTCCCTGGCCTGTAGCCTATTTGGCCGCTGCGCAGCGCCTAATTTGCGTCAAAGACCACAAGGAGCCGTCATGTCCCAGAGATCATTCCTAGCCTTTAGTCTGATTCTAATCACTCTTGGCGGTTGTGGTGGCGTCCTGCAGGAAATGTCCCGTGATTGGAAAAACGCCACGGGCCAGGTGCAGCCAGCGCCGCCACCACAGCCTGCGGTTTATTGCTATAATTCTTTGGGGCAAGTCAGCTGTTACGAAAAGCCGCAGACTAGGGAAATGAGCGGCGCGTTTGTCGGCACCACCGCCACGCCGGAACAGCCCGTTGATCCGCAAAAAATCATTCCTGGGGATACATCGATCCCGCCTGTGGGCGATTTGCCGGAGCCCGCCTTGGATAAACTCAAGCAGGAAAATTCTGTGCCCGAACCAGCTGCCATTGCCAAGCCCACAGAGCCAGCATCAGTCAGCGAGGCACCAGTAGCGCCCGTGGTGATGCCATCTCCGCCGCCGCGCCCATTGCCGCCAATGCCAGTGACAGAAAATTCGGGGCCGCCACCGGAAAACAAACCGTTGATTGATCCGTATTTACGGGAATTGAATCAACAACCGATGGCCGAGACTGGTGCCGATAAGCCCGTCATCAAGCCGCCGGTAGTTCAACCCATCGTCGAGCCCAAGAATAAAGCCAAGAAAAAAACCAAGAACAAAGCCAAGCCCAAACCAAAACCGATCGAGCCAATTCCATTGCCGCCAAAACCGGCCGAATAGGGATTGAAAATAGATTTAGTGTAAAAGACCCGCGCGGGCGCGTAAATCTACCGCCGCCTGTTCCAACACCGATGCGGCATGGTTCTGTCCAACCACCGCACCAAATCGGTCGATACCAAAGGCCAAAATCGCCCCAGCAATCAAATGGGGTGATATTCCGCGCTGGGAGAGATGCAGTTGCTGGGACAGCAACTCTTTGATCATTTCCTCAATCTTTTCAATGTCTTGTGTTGATTCCATGATACCCCCCAATGGGCGCCAAATGGTTAATATCCTATTAATATAGCATAACTTATCCATTAAAGCAACAATAATACAGCTGCGCCGCTACAAAAAACTCTGTTGATAAGGGGCCAGTGCCATATGGAATGGCGCCTGTTTTTGTCATGCTGTCTTTTAGCAACCGGAGAAAAACATGTCCCAGAAACAAACCAGACCAGCCATCGCCGAAACCCGTAACCGCAAATCCGCCGCGAATTCGCCAACTGCTCAGGCAGCTACCAAACAAGACCGTAGTGTGGAGAAAATTTTACTTAGGCTGTATGAAAAAAAATACATCTCCGAAATCGAATGGCGCGCGGCTATGTCTTATGTGGCCGATTTTGCCAAAGCCAAAATGCAAGGCCATTATGCGCGGGTGCATTACGAAGATATCGGCATGGGTGGCACGCAAACCAATCATGCCAATGACAATTATAACCCCAGCGAGCAAATCGCCGCCGCCAGATTGCGTATGTATCATCGCGATCAAGCGCTAGGCAGAAGTGCCGCCGAGATTTTATATTATGTGCTGGGGCTTGGTATGTCGCTCCAAGATTATGCGCATCGATTGAACAATGGCGGTTACAGCGGCACGCAGCGCTGCATCAATCCGACCCAGGCCAACGGCTTGTTATTGGCTGCCATCGCCCGGTTAGCAGAAATATAGTTCGGTAAAAGTGGCCAGAGTGGTTGTATTGCTAAAATATTTCCGCATAATGATAGGCATAATCCAATCCCTGTAACCTGCCGCTGGCCAATCGCCCGCGGCATTTTTTTTGAGGTGGACGATGCCCAGCATTACCGAGGCCCATGTCGTGCTGATTAAAAACCAGCAGGACGCCTATCCCAACCCCGATGCCGCGCCGGAATTGACCGCGTGGGAAAATTTCCTGTCCAAAGCACGCAACATTCACCCCCAGCGCTACCAGGTGCATTTGATTGTATCGGGATTCAGCGAGCGCGAGGATGCAAGGGGGTTTGCCGAAAATTTTATGTCCTACGGCAGTATATTTGTCTTTAATCAAAAACGCCGGCCGGTATACCGGTTGGAAGTAGAAAACGATGCGGCGGCGTCCCCCCATGCCCAAGAATAGAAAAGCCGTCAAACCTCGCAGCTCGCGCAGAAAATCCGCCGGTGCGATCGAAACTTGGCTAGAGCGGCAATCGCAAACGCCCGCCACGGACGCCGAAGCATTGGATTTACTGGTAAAAATAGTGCGTGGCGAACAACTGGAATTGAGCGGCGACGAGATCAAGCCCGCTACCCTATCGCAACGCATGACCGCAGCGCAGATACTGTTGCGCCTAAGGGACAAAGATCCCAAGGATCACAGCACCAATGACCAGGGTGTATCCGTGCATCCTTTGGCCTATCCGGAAAGAGCCAAGAATTTTGATGAATGGCTTGCCCGTCAGCAAAAAATGCAAGCCACTAAAACGCCAAACAATATCGAATAGCAATTGATGCAAAAAAAATATTGGCAACCGCAAATCGGCCCGCAGGCTGCGGCGATCGACACGGCTGGTATTGCCGATGAATTATTGTTTGGCGGCGCGCGTGGCGGCGGCAAAACCGATTTTTTACTGGCCGATTTTATGGCCGATGTCGGTCGCGGTTATGGTGCGGGCTGGTGTGGCGTTTTATTCCGTCGTACCTATCCTGAGTGCGAGGAGATGATCGCCCGCAGCCGCGAATTGTACCCAAGCTGCTTTAAAGGTGCTCGTTATCACAGCCAGCGCCGGGTCTGGTATTTTCCAGATGGTGCTAGTTTGCGTATCCGCGCCATCGATCAAAACGAAGATGCCGATAAATTCCAAGGACATGCGTTTACCTGGATCGGTTGGGACGAATTGGGCAACTGGGCGAATCCCGCAGCTTATCATAAATTAAAGGCCACGCTGCGCTCAGCCCAAGCGATACCGGTCAAACGCATCCGCGCCACCGCTAATCCGGGGGGTGCGGGCCATGGGTGGGTCAAACAATATTTTGCCATCGACCGTTACCCTTTGGGCGGGCAGTTGCTGCGCGATGATAATAGCAGCATGACCAGAATGTTTATAAAAAGCCGTTTGTACGACAACCGGGTGTTATTGCAAAACGATCCGCATTATGCCGAACGGCTGCGGCAGAGCGGGGATAGTCAAATCGTCCGCGCTTGGCTCGACGGGGATTGGGACATTATCGCCGGGGCATTCTTTAGCGAATGGAGTGTCAGCCGCCATGTTATTCCACCAATCGCCTTGCCTCCCGAATGGACACGGTTTATCGCTTTTGACTGGGGATCGGCCAGCCCATTTTCTGTTGGCTGGTGGGCGGTTGTCGGCGAAGATTTGCCAATGAGTGCGGGACGTGTGTTGCCGCGTGGTGCTTTGGTTCGCTACCGCGAATGGTATGGCGCAAATGATAAAGGCGAGGGGCTGAAGCTGACCGCCGAAGCAGTTGCCGATGGCATCAGAGCGCGCCAAGCAGCGGGCGAGAAAATAAACTACGCCATTGCCGATCCCAGCATTTTTCGTATCGATGGCGGCCCTAGCCTGGCCGAAAGGATGCAAGCGCGGCGAGTTTTTTTTCGCGCCGCCGACAATAATCGGCTGGCGGGATGGGATCAATTGCGGGCACGGTTAAACGGCCATGGCGGAATACCGCAAATTTATTGTTTTGCCGATTGTATCGACTCAATCCGTACCATGCCCGCATTGCTGCATGACCCGCAACGCAGCGAGGATATAGACACGGCCAGCGAAGATCACATCGCCGATGAATGGCGCTATGCCTGCATGAGCAGGCCCTATGCGAAAAGCGCACCGGTTGTGCCAGGGGCAGCAGCCACACCGCTGACCTGGAACGATCTGCACGCGCTGCAGCCAAAAAAGAATAATTTCAACCATCGTATTTAAAGGGAGTGACTATGACCGAACAACAAGCAGACACTAGGCTGGCCTATTGGCTTGATCAATTGCACAAAGCCGAAAAAGCCGAATACCAATACCGCGAGCGCGCTAAAAAAATTGTCCGCCGCTACCGCGACGAACGGGCTGAGCACGACAAGCAGCATCGGCTAAATATACTGTGGTCGAATGTACAAACTTTGACGCCGGCGCTTTATGCCGCAACGCCAAAACCGCAAATAGAAAGGCGTTACAAAGATGCGGATCCGTTCGCCCGCCAAGCCGCCTTTGTTTTAGAGCGCGCCGTCGCCACCAGTATTGAAACAGGCGATTTCGACCAGGTAATGCACAGCTGCGTTCTAGATTTACTCCTCGTCGGCCGCGCGGTGGCGCGTGTACGCTATGTTCCGGTATACGAAGAAATGGCAGAAGCCAATGAAGGTAAAGAAATATATGTCGGACAGGAAAAATTGGCCTGCGATTACGTATATTGGGAAGATTTTTTGCATGCCCCCGCGCGGCGATGGCCCGATGTATCCTGGGTTGCATTCCGCAATCACATGACGACTGACGAATTAAGGGAACGTTTTCCAGACATGGCCGAAGAATGCGCCCGCGCAATCAGCCGCGCCAGCGACGGCACTTGGCAAAACGCCATCAGCGGCAAAATCGCAGTCTGGGAGATTTGGGATAAAACCGCCCGCCAAGTTCATTGGCTGCTGGATTCGGGCCAGGAAAAATATTCGATGCTATTGGAAACGCGTGATGACCCGTTGCAATTGCAGGATTTTTTTCCATGCCCGCCGCCGTTATTGGCCACCACCAGCAATGACCAGTTGATCCCGGTTCCGGATTATCTGTTGTACCAAGATCAGGCGATCGAACTGGATGTTCTTACCAGTCGTATTCAAGCGCTGGCTAAAATGATTCGCATGCGCGGCCTGTATGACGCATCGCTTGAACCGGTGCAACGCTTATTGGGCGAGGGTGGCGTGGATGGGCAGCTGATACCGGTTGAACAATGGAACGCGCTGAGTCAAAAGGGTGGCATTGATTCGGTCATATCCTGGCTGCCGATCGAGCGTATGGTGCAGGTCTTGGGCCAGTTATACCAAGCGCGCGACCGGGTAAAAAATGATTTATACGAAATCACCGGCATCGCCGATATTCTGCGCGGTGCAACCATCGCCTCGGAAACGGCGACGGCGCAACAGTTAAAAGGGCGGTTTGCCACGCTGCGTCTGGGCGAACGGCAAAAAGAAGTGGCCCGCTTCAGCCGCGATCTGGTACGGCTGCAAAGCGAACTTATCGCTGAACATTTCTCTCCCGAGAGTTTGGCCGAAATGACCGGGCTTGCGGTCGTGCCGGCGATGATGGAATTGTTTCGCAATGAGAAAATCCGCAATTGGCGCATTGGCATTGAGACCGATTCGACCATCGCCGCCGATGAATTCGGCGAAAAACAGACGCGCATCGAATTTTTAAACGCCGTTACCGGATTTATCAAAGAAGCGGCCCCACTGGTACAGGCAGGCGCATTGCCACTGCCGATTGCCAAGGCGATGCTGTTATTCGGTGTGCGGGGATTTCGGGTGGGCCGGGAATTGGAAACCGCTCTCGAATCTCTCGATCAATTTCAACAGCCTGCCGCACCTGGGCTATAAATATGCGCAAAACATTTGTTTGGCACAAGGGGCGGGTAGTCGAAAAAGGCACCGCGCAGGCTATAAGTGGCCCGCAGTTGATTGTCGATCTGGCCCCATATCAGAGCGTTGTGACAGGCGAAAAAATCGATGGCCGCCGCGCGCACCGCGAACATTTGCGGCGTCACGATCTGGTTGAAGTCGGAAATATTTTCAAAGGAGTGGCCAACCCCATTGTAAAATAAAATATTCTTGATATCATTATTATATAATCCAATCATTGCAACCACGGCCGTTCCCAATCGAACGGCCGTTTTTTTATTGGAGCAAGCATGAACGAAGAAATCGATCAGGCCCAGGATACGCCAGCGGCAGAGACAACGGATAAAATTACATATCCAGAAAATAGCACCGCTGCCGATTTGCAAAAAGCTTTTGCCGAAGCACGTCAACAACAGAGCGAAATCGAGCTATTAGCGCCCAAACATTGGGCGGAGCGAGACAAACAAATTTTTGGCAAGTTGGACGGCAGAACCAAGCAATGGTTGTTGCAGCGCCATAAGGAGATGGAGGGCAATTACACCAAAAAAACTATGGAGCTCTCGGAAGAGAGAAAGCGCTATAGCGAATTTACCAGCGTGTTTACCCCGTATCGCGAAGAATTGCAGCGACGCGGGCTTAGCGAAGTACAGGCGGCCGCCGAATTGTTACGGCTTTACCAAGAACAAGGCTTGGGGCGCGGAGTAAGCAATGCCGATGCGGCCAAGCCGCCAACCCATGAGGTTGAGAATCTGAAAAAATCATTCGGCGAGTTGCAGCAAGTGTTTCAGCAGCAGCAACGCCAACAACAACAGCTCGCGATCCGTATTGGCCAGCAGAAAATCAAGGATTTAATCGATAGCAAGGACGAGACAGGCCAGTCGAAGCATAAGCACTTCGACAAACTGCTGCCGACGATTTTGATGCTGGCCCATGCGGATCTATTGCAAGGACGGGAGCCACAGCTCGGCGATCTATACGAGCGGGCTAAATGGACGGATGCGGAGATAAGGCAGGCGGAGCTTGCGGCACAGCTGGATGCAGCCGAAAAGCAACGAGCCGCTTCGCGCCGCGATAAACGCCAAGCTGCTGGCAATGCCGGTAGTAGCATTTATGGCAAAAGCGCCCCCGGTCACGCCACCAATCGTCCGGCAAGAACGCTTAGGGAGGAATTGGAAGCCGCATTCCGCGAGAGTGCCCAAGGCTAGCCAGTTTCTATTACTTAATCATAACCAGGAGTAGTATATGCCAGTTTCTCCAAATCTATCGGAGATCATGACCACTACTTTGCAAAATCGCTCGCTTACTCTGTCGGACAACGTCAGCAAAAATAACGCGTTGTTAGGAAGGTTGCGTGAGAAAGGCAAAGTTCGGCCCTTTACCGGCGGCCGCAATATCGTTGAAGAGTTGGAATACGCCGAGAACACAACCTTCCGCCGTTATACCGGTTACGAGGTTTTGAACATCCAACCATCGGATGTATTTACGGCAGCCGAGTTCGACATTCGCCAGGCGGCGGTGGTCGTAAGCGTCTCCGGCCTCGAGATGTTGCAAAACAGCGGTGAGGAAGCGATTATCCCGCTGGTTGAAAAACGTATCGATAACGCCGAACGTACCTTGATGAACAACATCTCCTTGGATGTGTATTCGGACGGTACGGCGGATAATGGCAAACAAATCGGCGGTCTGCAATTGCTGGTCGCTGACGATCCCACCACCGGTACAGTAGGCGGTATCAACCGCGCGTCGTGGTCGTTCTGGCGCAACCAAGTGCTGGACATCTCCAACGCCGGCCTAGGTACGCCAAGCACCGCCAACATCCAAACGGCGATGAACCGTTTGTATTTGGCTTGTTCCCGTGGCAACGATTCCCCCGATTTGATCGTGGCCGATAACACTATGTTCCGCTTGTATTGGGAAAGCTTGCAAGCGATTCAGCGCGTAACCACTGAAAAAGAGGCGAATGCCGGATTCAACAGCATCAAATACATGAATGCCGATGTGGTGTTCGACGGCGGGTTGGGTGGCGGTGCGCCTGCGAACAAGATGTATTTCTTGAATACCAATTACATCTATTTCCGCCCGCACAAAGATCGCAATTTTGTGCCATTGGAGCCGGATCGTTTTTCGGTCAACCAGGACGCAATGGTCAAATTGATTGCCTTTGCTGGCAATCTGACTTTGTCCAATGCATCGCTGCAAGGCGTTTTGATTCCATAAATCAAGGAGATAACCATGACCTATATCATCGGTCTTGATCCGACCGACCGTACCAGCGCGCCGCAACACCGTGCCGGCAGCCTGGGTTTTGATGCGGCGGGTGCCGAGTATATCTATGTTGCTGCCTCTGCCACCATCGCCAACGGTGATTGTGTAGCCGTGGACAGTAACTTTGCGGCATCGCCGATTACCAAGACCCTGGCAGACGCTTTGCCCATCGTCGCATTTGCGACAGCTGCATTCAGCTCGGGCCAATGGGGTTGGGTAGTGCGCCGCGGTGTGGGCTTCAGGGCGAACGTCCTGGCCAACACGACGGTGGCATCGCCGTTGTATACAACCGCAACGGCGGGCAACTTAAGCCACGTTGCCACATCGCAAACGATGATTCACGGCGTTTGCGCCACTACTACCGGCGCCAGTATCGGCCTGCAGACGATGCGGGCTGCTGTATTGCCGTCGGTCGTTCGCGGCACCGTTGGTGCCTAATCCATAGCGGCGGGGGTAAATTCCCCGCCGCAACTTTAGCGGGAGAAATGCATGTTGCCGGATTTTTCGTTCAAGCCTAGCCAAGATAAAGATCTGTTGATACCTATGTTTTACCGCCGCGCGGTCCAGGATCAGCCCGCATCCGAAAAGGAAGGAAGGCCAATTTTCCGCGAGGAAGATTATGTACAAATCCACATTCCCGGCGACAAGAACACCATCATCGACCGCCGGGTGCGCGCCGAGGACAAGCAGCGATGGGGTGCGCAATGGCAAGCCTATCAAAGCAATAGCCAGCAACCGCTGGAGGGCACGCCGCTCGAGCAATGGCCTGCCCTGTCCGTCTCGCAAGTTGCTGAATTAAAGGCGTTGCATGTGCCGACGGTCGAAGTCCTGGCGGATTTGCCGGAGCATGGCCTGCAACGCATCGGCATGGGCGCACGTGAGCTACAAAATAAAGCCAAAACATATTTGGCCGCGGCCAAAGGTAATGCGGCGGCCGAGAAAATCGCTGCAGAAAATGCGCGACTACAAGAACAATTGGATTTGTTGCAATCGCAATATGCCGCTCTGTCGGCAAAAATGGAAGAGCTTGGCCAAGGCAAAATCGTAAAAGCCAAAAAATCATAGGAGAAAACATGACCATTGTATTGAATAGCGGATTGTATTCGCCAACCGTAAAATACGGTACAGCGCAAAACGTTAGCGTTGGTGCGGCTAGCACGCAATCAACCGTCATCGGCACCGCGGGGCAAACGCCGAATCGCCTAATTCGTTTATGCGCGACGACGAACTGCCGCATCGCGATTGGTACTAATCCAACTGCCTCCGCTACCAGCACGTTGCTGCCCGCGAACGTTGTCGAGTATGCCGAACTAACCCCGGGCGAGCGTTTCGCAGTCATCCAAGATAGCGCAGCGGGCACATTGTCGATAACGGAGTGCGTGCTGTAATGCAGAATACGGTTGGCTCGATGTTGATCCGGCAAAATGCCGCAAGAGACGCATACACCGCTATATTCAGCGGTAATCTGCGCATCCGCCTTGACGCAACCAATCCAGTTGGCCGCACTTTAGACACCAGCGGATCTGAAACCTATGCCGCGTTGCAGAATCTAGCACCTGGATGGGGTGCAGAAAGCATAACCAATGGCACAAAGGCATCACAACCAACCAGTACAAACGATGCTGGTACTGGCCTAAAAGGCATTTTGATGCTGGGCGACAACCAGTTATTAAGCGGCAACATTACAGCCGTTAACGGC
>Ga0315901_10000580_pt1 | contig 54608 bp, 38 predicted proteins | sample LakEriMetagenome_10_FD_203761 | JGI IMG/M metagenome (GOLD analysis project Ga0315901, IMG submission 203761) | Freshwater fungal communities from buoy surface, Lake Erie, Ohio, United States - Buoy 2 MA116 | ecosystem: Environmental > Aquatic > Freshwater > Lake | place: USA: Lake Erie, Ohio... | reverse complement strand
GCTGCCGTCGCAAGGGCTGCCGTCGCTGCGGCTGCTGAAGCCGGCGACGCTTCCGTGTCGTGAATCAGAGGGGGCCGGGCGCCATGGGTGCCCGGCCCCCTCGCTTTTTGCCCAGGGGGTGGCGTTCGTCGTCACCGTCTGCTGGAATGCTGCCTCGGGTTCGGCATGCCTGGAGCGTCTCCTGGACACATTGGGAGCGGGAGGCGAGGGGGTCGGCGAACGCTCGACGAGCGTGTGGCCGCCGCGGCCACAGCGAGGAGACTTTTGCCGCCCCCGAAGCCGGCGATAGACCAAAGCCGAGTGTGCTTGAGAACTTTCTTCGCGCCAGGAGGGCGGGGCCGATGGTGGCAGGATGCAAATCGAGTCCCCAGACGTCCGCGGCGGAGTTGGAATCCGCGGATGGGCACGCTGATTCGACGGCAGGTTCCGCCTGGATTCGGGAGACGCGGCAGGCGATCCGCGACGCCGATGTCGATTACTTCCGCGTCTCGCCGGCCCGCTACTGGATCGACTTTCTCGTCAGCCTGACCGCGGCGTATCTGGCGTCTGCCGTTTACCTCACCGCACCGCTCTGGTCATGGAGGCAGGCCGTCGCCTTCCCGATCGCGGCGTTCTGGCTCTATCGGCTGGGCTCGTTGATTCACGAGGTGTGCCACCTCGGCGGTCACGAGTTACCGGCATTCAAGGCCGCGTGGAACGCCCTGGCCGGGGTGATGCTGCTGACGCCGAGCCCGTTCTTCACCCGGCATCATCGCGACCACCACAGCCAGCGTTATTACGGCACGCCGGAGGATCCCGAGTACGTCGCCAACGTGCTGGAGGGAGGCAATCCCCGGAGCATGGCCGGGTACGTCGTCTACGTGCTGGCGTTTCCGCTGCTGGTGTTCCTGCGGTTCCTGCTGGCGCCGCTCACCTTCCTCCATCCCCAGCTGCGGGAGTGGACGCTGCGGAAGGCCTCGTCGCTGACGTTCAACAGGGACTATGAGCGGAGGCTGACGGCGAGCGATCGGCGGGCGATCCTGGCGGCGGAGATTCCGTGCTTTCTTCGAGCGGCATTGATTCCGGCGCTCGTGCTCCTCGGGCTGAACCACTGGTCCCGGATTCCGCTGCTCTATGCGCTGGCCGTGGCCACGGTGGTGCTCAATCAGCTCCGGCAACTGGCGGACCATCACTTCGCGGGCGACGGGAGCCGGGTGGAGCTCGAGGCCCACATCGTCGATTCCTGCAATTTCACCCGCAACGACCCGCTCACGCTCCTCTTCTTTCCGTTCTCCATTCGCTACCACGCCCTGCACCACCTCTTCCCGTCGATGCCCTACCACAACCTCAAGCCGGCCCACGCGCACCTCGTGGCCACGCTGCCGCCCGAATCTCCCTATCACGGGCTCGACCGGCCGGGGTGGTGGAGCGTGGCCAAGGTGACGATGTTTGGCGACCGGGCGGCCCTGCGGCGGCCATGAGCGGAGGCCGCACGGCGGCCGGCCGCTTGCGTTCCGCCGTGGAAAATGGTTCGCTGTCGGAGTCGGCGGCAGGCGCCGTGTTGAGGAACGAAACCGGGAGCGAATCATGATCGTCGGCAGGCGGACTGTGGATTCCGGGTGGCGGACGCTCGTGGCGGTGGTCATGGTGGTCGGCGTGGCCGCGGCCCTCGCTGGCTCCCGGGCTGCGGCCGAGCAGGCCCCGACGCTCGATGCGGCGGTGCGGTCGGAAGCGGAGTCGACGGTCAAGGCTTTCAATGCCGCCGATGCCGCGGCCCTTGCGAACGCGTTCCTCGAAGCGGGCGAACTCGTCGACGAGGACGGCAACGTTTACACGGGTCGGGCGGAGATCGCCGGTCTGTTCAAGAAGTTCTTCGAGCGGTTTCCCAAGGCCGTTCTGGAGATGGAGGTCAGCGGTGCCCGGCCGATCGGCGAGGTGCTGGCTGTCGAGGAGGGCGTGCGTCGGATCACCGCCGACGCGGGGGCCGCGGCCGCGCAGATGCGATACGTGGCCGTGCGGATGAAGCAGGGCGACCGGTGGCCGGTCGTCTCGTACCGCGAGTTCGCCGACGATCCGTTGCCGACGCCGCCGGAGATGCTCGCTGCCGTCGAGTGGCTCGTGGGTGACTGGGTGGACGAGAGCGACGAAGGCCGCACGACGATCTCCTATCGCTGGAGCGAAGACGGCAACTTCATCATTGGCGAGTACAACCTGACCATCGGCGGCAAGTCGGTGGGCAAGAGCACGCAGCGGATCGGCTGGGATCCCGTCGAGGGTGAACTGCGGTCGTGGACGTTTGATTCCGACGGCGGCTTCGCCGAGGGTGAGTGGGCCGCCGATGGCGCGGGCTGGATCATCAAGTCGGAGGCCACGATGCCGAACGGTTCATCCGGGTCGGCGACGGTGACGATCACGCCGAAAGACCAGGATCACTTCGTCGTCGAGAGCACCGATCGGATCGTCGGCGGAGCGCCAGAGCCCGACTTCAAGCTCGTGGTCGCCCGCAGGCCGCCGGCCCCGGCGGCCACCAAGTGATTTCCGTTCATGCCTTCTGCGGAGCTGCCCTGATGCGCGCGTTCGCTACGACCGCTTGCCTTGTGATGGCGTTCTGGCTGGCTGCCGAGGCCCAGGGCCGGCCCTCCATGGGCCGCGCCGGCGGCGGCGGGCATCCGGGCGGCGGGCATCACGGCGCCGCCATGGCCCGGCCCGCGCCGCATGCCCGCCCGCAGATGCCGCAGGCGCGGCCACAGATGCCGCAGGCGCGGCCGGCGATGCCGCAGGGTAGGCCGAACGTTGGCGGCATGCAGCGGCCGCAGGCGCCGCAGTTCCAGCGGCCGAGCGTCGGCTCCCTGCAGCAGCCGAACCTCGCGCGGCCGTCATTTCCGAACGCCGGCGCCGTCACGCGGCCGGCCGCCCCGGCGCCGGCGGCGCGGCCGGGATTGGGCGCAGTGCGGCCCGCCCCCGGCGGTGCGGCAGGTGGCCCGTCCCGTCCGCCATTCGGAGGCTCCGGCAGCGCGACCCTGCCTGGCGGCGGATTTGCCACGCGACCCACGCCCGGCCTGCGTCCCGGAGGCGGGCAGGTCGGAGCGGGTGGTCTGCCGATCGGCGGTGGCAACCGGCCGGGCGTGAGCACGCTCCCCGGCGCGGCTGGTGGCCTCCCCGGCATGAACACGCGGCCGACGCCTGGTTTGCGGCCAGGACTGGGCGCCACGACGAAGCCGTTTCCGGCACCCGGCGGGGGCAGCGGATTGAACGGCGGCAACCGGCCGGGAATGGGAGGCAATCGACCCGGCCTCGGCGGCCCAGGGGGCGGCGGCCTCGCGGGTGGCAATCGGCCCACCACGCTGCCCGGCGTGATCGGCGGCGGCGATCGCCCGGGGCCCGGTGGTAATCGACCCGGCCTCGGAGGCAATCGTCCGACGCCGCTGCCTGGGGATCTCGGAACGGGCAACCGTCCTGGCCTCGGTGGCAATCGCCCCGACATTGGCGGCAACCGGCCGGGCATCGGCGGGAATCGACCCGGCATTGGCGGCAACCGTCCGGGCCTCGGAGGCAATCGTCCGACGCCGCTGCCTGGGGATCTTGGCGGCCTTGCGGGCGGCAATCGTCCGGGCAGTGGCTTGAACAGGCCCGATGGCGGCTGGAATCGTCCTGGCATCGGCGGCAATCGCCCCGGCTGGAACCGGCCCGGCATCGGCGACAACAACAACTTCTGGAACAGCGGCAACATCAACATCAACAACGGCATCAATACCGGTTGGGGCGGCGGCTGGAACGGGGGGGCCTGGGGCTATCCCGGCTGGGGTGGCGGCTCCGGCTGGAACCATGGCTACGTCAATCCACACTACGGCAGTTGGTACAACGGCGGTTGGAACAACGGTGGCTGGAATAACGGCTGGGGTGGGTTCTGGGGCGGATTCGCCACTGGTGCAGCGACGTGGGGCCTGGCGTCCGCGGTCACCAACTGGGGGCTCGGCTACGGCACCCTGGGGTATGCCGGTGGGGCCTATGTGAATCCCTACTACTCGGCCATTCCCGCCACCGTCGTAGCGGCGTCGCCCTACGACTACTCCCAGCCGATCGTCGTCAACAACTACATCCCGGTCGACGGGAGTGCCGCGGTCGCGGAGTCCACGCCGGCGGCGCCCAGCGACGCCACGGTCGATGCGGCACTCGAGAAGTTCAAGGCCGGCGACTACACAGGCGCCCTGGCCGGCTTCGACGCCGCGCTGAAGGTGGCTCCCAAGGACTCGGTGATCCACGAGGTGCGGGCGCTCACGCTCTTCGCCCTCGGCCGCTATCCCGAGTCCGCCGCCGCGCTCAATGCCGTCCTCGCCGCCGCGCCCGGCATGGATTGGACGACGGTCAGCAACCTGTATCCCTCCGTCGACGTCTACACCGCGCAGCTCCGCAAGCTCGAGGACTTCTGCCGCGCCAACCCCGGCGATGCAGCCGCCCACTTCGTGCTCGCGTATCACTACCTCGTCGGCGGGCACTCCGATGCGGCGGCCTCAGCCCTCGAGGTCGTGGTCGCGAAGCAGCCCGGCGACATGGTGGCGAAGCGGCTCCTCGGGGCCCTCAAGCCGGCGGCGGAGGCCGCCCAGCCGGAGGCCACGCCGGCGGCGCCGGAGGCCCAGAAGCCGGCGGCCCCGGAGACCGACCTCGTCGGCACCTGGAAGGCCGGCAGTGGCGCCGATGCAATCACGCTCGAGATCACGGCCGAGTCGAAGTTCACCTGGAAGGCTGCGCCGCCCGGCAAGCCGGCGGTCGACCTGGCCGGGACGATCGAGACGGCTGCCGACGCCATCGCCTTGCACAGCGAGAAGGCGGGCACCATGGTGGGGAAGGTGGTCTCGAAGGGCCCCGACGCCTTCGAGTTTTCCCTGCCCGGGGCGCCCGCCGAGGCGAAGCCGCTGCTGTTTCAGCGGCAGCGGTAAAGCGACCGAAGGTGGCGGGGGCGGCGGCGCCAGGCTACGATTTCGGGGTCCCTGCGTCCGCGTCGCGGGGCCGCCGCCCCTGGGAAGACACGATCTTATGGAACAGTACCGCAGGATTCAGACCGGCAAGAAGGGCGACATCCATTTGGTCGCCTTCAAGGACAAGAAGATTCTCGACGACACGGTCCTCGACGAGATTCGCACCGAACTGACGCAGCTCATCGGCAAGGCTTCCGGTCCGGACCTGCTCCTCGACTTCGGCAACGTGGAGTTCATGTCGAGTGCCATGCTCGGCCTGCTCGGGCAGTTGCACCGCAAGATCTCGGCCGGCCAGGGGCGGCTGAAGATGTGCTCGATCCGGCCGGAGATCTTCCAGGTCTTCAAGCTCACGAATCTCGACAAGCTGTTCAGCATCCACAAGGACGCGCCGACGGCCCTGGCCACGTTCACCTGACGGCGGGCACGGTCGTGACGCAGCAACTCGACGGTTCGGCACCGGCCCGCGGCGTGGACGTCGTGATCGCCGAAGACAGCCGCATGCAGGCCCGGATGCTGATCCGGCGGCTCGAGGAGGCCGGGCACACCGTCCGCTGGGGCGAGACCGGCGTCCAGGCGCTGGCGCTGGTCCGCGAGCGCCGGCCCGACATCATCGTCTCCGACATCGAGATGCCGGAGATGACGGGCTACGAGTTCTGCAAGGCGGTGAAGACGGATGCCGCCCTCCGCACGATCCCTTTCATTCTCCTGTCGACGCTCGCCGACCCGATCGACATCATCCGTGGGCTCGACGCGGGTGCCGACAACTACGTCACCAAGCCCTACGAGCCGGAGTATCTCCTCGGCCGGATGCAGTCGCTGCTCGCGACGCCCCTCGAGTCGGCCGACGACGACGCGGCCATGCTCGAGGTGACGCTCGTCGGGCAGAAGTTCCGCGTCAAGGCGGGGCGGCAGCAGGTGCTCAACCTGCTCGTCTCCACGTTCGAGAACGCCGTCGCCAAGAACCAGGAGCTCGTGGTCGCCAATCAGGAGCTGTCGGTCGCCCGGGACGGGCTGCAGAAGTCGAACGAGGAGCTCTCCACGGCCAACGCCGAGATCTCACGAATCAACGCCCACATGCTCCGCGACCTCAAGGCCGCGGCCAAGGTGCAGCGGTCGCTCCTCCCGGCCGCCGACGTCGCCATTCCAGGCACGAGCGTCGCCTGGCGGTACGTCCCCTGCCAGAGCCTGGCCGGCGACTTCCTCAACGTCTTCCGACTCGACGACGAGCATGCCGGCTTGTTCGTCGTGGACGTGAGCGGTCACGGCGTGCCGTCATCGCTGATGGCGGTCACCGTGGGGCGGTTCCTCACGCCCAAGGTCAGCGACCAATCGCTGCTGGTGCGGCAGGGGCTCGATGGCCGGGTCGCCGTGGCACGTCCGGCCGAGGTGGCGACGCAGCTCAACCGCCTCTTCCAGGCGGACGAGTTTTCCGGCCTGTACTTCACCTTGCTCTACGGCGTGCTCCACCTGCCCACGGGACGGTTCGACTACTGCTCCGGCGGCCATCCGCCGCTGGTGCGGCTCCCGGCCGACGGTGGACCGCCCGAGTTTCACGCCATGGAGAGCTTTCCGATCGCCTTCGTGCCCGACGTGGAATACGAGCAGCGAACACTCCAGCTCACGGCCGGGGACCGGCTGTTCCTCTACTCCGACGGCGTGCCCGAGGCGATGGACAAGGATCGCAATCCCTACGGCGACGAGGCGATGTTGGCCTGCATCGCCGGCGGTCGAACCACGCCGATCGAAGCCGGCGTTCAGGAGCTGCTCGCGGCCGTCGAACGCTGGTGCCAGCCCGCGGGGCCGCTCGACGACGTCTCGATTCTGGGCCTCGAATGGCGGCCGTGAGGGAGGCCGGCTCTCACCGCCGCGGCTTCGGCGCGTAGTGGCTGCAGCCGCCGAGCGTGATGCGGTTCCAGCCGTCGTCGATGCCGATCATCGTTTCGGCGCCGCCGAGGAACAGGCTGCCGTCGGGGCGGAGCACGCGGCGCACGCGGCCGACGACCGCCGCGCGGGTCGGGACGTCAAAATAAAGCATCACGTTCCGCAGGAAGACGACGTCGGCCAGCGGCATCATCGGCCAGGTGCCGGTGAGATTGATGTGGCGGAACTCGACGAGCTGGCGGCATTCCTGCACGATGCTCCACCGGCCCTGGAGCGGTCGAAAGTACTTCTTCAAGAGCGCCGGAGGCAGGCCACGATTCGTCTCCAGATCGCTGTACACGCCTTCCCGGGCCCGGGCCAGGATCGGCTCGGAGAAGTCCGTGGCGATGATCCGGATTCGCCACGTGGCCAGGAGATCGCGGAAGTGCTCGAGGAGCACCAGCGCCATGCTGTAGGGCTCCTGCCCGGTCGAGCAGGCGGCCGACCAGAGCGTGAGCTGCCGCTCGGCGGCGCGACGCGGCACGAGGTCGGCGAGCACGGCCCGCAGCGCCTCGAACGGCGCCCGGTCGCGGAAGAACGACGTCTCGTGCGTCATCATGGCGCACAGCACGTCCTTTTCGAGCGTCGGATCGACGCCCTGGCGAACGCGGTCGATGAGCGTCTCGAGGCTGGGGATCTTCCGCTGCCTGACGATCGGCATCAGGCGGGCGACCACGAGGTAGTGCTTCGACTGGTCGATGCACACGCCCGTCCGGCGGCGCAGCAGCCCGCGGAGGTATTCGAACTGGGGCTCGGCGACCTGCATCGCGGCTCCGCGCGGCGTCAGCCGCCGCGCCTCTTGAGCCGCAGGGCGACCTCGACGCCGACCTGCGACAGCGGCAGCACGGTGTCGGCGAGCCCTGCCCGGACGACCTCGCCAGGCATGCCCCAGACGACGCTGGAGAACTCGTCCTGGGCGATCAGGCCCCCGCCGGCCGCCACGATCGCCCGGGATCCGGCCAGGCCGTCGCGACCCATGCCGGTGAGAACCACGCCCAGCGTGCCCGCGCCCCACAGTCGGGCGGCCGAGCGGAAGAGGACGTCGGCCGCCGGCCGGCAGGAGTTCTCCGGCGGCTCGTCGGTGAGCCGGATCCGCGGCTGCGTTGCATCGCCGGCGAGTTCCATGTGGCGGCCGCCGGGGGCGAGCAGCACCTCGCCGGGCCGGACGGGTTCACCGTCGACGGCTTCGCGGACGGGCAGGCCGCCCGTCTTCGCCAGTCGTTCGGCGAGGTGCGCCGTGAAGAAGGCCGGCATGTGCTGGACCACGAGGATCGGCACGCGGGCGTCGGGCACGAACGCCGGCAGCACCTCGGCCAAGGCGGTCGGCCCGCCCGTGGAGACCGCGACGACGACGCCCTGAATGCGCTCCTGCCGCGGGCCGCGCGGCGGACCCGTCACCCCGCTCGCGGGCCGGGCCGACTGGCGGCCGCCGCCGGAACCCCGCGGCACGATGGCCTTGATGCGGCCGATCACATCCGCGCGGATCCGTGCGGCGACGTCGGCGGCGTCGAGCCCGGCCGGCTTGGCGACGTAATCGTTGGCGCCGGCAAGCAGGGCATCGACCGTCGCCTTCGCGCCCCGCTCGGTCAGGCTCGAGAACATCACCACGGGCAGCTTGCCGAACCGGCGGCGGATCTCACGGAGCGTCGTAATCCCGTCCATCACCGGCATCTCGACGTCGAGGAGCACCAGATCGGGCCGCGCCGTCGGGATCATGTCGAGGCAGGCGGCGCCATTGACGGCGGCCCCCGTGACCTTGATCTCCGGGTCGGCGCCGAGCGTCGCGGAGAGGATGCCACGGATGGTGGCCGAATCGTCGCAGATCAGCACGCCGATCGGCTCGCGACGGGCCGTCGGCGTCGGATCGGCCACCACGCCCAGGTCGACGAGCTTGCGGGTGAACGCCGCGGCGGTGAACGGCTTCGCGAGGTAGTCGTCGATGCCCGCCTGCTGCGCGACCGCGATCCGCTCCTGCTCGTGCTCCGTGGAGATCATCAGGATCGGCAGGCTGCGGTAGGCCGGCTCGCGCCGCAGCCGGCGGACGAGCTCGATCCCGTCCATCACCGGCATGTGCCAGTTGACGGTGATCAGGTCGGGCCTGCCGCCCGCCGCGAGCGCGGCCAGCGCCTCCTGCCCGTTGCCGGCCTCGGTGCAGTCGAACCGCAGGTCGCCCAGCGTCCGGGCGACGATGCTCCGGGCCGGCTTCGAATCGTCCACCACGAGGGCACGCACGACGGGATCCTCCCTGTCCCGACCGGCCCGGGCCGGTCATGGGCCGCGATCAGTTCTTCTTGTATTCCTCGACGAGCCGCTGCAGGGCCTGGGCCATCCGGGCCAGCTCCTGCGACGAAACCTGCGTGTTCGACGCGCCTTCGGCCGTGCTCTGGGCCGCCTGTGCGACCTGGACGATGTTCTCCGCGATCTCCGAGGTGCCGGTGGTGGCCTCGGAGATGTTGCGGCTGATCTCACTGGTCGTCACCGACTGCTCCTCGACCGCCGCGGCGATCTTCGTCTGCAGGGCGTCGATCCGCTCGATCACCGCCCCGATCTCCGCGATCGCCTCGACGGCCCGCTGGGTGTCGCCCTGCATCGACTCGATCCGCCCGCCGATTTCCTCGGTGGCCTTGGCGGTGTCGCGGGCCAGTTCCTTGACCTCGCTGGCCACCACGGCGAAGCCCTTGCCCGCCTCGCCCGCCCGGGCGGCCTCGATCGTGGCGTTGAGGGCCAGCAGGTTCGTCTGCTCGGCGATCGACGTGATCACCTTGATCACCGCGCCGATCTCCTGGCTGGAGCGACCCAGGGCGGCCATCGTGCCGGAGGTCGCGGTCGCCATCTCCACCGCCTTGCGGGCGGTGCTGGCGGCGTCCTGGGCGTTCTTGGCGATCTCGTGAATGCTGGCCACGAGATTCTCGATCGAACCCGACACTGTTCGCGTGTTGCCGCTGACCTGCTCCGCGGCGGCCGACACCAGGTTGGCCTGGGCCGTCGTCTGCTCCGCCGCGGCGCTCATCTGCTGGCTGACGCTCGTGAGTTCCTCCGACGAACTCGCCAGGGCGTGGGTGTTGTCAACGATGCCGCCGACGAGGGCCGCCTGCCGCTGGGCCTCGCGGGTCAGCCGGCGGGCGATGAGCGTCGAGACGGCGAGCACGGCCGCGGAGGTGAGCCCGAACACCGTGAGGCCGAGTTTCAGCAGGCGGTTGACGGGCTGAAACACCTCGGCCGTGTCGATTTCCGAGAGCAGGGCCCAACGGATGTCGCCTCGGCCGGTCGCGTCGCGGTGGATCGTGACCGGCCGCCAGGCGACGAGCGACGGCACGCCGCGGTAGTCGACGGCCTCGGCCGCGCCCGACTTGCCCTCGTCGATCGCCGAGCGGACGGCGGGCGTGTCGACCTTGAAGTCGGGGTTGATGATCGTGGTCTTGGCTCCCATCTCCTTGGTGAACCGGGAATCACTGCGAAACAGCCGGTCGGGGCCGACGGCGTACGTCTCGCCGGTCCGCCCCATGCCCGTGGTCTCGCCGATGATCGTGTTGGTCTTGTCGAGCGGCACCTGGAAGGCGACCGCGCCCACGAGCGTGCGGCCCTCGTAGATCGGTGCCGCCATGAAGCTCGCCGGCTCGTTGCACGACGGCAGATACCGCTGGAACTGTCCGAAAGCCACGGCATCGCGTCGTCCGGACGACACTGCCTGGAGGAATGCCACCCCGAGGCTCGAGGAGGCGAGGGGGCCCTCGCGCAGCGGGCCGCCAAAGTCCGCCTCCTTCGAGACGTTGTAGACCACCTTGCCCGACGGGCCGTCGATCAGGAACACGTCGGAGATACCGTACTTCTCCACCACGCCACGGAAGAACGGATGGTACTTGGCGTGAAACTTGGAGTACGTGGAAGCATCATCGGCCGTGTCGAGGAGGTACTTCGACCCGATCGGATTCGGATTGTTGCGAATGTAGAGATACTGGGCGTAGGCCGAGTCGTCGTCGAGGGCATGGCACAGCGGCCGGACATCGACGACTTCGGCGGAGCGGCGGCGGAACTCCGTCGCAAAATCACCGACGTAGAAGGCTTCGAGGTCGCGGCGGGCGGCCGCCAGGGCCTTGTCGTCCACCTTGTTGTCGGCCCGCAGCGTGGCCAGGCCGGCGGTCAAGTCGCGGAGCGACTCGAGGCACATCCGGCCCTCGGCGAGCACGGAGAGCTCCTGCCGCAGTGAGGCGAAATACCGCTCCACGGACTTCGCCGTGACGGCGTTGACGGTGTCGAGCTGCGCGAGTCCCTGTTCCCGCAGGGCGGCCGACGATGAGCGATAACTCGTCATGCCCATGAACGCCATGGGAATCAGCGACACGCCAAGGAGGGCGAGGAGCAGCGGGTTGGTGAGGAACGAACGCCAGCCGCCGTTCGCGCCGGTGGAATCACGGTCTGCCATGGGGAACTTCCTGCCTCTCGGTTGCCTGCGGCCTAGCGCCGCGTGAGTGAATGAATCATGCGCTGGGGATCGAGCAGATGCACGAGCTGCTCGGGGGCGGCGAAGACGCCGGTCAGCGGGCCGGCCGCTTCGCCACCGGCCGTCGTCTGTTCGATCGCGTCCGCCGGAATCTCCACGACGTCGTGCATTTCGTCGATCACCAGCGCGTACCAGTCGTCCTGCAGCGTGAGCACCAGGAGCGTGGCCCGCTCCGGGCAGGGGCGGTCGACGCCCAGGTGCGCGGCGGCGTCGATCACGGGCACGATGCGGCCCCGGAGGTGGACCAGGCCGAGCACCCCGGCCGGCGCCAGCGGCACGCGGGTCGCCCGTCCGGCACGCAGCACCTCCACGACGCCGTCCGCCGGCACGGCGAAGCAGGCATCGCCGACGCGGAACGTGCAACAGCGGTGGACGGCCGCGGTGGTCATGGCGTCAGGCCTCGAGGAGGGCGCGGCGCCGCGCGGCACGGACATCGACCACCTCGGTGGCGACACCACCCAGGGACAGGATGCCGGCGACGCCGGCGGCGGCCGCGGGCTGGAGGGGCGACTCGGCCGCGATCACGTCGAGGATCGTGCCCACCGAGAGCCCGACATCGCCGTCGAGGACGACGACGCTCACCGTGTCGGTGGTGGCGGGCGCGAGGCGACCCAGAATCGCATCGACGTCGGCCAGCGGCGTGAAGGCGTCGCCCCGACGAACGACCATGCGGTCGCCAACCACCTGCACCGCCTGCCGGGAATACTTCTCGAGCCGCACCACTTCGGCCAGCGGGACGGCCACCCGCCGGCCGGCCGGCGTGCCGCAGACGAGGAAGCGGTCGGCGAGTTCGGCCGCCGGCACGACGACGGCCTCGGGCTCGCGGTCTACCGGCGGGAGGCGGGCCGCCCGCAGCAGGCCGCGGAGATCGAGGATCAGGACCACGCCCCCGTCGCCGAGTACCGTGGCGCCCGAATACAGTCCGAGGCCCGCCAGCAGTGCCCCGATCGGCTTGACGACGATCGTCGACAGGCTGGCCGCGTCGAGCAGATCGCGGCAGCGGAAGTGGTCGGCGCCGGACTGCATGCCGTCGACGACGAGGCCGAACTCGTGGTCGTCGACCCGGACGAGCACCACCGTGCCTTCGGACCGGCAGGCGGTCGTCGCGCGGATGCCGAGGAACTGGTCGAGGAACAGGATCGGCACCAGCCGGCCGCGGACCCGCATCACCGGCGCCTCGGGCAGGCCCTCGATCCGTGGCCCGTGACGGTCGCGGGAGACGGGCACGAGCTCGCCCACCGCCGACTGCGGAATCGCGAACCGCTCGTTGCCGCAGCGGACGACCAGCGCCGGCATGATCGCCAACGTGAGCGGGACATGCACGCGGACGGTGGTGCCCACGCCGGGCACGCTGTGGATGTCGACCGTGCCGCCGATCGCCTCGATGTTCGTGCGCACGACATCCATGCCGACGCCGCGTCCGGAAACGCTCGTCACCTTGGCCGCAGTGGAAAAGCCGGGCTCGAAGATGAACTGCAGCACGCGTTCGGGCGGCATGGTCGCCGCCTCCGCGGCCGACACCAGCCCCCGAGCGACCGCCTTGTCGCGGACCTTCTCGAAGGCGATCCCGCCCCCGTCGTCGGAGACCTCGATCGTCACCCGGCCGCTCTCGTTGAAGGCCCGCAGCGAGAGCCTGCCCGCCCGCGGCTTGCCGGCGGCGACGCGGGCTTCCGGCGGCTCGATGCCATGATCGACGGCATTGCGGATGAGATGCGTGAGCGGGTCGCGGATGCTCTCGATCAGCGAGCGGTCGAGCTCGGTGTCGGCGCCGTCGATCACCAGCTGGACCTCCTTGCCGCAGGAGACGGCCAGGTCGCGGACCGTGCGCGGGAAGCGGCTGAAGACGTGCTCGACCGGCTGGAGCCGCGTGCGGACGGCGGTCTCCTGGAGGGCGTTGGTGACGGCGTTGATCCGCTGGGCGCAGGCCTGCACGGCCGGGTCGTCGCTGTCGATGCTGCGGAGTTGGTTGCGGGCGAGCACCAGTTCGCCGACGAGGTCGAGAATCGAGGCCAGCAGGCCCACGTCGACGCGCACGGTCGAGTCGACCACGCCAGGCCCGTTCGGGGCAGGTGTTTCGGCCGGGGGCTGGGCCGGTTCCTGGGCAGCGACGCTCGTTGCGGGAGCCGGTGGGGCTGCCGGTGCCGTCGGGGCCTGGGGTGATGCGGCTGCGGCGGACGGCACAGCCTCCGCGCCAGCCGCTACGGCGGCGAGCGTGCGTGAGAGGTCACGATAGTCGTGCTCGCCTTCGCCGCCGGTCGCCTCGATCGTCCGCAGGATCGTCCGCACGGCATCGACCATCGAGTACAGCGAACCGGTTACGCGGTCGTCGAGCGTGAGCTTTCCGTCGCGGAGCTTGCCGAGCAGGTGCTCGCCGCTGTGGGCCAGGGCACCGAGCTTGGAAAAGCCGAAGAAGCCGCTGTTTCCTTTGATCGTGTGGACGGTGCGAAAGATGCTCGCCACCCGTTGCGCATCGTCGGGCCGCGCCTCGAGTGCGAGCAGGTCGCGGTCGAGCTGATCAAGGTTCTCGCTCGATTCGACGAGGAACTCGCCGATGAACTCGTGGTTGTCGGTCATTCCCTCGAACGGCCCGCTGGGCCGGGACCTTGGCGCCTGGGTCGACGGAGCGGGCTGCGGCGACTTTGCCGCCCTGCCCTCGAGGTCAAGCATACACCGCGTTTCCGGGCCTCGATCGCCCGTCCAGCCGGTGCGACCGGCAGGATCGCACCGCCAGCCGCCTTACGATGCGCCGCTAGGAACCAAGGCCGCTCCTGCGGCCCGCTGGGCGTCGAGCAGGGGCCAGAGGGCGTCGATGTCGTCCTTGAAGATGTCGCCGATGAGAATGTCGGTGAGCAGGGGCTTGCGGTCGGGATGAGTGCGGACGAACTGCCCGAAGTTCAGGCCGTCGTAGAAGGCGCATACGAGCTTCCGCATCCGCTCCATTCCCGCGATGTAGTCGGGGCCCCAGCTGCCGAGCCGGTCCGCCGACGGCTCACCCGCCGCCAGCGCGGCGACGATTGCGTCCGCGGCCAGAGCGCCGCTCTTCAGGGCCAGGAGAATGCCGGACGAGTAGAGCGGGTCGAGGAACCCGAAGGCGTCACCTACGAGCACCCAGCCGTCGCCGGCCACCTGGCGGGAGCGGTAGGAGTATTCCTTGGCCACGCGGAACGGCCCGACGCGAGCGGCAGCCGCGATCCGCGGCTGCACACCCGGGCAGCGGTCGACCTCCTCGAAGAAGATCGCCTCCGCGTCCTTGCTGGGCCGGTCCTTGAAGAGATAGTCGAACGGTGCCACGACACCCACGCTGACGACGTCGTCCTGCAGCGGGATGTACCAGAACCAGCCCTTCTTGCCGCGGGTCTGCATGACCAGCGTCGAGCCGGCATCGCGGCCGGTATCGCGGGCCGCACCCCGCCAATAGGTCCAGATGGCCGCCTTCTTGAGGACCGGATCCCACTCGCGGAGGCCGAGCCGATCCTGGATGATGCAGCTCTGCCCGGCAGCGTCGACCACCACCTGGCAGCGGATCGTCTCCTCGTGGCCCTGCTCATCGACCGTGCGCACGCCGACCGCCCGGTTGCCCGCGAAGAGCACGTCGATCACCCTCACGCCCTCGCGGACCTCGGCACCATGCTCGCGGGCGTTGTCGAGCATCAGCAGGTCGAACTCGGCCCGACTTACCTGCCAGGTGCGAGAACTCTCGTGCGGCTTGTAGTCGGCGAAGTAAAACGGCTCCGACAACCGCCCCTGCTCGGAGACGAACTGCACGCTGTGCTTTTCCACGAACGGGCTGCCGCGCAGTTTGGGCAGCATCCCCAGCCTGTCGAGCACCCAAAAGGTTTCGGGAATCAGCGACTCGCCGATGTGGTAGCGCGGAAATCGCTCGCGCTCCAGCAGGAGCACCCGCCGGCCCTCCCGGGCCACGAGCGTGGCCACGGTGGCTCCTGCCGGGCCACCGCCGACGACGACGACCTCCGGATCGACGGACCGAATCATGGTGCAGTCCTCCGGGAGAACCTTAGGCCGATCATCCAACCCGTCAATCGCCCCTGCACGGCCCGTGGGCCGCGTCGGCCGCTGCCGAATGCGGCTACCGGCCGGGCGAAAAACGTGGCTTTCGCCCGGCCAGGAGCGGTGACAAAGACCGCGGCAGGTCTTGTCCTCGGGCCATCAGGATTCGAACTTCTGCAGGGCCTCGAGGGCGGCCATGGCCCGGGCGGTGCCGCCGAACTGATTGACGAGCTTCTTGGCCGCCAGCAGATCCTCGACCGAGATCGCCCCGCTCCGGCCACCCGCCGCCACCGCTTTTCGGCCGCGCGACGGCCGCAGGCCCATCCGCTTAAGCACCATGCTGACCTGCGGCGAGGAGACGTTGATGCCCTGCTTCTTGAGGGCGGCGATGATCACCACCGGCCGCGGCTTCTCGCCCTTGTCCTGCATGGACTTGGCGGCCTTGCGGATCTCCTCGGATTTGTTCACGCCCTTCTTTTCAGCCATCGGTTCGATCGCTCCTGGAAAGTTCGATACTATGAAATCTGACATGATGTAAACATACATTCCAAACGTCATAATACAAGGATGATGTTCTCATCCCCCCCGGTCGTGCGGCCCCGAGCCGTTTCCCCGTGACGAGCAGCCCGTCCGACACCGCCGCAATGCGTCGCGCACTCGAGCTCGCTGGCCGCGGCGCCGGACACGTTGAGCCCAACCCCCAGGTGGGGGCGGTCGTGGTGGCAGCCGACGGCACGATCGTGGGCGAGGGCTGGCACACGATCTTCGGCGGGCCGCACGCCGAGGTCGCGGCGCTCGCGTCCGCCGGGCCGGCCGCCCGCGGGGCGACGCTCTGCGTCACGCTCGAGCCCTGTTGCCACCATGGCAAGACTCCCCCCTGCACCGCGGCGATCATCGCGGCGGGCGTCTCCCGCGTCGTCGTCGCGACAGGCGATCCCTTCCCGGCCGTCGCCGGCCGCGGCATCACCGCGCTGCGAATGGCCGGCATCGACGTCGCCACCGGCGTACTCGAGGCCGACGCTCGCCGGCTGATCGCGCCGTTTCGCAAGCTCGTCGAGACCGGCACGCCGTGGGTGATCGCCAAGTGGGCGATGAGCCTCGACGGCCGGCTGGCGGCGCCGCCCGGTGCCAACCGCTGGATCAGTTCCCCGGAGTCGCGCGGCCTCGTTCACGCCCTCCGCGGTCGCATCGACGCGATCGCCGTCGGCATCGGCACGGTGCTGGCCGACGACCCGCTGCTCACCGCGCGGCCGCCGGGTCCACGGCAGCCGCTGCGGATCGTGCTCGATTCGGCCGCCAGGCTGCCGCTGGCCGCGGCCCTTGTCCGCACCGCCCGCGAGGTGCCTGTGCTCGTGGCCGCTGGTCCGGCCGCCGCCCCAGATCGTGTGGCCGCGCTGCGGGCTGCGGGCTGCGAGGTCTGGCAGGCGGCGGCCGACTCGCCGAGCGAGCGGCTGCGGGAACTGTTGGCCGAACTGGGCCGGCGTCGGCTGACGAATCTCATGGTCGAGGGGGGCGCGGCCGTGCTCCAGACGCTCTTCGCCGCCGGCGTGGTGGACGAGATCCAGGCGTTCGTGGCGCCGCGGGTCATCGGTGGCGACCCCGCCGCGCTGCCCACGCTCCCCGCCGTGCCCGCCTGCGACGTGGAAGAGGTCGCCCTTCCCGGCGGCGACATCCTGCTCCGCGGCCTCGTGCGCCGGGCGGAGATGGATCACCCGTGAGAATCCCGCGATGAAGCCGTCGGGTGCGCGAGTCGCCCGATCGGGTGCTACGGCTTCGCCGGCAGGTCGCGGATGACGTTTCGCCAGTGGGTGACCGTCGCTTCGTCGGTGATCGACGTCTCGGCGGTGGCGGCGCGGAAGCACTTCGCCACTTCGAGCGCCACGGTCACGTGCGCAAGCGCCTCCTTGGCCTCCGCCGTCTCATCCTCGGCGGCGAGTTCCTCGTCCGCGTCCACGCGGCCGTCCCGCTGTTGCACGCAGCCGTAACGGGTGACATACACGACCCACGGCCGGAGCGCGTCGATGAGGCCCGCGAAGTCGAGGGCGGCGGCGCCGGCGAGTGGCTCGTCGAACGTGGCCAGCTGCGAGCCGGTTTCGATCCGTCCCGCCGCCAGCAGCCGACCGGCCTGCGCCGGCACCAGCGAGAACACCGCGGCCTCGTCGCCGACGCCGATCGCCGGCCGGAGCTGCTCGTCGAGACCCGATGCCGGCAGGGCGAACGACCAAATCGAGCCGGCTGCGACCTTCGCCTTCTCCGGCTCCGGCACCTCGTAGCCCGCCGGCACGGCATCGGGAGCCATCTCGCGGGCCGCATCGACGAGTTCGTCGGCGAGCGTGAAGAGATCGCTCAAGCCCTCACGAAAGAGCTTGGGGTCGGCCAGCGGCAGGACGATCGCCGGCTCCAGCAGCGGCAACGGCTCGGCCGATGCCGGCAGATCCCTCTGCACCCGCGTGGTCTTCGTCTTGGCGTCGATCACGAGTCCCACCTGACCGTCGGCGAGCGCCGGCACGATCTTGGCACGGAGCACCTCCATGAGCTTCTTCCCCAGCGGCACGACGTGCTCGTCGAAGTCTTCGACCCGCTCGCGATCGTCTTCGTCCGCCCGCGGCAGGCCGTGCTTCATGAACAGCCCCCAGCCTCCCGCCGCCAGGGCCGTCAGGTCGTCGAGCAGGGCGGAATCGGACTTGATCCGCGACACCACCGCCGCCAGCGGCGCGCCCCCGACGTGCTCCAGCAGGTCGAGCCGCCGCGAGCCGTCGAAGGGCTGGTTCCGCGCCCAGTCCCAGGCGTAGCCCTCGTAGCCCTGGTCGGTGAGAAACGAGAAGGCGAGCCACGGTCCGGGCTCGGGCAGCCGCCTGCCCAGGTCCTTCTCGGCCTTGGCCAGCAACCGCCGCGTGTCGGCGGCCGCCTCCGCGGGGAGCGCCGCCTGTTTGATGGCCGCGTCGGCAGCCTGGTTCAACATGCGAAATCCCGAGGCAGCGCTCTCCTGGTTGAGGTCAGCCAACGCGTCGCTGACGTACGAGATGCCGGTGAGCGGCTTGTCCTTGTGGGCCCGGAGCTTGGCGAAAGGCGGCGTGTCGAGCAGGCCCTTGCGGCCGCCTCCCGGCAGGGCCAGCTTCTGGAGGTGGTCGATCGAATCGCCGACCGAAAGGATCACGCGGTCGCCGATCACGCCCAGGGCGACGACGACGTCGAGCGTCTGCAGCCGGTCGAGCACCTTCTCCAGGTCGGCCGTGTCGTCGAGTCCTTCTCTCAGTTCGTCCTCCAGCTCGCCCCACGGCAGCTGGTCGCCTTGGATCGTGAACGTCACGACCTCGCCGCCGGCGATCGGCTTGCGGGCCAGGGCGTCGGCCATGTCGGGGTTGGCCTGGGTCACGAGCTTGAGCAGCACCTCGATCCGCTTGAGCTGCGACTTCGCCGCGTCGAGTTTCGTGGTCCGGAAGCCCCACACGACGTCGGGCACGACGAGGAGATCGAGGTTGGCCGCCAGGCCCTTGACGATCGCTGTCTTCTGGGCGGACTCCAGCCCGTCAGCGTCGCCGAGCTCGGCCTGCAGCGGGGCCGTGCCCTGCAGTTCCTGCAGCTTCTGCAGAAGCTTGAGGAAGGAGATGCAGGAAGGCTCGCCGTAGACGAACGTGTCGGTGGCCACCATGTCGGCGAGGACGTCGAGCGCCTGCTCGTTCTCCGGGAGCTGCATGAAGGTTTCAGCCATCGAGAACGGGCTGCCCGGCATCGACCGCTGCTCCTGGAGCGAGTCGAGCGCCCGCCGCACTGCCGGCAGCGCCTTGAGCGCTGCGAACGCATTGCTCTTCACGAAGCGGTCGTATTGTTCGCGCGCCCGGAGGGTCGCCGACAGGAAAGCCGCGTCGGCGGGGACGACGGCCGCCGCGCCGTCGGTGAGCCCATCGGCCCGGCTCGGCACGGCCGGCGTGACTGTGGCGAGCAGCAGCACCGCGACGACGAGCCGCAACCGGTTCGGCAGCCTGACGTTCCGGCGGGGCAGCGACGCGAAAAACACACAGCACATGGGCGGGATCCTTCGGCTGGGCGGGGAGATTGGACGGCGGATGGGTAGCATATGCAATTCGTCGGTTCGGAGAACACCGGTTTTCCATGGGCCGTTGGCCCTTCGACGCCGCCAGGGACAATCCTCGTGCACATCTCTTCCACATGGATCGTCGACACGTTCGCCGAGGCCTTTCGTCTCCGCTTCGCGCGGCTGGTCGTCACGGCCCATGACACCCACTGGCTCGACGCCGCGGTGCGGGCGGCCTGCGGCTACGGCACGAGCGTGATCGGGTGCGACGCGGAGATCGGTGTGGAGCGGATGCTCGCCACCGCCGACACCCCGGACGGTCGGCCGGGCGCGGCGCTGCTCGCCTTCGCGTTTTCGGCGGACGCCCTCGGCAAGGCGGTGGCCAACCGCACCGCGCAATGCCTGCTCACCTGCCCGAGCACGGCGGTCTTCGACGGCCTGCTGGTGGCCGAGGAGCGGGTGCCCCTGGGGAGCCACGTGCGATTTTTCGGCGACGGGTTCGAGAAGTCGAAGGTCTTCGACGGCCGCCGATTCTGGCGGATCCCGGTGATGGACGGTGAGTTTCTGATCGAGGAGTCGGTGGGCGTGGGCAAGGGCGTGGGGGGCGGCAACTTCATCCTCCAGGCCCGCAGCCTCGACGCTGGTCTGGCCGCGGCCCGGCGCGCCGTTGCGGCGATCGGCCCACTGGCCGGCGTGATCACGCCGTTTCCGGGCGGCGTGGTCCGGTCCGGCAGCAAGGTCGGATCGCGGTATGCGGCCCTGCGGGCGTCCACGAACGACGCGTTCTGTCCGGCGCTGGTGGGGCGTTCTGGAGATGAACTGCTGCCCGAGGTCGCCTGTGCGCTCGAGATCGTGATCGACGGCGTTGACGAGGCGGCGGTCGCGGCGGCGATGGAGGCCGGACTGCGGGCCGCCGCCGGACCCGACGTGGCGGCGATCTCGGCCGGCAACTACGGCGGCAAGCTGGGCAAGTTCCACTTCCATCTTCGCCACATTCTCGGCGCGGCCTGACCATCCCCGATCCCTTGGTCGAGTGGCCTTCACCGCTGCCCGGGGGCCTGCTATCTCCCCCGGCAGAAGTTCTTCGCCGCCAGTGGCGGCCGCCCACGGGGTTGCCATCATGTCCGAACCGGAACGACCGTCGCGCCAAAGTCTCGTGGTCCCGCCGCGTCATGCGCCCCTGCCTGTCGTGTTCGGAGCGCTGGCCTGTGGTGGCGTGGGGTTCGGTCTCGTGTGGGCGTTCGGCCTCGGTCGCCCGACGGCCGGTGGCCGCGACATCTCCGCGCATATCCAGGCGCCCGCGCCGGAGGCCGCAGCGGTCGAGCCGTCCGCCGAGCCGGCGCCGTTTCCCGGCGGCGACGAAGGCCTGCGCGAACTGCCGCCGCCAGGCCGCTGGCAGCCGCGCGGGTCCGCCGCCGTGGAACCGCCGGCAGCCACCGACCGCTACGCCCGTCAGGCGTCGCTCGACCTGCCCGACGCGGTGGTCGCCGTTTCCGGTGAGGAACGTCCCCTGTCGCGGTTCTCCTCGACGGACGTGCCGCCCGTGCCGACGGAGCCGCCGAGCGCCGCGGAGCAGGCAGTCACCCCGCCCGCAGAATCGTCCGTGGCCGCGTCCATGGCGAGCGACGCCGATCGTCAGTCAGCCGCGCAGGATCCGGCTGCCGTGCCGGCTGCGGAATCGGACGGCGCGGCTTCCGGTCCGCCGGCGGAGCCGTCGCCTGCCGAAGGACAAACCGCTGTTCCCGGCGGAGAAGACGCTGGCGACCGCCCGGCCGGCACCGGCGCTGTCGCGCCAGCCGCGGAGCCGACGTTTGTGTCGCCGTTCGCCGCGGTGCCGGCCCCGCCGCTGCCACCGGCGGCCGCGCCGCCCGCGATACCGGATCATCCGCCTGCCCGTCCCGTGCTTGCCGATCCGTCCGCTCCGTCACCGCCCAGGGTGCGCGGCGCCACGGCCGCCGTGCCCTACGCCGCCGCGCCGCCGATGGTGCCGGGCTTGAACGCCGGCAACCCGCCGCCGGCTGCGGCCGGCCCGCTGCGACCGGACGCGGTCGGGCAGGGGCGGCCGGGCCCGATGCAGCTCGAGGGCATCCAAACACCGCAGCTCGCCGTCGAGAAACGCGGCCCCCGGGAGGTGCAGGTGGGCAAGCCGGCACGCTATGAGATCTTGGTCCGCAACGTGGGCAGCGCGACGGCGCACGACGTGACGCTGCGTGACGCGATCCCCTTCGGCACCGCCTTGGTGACCACCGCGCCACCGGCCAGCCCGGTCACGGCCGCAGCGGCCGGGAGCGACGGCGAGCTCGTCTGGGCCCTGGGAACGCTCGATCCCGGTGGTCAGGCCCGCGTCATCATGGAGGTGATGCCGCAGGAGGAGGGTGAGATCGGCAGTGTTGCGAGCGTGAGCTTCCGGGCGGATGCGTCGATCCGTTCCCGGTCCACCAAGCCCGCCCTGAAGATCGAGGCCACGGAGCCCAAGCCGGTGCTGATCGGCCGCGACACCCAGCTGACGATCACCGTGAGCAATCCCGGCAGCGGCGTGGCCACCGGCGTGGTGCTCGAAGGCTTCCTCCCGGAGAACGTTTCCCACCGCGCCGGCAGCGAGTTGGAGTTCGACGTGGGGCAGCTGCGGCCCGGCGAGTCGCGGACGATCGACCTGGTGCTCGGCACCCGGGGGCCCGGCGTTCAGGCGGCCCGCTTCGCCGCCCGTGCCGATGGCGGCGTGGAGGCCCAACACACCGCGAAGCTCGAGGTCACGGCGCCGACGTTGGAACTGGCCGTCGACATGCCTTTGCGGCGGTTTCTCCAGCGGCCGGCCACCTGCACGATCTCGATGGGGAATGCCGGCACGGCGCCGGCGCGGGCGGTGGAGCTCGCGGCACAGCTGCCGCCGGGGATGAAGTTCGTGCGGGCCAACAACGCCGGCTGGCACGACGACCGCACCCACCGCGTGCTGTGGAATCTCGAGGAACTGCCGCCCGGCGAGACCGGCACCGTCGAGGTGGTCGTGATGCCGGTCGCCCTCGGGCCGCAGAAGATCATGGCCGCGGCCCGCAGCGCCGACGGCCTGGCCGACCAGGTGGCCCACGTCTGCGAGGTCGAGGGTCTGGCGGCGGTGAGCTTCGAGGTCGTGGACAGCGAGGATCCGATCGAGGTCGATGGCGTGACGGAATACATCGTCCGCGTGGGCAATCAGGGCACGAAGCCGGCCACGGGCGTCCGCGTGACGGCCAGCCTGCTCGGTGACCTGGAGCCCGTCGAGGCCCAGGGGCCGGCGGGGCACCGCCTCGAGAACCGGGCCGTCGTCTTCGAGCCCCTGGTGAAGCTCGCTCCCTCCGAGGAAGCGGTGTTCCGGATTCGCGCCCGCGGCCGCCGGGCCGGCGACCAGCGGGTGCAGGTGCAGGTCATCAGCCAAGACCACGCCGCGCCGATCACCAAGGAGGAGATCACGCGGGTGTACGACGACCGCTGATCGTCAGCGCCGCAAGCGGTGCTGACGAACGTGTGGCGGTGCCTGGGCTCTGCAGGCGGGGTCGCCGGGCGGCAGGCGCAGCGAAGGGATCGCCTTTGCCGACTGTCAGCGGGCGGCCGGCAGGTCGAAGTCGCCCGTGCGGTCGCGCCAGACGCAGTGGATGTGGTTGGCGGGATTGCCTTCGGCGTCGGGTTGCACGTTCACGAACTCGATCGAAAAGGTCGGTCCTTCGACCCGGTATCCATGTCCCACGCCGGGGACGAGGCTGCCGGACCAGGCGAAGTGAACGTCGTCCCAGCCGTGGTGCACCGACTGATGCGGCGCCGTGTCGGCCTTGCCGCCGCGTGCTTCGATGAGCCGCAGCCGCTCGGCGGCGACCTCGTCGGGCATGACGGCGCAGTAGGTCTCCACGAGCCGCCTGAGGATCGCCTGCTGCGGCGCCGAAAGCTCCTTGAACGGGATGCCGGCCGCCGGGCCTGCGGGCGGCTGCGGCTCGCCCGCCGCGCGGATCTCCCGCGGCGGCTCCTTCGCGATCACGGCCTTCGACCGCTGCGATTCGTCGAGCGCGGCAAGCAGTTCGAAGGCGAGCGTCTCCTCGTCGCGGAGCACGCGGTCACCCGGGGCGGGCAGGCCGTCGAAGCTGGTCTTCACCACCGCCGGGTTGGCGCCCAGGAACTGCGGCGTCGAGTCGACGAGCACGCCGTCGCGGACCGTGAAGTTGAAGGAGAGGTGATGTCCTTCGACCGACAGGCCCCAGGATCCCGCGGCGGCGGGCGTGCCGAAGATCGTGAGGAAATACCGCTTCGGGTCGCGGATGTTTTTCGCCTTCGCCCCTTCGAGCCTCCGCAGGATCTCGTCGAGCTTCATGATCATCACCGACTTGTCGTAGCCGGCCTGCGAGAGGGCCGATCGAACGAGCGCGAGCGCCGCGGCCTCCTGCCGGTCGTTCATGTCGCGAAGCTGCAGCCCCTTGCGGTCGTTCTTGGGCACGAAGTGCCAATCGGTCCGCGCGGGGCTGGCGAAGGGTTGCACCGCCCGCGCCTTCTGCTCGGGCTCGAGCGTGGAGAGCCAGGCGATCGCGGCGGATGCCATCGACTCGGCCGCGGCCGGGCGGCGCAACGCTCCCATGAGCCGGGGCGCGGCCACGGAGGCCAGGAGGATGGCGGCCGCGGCGGTGCATGCCGTGACGGGGTGAAGTCGGGTAGTCACGGTCATCATCGGCCCTCGGTCGTGGAGGCGGCGTTCGCTCGAGGCTCGTCGTGGCCTCGGCCTGGGTCGCGGTCGTGGTGGGCCTGGTCCACATGCACGTGCACGTCCGGACGCTCTTGAAAATACCGCCCCCATGCCTCGTCCGAAATCCCGGCGCCGTCGAGGTAGAGATTTCGCAGCCCCGGCAGGCCGGCGATGGCCGCGAGCCCGTCGTCGCCGAGATGCACGTCGATGAGGTGGAGCGACTCGAGGGAAGCCAGCTCCGCCACCGCCGCGCCCGCCTCGCGGCCGGCGAAGTTCCGGCCGCCGATCCGCAGCGAGCGGAGCCCGGGGATGTGCCGCAGCGCCCGCACCCCCGCGGCCGTGCAGGCGGCCTGCGGCACGTTCAGGTGTGCGAGGCGGGTGCAGCGGGCGATCTCCCGAAACCCGACGTCGGAAAGTGGCGAGTCGCGAAGCACGAGCCGTTCGATCCCGGGCAGCGTGGCGAGGATCTCCGCCCGTGTGTCGTCGGCGACGCCGCGGCGGAGCACGAGCTCCCGCAGGCCCCCGAGGCCGCGGAGCGATTCCCACTCGGCGGCGGTGAGGGGCGCGTCCGCCACGATCCGTGAGGCTGCCCCCGCGCGAACGGCCTCGAGCTGCGGCGCGAAGGGCGCGTCGCCATGGGACGGCGCCGCGGGCTTGCCGCACCCGCCGCCGACCGCGGCCGAAAGGATCAGCAGGCCAGCCATGCGGCCGATGCGGAGCGTCCGACGGACACGCGGCATGACGTCCAGGATCCGGCTCACACACCACCGACCACGTCGACCACGGCGGTGGAACCCGACGGCGACGAGACCCGCACCTTCACCGCCTGGCCAGGGGCGGTGGGGGCGACCCGCAGCGTCAGTTTGTGGGTTCCGCGGGGGAGCCTGGTCGTGAAGGTCCGCTGGCCGTGGTGAGGCTCGGTGCCGAGCCAGGCGAGGAACTTTGCCGGCGCGTCGATCTCCACCGTCACCTCGCCCTCCTCGGTCACGCTGATCTCGCCCTGCACGTAGACCATCCCCACCTGGTCGCCACCGCGGAGCTCGTCGAGCGGCAGTTCCCCGCTGGCCAGCGCGTAGGCCGGCTGCCACGATGGCGAGCCGAGAATCCGTCCCTCGAGCGTCGCGATCGTCGGCGGCTCGTCCGGCTTCTCGCCGAGCGACTTGATCGCCTGCATGTCGCCGAACAGCCGCCACCGCTGGATCAGCGCAGTGGTGCGGACGGCGTACGGGCCGGGCTTGCCCAGTGCGGAGACGAACGTCACCAGGTCGACCAGCTCGTCCCGGGTGAGGAACTTGGCCAGCCCCTTCGGCATGAGCGACTTGCCGTCGGCCTCCTCCTCGATATCGGCCGTGGGAATCGTGATCGTCTTACCCGAGGCGTCCTTGAGCTGCACCCGCACCGCGTCGCGGCTGAGGACGATCCCGGTGAACACCGCGCCATTCACGGTCTGGAAGATTTTCGTGACGTACTGCTCCTTGATCGCCAGGTCGGGATTGAGGATCGAGTTGACGACGAAGTCGACCGGTGAGACGGCCCCCACGCTCGTGAGTTCGGGACCGAGGTCACCCCCCGCCCGGTGCAGGGCATGGCACTTGAGACAGCTCATGTCGGCCCGGCGGAACACGAGTTCGCCGCGGGCCGCATTCCCCCGGGCCGCGACCTCGGCGGCCAGGCTGGCCACCTCCGCGGGCGTCGGCGGGGGTGGATCGACCGCGATGCCCGCGGCAACGCTGAGCGTGTCGGAGAGGGCCTTGTCGCTGCGGCCGACCGCGTACATGTGCCGCAGCGCGAGCTTGGCGACGTCGACCGGCAGCGTCCGTTGGGCGAGGGCCGCGGCGAGCGCGTCCGCCCCGCCCTTGCGGTTGAGGAAGGCCTCCACGAGCGGGGCGGGGTCGTCCCGCGGGTCGCTCTCGGCAAGCACGGTCGCGGCGCGGGCGGCGGCCCGGTCGAGATTCGATCTGGCCAGGCCGGCGACCGCGACCATCCGGATCGGCCCGGGCTGGCCCTTCTCGGTCAACCTCTCGAGCGTGTCCTGGGCCTGGCGGTCGCCGATCGCGATCAGGCCGTCGATGGCTGCGGACCGCAGCGCCGGGTCGTCGCCGGCAACCGCGATCTGCTCGAGATCGCGAGACACGTCCAGCCTCCAGGCGCTCGCCAGCCGGATGGCCGCCTGCCGTAGCCGCCCGTCGGCGTTGTCCTCACCGCGGATCACGCGGCCGATCGCCGACAGATCTCCCGCGGGCTTCACCTTGCGGGTCATGGCCGTGTCGAGCAGCGTGGTGAACACCTGGAGACGCAGCTCGGCCGGATAGTCGCCCTGCACCGCCCGACCGAAGACGCTCGCCAGTGCGTCCGGGCCTCCCCGGCTGCAGATCATCGTCACGACGTCGCCCAGGCGGTCGGGCGGCACCTGCTTGCTCTCGATGAGTGCGACGAGCGGGGCGGCCACGCTGAAGCCGGGATCCCGCCGCCGAATGCGGCGGTCGAGCGTGTTGATCGTCTCGCCGAGCGTGTAGTGGAGGTAATCGTCCATCGGGTGGAGCAGCGCCCGCTGGGCGATGGCGACGGCTTTTTCGTCGTGGAAGAAACTGAGGGCCCGCACCCCCTCCAGCCGCACCCGGGGGTGCGGGTCCTCGACGAGCGTGGCCAACACATCGAGCGGCTGTGAGACCCGGTCCCGCCAGGCACAGAGCACGCGTGTGGCCGCCGCCCGGGCCCGAAAGTCGGGCGACCGGACCGCCGCCCGGAGCCGCCCCTCGTGGACGACGTCGTGGGCCTGGTGGAGCCAGAGGGCCTCGAGCAGATGATGTTCGTAGTCGGGGCCCTGGGGATCGAGCCCCGCTGTCCAGCGGTCGACCGCGGCCAGCACCTCGGTGGTGTCGCGATTCCAGAGCTCGCTGCGGACCCGGGCATGGGTTCGCTCCTCCGGCTCCGACTCGAAGAGGGCGAGCAGCGCCGGTATCGGCTGGCCGGCGATCTTCGCGGGCGTGACGAGCGGCCGCTTCGCATGGCGAACCCGCCAGATCCGGCCGTGATGGTGGTCGCGGTTCGGGTCGCGGAGCGAGTGCTGCATGTGCCCGACCAGCGGATTGAACCAGTCGCAGACGTAGAGCGCGCCGTCGGGGCCGAACTCGAGGTCCACCGGACGCACGTTCTGGTCGGCCGACCGGAGCAGCGGCGCGACGGGATCGGCCGCGAACCCCGCACCCTCGTCCCGCATCCGGTACTGCAGCACGCCGTGGAAGCCGATGCAGTTGTTGAGCAGGTAGTTGCCCTGGGCTTCCTCCGGGAAGTTGCGGCTCGACACGAGCTCGCAGCCCGCCGTCGGCCGCCACTGCTTGGTGAGGAACTGCTTCATCACCGACCGCTTGTCGGGATAGTCGATGTCGCCCGAGAAGGCGGTGCCCCAGTAGTTCGCGCCGCCCGATGCGTCGGCCACGAAGTTCTGGCCCCAGCGGTCGATGCAGTGGCCCCAAGGGTTCGCGAAGTTGTAGGGGGCGAAGACGCCGAATCGTCCGGTGCGTGGCTCCCAGCGAAACACGCCCGCGTTGGCGAGCCGGGTCGGCCCCCACGGGCTCTCGACCTGCGAGTGCAGGAACGTGCCCTCCTGGAAGTAGAGCGCCCCGCCCGGGTCATAGGTGAAGGTGCTGAGCGCATGGTGGCAGTCGGCCGAGTCGAACCCGTGGAGCACCCGCTCGCGGACGTCGGCCCGGTCGTCGCCGTCGAGGTCCTTGAGAAACATCATGTCTGGCTGCTGGGCGACGTACACGCCCCCGCGACCAAACTCGATGCCCGTTGGGAGGTGCAGGCCGTCGGCAAACACCTTGCAGACGTCTGCGCGGCCGTCGGCATCGGTGTCTTCCAGGATCAGCACCTTGTCATGGACCGGCGTGCCCGGGTTGTATTGCGGATAGGTCTGCATCGTGCACACCCAGAGCCGGCCGCGGGCGTCGAAGGCGAATTGCACGGGATTGCCGAGCTCGGGAAACTCCCGCTCCGAAGCGAACAGGTTGGCCTCGTAGCCCTCGGCCAGGGTGAACTGGGCCAGCGACTCCTCGGGCCGGGTGAGCGTCACCGGCTCGGGGCGGTTGGTGGGGATCTCCGGCAGCGGGCCCGTTTCCGAGTCGTCGATCCGTGCGGCCACCGGCTTGCCCCGGGCCACGTCCCAGACCCGCCGGTCGCGGAGGGCGGTCATCTTGCGCAGTTTGGCGAACTCGACGGGAAAGTTGACCGTGCCGAACGGGCTCTTGCGGCCGCCATAGATGTAGAAGCCGTTCACCGCTCGGTGGTCATAGAAGAACTGCAGGTTCTTCTCGTTCACCTCGGCGCGGAGCCGCTCGAGGTCGATGCGGCCGTCCGGCGCGGGCCGCGGGCCGAAGAGGGCGGCGTCGAGGGCCGCGGCGACGAGCCGGTCGCCGTGGGCGTTGAGGTGGACGCCGTTGATCGTCAGTTTCTGCCCGCCGGCCGACTCCATGAGCTGCAAAGACGGCGTGAACAGGTCCACGAAGGGCGTGCCGTGCCGGGCCGCCACCCGCCGCATGGCCTCGGTGTAGAGCCGCAGGTTCGCGTTGTTCGCCCTGCCGTCCGGGAGGTGCGGGTCGCCGAGATTCTCATGCGCGATCGGCGAGACGAGCACCACGTGACGCAGGCCCGCCAGCGGGGGAAACTCGACCACCCGGTCCTGCTCGCGATCCCACGGGCTGCGGGCCGAGGTGAATTGGTCGATCCGCTGCGGCGCGGCGAGGAACCGCTCGAGATCCTGCTCGAACCGGGCCAGCCCCTCCGGCCCCGCGAACGACTCGTTGAACCCGAACATGGCGATGAGCAGGTTCGGCTTGTGGTCGGCCAGCGTGTTGTGATGGTCGACGAAGTTCTTCGAGCGCGGCCGCAGGGTGATCTCGTCGGCCGACCAGCCGAGGTTTCGCACCACCAGTTCGAGCTCCGGGAACCGGGCGTGGAGGAGGGTTTCCCAGTGACCGACGTGCTGCATCCGCTCGGCGAGCGTGTTGCCGATGACGACGACGTGGTCCCCCTGCTGGAGCCGGATTCCGGCCGGCTCGGCGGCGGCCGCCGCGAGCGGCAGCAGCAGGAACATCGCCGCGAGCAGGATCTGTGGCATGGGAGGCGTCACCACGCGTTGGTGCGGGAGGGTCGCCGAGCCGCGGCCCGCGGATTGGTTTCCGCTTCGCTTTTGAAGTCAGTCCCAGGCATGCCGTCGACCGTGACGCTGGCGATGACCGCGGACGGTCGCTGGCGCAAACACCGTCGCCACCACCCCCAAATCGTACTCCCCCACCATGCTCACCGCCAGCGCGTTCGGCGGCGGCACATGTGTCCCACGGCCTGCTATCGGCGGAGTTCGGCGCCGAGCTCGCGGGTGCAGGCGGCCACGATGGCGTCGGTCGTCAGCGCGGCTTCCTCGCCCGAAAGCGTGCCGGAGTCGCTGCGCAGGCGGAGCGCGACGAGAAAGCTTTTCTTTCCCTCCCCCAGCCGCTCGGCATCCTCCCACACCTGGACGAGCCTGCAGCCGTCGAGGAAGGGGCCTGCGGCGGCGCGGATCGTCGCTTCCACGCGGCCCCATGGCACCTGGGTGGCCACGACAAGGTTGAGGTCGCGATCGACCGCCGGAAAGTCGCTGGGACGTGCGAGCTTCACCGCGCGATCCACGGCAAACGACAGCCAGTCGAGACGCAGCTCGACGAGCACGAGCGGGCCGTCGAGCCCGTATCGACGGAGCTGGCCCGGAGCCGCCTCGCCGACGACGCCCACACGCCGGCTGTCCGCGCCCGGTCGCGCGAGCACGATCTCGGCCCCCCGGCCCGGTGCGAAGAGATCGAGGTCGACCGCTCGGTAGCTGACGCTGTCGCTGGCCGCCCGATCGGTGACGCCCAGCCGGGCGAGAACGGCCTCGGCCAGGCCTTTGCCGCGGGCGAAGCCGCCACCGGCGACGCAGCCGAGCAGGAGCGGCTCCTCGGCCGGACTCGGGGCCGGCTCGGCGGCCGCCGGTCGCGCCAGGTAGCCGCGGGCGATTTCGAAGAGGTCGGCGTCGGCCGTGCCCACGGCGACGTTGCCGGCCCGGGCTTCCAGCAGGCTCGGGAGGAGCGTGCGCCGCAGCCGGTCGGCGCCGCGGACCAGTGCCGGAGAGATCGTGAGCGGCTCCGCTGCCCCCCAGGGGCTGGCCGTCTCTTCGAGCGGGGCGGCCACGACGCTGCGGGTCATCGCTTCACAGAAACCGGCGGCCACCATCACTTCGCCGGCGGCGCGGATCGTCCGCTCCCGCGGCGACCATTCCACCGGCCGGGCCGCGATGGCGACGTCTTCGGGCACGCGGTCGTAGCCCTCGATGCGGGCGATCTCCTCGACCAGGTCGATCTCGCGCCAGGCGTCTCGCCGCCAGGTGGGCGCGAGCCAGCGGTCCGGGACCTGCGGATCGGCGACGAAGCCGAGGCCCGTGAGGATCGCCCGCTGCCGCTGCGGCGGCACGTCGATGCCGAGCACCTCGGCGACGCGGGCGGGATCGAGTGGGATCAGGGCGGGCGCGCAGGCCAGCCGGCCCGCCTCGACGAACCCCGCCTCGAGGGTGCCGCCGGCCAGGTCGAGGATCAACGCCGCCGCGCGGCGGCTGGCCCATTCGACCATCGCCGGGTCAGGACCACGCTCGAAGCGGTAGGAGGAACCGCTCGCGAGCACGAGCCCCCGGGCGGCCGCCCGCACCGGCAGCGGCGCGAACTGGGCCGATTCGAGGAGAATGTCGGTCGTGGCGGCGGTGATCTCCGTGTCGGCGCCCCCCATCACGCCGGCCAGCGCCACCGGCCGCTCGGCGTCGGCGATCACGCACATCCGCTCGGACAGTTCGTAGGTCTTGTGGTTGATCGCCTGGAACGGCTCCCCCGCCACGGCGCGGCGGACGACGATCCGGCCGCCGCGAATCCGCGCCAGATCGAAGGCATGGAGCGGCTGCCCCGCCTCGAGCATTACGTAATTCGTCACGTCCACCACATTGTTGACGCTCGCCACGCCCACCGTCCGCAGCCGGTCGACGAGCCACTTCGGGCTGGGACCGACCTTCGCCCCGCGGATCACGCGGGCGGTGTAGAAGGGGCAGATGTCCGGCGCCTGGATGTCGACGGCCACGCTCCGCGCGGCGGGCGTTCCGCCCTCCAGGGGCCGGGGATCGGGCACGTGCAGCGGCCGGCCGCAGAGGAGCGCCGCCTCGCGGGCCACGCCGATGTGGCCCAGGCAGTCGGGCCGGTTGCTCGTGACTTCGATCTCCACCGCCTCGTCGTCGCCGACCGTCGTGGTTGATTCGTGGTTCAGCCCCGCCATCAGCAGCCGCGCGACGAGGTCGGCGGTCGCGCCGGGGAACTGCACGTAGTCGGCGAGCCAGTTCGTGGAGATGATCATCGCGTCAGAACTGCCTCAGGAACCGGACGTCGTTGCGATAGAAGTCGCGGATGTCGGCGACGCCGTAGCGGCGGGCGGCGATCCGCTCCACGCCGAGGCCGAAGGCGAAGCCGGAGACCTGGTCGGGGTCGTAGCCCACCGCCTCGAGCACGGCCGGATCGACCATGCCGGCGCCGCCCATCTCGATCCAACGGCCACCCCACTCCATGTCCACCTCCACGCTCGGCTCGGTGAAGGGGAAGAAGGAGGGCCGGAACCGCACGTGCACGTCGCCGCCGAGGAAGCTCGAGGCGAACAGCCGCAGCACGCTCTTCAGGTGGGCCATGGTGGTGCCCGGCTCGATCAGCAGCCCCTCCACCTGATGGAACATCGGGTAGTGGGTCGCGTCGGCGGTATCGGGCCGGTAGACCCGGCCCAGGGATACGATCCGCAGCGGCGGCTCGCGGTTCTCCATGACGCGGATCTGGACGGTGCTCGTTTGCGACCGCAGCAGGAGCGGGTCGGACTCGCGGGCGACGGCGAGATAGAAGTTGTCGAGCGGGTCGCGGGCGGGATGCTCGGCGGGGATGGCAAGGGCCTCGAAGTTGTGCCACTGGTCCTCGACCTCGGGGCCGTCCACGCTCTCGAAGCCGAGCCGGCCCATGATCTCCTGCACGCGTCGGATGGTCTGCGTGAGCGGATGGAAGTGGCCCAGCGGCACGCGGTCGCCCGGCAGGGTGACGTCGATGCCCTGCGCAGCGCCGCCGCTCGGTCCGCCGGCGAGCCTGCCCTGGGCGGCGGCGAGCAGTTCCGCGATCGCCGCCTTCGTGTCGTTGAAATGCTTGCCGCCGGCGGGCTTGTCGGCGGCATCGAGGCCGCCGAGCAGTTTCTGGATCGCCTTCAGCCGACCGGCCCGGGCGCCGACGAACTCGACACGGGCCGCCTCGAGGGCGGCGGTGTCGGCCGCCGCGGAGAGGACGGCCGCAGCGGCGGACCGCAGCGATTCGAGTTCGGCGAGGAACGTGGCGAGCGGAACGGCTGTCACGGCGTCATGCGACCGCGGCCGGCTCCGGCAGGCCGAGGGCCTGGCGAACGGCGGCGACGACCGTGTCGAAGCCGGTGGGATCGACGACCGCCATCTCGGCCAGCGTGCGCCGGTCGAGCTCGCAGCCGATCTTCTCCAGGCCGGCGATGAACTGGCTGTAGCGGAGCCCGCGCTCGCGGACTGCGGCGTTGATCCGCACGATCCACAGCCGGCGGAAGTCGCGCTTCTTGCGCCGCCGGTCACGGTGGGCATAGACGCCGGCACGGAGGATCGATTCCTTGGCGGTCCGGAGGAGGCGGCGGCGGCCACCGACCGAGCCCTTCACTCGCTTGAAGAGCCGCTTCTTGGCGCGGAGACGGGGGACGACGCTCTTGGTACGCATGGGAGGAAACCTTCCGGACGGTCAGGGGATCGAAGCCGCAAATTTCCCTTGATTTCGTACAAATGCAAGGGGGTGGGTGTGTTCGCCGGTGTCGGTTGCTTTGGGGTTTCGGAAAAGGCCCCATGAGGCAGCAAGCCCAATCCGGCCGGGGGCGGCATGAGTTGCGTCGCTGGCGAAGGTCCGCCACGCTCCGCATCCTCACGCCGACCCCCTCGCCTCCCTCTGATCCAAGCAGTCGGACAGAGGGGGCGAGGAGAAGGGTCAGTAGCTGTACTTGCCGAGCGCCTCGTGGATCTTGAGGGTGTCGGCCTTGGCCAGCACGCCGGTGCCGCGCAGGTTGCGCTTCCGCTTGCTGGTCAGCCGCACCTGGAGGTGGCTCGTGCCGGCGCGGCGGTGCTTCACCTTGCCCTTGGCGGTGATCCGGAAACGCTTCTTCACGCCCTTGTGAGTCTTCTGCTTCGGCATCGGAATCTCCTTGTGTCGTCGGGTGCTCGAGTTACTTGGGGGCCAGCGTGCAGACCAGTCGCCGCCCCATCTGCTGGGGCGGCGATTCGACTTTGCCGACCGGATCGAGGTGCTCGAGGATGTTCTTCATCACCCGCTGCCCCTCGTCGATGTGTGCCAGTTCGCGTCCGCGGAACACGACCGACACGACCACCTTGTCCTTGTGCATCAGGAACCCCTTGGCCTGGTTCACCTTGAACTCGATGTCGTGCTCGCCGGTCTTCGGCCGCAGCCGGATCTCCTTGATCTTCGTGTGGTGGACGTGGTTCTTGTGAAGTTTCTTCTTTTGCTGGTACTTGAACTTGCCGAAGTCCATGATTCGGCAGACGGGCGGCTTCTCGTTGGGCGCCACCTCGACCAGGTCGAGGCCGGCCTCTCGCGCGAGATTCAGGGCCTCCTCGGTGGGAATGATCCCGAGCTGGCCACCCTCCGCCGAAATCACGCGGATCGGCGTGATGCGGATCTGCTCGTTGATGCGATGCTGCTTATCGATGGCTCACGACTCCGGACGCGGATGGGCTCCGGCGGCCGGGAAGAACTCGCGTTTCTTCACACGTCGGGCCGGCGGCGCTCCTCTTGGAAATGGCGAGCCGCCTCGGCCTTTGGCACGAAACGCTCGTCAACGGCAGGCCCAGATGATCCCAGCCGCAGGGGGCAGCGTCAAGGCGTCACCGTTTCGCGCGGGACGCGTGCCGCGCGGTCGGAGGGGGCCCCGGGCGTGGGGGCGTCCGGCGCAGGCGTGCCGGGGAAGGCCAGGCCGTCGACGAACTCCCGGTCGGCGGCGGCGAACCGCTTCGCGGCCGCCGCCTCGAGCATGAAGGTCGCCGCAGCCCGGCGGCCGCTGGAGTCCGTCAGAACATGGTGGATCCAGCGGAAGGGAAGGTTTTCCGCGGTCCCCACCGACACCACCCGGACGATCCGCACGCCGTCGCTGCGGGTCGCTTCCGAGGCCTGCTCGAACCGGCCGAACTGGCCGGCGAGCGACCGCTCGATGTCGCGCTGCACCTCGGCGATCGTCGGGGGGGCGAGGGCATCGCTGGGAGGCAAGGCGGTGAGCGAGCACTGGCCGACCAGCGCGCCATGGTCCACCAGCCGCAGCACCAGGCCCGTGGGGCCGTCCTCGACCACCCGCCAGCGGGCATCACAGACGAGGTCGTAGCCGCCGTCGCGGTCGACGTGCCACACGAGACCGGGCCGGCCGGTGCCACGGCGCCGGACGGACGGCGTGGCTGCGGGCGACGAGGCAGTCTCCTCCGCGCCGCCGGGGGCGACCGGCCGCCGCGCGATTCCCACCCGCGCTTCGACTTCGAAGCCGGGGGCGACGTGACCGGCCTGACGCCGCTCTCGAATCGTGACCGCCGCGACTTGCGGGGCGGTGAGTCGCCACGTCGCCGGGGCGTCGTCGGCCGCCGTGGCCGCGACGCGGCACTCGCCCTCGATCGTGAGGTGCGTGGGGACTCCATCCACGGCGCCATCGACGATACCGGTGATCCGGACCGTCGCCTGTTCCACATCCACGGCGGTCAGCTCCGCTTCGAGGCCGCCCGCTTCGATCGTGTCGATGGCCAGCATCCCGGCCGTGGCGTCCGCCGGGACCGTCCATTTCCCGCCCACGCCGATAGGATCGACCGGCAGCAGACGGTCGAGCAGGAGGGAGTCGAACGGGGTGTCGAGCAGATCCGCCTCCGCTCGGGACAGGAACGCGTCGGCAAGGTACGGCGTAGGCGTCGTGCCGCGGAGGGCGACCGCGACCCGGCGGGCGTCCGCCGGGAGGGCGATCTCGTCGGACCTGTCGTCGATCCGGACCACCGCCTTCGCCTCGCGATACTCGCGGTTGGCAGCTCCATCGCCTCCGGTAGCCGGCCGCTCGATGAAGTCGAAACGCGCCTCGACGGTGATGGGTTGCCGGACCGGATCGGTGCCGCGTCCAGTCGGAGCGAAGAGTTCGCCGCGGACGTCCATTTGCAACTGCACGCGGCGCGGCGTCGGCGCGGGCGGGAGCGTGGCTTCCGCCGGAGGCGCGACGGCGTCCGGTGCGGTCGTGCCCTCCGCCGGTGCAGCCTCCGCGGCGGGTGATGCAGGTTCGGTTTTCGCGGTCGGTTCCACCGCCGTGGCCACGGGGGCGTCCGCGGGTGGGGCGTCCACCGCACGTTCGGGCTCGTCGGCAGCCGCCGGCCAGGCGAGGAAGAGTGCCAAGATCCATCCGGCCATCGTCGTGCGCATGACAGTTTTCTCCGCTCCCTGCCCCAGGCTCCCCTCAAGAGGGTCGGCAAAAAACGGCCGAATACCAACTGTCCACCCCTACAATCGCCCCAAATTCAAAGCCCATGGCCACCTTCTGGGCCTCTTTATGAGACGCCAGTCAAGGGCGGCTCGCGGCGCAACCCAAAGCGGCGCATGGGGTTGCGGTGCGGGAAGCCATCGTGATCCCCGGCCGGATGGGCCGGCTGGCGGAAAAGCACTCAAGATTCGCCCCTGCGGTGATGAACCGGCGCTGGCCTGTCGCCGTATAACTGGGGCGTCCTGAAACACGGATGGACGGGGTCATGGATGTCCCCGGAGTTCTTTCGTCCACGACCAACTGTCGGCAAGGAACGGCCGACGCGGAGGAAACCATGCGTACCAACGATTCGGGGCAGAGCTTGCGGATGTTCGATGCCACCGCCGGTGACGACCACGTCACCATGGCCGGCTCGGCGGTCGTGCCGCCCCATGACCAGGTGCTGTCCATCGAGGACTTGGCACGGCGGTTCAACGTTTCCACGAAGACGATCTCCCGGTGGCGTGATCACGGCCTCGTCGCCCAGCGGTACGACGTCGGCGGCCGGCGCCGCGTGGGCTTTCTGTCCAGCGCGGTCGAGCGGTTCATCGCGGCGAATCCGCTGCGGATCGAGCGCGGCAGCCGGTTCAGCCAGCTCTCCACCGAGGAACACGAGAAGATCGTCGGCTGGGCGCGGCGGCTGGCCATGGCCGGGGCCTGTCCGGCCGACGTCCATCGGCGGATCGCCCAGCGGCTCGGCCGCAGCGTGGAGACGATCCGCTACACGCTCAAGCGGCATGACCAGGAGCATCCCGAAGCGGCCATTTTCCCGGCCGCCGACGGTCGGCTCCGGCCGGAGAGCTGCGCCCGGATCTACCAGCATCACCTCCACGGTGAACCGGTGGAGTCGATCGCCCGGCGGTATCACCGCTCCAAGGCCAGCATCTACAGGGTGATCCTCGGTCAGCGGGCCGAGCACATCCGCCAGTTGCCGCTCGACTTCATCCCCAACGCCCTGTTCTCGCGGGCGAGTGCCGAGAAGGTGGTGAACCAGCCCTTCCCCGGCCCGGTCGAGGTCAAGAAGGTGCGCCGGCCGAGCGGCCTGCCCGCCTACCTCGCGAGCCTCTACGAGGTGCCGCTGCTCACCCGCGAGCAGGAGGTGTGGCTGTTCCGCAAGTTCAACTACCTCAAGCACAAGGCTGCCAAGCTCCGCGAGCAGCTCGACCCCGAGCGGCCCAACGCGCGGCTCATGGATCAGATCGAGCGGCTGTACGACGAGATCGTCGAGCTCAAGAATCGGATCGTGCGGGCCAACCTGCGTCTGGTGGTCTCGATCGCCAAGCGGCGGGTGTCCCCGGGCGACAGCTTTTTCGACCTCGTCAGCGACGGCAACATGTCGCTGATCCGCGCGGTGGAGAAGTTCGACTACGCCCGCGGCAACAAGTTCAGCACCTATGCGTCGTGGGCGATCATGAAGAACTATGCCCGCACGATTCCCGACGAGCACAAGCGGCGGGACCGGTTCCGAGCGGCCGACATGGAGATGCTGCAGACGGCGACCGACCGGCGGGCCGACGAGTATCAGCAGCGGCTGGCGGCCAATGACCGCTTGCAGCAGGTGAGCAAGTTCCTCGACCGCCTCGACCAGCGGGAGCAGACGATCATCATCCGCCGCTACGGTCTCGACCACGAGCGCGAGCCGCAGACCCTGAAGGAGGTCGGCTCGGCGCTGGGCGTGACGAAGGAGCGGGTCCGGCAGATCGAGGCCAAGGCGCTGGAGAAGCTCCGCGAGGCGGCCGCGGCCGAGGCGATGCTCCCCGAGCTGGAGTGACGCGACGGACTACCGCGGCCGCACCGGCGCGTCGAGCGACGCGGGGACGACGCCCGAGGCGGGCTGCTTCACGGAGCCGGCCCGCGGCTTGGCCAGATCTTCGGCCTCGGCCCGCGACAGTGTCGTGCCCGGAAGGCCCTTGCCCGGCTGGCCGGCCGCGGCGTTCGGCCGCGTGGGTGACTGGCTCGTGCCGGCCAGCAGGTTGTCGATCGCGGCCGACTCCCGCAGGTGGGTGAAGTAGCGGGCCATCTCGATCCGCTGCTTCTTCTCGAAGAGGTCGGCGTGCAGTTCGTCGCGGACCTCGGCGAACGAGACCTGCGCGGGCTCCGTGTAGCCCTCGCAGAACAGCACCATGAACCGGTCGGCGACCTGCACCACGCCCGACAGCTCGCCTGGCTTGAGGGTAAAGGCCTCCCGCTCCAGGGCCGGCTGGCCGCCCCAGCGCCGGATCGGCGGCACCTCGCCGCGGAGCGACTTGGTGGTGGGATCGACCGAGTAGGTCTCGGCGAGGTTGCCGATGTTCTCGAGCGTCGGGTTCTGGCGGGCCAGTTGCCAGACCTCCTGGGCCCGGCGCTGGTTGTCGAGCACGATCACGCGGCACTTGCACCGCGGGCCGAAGGTGGCGGCGAACGCCTTGTCGAGATCGTCCTGGAGCACCGGCACGCCGCCAACGAGCTTCTTGAGCGCCACGCTCGGCCAGACCACGTCCTCGAGGTAGTGCCGCAGCGGCACCTTCTCCGCGCCGGTGACGTGCTTGAGCCAGGCGTCCGCGTCGGCCTTGCCGTCGGGCCGCTTGAAGCCCATCGACTCCGCCGCCCGGGCGATCTCGGCGTCGATGTCGGCCTGCACGACCTGCTGCCGTTCCCGCGCCAGCGCCTGCTCGATGAGCCGCCGGGTGACGAGGGTCTCGAGCACGTCGATGCCATGCCGCTCGAGGCACACCGACTGCACCTGCTCGATCGCGACCGGCTGGCCGTTGACCAGCGCCGCCGCGCCCGGGCGGGCCGCAGACTTGGCGGGGTCGTTGAGCACGTTCTCCACCGTGGCGGCGTCTTGGAGCCGGCGAAACACCTCGCCCGACGCCTGGCGGCTCTTCGCATCGCGCAGATCGGCGGCCAGGTGCTGCCGCACGTCGTCGAGCTTCACGCCCGCGGCCGGCAGATGCCCCTCGCACTTGATGATGATGAACTGGTCGGCCACCTGGACCACCGGCGAGATCTGCCCGGGCTGGAGGGCGAAGGCGGCGTGGTCGAACTGCGGCTCCCCCGAGTGCAGCCGGATCGGCTGCACCCAGCCGTCGGCGCTGGCACTGCCGACGTCCACGGAGTGGCGGCGGGCGAGGCCCGGAAAGTCGTCCGGGGCGGCGACCGCCCGGGCCCGCAGGTCGTCGGCCTCCTTGCGGGTGCGGGCGACGATGATCCGCGCCTTCACGGCGGGGCCGAATTGCTTCTCATACGCCTGCTGAATCTGCTCGGCCGAGGGCTCGGCGGTGCCGGCCGACAGCCGCCGCAGGGCGAGCATCGGCCACACGATGTCGTCGGCGTATTGCCGTGCCGTGACGCCGCGCTCCCGCTGGATCAGCTCCACGTACTTGTCCTTGGGCACGTTGAACCGCCGCGACATGGCGTCGATCTCGGCGTCCACTTCCTGGGGCGCGACGGTGACCCCCGCCTGCCGGCAGGCCTGCTCGATGATCCGGCGGTTGACGATCGTCTCCAGCACCGCCGTGCCGTGCCGCGCGAGGCATTCGGCGGCGAGCTGGTCGTGCGTGATCTCGGTACCGTTGACGATCGCCACGGGCTTCGCGCCGGGCGGCAGTGCCCCGGGCTTCGCGGCGGCCATCGCCGGCTTCGCGGCTGGCGGCCCGGCATCGGCCTGCGTGCCCCCGGCGAACAGTCGCCAGGCGATGCAGATGGTCACGATCCCTGCCGCGATGACCGCCTCGCGCGCGTACCGCCAGCCCGTGCCTTCCATCGCTGCGCCCTCCTTGGCATGTGTGCCGCTGTCCGCGGCAGGATGCTTGGAATAGGTAATCCCGCGCCGGCGATCAAGGCGAGCCGGCTCTGCTCGCGATGTTTGCCGGGCCGGACGGCCGTGGTTTACGCTTGTCGACTTCGCCCTCCTGCCCAGAGCCCCCAGATGCCCGACCGCGTGCCGCCACATTCCGCCGACCAGGACCTGCCGGCGTGCCTGGAGATCCTTGGCCTGCGGCCACCGCTCACGCTCGAGGACGTCAAGCAGACCTACCTCGCCAAGGCGATGGCCGCCCACCCCGATCGGGGCGGCGATCCGGCCACGTTCGTCCGCCTCCAGAAGGCCTTCGAGGAGGCCAACGACTACGTGAAGTTCAAGGCCAGCAAGCTCGAGTGGCTGGCGTCGAAGATCGAGGCCTACGCCCAGCAGCAGGAGGTGGCGACCGAAACCATCGAGCGCGGCGGCGAGATCGAGATGGAGGAGACCGACTGGCTGCGGAAGTCGTTCGGCGAGGACTTCGGGCACGTCGCCGACAAGCTGGTCACGGTCCGCCTCCGCAATGCGTCCGCCGACGACGTGTTCGCGATCCTGCTCGGCTTTCGGGCCGATTCCCTCAAGGACCTCGCCGTGCTCGACCTGGCGGGCGGCTCGATCACCGACGAGGGGCTCCTCCAGCTCAAGGAACTGAAGAACCTCCGGCACCTCGATCTGCGGGGCACGCGGGTCGGCAAACTGGCCGCCGAGGCCGCTCAATGGTTCGAGAAGCTCGAGTTCCTGGGGCTGCCGAAAGGCAGCGTCGGCATGCTGGGCCGGCTGGCGATGCCCCGGCGGGTGAAGCTGGAGCTCGGCGAAGGACCGGTGGACGGATGAAATCGGTGCCCGGCAGGCGGTGGCGTCACTGGTCGGAGCGGAGGTCGTGATGGGCGGGCAGTCGATGGCATGCGGCGCGGTGCCCGCCGGGTTCGAGGAACGCACGGTTTCCGTGCCGGAGGCGGGCAAGCCGGTCGCGTTCAGGTACCGGCTGTTGAAGCCTGCGATCGTGGAGCCGGGGAAGAAGTATCCGGCAGTGCTCTTCCTGCACGGTGCCGGCGAGCGGGGCAGCGACAACGAGCGGCAGCTCAAGTATCTGCCCACGTGGCTGGCGGAAGCGGAGAACCGCCGCCGGCATCCCTGCTTCGTCGTCGCTCCACAGTGCCGTGTCGATCATCGGTGGGTGGAGGTCGACTGGTCCGGCAAAAAGAGCCTCCCGCAGCAGCCCGCGATGACCGTGGACATGACGGCGGCCGTGGCGGCGCTCGACGCGGTCATGCAGGCCGAGCCCGTCGACGCCGGCCGCGTGTACCTGACGGGCCTCTCGATGGGGGGCTACGGCTCGTGGGATCTTGCCGCGCGGATGCCGGAGCGGTTCGCGGCGCTGATTCCGATCTGCGGCGGCGGCGATGAGGCCACCGCCCCGAAGCTGAAGCCGCTGCCGATCTGGTGCTTCCACGGCGAAGCCGACAAGGTGGTGCCGGTGGAGCGGTCGCGGGCGATGGTCGAGGCGGTGAGGGCCGCGGGGGGCACCGTGCAATACACGGAGTTCTCCGGCGTGGGCCACGATTCCTGGACGCCCGCTTACCGCGACGCTGCCACGCTCGAGTGGCTGTTCAGCCAGCGCCGCTGACCTCCCCGACGCGAGCCACTCACTCGGGAAACAGCCGCGTCGAGAGGTACCGCTCGCCGAGGTCGGGCAGCACCACGACGACGAGTTTGCCGGCGTTCTCTGGCCGCCGGGCCACCTGCAACGCACCCCAGGCAGCCGCGCCGCAGGAGATGCCGCACATCAGCCCCTCCCGCTTGGCGAGCTGCCGGGCCGTCTCCATGGCGTCCTCGTCGTCCACCTTCACGACCTCGTCGATGATGTCGAGGTTGAGGATGTCGGGAATGAATCCCGCGCCGATGCCCTGAATCGTGTGCCGGCCCGGCTTGATCGGCTGGCCGGAGAGCTTCTGCGTGATGACGGGGCTGTTGGCCGGCTCTACGGCCACGACCTTCAGGCCGGGCTTCTTCGCCTTGAGCACCTCGCCGACGCCGGTGATCGTGCCGCCGGTGCCCACGCCGCAGACGACGATGTCGACCTGGCCCTCGGTGTCGGCCCAGATCTCCTCCGCGGTGGTGCGGCGGTGGACCTCGGGATTGGCCGGGTTCTTGAACTGCTGCGGCATGAAGAACTGGCTGCTCGAGTGGGTGATCTCCTCGGCATGCCGGACGGCGCCGGGCATGCCCTCGGCCGCGGGCGTGAGCACGAGCTCGGCGCCGAGCGCCTTGAGCATCCGCCGTCGCTCCAGGCTCATGCTCTCGGGCATCGTGACGCGGAGCTTGTAGCCGCGGGCGGCGCAGACGTAGGCCAAGCCGATACCGGTGTTGCCGCTGGTGGGCTCGATGATGACGGTGTCGGGCCCGATCCGGCCGTCGCGCTCTGCGGCGTCGATCATCGCGCAGGCGATGCGGTCCTTGACGCTCCACAGGGGGTTCATATTCTCGATCTTGCCCGCGACCGTAGCCACGCAGCCCTCGGTGACCCGCCGCAGGCGGACCAGCGGCGTGCGGCCGATGCACTGGGTGATGTCTTCGCGGATGCCGGACGGCAGCTTCGTCGTGACCATGGGGCTTCCCTCTCCGAGAACGGTGCGGGGGAGGCCGGCACCTGCCGGCGCAGTCCGCGCCACCCGGATTATCGGCATAATCGGCCCGAAACTGGAACTGTCCTTGTGTCGTGTGCCTCCAGGCATGCGAATGTGGGTCTCGGGCCTCGGTGGCCGTTTTGCACGCCCGGAGGCGTGCGGCACGTGCCGGGGACCTGAGTCGCTGGTCTGCATCCCCGTGGCGCATGCCTCCAGGCATGCGAATCCGGGTTTGGGGGCGAGCGGTGGCGGTTTCGCGCGCCCGGCGGCGTGCGGCACGCGCCGGCGAACCCGGCCCTGTCGACCTGCGTATCCGATGTTCGAACTCCCTGTCGCCCGGGGTCGGCAGCCGCCACCGCGGGGTTCGTGAAGGACACTGCGATTTCCACCTCTACCGTCCCGGGTCGTGAGCGTACGGGCGGGGCCGCGACAGTGGCGGCCGGTCGGCCCGGCTCCCCGGAAGCCGGCGGCCCGGTACGCGTCAATCCTCCGCCGTCCACACCTGTCACCGGGCCGCTGCTGTGCATCGACACCGACGTGGCGCTCGATGGCGCTCCGGCCCGGGAGCGACTCGTCGTGACCCGCGACCGGATCACGGCCGCGGCCGACGGCGTCGTTCTCCGCGCGGTGGACTGGCCGACGGTCGCGGAGGTGCGGACGACGGCGGGGCTCGGCGGTGGCACGCTCCAAGTGAAGGCCGACGGCGTTTGGATCGACGTGGTCCGCTACTCCAACGCCCTGGCGAACCGGTTTCACAAGATCGCGCGGATGCTCGAGCGGTCGCGGGAGGCGTTGGTGGCCGGGGAACCCTGTGACCTCGCCGCGCTCGACGGGCCGCTCGATCCGCCCCGCTGCGGCTCCTGCGGTCTGCGGCTCGCCAACCAGGAGGATTCCTGCCCGCGGTGCATGCAGAAGGGGCAGATCCTGCGCCGCGTGGGGGAACTGCTCGCCCCCTACACGAAGGGCGCCGCTCTGCTGTGCGGGCTCACGCTGCTCGGAGTGGTCGCCGAACTGGTGCCGCCGAAGCTGCAGCAGTACATGGTCGACGAGATCCTCTCGGCCAAGGCCCGGGATGGCCTTTCCGACGCCGCCGCGGCCGGGCCGGACTTTCGCACGGCCCTCCTCGTGGTCGTGCTGGCGCTGGCCTTCTCGCGGATCCTGCTGTCGGTCGTCGGCGTGCTCAAGGGCCGCCTGGCGACGGCGATCGGCACCGGTCTGACCGCCACGCTGCGCGACGAGATGGTGCGGAAGCTGCAGAGCCTGTCGGTGGCCTACTACGACCGGCACCAGGTCGGCTCGATGATCAGCCGCGTGGCCCACGACAGCGAGGTGCTGCACGGGCTCATGCACCAGATCACGGGTGGCTTCCTCCTGCAGATCGTGCAGCTCGTGGGCGTGGGGGCGATGCTCGTGTGGATCAATCCGAAGCTCGCCCTCTACACGCTGATCCCGGTGCCGCTGGTGATCCTCGGCTCATGGATCTTCTGGCGGCACGTCTACCCGCGGCACTACCGCCTGTGGGACGCCTCCAGCAAGCAGATGGCGACGCTCTCCGGGATGCTGTCCGGCATCCGCGTGGTCAAGGCGTTCGCCCAGGAGCCGCGGGAGAGCGATCGCTTCCACGGCGCCAGCGACCATCTCCGCCGCTGGCGGGAGTGGGTCGAGCACACGAACACGACCTACGCCGCCTCGATGCAGATCGTGTTCGGGCTCGGCGGATTGATCGTCTGGTACGTCGGCGGCCGTGACGTTCTCGGCGGCAGCATGACGCTCGGGCAACTGATCGCCTTTCTCGCCTACCTGGCGATGTTCTACGCGCCGCTGGGCGCGCTCTCGAACTTCACCACCTGGCTGACGAGCTTCCTCTCCGGGAGCAAGCGGGTGCTGGAGCTGCTCGACACGCCGGCCCTGATCGCCGAGCCGGCGGCACCGGAGCCGTGGGACGACGTCCGCGGCGCGATCCGCTTCGAGAACGTGACCTTCGGCTACGACCGCAACCAGCCGGTGCTGCACGATGTTTCGTTCACGGTCGCCCCGGGGGAGATGGTCGGCATCGTGGGCCGCTCCGGATCGGGCAAGACCACGCTCGTCAGCCTGCTCGCCCGGTTTCACGACGTGCAGGAGGGGCGGATCCTCGTGGACGGCCATGACATCCGCGACCTCTCGATGCGCGACCTGCGCGAGAAGCTCGGCATCGTGTTCCAGGACTCGTTTCTCTTCCGCGGCACGATCTGGAAGAACCTCGCCTACGGCCGGCCGCAGGCCACGATCGAGGAAGGGCTGGCCGCCGCCAAGGCCGCCGGGGCCCACGATTTCCTCTGCCGCCAGCCACTCGCCTACGAGACGCTCCTCGGCGAGCACGGGGCAGGGCTCTCCGGCGGCGAGAAACAGCGGCTCTCGATCGCCCGCACGCTGCTCTACGACCCGCGGGTGCTCGTGCTCGACGAGGCCACGAGCAACATCGACGCCGAGGCCGAAAAAAGCATCCAGGAGGCGCTCGCCGTGCTCGTGAAGGGTCGGACCACGATCGCCATCGCCCACCGCCTCTCCACGCTCCGCAACGCCGACCGGATCCTGGCCTTCGACCGGGGCCGGCTGGTCGAGCAGGGCACGCATGCCGAACTGCTGGCCGCCGACGGCATCTACGCCCGCCTCGTCCGCATCCAGACGCAGGTTTCGAAGCAGCCCACGGTGGACGCGCTGCTGGTCGAAGACGAGGCCGCCCGGTCGCCGGCGCAGGAGGAAGCGGTCGCGGCTGCCGCGTCGCCGGCACCCGGCATCGTCTGGCTCGATCCGGCCGGGCATCGCTTCCGCGTCGGCCCCCAGGAGCGGATCGAGATGTGGGCGGCGGAGGGCACCGCCCCGGAGGCCGCCGGCCTGTTCGTCGTGCGCACGTTTCCCGCTTCGCATCCGGAGGCCTATCTCTCCGTGCGCGGCTGGAGCGAGGCGGGCGAGGAGATCGAGATCGGCATGCTCCGCGACCTCGCGGCCTGGCCGGAGGCGGATCGGGAGGTCGTTCGGGCGGCGCTGCGGCGGCGGGCGCTGGTGCGGAGCATCCGCCGCGTGCACGACGTGAAACTCGCCCACGGCTATCTCGACTTCGACGTCGAGAGCGACGTCGGCCGGTGCGAGTTCACCACCCGCTGGACGCAGAGCCAGGTGAGCGACTTCGGCTCCGCCGGCAAGATGCTCGTGGACACGGAGGAAAACCGCTGGGTGGTCCCGCGGCTCGACGACCTGCCGCAGGCCGATCGGGAGCGGTTCTTGCACTACGTCTACTGGTGAGCCGTGGGGCGACGCGCGGCTGATGGGCGGCAGATGGCGGTTCCTTGCGGCCGCCGCAATCTCCCTCTACAAAACCTGTCCAGGAATGCCGGGCCGTTCCGTGCCCGACACAGGGAGGGTTTTGGTGCCGCTCGTCATGGAAGACGGGACAATAGCGATCCGGTTCGATTTACCTTTCAGTTTTCTGGTTTCTTGTCCTTTTCCTTCCTTCTGGAGACGAGTGATGAATCTTGTTGACCTCATTGCCGGCCAGCTTTCGTCGGGCGACGTGCTCGGCAAGCTCGGCGGTCTGATCGGCGCCAACGAGTCGCAGACCAAGTCGGCCACGTCCGCGGCGGTCCCGGCTCTGCTCAACGTGTTCTCGAAGCTGGCTTCGACCAACAGCGGCGCCGATCAGCTCGCCAAGGCCATGGGCGGCCTCGACCTGGGCATGCTCGGCAACCTCGCCGGGGCGCTCGGCGGCAGCCAGGCCTCGGGCCTCGGCAGCATGGGCGGCAACCTCCTCGGGTCGCTGCTCGGTGGCGGCAACAACCTGCAGAGCCTGGTGTCCGCGCTGGCGTCGTTCGCCGGCATGCAGCCGGGGATCATGAAGACGCTGCTCACCTACCTGGCGCCGATCGTGCTCGGCATGGTAGCCAAGCAGTTCAGCGGCAAGCCTGACGCGGCGGGCATCTCGCGGCTGTTCTCCGAGCAGTCGGCGAACATCCGCGGCGGGCTGCCCAAGGGCTTCTCGCTCCCCGATCTCGCCCTGGGCGCCGTCTCGGGCGGCCGGCCGAGCGAGCCGGCCCGCAGCCACGGGCATGCCCATGCCGAGGAGAAGGCGGGCATGCCCGGCTGGCTCCTGCCCCTGCTCGTGCTCGGGGCATTGGGCGTCGGCTATTACCTCTGGAATGAGAACCAGAAGAAGGCCGGCGAGGGTGCCGTCGCCGTCCGCGAGGACGTCGTGAAGAACGGCCCGGTCGTCGTGGATCGCACGGAAGTCATCGAGAAGGCCGGCAAGGATCTCGTCGACACCGTCACCGAGACGATCGCCATCGATCCGCGGTTCCTCGAGGCCGGCAAGGTCGCGGGTGGCCTGTTCACCGGCCTCACCAAGACCCTCGCCGGCGTGACCGACGCGGCCTCGGCCAAGGCGGCCCTGCCGGAGTTCGAGAAGTTCGGCCCGATGCTGTCCACGCTCGAGACCGAGGCGGGCAAGCTCCCGGCCGACGAGAAGCCGGCGTTCGCCAAGGTGATCGCCGACAACCTCGGCCTGCTTGGCAAGATCGTCGAGAAGGTGATGGCGCTCCCGGGCGTGAAGGACGTGCTCGGCCCGGTCGTCACGCCGATGATCGAGACGCTCACCAAGATGAGCAAGTGATCGTCTGATCGACGGCCCGCGTTCCATCCCGGCCCGGGGCGGCCCTGCCGCCCCGGGCCGGTTCGTTTCTTGGCGGCAGTCTCTGACCGTCGAATCCGGCCTGTGTCTCCACAACCTGCATTCGCAAGCCTGGAGGCTTGCGCCACGGAGTGGCGGTCTCTGACCGTCGTGCCCGGCTGCCGGGAAGCCCGAAGCGTGAACTGAGGGAGTACGCGTTGCTTCACCCGATGCCATCCGTAATCCCTCGGCTCGCGCCTCGGGCTTCAAGGGCAATGAAGCGAAGCGATGGAGCACTGGCGACACCCGTCCTGTAGCGGCGGTCATGCCCCCCGTGGCGCACACCTCCAGGTGTGCGAATCCGGGTCATCGTACGCCCAAGCGCATTCGCAAGCCCGGAGGCTTGCGCCACGGAACGGCGGTCTCTGACGGTCGTGGTCTGGCCGGCCCGTGCGGGCATGGGAGGCTCGGTGGCGTGCTTGCCCGGAGTCCCCGGGCTTCCGCCCGGGGCTTTTTGTGCTCGAGAGTGGCATGCCACCGTTCGCTCCGGTCCCGGTTCCAAGAAGCCCCGGGCGGGAGCCCGGGGACTCCGGGTATGAATACCTTTCCGTCGCAGCGCGACTCACAGCAGCGCGAGCGGATTGCGCTTGGCTTCGAGCGTGCCCCGGGTCACGCCCACGCGGTTGGCGGCGTTGAGAGCCTTCCAGACCTCGCGGCCCGTCGTGCGGCCGGCGAGCAGGCCGCGGTAGGCGGTCACGATCCGCGCGATCTCGGCGGCCGGCTCGTCGAGAAGCTCGACGCGGAAGTGGCGGATGCCGCGATCGAGCAGGGCGGGCACCAGCTCGGCGCCGCTCTGCGGCACGGCGCTCCAGAGCGTGTTGCGACAGCCGACGTCGGCGGTGAGCGGGTGCTCGACGCCGATCCGGTCGCGGAGCTTGACCGCGTGCTCGTCGCACGGGCGGCCGCAGTTGGTCTTGTTCGTGCCGGGGGAGAGCACGGCGCAGAACACGCAGTGCTCCATGTGGAACATCGGCATGTGCTGGTGGATCACGACCTCGAGCCAATGCGGCGGCGTCGCCGCCACGAGGGCGAGCAGCTGCTCGCGGTTCAGGTCGTAGGAGGCCGTCACCCGCGTGCAGCCGGCAGCCACGAAGAACTCGGCCGAGAGTTGGTTGGTGACGTTGAGCGAGAAGTCGCCGACCGCCGGGAGGCCGAGGTCGCGGAAGAACCGCAGGCCGGACCAGTTTCGGGCGAGTATGCCGTCGGGCTCCTGCTTCGCGAGGAGGCGGAAGATGCCCAGTTCATCCGGCTTCTGGATCCGTGGCGGGGCGAGGAGGAGCGACGCGCCGCCGGCTCGGCAGGCGGCCACGGCCTCGCGGTATTGGCGGATGTCGGCGAAGTCGGCGGCCAGGCTCTTCTCACCGAGGTCGAGCACGGCGCGGAGCTGGTCGAGCGAGCGGACGAGAACGTGGAGGGTGGGGATGGCGGGCGCGGGTTCTCCGGCGGCTTCACGATCATCGGTACGCTGGCTGACCGCATCCCCCGCTGTTGCGCTGTTCGATGGGGCGCTGTCGCTCATCGTGCTTTCGGCGTGAGACGTGCGCACGGCACAAAAAGCCCCCGGCGGAAGCCGGGGGATACGGCGGTCAGAGACCGCCGCTACAAAGGGCATCCCTTCCCGGGTGCCATGCGACGCGGGGTCGAACCCTGGGATCGCGTGAGGTCGTCCGGCATGGACGGCGGGACGGTTTTCATGCCCGGAGTCCCCGGGCTCCCGCCCGGGGCTTGTTGAGTTGGGAGCGCCGTTGACGGGCGTTGCATGCCGAAGGTGCCCGGCCACGGTGGCGGCGTCGAGGGTCGTGACGAGGTCGTGGCGGAGTCGTCCCAGGAGGCTGAAGGGGAGCATGGGCCGGCCGACGATTTCGGCGGTGAGTGCCCGGAGCTCGTAGGGCGTGCCGCCGAGGCGGCCGAATTGATCGCAAAGCGTGGCTTCGTCGAGCGGATGCTTCGTGGCCTCGCGGGCCGGTTCGGTCGAAACCACCTCGCAGGCTACGCCGGCGGCCGTACGGGCGACGACATGGACGGGAGCGTCCGGAGCCGCCCGCACATGCACGTCGATCGGCTGCCGCCGCAACGGAGTGTCGCCGGTGAAGGTGCGCCGCAGCCGGGCCGTGAGCTGCGGATCGTCGGTCTTCCACACGGCCTGGCCGGGGGCGATGGCGGCGAGATCGACGGCGTCCCGTCCGAAGGCGAGCTCCACCCGGCCGCCGGTCACCGGCTCGATCTCCGACTGGCCTGCCTGAAAGACTTCGTAGACCCGGCCGCCCACGGCGTCGTCGCTCGTCTCGCCCGCCGCGAAGGCCACGCCGTCGCCACGCTTCACGCCGCCGGCGAGGCCCGTGGCCAGATCGACGGCCACGCGGCCGCGGCGCACCTCGACCACGGTGCCCAGCCGCACGCCCCGCTTCGCACTGCTCGTCGCCGGCACGAGCATCTTGTGGTCGCAGCCGTGGAGCCAGCCCGGGGAGAAGCCGCGGGAAAAGGAGAGCTCCATCTCCTCGACCGCCCGCGGCGTGAACTGCACCGGACGGCCGGCGACCGCCGTGTCGATCGCGGTGCGGTAGTGCCGGGTGATGTTGGCGACGTATTCGGGCGTCTTCAGTCGGCCCTCGATCTTGAATGACGAGACGCCGGCGGCGATGAGTTCCGGCGTCAGGGCATAGGCGGCGAGATCCTGCGGAGAGAGCAGGTATTTTTGATCACCGAGATCGACGTCCTGGCCGTCGCAGACGAGCTCGTAGGGCAGCCGGCAGGCCTGGGCGCATTGGCCGCGGTTGGCGCTGCGGCCGCCGAGCGACTCGCTGGTCAGGCACTGGCCGGAGTAGGCGACGCACAGTGCCCCGTGCACGAATACCTCCAGCGGCATCGGCGTGAGCCGGCGGATGGCGAGGATCTCGTCGATCGAGAGTTCGCGGGCCACCACCACCCGCTCCATGCCGAGCTCCTCGGCCAGCGCGATCGTCTCGGCGCTGGTGAGCGTCATCTGCGTCGAGGCGTGCAGCGGCAGATCGGGATGGACGGCCCGCAGCAGCCGGGCCGCGCCCACGTCCTGCACGAGCACGGCATCGACGCCCGCCGCGGCGACCGTGCCCGCCACCCGATCGAACTCGGCCAGCTCGTCGCTGAACACGAGCGTGTTGAGCGTGGCGTAGCCCTTGAGGCCGTGCCGATGCAGCAGCGTCATGAGCCGCGGCAGCTCGGCGAGCGGAAAGTTCGCCGCCCGGGCCCGGGCATTGAAGCCGGCGTCGAGACCGAAGTAGACGGCGTCCGCGCCGTTGGCGATCGCGGCGCGGACGCAGTCCCAATCGCCGGCCGGGGCGAGGAGTTCGGGCGGCGAGGCAATTGAAGCGTCAGTCATCGGTTTCTCAAAAGTATAGAACGCATCGTCACGACCCCTGCGTCATGATCGAGGAGGCTCGGGGATGCCCGTGCCCAGGGAGCCGGCGTAGACGGCAAGCGCAGCCAGGATGGCGAAGTGTAGACGTCTCCGAGCGAGCGCAGGGCAGGAGGCCCGCAGCGAGCGTCCGGCGAGCGGGCACGGGCAGCCCCGAGCCGGCCCCCACCACAACCGCTCTCACATCGAACCGCGCCCTACTCCTGGTCGCCACGCAACTTGGCAAGCACGCTGTAGTCCTCGAGCGTGGTCGTGTCGCCGACGGTCTCCTTGCCGGCGGCGATGTCGCGGAGGAGCCGCCGCATGATCTTGCCGCTGCGGGTCTTGGGGAGCGTGGCCGTGAAGTGGATGTCGTCCGGGGCGGCGAGGGCGCCGATCTGCTGGCGGACGTGCTTCCGCAGGGCGTCCTTGAGGGCGTCGGAGGGCGTGCCGGAACGGAGCGTGACGAAGACCGCCACGGCCTCCCCCTTCACGTCGTGCGGCCGGCCCACGGCCGCCGCCTCGGCGACGGACGGATGGCTGACGAGCGCGCTTTCGATCTCGATCGTGGAGAGCCGGTGGCCGGCGACGTTGAGCACGTCGTCGATCCGCCCCATGATCCAGTAGTAGCCGTCGGCGTCCTGTCGGGCGTTGTCGCCGGCCAGGTATTTTCCCGCGACCTTGGACCAATAGGTTTCCACGAACCGCTCGTCGTCGCCCCAGATGCCGCGGAGCATGCCGGGCCAGGGCTTCTGCATCACGAGCCAGCCCCCCTCGCCCTGCTCCACCGGCGTGCCGGTGGCGTCGACGATCTGCGGGGCCACGCCCGGCAGCGGCAGCGTGCAGCTGCCCGGCTTGGTTGGCGTGCAGCCGGGCAGCGGACTCATCATGATCCCGCCGGTCTCTGTCTGCCACCAGGTGTCGACGATCGGGCACCGCTTGCCGCCGATCACCTCGTGGTACCACATCCAGGCCTCGGGATTGATGCCCTCGCCCACGCTGCCGAGCAGCCGCAGGCTGGACAGATCTCGGCCCTCGATGTGCTGCATGCCCCACTTCATGAACGAGCGGATGGCCGTGGGGGCCGTGTAGAAGATCGTCGGCTTCTCCTGCTCGATGATCTCCCAGAACCGGCCCTCGTGCGGGGCGTTGGGCGCGCCCTCGTAGATGAGGATGCTGGCGCCGGCGGCGAGCGGACCGTAGGTGACGTAGCTGTGGCCCGTGATCCAGCCGCAGTCGGCCGTGCACCAGAAGAGATCGTCTTCCTGCAAATCGAAAACCCATTCGGCCGTGGTTTTCGCCCAGAGCACGTAGCCGGCGGTCGTGTGCTTGATGCCCTTGGGCTTTCCGGTGGAGCCGCTGGTGTAGAGGATGAACAGAGGCGCTTCCGAGTCCATCGCGGTGGCCGGCTTGTCGGCCGGCTTCCCGGCTACGAGGTCGTGCCACCAGACATCCCGGCCCGGCACCATGTCCACCGGCTGGCCGGTCCGCTCGAGCACGATCACATGCTTGACGGTCGTCGGGCCATTGGCCGTCGAGGCCAGGGCGGCATCGACGTTCTTCTTGAGCGGCAGCTGGGCACCGCGCCGCCAGCCGCCATCGGCCGTGATCACGGCGACGGCCTTGGCGTCGTGATTGCGGTCGGCGATCGCCTCACTGGAGAAGCCGCCGAAGATCACGGAGTGCACCGCGCCGATGCGGGCGCAGGCGAGCATCGCGATCACGAGCTCGGGCGTCATCGGCATGTAGATCGAGACCACGTCGCCCGCCTGGATGCCGAGCGACTCGAGGCCGGCCGCGAACCGGCAGACCTCGGCGTGCAGCTCGCGGTAGGTGAATGTTCTGCGTTCACCGACAGGCTCACCGACCCAGACGAGCGCCGTCTTGTCGCCGCGGCCGGCGGCGATCTGGTGGTCGAGGCAGGCCGCCGAAGCATTGGTGTGGCCCCCGACGAACCACTTGGCGACCGGCGGCTGCCAGTCGAGCACCTTGGCATACGGCTTCATCCAGGGCAGGGCCTGGGCCCGCTCGTGCCAGAAGGCCTCGGGGTTGGCGAGGGCGGCTTCGTAAAGCCGCTTGTATTCCTCCAGCGAGCCGATGCGGGCCCGCTTCGAGAACTCGGCCGGCGGCGGAAACAGCCGGTTTTCGTGCATCACGCTGGCTACGCGGCCGGCCGCTCTGTTCGTCGTCGTCACGAACGCAGTTCCCCGTCGATGGCTGCCCCTGAAAACGTCAGAGAGCAAGAAAATCAGACCATCCCGGATGATCACGGGCAAGGGGGCCGCGGTTCACGCGAAGGGGCTGGAGTCGGCGGCGTCGCCGAAGCCGATGCCGAGGGCCCGCGCGGCCTGCACGGCCGAGCCGTGTGGGTCGACCGTGGAGAGGTTACGGATCGCCTCGACGATCGGCACGCTCTCGATGTGTGGCGGACGGTAGCAGACCATCTGGCCGAAGCGGCCCTCGTGCACGAGCCGCACGGCGTGGGCCCCGAACTGCGTGGCCAGCGTGCGGTCGAAGCTCGTGGGCGTCCCGCCCCGCTGCAGGTGACCGAGGACTACCGTCCGCACCTCGCGGTCGAGCCGGCGGGCGACCTCGCGGGCCACGATCTCGCCGATCCCACCGAGCTTCACCTGGCGGCGTTCGCCCTTGCCGCCGTCGTGCACGAGGCCGCCGTCGGGCAGGTGGGCGCCCTCGGCCACGACGATGAGCGTGAACCGTTTTCCCTCGGCCTCGCGCTCGAGCACCTTCTGGCAGACGTGCTCGAAGTCCCAGGCAATTTCGGGGATGAGGATTACGTCGCCCCCGCCGGCGATGCCGGCATGCAAGGCGATCCAACCGGCGTGGCGGCCCATCACCTCGAGCACCATGATCCGCTCGTGGCTGGCGGCGGTGGTGTGGAGCCGGTCGAGGGCATCGGTGGCACAGGCGACGGCGGAGTCGAATCCGAAGGTGAAGGCGGTGCAGCCAAGGTCGTTGTCGATCGTCTTCGGCACGCCCACGACCGGAATGCCGTGTTCGTGGAGCTGCTGGGCGATGGCCAGCGAGCCGTCGCCGCCGACGCAGATCAGGCCGCTGATGGAGAGCTGTCGCAGCGTGTCGGCCGCCTGGGCGAGCAGGTCGGGATCGATGCCCATCCGCTCACCCACGCCGACGAGGGCGGAGAACCGCCCCTTGTTGGTGGAGCCGAGGATCGTGCCGCCCTGGAGGAGGATGCCGGCGGTGTTTTGCGGCGTGAGCGGCATGTAGGAGACGGGCTCGACCAGCCCCTCGTAACCGCGGAGGAAGCCGAGACAGTCGTAGCCGAGCCGGTCGGCGGCCTTGGTGGCGGCGCGGATGACGGCGTTGAGGCCGGGGCAGTCGCCGCCGCCGGTGAGGATGCCGATGGTGGGTTTGCGGGGAGGCATTGGGGAATCACCTGCTTGGGAGCGGGTCGCGAATCACAAGCCCGGGAAGTTTCGCGAAGCCACCGTCGTGCGTCCACAGTTCTGCGGCCCCGCCATCGAGCGCGCACAGACCGATCTGGAGATCGAAAATCCTGACGCCGCTCACGCCGAGATCGGCGGCCAGTTGGAGGAGCCGCTCCCCGAACGCAGGTCCCGGGGCCAGTACCTCTACGCCGCTCTGCCGCATTGCTGCCAGAAAATCGGCTGCGGTCCGCGGTGGCGATGGCCTGCCGCTGGCGGTCGGATGAGTGACGATACTGAAAAACTCCGCGACGCTCGGCAGCGGTATGCCGCAACCACCCGTGGAGTTCAACGCGGCTTCGATCGCGGCTTTGGCGGCGCGGTGCTCGGGCGTGGCCGAGCGATGGGCGTAGATCAGCAGATTCGTGTCGATCGCGATCATCGCTGCTGCCGCAGCCACTCGTGCATCGCGGCCCGGTCGGACACGTCCACCCCGGGCGGCAGGCCGCCGGCCACGGTCACCCAGCGGATGGTCCGCGGCTTTGCCCCGCGGCGGCTCACCGATCGCCCAAGTTCCGCACGGAGCCCGCGCTCGATGAGGGCCCGGAGTGGCTGGCGGAGTTCCGCGGCCCGCTTCTTGGCGGCGATGAACAAGTCGTCCGGCAGGTCGACGGTGGTCTTCATATGGGAAACCATATTCCCGTATTTATGGATTTTCAAGGAATCGGTGGGGCGTGCGTTTACAACCCCCAGCGTAGCTGGTTTCGGAAGAGGCTTTCATTCGTGAACCGGCGGTAGCAGCACGACCCGTGCTTGCGTCAGTTGCTCCTCGAAGTCTTCCGCCATCTCCGGGTCGAGGAACTTTAACGCCATGAATCTTTTTCCTATTCGGATACTCTCGTTTCCAAGCGAACCCGGAAGGATTGAGAATAGTATCTGGGGTCCGGCTCTCCGGATGCCTTCCA
>Ga0315901_10000574_pt1 | contig 54850 bp, 54 predicted proteins | sample LakEriMetagenome_10_FD_203761 | JGI IMG/M metagenome (GOLD analysis project Ga0315901, IMG submission 203761) | Freshwater fungal communities from buoy surface, Lake Erie, Ohio, United States - Buoy 2 MA116 | ecosystem: Environmental > Aquatic > Freshwater > Lake | place: USA: Lake Erie, Ohio... | reverse complement strand
GGATTGCCCCTGAATTGCGCGATCAGGCATTTCCGGCAAAATCGGTCGGCCAGCGGGCGGCGATTGTGTTCGCGGGCCCGGCGGTGAATTTTATATTTGCCATTTTAATCTTGGGCGGAATTTACAATATTTGGGGCCAGCCCTATACCGAGGCAGTGATTGGCAGCATCGCCGAGAATAGCGCTGCGGCCGAGGCTAAATTGCGTGTTGGCGACAAGATTTTAGAAATCGACGGCGCGCCCATTTATCGTTTCGAGGATGTGCAGCGCATCATACAAGTAGGCGCGGGCCAGCCGGTGGAGCTTAAAATTCAACGGGCGGAGGAAATTCTGGCCGTGCCGATCACGCCCAAAATCGTTGCCGCCGAAGACCGTTTCGGCAATCAGCATCGCTTGCCGCGTTTGGGTGTGATGAGCACGCAGACGGCATACGAGCAGCACGGGTTTTTTGCTTCGTTTTATTATGCGGGCAAAGAAACTTACGATTTGTCGTTGGCCACATTAAAAGCGGTGGGGCAAATCATCGTCGGTGTTCGTAGCGTTCAAGAACTGGGCGGGCCATTGCGTATTGCGCAGTTATCCGGCCAGGCGGCGTCGATCGATTATGTAGCGCTTTTGGGATTGATCGCCTTGTTATCGATCAATTTGGGTTTGATCAATTTATTTCCTGTTCCCTTGTTGGATGGCGGACATTTGGTGTTTTACGCAATCGAAGCAGTGCGCGGCAAACCGCCAAATGAACAGATCATGAATGCCGCGGCCGCAATCGGCGTCATGGCTGTGGGCAGTCTGATGGTGTTGGCCGTGTATAACGATTTGGCCTATTTCAAATTCTTTGATTTTGTGGCAAAACTCTTTGGCTGATGACATCCTCTATCCCCTTGTTACGCCGTTTTGCGCGCGCCTTGGCTTTTTGCCTGGCGCTGTTGGCAATGATTACTCTGGCCGATTCTGCGCTGGCTGCTGAGCCTAATGCGGTGGCGCCTCCTGCTGCAGCCGCTGGGATTGCGCAAATCATCATCGAAGGCGCGCAGCGCATTGATCCTGCGACCATTAAATCCTATTTGGGATTAAAGCCGGGCGACAATTTTTCCGAGCGGGGTCTGGATCGTGCGTTAAAAGCCCTATTCAATACCGGTCTGTTTGCCGATGTTAAATTGCGCCGCGATGGCGATAATTTGGTTATCGCGGTCGAAGAAAACCCGATCATCAATCGCATCGCCTTTGAGGGTGCCAAAAAAATCGAGGGCGATACGCTCCGCAACGAAATTCAACTCAAGCCACGCAACGTTCTAACGCGGGCCAAAGTGCAATCGGATGTTAGCCGTATTCAGGACATTTATCGGCGCAGCGGACGCTTTGGCGCCAAAATCGAGCCGAAAATAATCACCTTGCCCCAAAACCGGGTCGATTTGGTATTCGAGATCGACGAGGGCAACAAGAACGGCATCGCCCGTATTACATTCATCGGTAATAAGCATTTTTCAGATGGCGCTTTGCGCAGCGAAATCGCGACCCAAGAAACAGTTTGGTACCGTTTTTTCGGCGGCAACGACAATTACGATCCCGACCGTTTGAACGCGGACAAGGAATTGTTGCGCCGCTATTACCTTAAAAACGGCTATGCCGATTTTCGCGTTGTCTCGGCGGTTGCTGAATTATCCCCATCGCAAGACAATTTTTATATCACATTCACCGTGGACGAGGGGGAGCGCTATCGTCTAGGCAAAATCGATTTCGTGTCGCGTTTCAAAGGGCTGAGTTCCGAGCAAGTTGCGCCGATGGTCGATTTGGACAGCGGAGATTGGTATAATGCCCAGGCGATCGACAAAGCCTCCGAGGCGATTGTGACCGACGTGTCGGCTTTTGGCTATGCGTTTGTCGATGCCGAGCCGGTGGTGCAGACCGATAGCAAAACCAAAACCGCCAACATCCAGTTCATCGTCCAAGAAGGGCAGCGTGTTTTCGTCGAGGCTATCGATATTAGCGGCAACGTCCGCAGCGAAGACAGGGTGATCCGCCGGGAATTCAAAGTGGCGGAGGGGGATGCATTCAATTCCGCTAAATTGCGGCGTACGAAGCAGCGGCTCAACAATTTAGGATTTTTCGAGACGGTAGAGCTTACTACCGAACCCGGCTCCGCCCCCGATAAAGTGCGGATTAACACTAAGGTCAGCGAAAAATCGACCGGCGAATTATCCTTTGGCGCGGGATACTCGACGTCGGAGCAATTATTGGGCGACATCCGCATCCGCGAGCGCAATTTGTTGGGCCGCGGGCAGGATTTGAAAATCGCCTCCACCTTGTCTACGCGCCGTACCGAATTCGATCTGGGCTTTACCGAGCCATATTTTATGGATCGCAATCTGTCGGCAGGATTCGATTTGTTTCATATCACCCGCGAAAACCAGCGCCAAAGCTCTTATGATGATCGCCGCAGCGGTGGGGCGTTGCGCACCAAATTCAATTATAACGAATCGTTATCCCAAGAATTACGATACGGCTACCGCCAAGTCGAAGTACGCAACGTTGCCGATGACGCTTCTATTTACATCAAGCGGCAAGAAGGAAAAAACACGACTTCGTCAGTTTCCCAGACCATCGCCTATGACAAGCTGGACAATCGCAACGATCCATCCAACGGCTATTTCCTGCGTTTTAGCACGGATTTCGCGGGCTTGGGCGGTGATAGCCGCTATATCAAACCTGAAGTCGGTGCGGGTTATTATTACCCACTCTATGAAAACTGGGTGCTTGGGTTTACGGGCGAGGCGGGGTATATTGCTAAAATCGGTGATGATATTCGCATCACCGATCGGTTTTTTATAGGTGGCAACAGTTTGCGCGGCTTTCAGACCGCCGGTATCGGCCCGCGCGATACCACGACCAAGGATGCTTTGGGCGGCAATCTTTATACGACCGCCTCTACCGAATTGAAATTCCCCTTGGGCTTGCCGAGCGAGCTTGGCGTATCGGGTGCCGTGTTCAGCGATATCGGCACCTTGACACAGGTGGACGATTCCGGGCCGACCGTGCGCGATGCCAAATCCTTGCGCGCTTCGGTTGGTTTTGGCGTCAGCTGGCGCTCGCCGTTCGGGCCGATTCGCGTGGATATCGCCCATGCGCTGGCCAAGGAGCCAGAGGATAAAACCGAAGCTTTCCGCTTCAATTTTGGGACGAGGTTTTAATGATGCAACGTTTATCGACTGTATTGCTGGTATTGATGCTGGCATTCGCTGCGCCTGCGATCGCGCAAACTGCCGGCGGCGACAAGCCGCTTAAAATCGGCGTGATCGATTTGCAGGCTGTGTTGCAGCAAACCAAAGCTGGCAAGAGCATCCAAGATCAGTTGGAAAAACTGCGCAAGAATTTCCAAGATGAGTTCACCAAGCAAGAAGAAAAATTGCGCGGCGCAGACCAAGAATTGGCCAAACTACGCCCCAGCTTGAGCGCCGAGGAATTCACCAAAAAGCGCCGCGATTTTGAAAAATCCGTGGCCGAAGCGCAGCGCGGCGCCCAAGACAAGCGGCGCGAGTTGGAGCAGGCCGTAGGCAAAGCCACCAACGAATTACAAGCCAAGGTGTTTGGCATCGTCGGCAAGATTGCCGAAGACCGCAGCATTACTTTGGTGCTATCGCGCGGCCAGGTTTTCTTGGCCCAGCGCAGCATCGACATCACCAAGGATGTTATCGCCAACTTAGATGCGCAAATTACCAATATCCCGATCCAGCTGGGCGCTGCGCCAAAATCTGATAAAAAAACCAATTAGGCACTGCGATGGCCGATCCAAGGTTCTTTTCCAAAGCCGGGCCGTTTACCCTGGGCGAGCTTGCTAAAATCGGGCAGGCGGAAATTTTATCGCCTGACGCAGCCAGTGCCTTGGTTCATGACGTAGCCAGCCTGACCGAAGCCGGGCCAGAGGATTGCGCTTTTTTCGATAACCGCAAATACTTGCCGCAATTTCAGGGCTCGCGGGCCGGATTTTGCGTCGCCACAGCCGATATGGCGCAACACGCGCCCGCAACTATGGCGGTACTGGTATCTAAAAACCCCTATCGCAGCTATGCCTTGATCGCCCAGGCTTTTTATCCAATTCCGGCCACGAGCGGACAAATTCATCCCCGTGCCGTCATCGATGCCACGGCAATAATCGGCGATAATGTGCAAATCGGTCCGGGGGCTGTGATCGGTGCCCGCGCCCAAATTGGTGCTGGCAGCATTATCGAGGCGAATGTGACGATTGGCGATGCCGTGGTGATCGGCGCGAATAATCGGATTATGAGCAATGCCAGCCTTGGCCATTGTGAACTTGGCGAGCGGGTCGTGATTTATCCCGGCGCCCGTATCGGCCAGCCCGGTTTTGGCTTTGCGCCCGACCCCGTGCGCCCGGTCAAGGTGCCGCAATTGGGTCGTGTGATTATCGGCAACGATGTCGAGATTGGCGCCAATACCGCAATCGATCGCGGCGCTTTGGGGGATACGGTTATTGGCGATGGGACGATGATCGATAATTTGGTGCAAATCGGCCATAACGTCAAAATCGGCCGTTGTTGCGTGATTGTAAGCCAGGTCGGTATTTCCGGCAGCACGGAATTGGCCGATTACGTTCAGTTGGGCGGCCAAGCCGGGGTGGCCGGACATTTGCGCCTAGGCAAGGGAGCCAAGGTCGCCGCCAAATCAGGGTTGATGCGCGATGTCGATCCGGGGCAAGCGGTTGGCGGCTACCCGGCCATGCCGATCAAGCAATGGCACCGGCAAACCGCGCGGTTGAGCCAAATAGGCAAACTCAAACCCGACGATGCGGCTTGATGCCCAAAAGCTTGGGGCTTGTTTCACGGCGCTGCTGGCGATAACATAGCCCACCCGATAAGATTACCATACAATACCAGAGGTAACGACATGACCGCTTCCGTAGTATCCATGACCGACGACCCCCAAGAAGTGATCGAATACGCGCAAATCACCCGCATGATTCCACACCGTTACCCGTTTTTGATGATCGACCGGGTGGTCGAGGTCAAGCCGGATGTTAGCTGTGTGGGAATTAAAAACGTCAGCATCAACGAACCCCATTTCGCCGGACATTTTCCCGGTCATCCGGTTATGCCGGGGGTGTTGATCGTCGAGGCGATGGCGCAGACTGCGGGCATTTTGGTGGTGCGTACCCTGGGCCCAGAGTCCGAGGGCAAGCTTGTATATTTCATGACCATTGACGAGGCCCGTTTCCGCAAGCCCGTTGTGCCCGGCGATCAGCTGCGGATCGTCGTCCAAAAAGAGCGCCAGCGCGGCAACGTATGGAAATTCAAGGGCGAGGCGCTGGTTGGAACTACCCTTGTGGCCGAGGCCGTTTTTTCGGCAATGATTTTGGATCGGCAATAACCATGGCCAACACGCAATTGAAAACATTGTCCTCGCCCACCATTCATCCGACCGCATTGATCGAAACCGGGGCCGTGATAGCAAGCAGCGCACAGGTAGGCCCCTTTTGCGTCATCGGGCCGAACGTTGTTTTAGGTGAAAACGTGCGGCTGCTGTCGCATGTTGTCATCGCCGGCCATACCACGATCGGCGCGAATACCATCGTTTATCCCTTTGCTTCCATCGGCCACGCGCCCCAAGATTTGAAATACAAGGGCGAGGCGTCAAGATTGGAAATCGGCAGCAATTGCCAAATCCGCGAATATGTCACGATCAATCCCGGCACCGATGGCGGCGGCTTGCTGACCAAAATCGGCAATGATTGCTTGTTGATGGTGGGCGCGCATGTGGCGCATGATTGTATCGTTGGCAATAATTGTATTTTGGTCAACAACGCCACGTTGGCGGGGCATGTGCATTTGGGCGATTTTGCCATTATCGGCGGGCTGTCGGCGGTGCATCAACATGTACGCATCGGCGCGCACGCCATGATTGGCGGCATGTCGGGCGTTGAGAATGATGTCATTCCCTATGGCACGGTGATGGGGGAGCGCGCGCATTTATCCGGTCTTAATATCGTGGGCTTAAAGCGTCGCGGCTTTGAGCGCGAGGATATTCACACCCTGCGCAATGCCTATCGGTTGTTGTTCGCGGCCGAGGGGACGCTGCAAGAACGTTTGGACGATGTCGCCAAAATGTTCGAAGACAATAAACCCGTGCGCGATATCGTCGATTTCATCCGCGTCGATTCCGGCCGTGCCATTTGCCAACCCAAAATCGGACAAGATTAGCATGGGCCGTAAATTGGGCATATTGGCGGGGCGGGGCGCTTTGCCGCGTGCGGTGATGCAAACCTGTCAAAGCCAGGGGCGGCCATTTTTCGTCATCGCGTTCGACGGCCAGACCGAGGCGGAGTTAGTCCAACAGACGCCGCATAAATGGTGCCGCTTGGGCGCTGCCAATGACATCATCACCAGCTTGAAACAAGCCGAAGTCGCAGACTTAATCATGGTCGGCGCCATGACCCGCCCGTCTTTGGGCAGCTTGGCACCGGATTGGCGGGCGACAAAAATTTTGGCCCGGATCGGGTGGCGCATGGGCGATGACGGATTGCTGCGATCCGTGATCAAAGAATTCGAAAACGAAGGGTTTCGCGTGATCGGCGTCAGCGATGTCATACCCGATTTGCTGACCGTCGGCGGTACGTACGGAAAAATATCACCGTCCGCACAGGCCTTGGAGGATATCAAAAAAGGCCAGGCGGTGCTGCGCAGCCTGAGCAACATGGATGTCGGCCAGGCGGTGGTGGTGCAGCATGGCATGGTGCTGGGCATCGAAGCGGCCGAAGGGACGGATGAGTTGATCCAACGTTGCCAAACATTGCAGCGCGCGGGCGAGGGGGCGGTGTTGGTCAAAATGCGCAAACTGGGTCAAGAGTCCCGCGCCGATTTGCCCGCCATCGGCCCCGTGACCATTCAAAACGCCGCCAAAGCAGGATTTTGTGGCATCGCGGTCGAGGCAGGGGGGACGATCATTCTGGAATGCGATGCCGCCCGCCGCCAGGCCGATCAATCCAGATTATTTCTTTATGGGTTTGTGGCGGATGACCAACCCAGCCCGCAAGTTTAAGTTTTTTATTACGGCTGGCGAAGCTTCGGGCGATGCGCTTGGCGTGGCCTTGATGGCGGCTTTGAGCGAACGGAGCAAGGGCCAAATCGAATTTTACGGGATCGGTGGTGATTTGATGCAGCGGGCGGGGTTAAAAACTCTGTTCCCGGCGAATGAATTGGCGGTGATGGGGTTTGTCGAATTGCTGCCCCATCTATCGCGTTTGCTGCGGCGATTGCGCCAAACGGCGGCGGCGGTGCGGGTATGGCAACCGGATGTGGTTATAACCATCGACGCGCCGGGGTTCAATAAGCGTCTGGCGAAAATGATTGGACGCGGCACAACCAAGCTGATCCATTATGTCGCCCCCAGCGTTTGGGCGTGGCGGCCGGGCCGGGCCAAGACCATGGCGCGATTATTCGATCATGTGCTGTGTTTATTGCCGTTCGAACCGCCGTATTTTACCCGCCACGGAATGCGCGCCGATTTTGTCGGCCATCCCATCGTTACCAGCGACTGGGACAAGGGCGATGGCCCGGCATTTCGCCGCACTCATAATTTGCCCCAGGAAGCGCCGTTGCTATGCCTATTGCCTGGCAGCAGGCAGCAGGAAATAAAACGATTGCTGCCCCTGTTTTTAGAAGTATTTGGGCGCTTGCAACGCCAGATTCCCGAATTGCGGGCGGTGTTGCCTACCTTGCCGCATTTGGTGCCGTGGCTGGCGGCCAATTTTTCCATTCCATCCGGTGTTGTGATCCAAAGCGACTATGCAGGTAAAAAAGACGCGCTGGCAGCGTCGCTTGCCGCTTTGGCTGCATCGGGCACAGTGTCGTTAGAGTTGAATCGGGCGAAATTGCCGGGGGTGATCGCGTATCGCACCAGCGCCTTGTCGGCGTTCCTGGCACGCCGGTTGGTAAAACTGCGTTATTTCACGCTGTGTAACATTTTGTTGCAACAACCTGCCATGCCGGAGTTTTTCCAAGAACAAGCCAACGCCGATAACTTGACCGCGGCCTTGCACCATTTATTGACCGATAAAGACGCGCGTCAGGCGCAGATCAACTTGACCCAGGCGGCGATGCAGCAATTAATACCCCCCGGTGGCGATCCAGCCCGGGCGGCGGCGGAGGCGATATTAGGCCTTTTGCCGAAATCCTAAGCCGCACGACCATACCTATGCTGTCTTAGCCACGAATCTGCATTTCGAGAAACTTCTCTGCCTGATGCGAGAGCATCATTGGCGCTGAACTGTTGATTGCCAAGTGGGCTAACTACCAATTTCTCGAAAACCCTGCCATCGGGCAGGTGAATTCTAAGCGTGGTGACTGTAAATTTTTGTTGGTTGCTATTTATTTGAACCAGCTTGGCGCTCAGATCTGCTTGCTTGGATGTTAGCGCAATCCTCTCATCGTGGATTTTGGCGATTTCATGAGCTACAGCGAGTTCGACATCACGGATATTCTTGCGGGAACCTGCAAGGGCGATCATTGGCAGTAAAAAAGAAGAGAAACTTGTATCCACCCCGCGCTTAGTACGCGCGTTGGCCGCTTGCTGATTAACCTCAATTTCTTTTGCATCCAAAACACCTAGGCGCGCCTCAATTCTGGCGATATGCGCTTCAATAGCAGCGATAGCGTCTTCCTGTTTTACATCTGCCATAGCAAAATCCTTAGTCAAAAGGTGTTGTCTACATTAAGTAAACACCATCTACTAAGGGTTGGTCTAGTTGTCAAGGAATATATAAGAACCTAGAGCAAATGGCCGATTGCCAAGACGGCGGCCAAGGCGCTTAGGCCAAAGACAGCTACGTTTCCGCTATGCCGGTGCCAGGCGGTTAGGGCCAAATCCAAAAAACTGGCCGGATTATCATTCGCGGATTTAGCGCAAAGTCGGGCAATAGCGCGATTAGCGGCGGTTTTTTCAACTTTGGGCAGATAATTGCTTTTCCAGCGCGGGTGCTGGCTTAATTTCTGAACGGTGCTTTGTTGATTGTGTTGCATGTGCCCTCGGCTTACCTAGCTTTGACCTAGATTCCATTTAAGCCAATAATCGTTGATAAATTATAAATACGCGTGCGCTTTCATAAAAAAAACCCCGCCAACGGCGGGGTTTTTCGATAACCACATGCGGCCTATTTGCGTTTGCCGATATCGACGTAATCGCGTTTGACCGAGCCGGTGTAAAGCTGGCGCGGACGATAAATGCGGAATTCGGGGTCTTCGACCATTTCTTTCCATTGTGCGATCCAGCCGGCAGTGCGGGCCAGGGCGAATAGCACCGTAAACATGCTGGTGGGAAAGCCCATGGCCTTAAGGATGATGCCCGAATAAAAATCGACATTCGGATAGAGTTTTTTCGAGACGAAATAATCATCCTGTAATGCGATCCGCTCCAACTCCATGGCCAAATCCAGCAATGGGTCCTTGATGCCCAATTCGCCCAAAACCTCGTGGCAGGTTTTGCGCATCACGGTGGCGCGGGGATCGTAATTTTTATACACCCGGTGGCCAAAGCCCATCAACCGGATACCGTCTTCTTTATTTTTGACGCGCTTGACATAGTCGGCGACTTTGTCCTTGTGGCCGATCTGGGCCAACATATCCAACACCGCCTCGTTGGCGCCGCCATGGGCGGGGCCCCACAAACTGGCGATACCGGCGGCGATACACGCAAACGGATTGGCGCCCGATGATCCGGCGCTGCGCACCGTGCTGGTGCTGGCGTTTTGCTCGTGATCAGCATGCAAGATCAAAATCCGGTCCATGGCTTTTTCCAGGATGGGATTGACCCTGAAATCCTCGGCCGGGACGGCGAAACACATGCGCAGGAAATTCCCGGCATAGGATAAATCGTTTTTCGGATAAACGAATGGCTGGCCCACCGAATATTTATGCGCCATGGCGGCCAAGGTGGGCATTTTGGCGATCAAGCGGTGGCTGGCGATTTCCCGCTCGCGGTCGTTGCGAATATCCAAGCTGTCGTGATAAAACGCGGATAACGCGCCGACCACGCCGCACATTACGGCCATCGGGTGCGCATCACGGCGGAAGCCACGATAAAAGAATTGCAGTTGTTCATGCACCATCGAGTGATGGGTGATTGAATAATCGAATTCCGCAAATTGCGGCGCGGTCGGCAATTCGCCGTGCAGCAGCAAATAAGCGACTTCTAAAAACGTGCTTTTCTCCGCCAGCTGATCGATTGGGTAACCGCGATGCAACAACACGCCTTCGTCGCCGTCGATAAACGTGATTTTCGATTCGCAGGATGCGGTCGAGCTATAGCTGGGATCAAATGTAAAATGGCCGGATTCGCCATAAAATTTACGGACATCCAAAACGCTGGGCCCCAGCGTGCCATGCTTGATGGCGAGATTAAAATCCTTGCCCGTAATTGGATCGTGTAAAGTGGCAGTGGTGGGATTGGCGGGGTTCATTTTTTTCTCAACGCTAGTGGCGGGAGGAGTCATAAGAATACCTTTCAAGAGAAGCCCGGTTTAGAAGAATCCGGATGTAGGCTTTGGCGGAACAGCCAAAAGAAAGCAAACCATCATATGGCCCGACTCTATTGCACTGCAACAAGATTCTAGGCGGGTTTAGTGAGGATTTGGTTAACGCCACAGCCCAGCTGATGATGCTGGCCAAAAAATATAATAAGCTATTGAATTATAATGGTAAAATTACTGCCGCGGCAACTTGGAAAAATGCCACAATCCAAAATCAGCAAAATTTAAGCCTTAATCCGTCCATCGACCATGCGAATCGCCCGGCTGGCCCGATTGGCGAATTCGTTGTCGTGGGTTACGACCACAACCGCGCGATTATCCTGTTTGACCAGATCTAGTAGGATATTCTGCACATTCTGGCTGGCGGCGGAATCCAAATTTCCTGTCGGTTCGTCCGCCAAAATCAACGGCGGGTCATTCGCCAGGGCGCGGGCGATGGCGACACGCTGGCTTTGTCCGCCCGATAATTGACGCGGCAATTTGTGGCGGTGATCCGCCAAACCCAATTGTTCCAATAACATCTCCGCCCGTTGTCGTTGCGCGGATTCAGGTAATCTACCCAGCCGACGCATCGGCAGCATAACGTTCTCAACGCAGCTGAATTCAGGTAGCAAAAAATGAAACTGAAAGACAAAGCCGATATTTTGTAGGCGCATTTCCCCAAGCGCATCGTCGCCCAGGCGCATGGTTGGCTGGCCATTGAGGATTATTTCACCGCTATCGGGGCGATCCAACAGCCCCAGCAAATACAACAACGACGATTTACCCGAACCGGATGGGCCGATGATGGCCACAAATTCCCGGCCCGCGATGCTGCAATCAATCTCGCGCACCAATGTCACCGGTACTTCGGCGGGCAGGGTGCGGGTGACGTTGTGCAATTCGATAATCGCGCTCATCCCATACCCCCGCGTAGAATGGCCACGGGCTGCACCTTGGCGGCTTTGCGCGCGGGTAAATACGCCGCCAGGATGGAGGCGGTCAGGGCAAAGGCCGCGGCCACCGCAAATTGCTGCCAACCCCAATCGATCGGCAGGTTCACAATCTCGGTCCCGCCCGGCGGCTTCAATTGAATTTGCATCATCCCCAACATTAGCAAGCATCCAAACGGCAAGCCTATGCCAAGTCCCACAAACCCCAGCACAACGCCCTGGAACAAGAAAATGCGTTTAATTTCCCCAGCGCGGAAACCCATGGATTTCAAAATCGCGATATCCCGTTGCTTTTCCATCACCACGGTTGAAATGACATTGTAAATGCCAAACGCGGCGACGATCAATACGGCGCTGACGACGGTATATAAAATCGCATTCCGAATCGCAAAAGTGTTCATCAAATCCTGTGACGCTTCTTGCCAGGATACGCTTTTGTATTGAAATTTTTGCTCAATATCGGCGGCAACCACCCGCGATTGGCTGGAATCCGGTAGTTTAACGATAATGCTGTTGGCGCGGTTGGAACGGTTGAACAGCGCCTGCACCCGTTTCAAATCGACAAAGGTTTGGTTGGTGTCATAGCTGGAGCGGCCGGTGCGAAATACGCCGATAATCTTAAATGGGCGGGTTTTGCCTGTGGGGGCTACCACTGATAGAATATCGCCCATGTTTAGGGATAGTCGTTTGGCTAACTCCGCGCCGATGATGATCCCATCGGGGTTGGCGATTAAACTGTCGATACTGCCCTTAATCATATATTGGCTGATGGTGGTGACATCGCGGATTTCGTTCGGGATCATGCCGTTCAGCGTCACGCTCTCATCGCTGCCGGCAAAACTGATGACCGCTTGGCCCAACAACACCGGCGAGGCGCGGCCATTATGCTGCGATTTAATGTAATCCAGAATCTGGCCGAAATGGCGGATGCCGCGCGTTTCCGTGACCGGCTTGACGCCGTTCAAGGCGACCGCCGCGCCGGGGAATGCGTCGAACACTGGCTGTCGGCGCGGAGTGCGGAATTCATCTGAAATGGTGATGTGCGGCGAGTTATCGACCAAGCGTTTTAAGAAATCGTTTTCCGAGCCTTGCATCATCGACGAGATGGCCAGAAAGAACCCCACGCCCAAAATAATGCCCGCCAAGGATACCAGGCTTTGCCGCTTGCGCGCCAGAATATGCCGGATGGCGATCGACCATAACAGATTCATTTATGGCGCCTGTTCAGTATTGGCGATTTTATGCAGGCGCACACTTTGCCCGGCTTGCATGGCAGTTAGCGGTTTGATGACAATCCAATCATCCGCTTCGATGCCGGAGATGATTTCCGCCTCGCGTTCGGTCTGTGCGCCCAACTGCACCGGCAGGCGCAGCAATTTTCCATCACGCACGACCCAGACATTGTTTTGCGCCACAGCGGTTAACGGGATTAACAACGCGTCCGAAGTTTCGCGCAGCACAATATTGTTCTCTGCCGTCATGCCGATTTGCAGTGGCACATCCTGGGTAAAGCCGATGCGCACGCGGTAACTGCGGCTGATGGCATCGCCGCGCGGCGTGATGCTTTGCACCGTGCCATGGAACATCTGGCCGGGAAACGCATCAGCGCGGATCAAAACTTTTTGTCCCGGTTTGACGCGCGGGATATCTTCTTCGTCCACCTCGGCCGATACGCGCAATGGCGCACAGCACGATAGCCAGAAAACCGGCTGATTGACGGGGATCAATTGCCCGATCTCACCGTCGCGCTGGATAATCAGCCCATCGGCCGGGGCGCGCAATGTGGTGAAATCCGCTTCGGCGCGGGCGCGGGCGGCAGCGGCCTTGGCGGCGTTGGCGTTGGCACGGGCCTGATCGCGCGCATCGGTGCTGCTAAAGCCTTTGGCGAATAATTTTTCTTGGCGCTTATACTCCCCCTCGGCATAGGCGGCTTTGGCGTCTAATTCGACGACGCTGTTTTGTATATCGGCGCTCTCCAGCTGGGCCAGGGCTTGATTGGCGGTAACGTTGGTGCCTTCATCGACCATTAAATCAGTCAAACGCGCGGTAATGCGGGGGGCGATGGGCAGCATCACGGTGGCTTCGACCGTACCCGTGGCATATACCGCTTCGACTGCGGCCCCACGCCGGGCTTGGGTAACCGTGACGCTTGGCCCCATGGCCCATGCCCATAGGTAATTGGCGGCAATCACCAGTGCCAGTAATGCGAAAATCGCTTTCCAGTAGGTCCATAAAAATTGCCGCATAAATTTCTCCTGTCTGTGACTTAGAGTCGGCGCAGCTCTGGACAAGCGGCGTTAGGCAACTTGACGCAGGCGCTGGATAGTTTCCTCGCGGCCCAGGGTTTCGATCACCTCGAACAAAGCGGGGCTTTGTAGGCTGCCGGTCAGAGCGGCACGCAGGGCCGGGCCCAGCTCGCCCAATTTGATATTCTGTTGTTTCAAATACTCTTTGACCGCCAATTCAATTGTCCCAGCCTGCCACTCGCTGACGCTTTCCAACAAGCCGATAACGGCTGCCAGACGCGGCTTGGTATTGTCGTTGATGGCGGCGCGGGCGGCATCGTCCATGGCGCTGGGCCGGATGTAGAACGCTGCTGCCTCGGCCAATTCCAATATGGTGTTGGCGCGGGGCTTGAGGCCTTTTAATCCTTTGCGCACTCGTTCTGATTGGTTCGCATCCAATTTCTGGCCCAGGTTTTTCTCCATGATTGGCAGGATTAAATCCATCAGTCGCGCGTCATCGGCCAGTTTTATATAATGCGCATTAACGGATTTTAGTTTGTCAAAATCAAGGCGCGAAGGCGATTGGCCGATATGCTCGAGCGAGAATAACTTTTGCGCAGATAAAGAATCAATAATTTCTGTGTCGCCATGGCCCCAACCCAAACGCAGTAAATAATTGCGCATCGCCTCGGGCAAATAGCCCATGTCCCGATATTCCTCGATGGCGGCAGCGCCGTGGCGTTTGGACAATTTTGCGCCATCGGGGCCATGAATAAGGGGGATGTGCGCAAACACGGGCGGGGCTTTGCCCAGCGCCTCGTAAATAATCTGCTGTTTGAAAGCGTTGTTCAAATGGTCGTCGCCGCGAATGACATGGGTGATACCCATATCAATATCATCAACCACTACCGCCAGATTATAGGTTGGCGTTCCATCCGAGCGTAGCAGAATCAAATCGTCCAACTGTTCGTTCGGTACATATACAAGCCCCTGTACCTTATCAGTAACTTTTGTATCGCCGGTTTGTGGCGCCTTTAATCGAATGACGGGTTTTACTCCCGCTGGCGCATCCTTGGGATCGCGGTCGCGCCAGGTGCCGTCGTATTTCGGCTGCCGCCCCTCGGCCTGGGCTTTGGCACGCATCGCCTCTAACTCCTCGGGGCTGCAATAACAATAATACGCATTGCCTCGCGCCAGCATTTCACGCGCCGCATCGGCATGCAGATTGCTGCGCGCCAGCTGGTACACAATCTCGCCATCCCAATCCAGCCCCAACCATTTCAAGCCATTAATAATAACATCCACGGCCTCTTGGGTGGAGCGTTGTTGATCCGTATCCTCGATCCGCAACAGGAATTTACCGCCCTGGCCGCGCGCATACAGCCAATTGAACAACGCCGTCCGTCCGCCGCCTATGTGCAGATATCCTGTGGGGGAGGGGGCAAAGCGGGTGACGATGGGCTTGGGAGAGGACATGGAAAACCTTGTTTGTTTCTTGATGTCATCCCGAGCGAGGCGTTACGCCGAGCCGAGGGATCTTTTAAGATCCCTCCACTACGCTACGCTCCGGTCGGGATGACAATCATTACAATAAATTGCCTGTGCAATAGAGTTATGGTTATATCCCAGGCGTAACGACAAAGAAAGCCCTGGAACCCTATGCACCTATTGCGTTGGTTTAGCGAAAATTACCAAGCCGACCGTTATCGGTTGTTTTATTGGTTGCCGGTGGCAATGGCGCTGGGCGCTGCGCATTATTTTACGCTCACATATGAACCATCGCCTTGGCCCTATGTCGCGGCGGCGATTTTGGCGGGCGGTGGGGCCTTACGCTGGTACATGACCCGCCCGGATTATTGGGCGTATCCATTTCTGTTGTTGCTGGCGCTGGGGGCATTTGGCGTATTGTTGGCGCAGGCGCATACTTTGCGTTTGCAAACCCCGTTCCTGGCGGAGGGGGTGGGGCCATTGCGCATCACCGGCACGATTGCCAGTATTGATCGCGGCGAGGAATCGGGGCGCATCGTTTTGACCGATTTGCTCTGGCCCGAGCGCGAGCGTCCCACCCGCCCGCCGCAGCAAATCCGCTTAAGGGTCAAGGACGGCATCGAAAATCTGGCGGTGGGCCAGCGCGTGCGCGCTCTGGCGTCAATTCAACCCCCGGCATTGCCGGTAATGCCCGGCGGTTATGATTTTGCGCGACAATTGTTTTTCGATGGCATCGGCGGGGTTGGCTTTACCATGGGTCAGGTCGAAATACTACGCCCGGCGGAGCCCGGTGGGGTGGCGATGGCCATCCAGGCCTGGCGCGACCGCATGATTCAACGTGTTTTTACCATCCTCGAGGGGGATCAGGCCGCCGTGTCGGCGGCGCTGATCACGTCCGAAGATGATGGCCTGTCGGCGCAAGGACGCCAAGATATGCGCCAATCGGGCTTGCAGCATATTTTATCCGTCTCCGGCTTGCATTTGACGCTGGTCGGTGGCTTGGTGTTTTTATTGGTGCGCTATCTGGTGCTGTGGCTACCGCGCGCGACGGTTTCGGGTAAAAAAATCGCGGCGGTGGCGGCGTTGTTTGCCACCTTGGTGTATTTGATTATCTCTGGCTTTGCCGTGCCCACCCAGCGGGCATTTATAATGATTGCTTTGGTTTTTTTGGCCGTATTGGCAGATCGCGAGGCGTTGTCGCTGCGTTTGGTGGCCCTCTCGGCCTTGGCCATCATTGCGCTAAGGCCCGATGCGGTGATGGGGGTCAGTTTTCAATTATCCTTTGCTGCCGTGACGGCGCTGATCGCCGTTTACGAAAGCTGGCGGCCGGAATTTGACCGGCACCGTCCGTGGTGGTCGCGCATTGGACGGTATTTCATGCTGTCCATATTTACAACTTTGATCGCAACCGTGGCGACGACCCCGATTGTGATTTATCATTTTCACCAAATGACGCTTCAGGGCGCTTTGGCCAATGCTTTGGCCGCACCACTGACCACGTTTTGGCTGATGCCGGCGGTGGTGTTGACGTTGTTCGCCTGGCCGCTCGGGCTCGAGGCGGTGCCGATCTGGCTCTTGGGGCAGGGCGTGGATTGGCTCTTGGCGCTGGCAAAATGGACGGCAAGCTTGCCGGGGGCGAAAATTTTGATCCCGGCCACTGGCGCTCTGGCAACTGGTATGATGATTGGCGGCGGTTTATGGATTTTGTTATGGCAGCAGCGCTGGCGGTGGTTGGGGGTTTTTCCGCTGTTGCTTGGCATCGTGCTGGCGCCGATGCAATCAGCGCCGGATATATTGATCAATAACCGGGGTAATTTATACGCCGTGCGCGATGCGGGCGGGACATTATGGCTATCGGCGGAGCGGCGGGATAAATTCTCGGCCGAGAATTGGCTAAATTTTTATGCCCAGGATGGCGCAAAATATTGGCGCGACTGGCCAGATGCGGCGAATACGGAGCAATTCCGCTGCGATGCCGAGGGGTGTTGGTATCAACATCTGGATCAGCGTATTAGCTTTGCGACGACTAAGGCGGCAGTGATCGAAGATTGCGCGGTGGCGGATGTGGTGATAACGCCGCTTGCCGCGCGCGATTGCGCGGCGGGGGTGGTGATCGACAAGGATTTTATTCGGCAAAACGGCGCGGTGGCGATTTGGCTTGGGCGCAATGGCGCAGTGTGGCAGAGCAATCGGAGCGTGCGCGGCTATCGGCCATGGAGTCAGGCGGATTGGAGCAACGATGGGCAGAACGACAGCCCAGATTTAGAATCCCGCGGAGGCGAGTAGTTTTAATATTTTAGCAGCGCCCCGCGTATCGCATTACGATTGTTGCCGCGCGTAAATCAACACGAAGAGACCCGAAAAAACCATCAGACCACCTAAAACGGTGGCGCGGTCTAATTGATTGTCTTTGAACAACAGATAGGCAAATAGCGGCACGAAGATAGGATAAGACACTTCACCGATTGCGGCAAAGGTTGGATTAACTTGTTGCATGACGGTGCTGGTCATCAACCAAGCAGCAAAAGACGTTATTACCGCAATCGCCATTAAAACAAATAAACGGTAATCGGTTTTTGCTACCGAGAAATCAATTGTATCGCGGTACCACCAACAATGAATGCCGCCCAATAAGATCCATATACCCATGCTGAAAAAAACATAGGTGCCCATAGTATAGTGTTTTAGCACTTCGCCCAAAATGGCGTAGTTCAGCCCATACAAAATAGCGGCAAGAATAGGTAGATACAGCGTGGTCATGCGGTGGTTCCCTTGGCTGGCGGGGATCATACCCCCTCCCCAACCCTCCCCACAAGGGGGAGGGAAACAAGGCGCGATCTAATACTTCCTTAGCAAGCCGCGCAAAACGCCTTGGATGCGGACGCGGTCGCCCGGATATTCCTGAACGCGGTGATTGTTATTGGCCGGAATCAATTGCACCACGCCGGATTTTTTACGGCGCAGGGTTTTCAGGGTCACATCCCCCTCATCGACCATGGCGACCACGATTTGGCCGTCATTGGCGTCTTGGGTGAATTCGATCACCGCCACGTCGCCGTCGTAAATCCCCTCATTGATCATGGAATCCCCCTCGACAATCAGGGCGTAATGCTGCTTGCCTTGCGCCACCAATAATGGCGGCACGTCGATGAAATTATGCGCTTGGGTGATTGCCTCGATCGGGTTGCCGGCGGCGATTTTGCCCAATAGCGGCACTTGAAACAATTTGCCCAGGTTTATTCCCCCCGATTTCTTTTTGGTGTCGGGGTTTGGTGGGCGACGCATGATTTCCAACGCGCGGGCGCGGTTGGGTAAGCGGCGCAAAAACCCCCGCTCTTCCAATGCGATGATCAGGCGGTGAACGCCCGATTTGGATTTGAGTTCGATGGCATGCATCATCTCCTCGAATGAGGGAGAAATGCCGTTGCTTTGTAAGTGGCGGTCGATGAATTCCAATAGCTTGTGTTGTTTTGGCGTTAGCATTGAGCGCTCCCATGGCGAGGATGATGGACGGCGGCTTGCCCCGGACAGCCTAAGCGGGTAGGGTTTAGCCGTCAGAGCATTAAAACAAAACCAGTACATATGTTCTAATTAAGTTCTTATCGCTTGTCAAGGGAGAGGTAAGGCCCATGGCCAAAAGGAAATTTGCGCTTGTGTTTTTGCGCCTCATGGCCGGGGTCGTGTTGGTTTATGGGCTGGCCGTGGGTGCTGGATGGATGGCAGGGCAATTTTTTGCCAAGGAGCAACAGCTGCAGACGGCAGCTTCGCCTATTGCCGAACCTATGGTTCAAGCAGAACCGCATGCGGAACCTGCGGCGACGGGTCATGCCCCCACCGAAGCGCCCATCGCCGCGCCAGCGGAGCTAGAAAAAACACCATTGGCCGAACCCTTGGGCAAAGGTTGGGCAAGCTACGCCATCGCCATGCCGTCCTTTCGCTATCGTGATAAATCCATCATCGCCTTGATATTCGACGACGTGGGCGTACAAAAAACGCGCACGCAAACCCTGATCGATACCAAGGTGCCGCTAACCCTGTCGTTTCTGCCTTATGCCGAGCAGATCCAGCGCCAAGTCCGCGCGGCGCGCGCTAATGGCCACGAAATTCTTTTGCATTTGCCGATGGAAGCGATCGATGTCGACGCTCATCCTGGACCGCATGCCTTGATGTTGGATATGAGCCAAGAAGAAATCCAAGAAAATTTGCGGCTTAATTTATCCGCCTTTGATTCCTATATCGGGGTCAATAACCATATGGGTAGCAAGTTTACGCAAAACGCCGATGCGATGCGGATCGTTCTTAAAGAATTAAAGGCGCGCGATTTGATTTTTGTCGATTCGCTGACCACTGCCGATTCAATTGCCGCCCCAATGGCCTCGGCCATGGGCATTTTAAGCGGCAAGCGCGACGTATTTTTGGATAATGAGGATGATCTGGAAAAAATCCGGGCGCAGTTTACCAAGCTCGAGGAAATAGCCCGCAAAAAAGGCACGGCCATCGCCATCGGTCACCCCCGGCCTAAAACGTTGCAAGCGCTGCAAGAATGGCTGATCCGCAACGAAAACAGCGAATTTATGGTGGTGCCGTTGAGCGTGGTATTGCAAGAACGCCGAAAACGGGAGGATAATAATCATCCGGAATGAATTTTTTCTCAAGCGTTTTTAGTTATTTAGCGTTAAACTGATAATTCATCGATGAATACTTCCCAACCATCCGAATCCCGGCAAAAAATCGACAAGCTGTTACAGGCTTTTTCCGAACTTGACGCTTTGCGGTCCAACGTCAAAACGCTGGACACGTTGAAAACCCATGCTGATTTGGCGCGACGGGCGGAAGAATATATCTTGGGCTTCCGTCAGCGGCTGGCCGATATTTTTCAAAATCCCGATCCGGCATTTGAACGCTTTGCGTCGATGGCGCTGCGGGACGGGGTGGATGCGGCCACCACGAATTTTAGCAAAAATCCAGAAGATTACGGCCAACTCAAGGGCTGGTCGCTGGGCCCGCTGAACAACGCCGTGCGCAATGTCATTTTAAAACTAAGCGTTCCGGCAGCGATCCGCACTGCAACCGAAGGGTTCGGCGCACATATGCAAACCGGCGGCGGCGGTATCACGCGTGAAGAATTGCGCCGCAAATCGGATGCGGCTATGGACAAGCTCGCGCAGGCGGAAGAACAATTCGGCTCTTCGGCCAAGCGGCTGGAACTAGAAATGCGTATCGCCGAATTAGCGCGCGATATTTCATTCCGCGATTTGGCCGAGCTGCCCAAAGATCAATACCGTCTGGTTGAAACCATGCGCGACAAATACCGCAATCTGATCCAATCCATGGATGGCGATCCCGCGAGGCGGGCTGCTGCGGCGGCTAGCAAGAAAACGCCATAAAAAAAGCCGCCACAAAGGGCGGCTTTTTTCTTGCTCTGATTGTTCTAATACAGGCTTTGCAGCGCGGATTGATTCACATTCACATCAAAACGCTGTGTCAATGCGGCTTGCAATTGGCTGGAAATATCGCCAGCGATTTCCCGGCGCAGAGTATTGGCGATAGCAGCCAATCCGGTCGTTTGTTCGCGGCCCGCATGGACGGCTGTTACCACCGCGACGCTAAGGCCATCGGCGGTGGGTGTGTTGACCAATTCCCCTTTGCCCGCGGCAAACAAGCTTTGGGCGATATTGCCGCCGGTTTTGCCGTCACGGGTGGCATTGCTTAGGGTGCGGGTTTTCAAATCGTAAGTTGTGGCCAATTCCGCAAGCGATTTGCCAGCTTTGACCGATTCGCTCAGTTTGGCGGTGATCAGGCCAGCATTGGCGGCCATGTCTTGTTCCTCAAAGCGGCGCAGGGCTTGGCTGCGGACGGTGGCAAAATCTTTCAATTCGGGCGATTGCACCGAGTCCACTTTTACCACGAACAAGCCACCTTCTTTGGCTTCGCTGATGGCACTGGATTTGCCGGGCTCGGTGTTAAAAGCCACGGTCAACAAGGTATCCTTGGATTGGGGCAACGGCAATTCCACGGCCTTGCCATCCTTGTTTTTGCCATCGCGCGCGACCATGGCGGTGGTAAAGACCTTTACCGGCATGGATTTCGCTACGGCATCAAAATCCTGGCCACCAGCCAAAGCATCTTGGAGTTGATCCGACAGTTTGTACAATTCCTCGTTCGCTTTTTCCAAAGCGAGTTTTTGTCTCAATTCGGCTTTGACTGCTGCGAATTCCTTGGTAACCGGCGGGGTGACGTTTTGCAGTTGCAAAACATGCCAGCCGAGTGGGCTTTGTAGCGGTTGGCTGATTTCGCCCTTGTTGAGCGCGAACACCGAAGCGCGCAACGTTTCCGGCAATTCTGTGGCGGTGATGTTGCTAAGTTCTACGGTATCAAGTTTGGCGACAGTTTTTGCCGCGCTTGCCAAACTGGTTTTTTCACTGTCGATCAGGGCGCGGGCTTTTTTCGCCTCGGCCTCGCTGCTGAACACGGCTTGGGTCAGGCTGCGGCGCTCGGGCGTGCTGTAAAGAGCGGCGTCGTTATCGTAAGCCGCTTTTAATGTGGCCTCGTCGATGGTGATGGTGGCGGCGATTTTGTCCGGGCTTAGCCACAATACGCGCAGGGCGCGGTATTCTGGGGTCGAGAAATCGGCCTTGTTGGTATCGATCAGCGCGCGCAATTCGGCGTCGGTCGGGTTGCCGATTTTATCCTTGCCCACCAATTTGGCGAAACGGTTGAACTGCGCGTAAGGGATATCCATCACCAGCGCGTCGCGGGTTTCTTGATCGTACTTGGCTTGCAGTTTTTGCATCACTTGCGGCACCGGAATGCTGCTGCCCAACGCCCAAGCCAATTGCGAATTGACCAAGTCGCGCTTGATCAATGCTAGGTACTGTGCCTCGGTCATATTGTTTTGTTGCAGCAAGTTGCGGAACAGCGTGGGGGAGAATTTTTTGGTCTCGGGATCTTGGAACGCGGGATCTTTGGCCAAATGCTCTTTTAAGATCGCTTCCGATACCGCCAGGCCCAGCTTGCCCGCTTCGGCGCCGTATAATTTTTCGGTTAGCCATTGTTGTACCGAGTTCTGCGCCAAGGCTTGGCGTAAATCTGGATTGTCGGTGACATCGACCTGGCCTTGGTACATGCGTTGGATGCGTTGCACTTCGCGGTCGACCATGGTGCGGAGCTGATCAGGCCCAAGCGTATTACCCTCGACCCGAGCGATGGTCAGATCGGCGCCGCGATTGCGGAAAATATCGCCGATGCCCCAAACGCCAAAGCTGACGATGATCAATCCCAGCAAAATTTTGATAAACCAGCTGCCAACGGTGCCGCGCAAAGTCTGTAACATGTACTGCCTCTTGATGGTGTTTCTTGAATCGATCCACTTTGGATAAGGCCTTGGGTGAAGAAAATCAAGCGGTTTTAAAACGGTTTTGGCTGTGCGTGAGAAAATTTTCCGCTATAAGCAGCCAAGCAAAGAGTAAAACCCAGCAATAAAGTAACATCATGAAATACATTATCGGCAATTGGAAAATGAATGGTAGCCGCGATTTGGCGTGGAAGCTGACTTTGGATTTGCATCAATATGTGGCAGCCGAGGGGCGGGGTGACGCTAAAATGGTGCTGTGCCCGCCATTTCCTTATCTGCCACTCATGCAGGATTTTTTATCCCGGCACCAATCCGCCATCGGTTTGGGCGCGCAGGATTGCCACGCGCAGGCCAGCGGCGCCTTTACCGGTAATATCAGCGCGCCGATGTTGGCCGATATCGGTTGCGGTTATGTCATCCTGGGCCATAGCGAGCGCCGGCAATATCATGCTGAAACCGACGCGCAGATTGCGCTCAAGGTCAAAGCGGCGCAGGGCGCTGGCCTTATCGCCGTTTTATGCATCGGCGAAACCATGGCCGAACGGCAAGGGGCGCAAACCAATGCGGTCCTAAGTCAGCAACTTAATGGCTGTTTGTCGCCATTGCCGGATGCCACAAAATTAATCGTCGCCTATGAACCTGTTTGGGCGATCGGTACGGGGTTGAACGCCAATGCCGAGGATATAGAGTCGGCGCATCACCATATCCGCCAAGAATTGGTCCGCCATTTCGGGCCCGGCGGTGGCAAAATACCCGTCGTCTATGGCGGTTCGGTCAAGCCCAACAATGCGGCTGCGACCTTGGCGACGCCCGGTGTGGATGGCGTGCTGGTGGGGGGCGCTAGCTTGCAATTCGCTGATTTTCGCGATATTTACGCGGCTTGTGCATAAGGCCTGGCTGTGCGCTTGGGGCGGCGAATTTCATCCTAGCCAGGGCGGGGTTTTTCCGCTAAAACTCTGCCTTTAAAAACAAGGGGCAGACATGACCACGATTTTATTGGTGATCCATCTTTTAGTGACCGTATTCTTAATCGGCATAATTTTAATTCAACGGGCCGAGGGCGGCGCCCTGGGCATGGGCGGCGGTTCGGGCATGGGCTTGATGAACGCGCGCGGCCAGGCCAATTTTTTAACCCGCACTACGCGCTATTTGGGCATCGCTTTTTTTGCGACCAGTATCGCTCTGGCCTTTATTTCGACCAACCACACCACGCGCAATTCGATTGTCGATGATATCGCCAACACCGCGCCCGCCGCAGAAACCCCTGCGCAACCGGTAGAAGCACCCAGCGCACCGCTTCCCAAGTAAGCGGTTTGTAGTGGAATAAATAAAGGCAAACTGAACTAAAAAAATAACAGGAAGCATGGCGACCACGATGACCAAATATGTTTTTATAACTGGCGGCGTGGTTTCTTCCCTGGGCAAGGGTCTGGCCAGCGCGTCCTTGGGCGCGTTGTTGCAGGCGCGGGGCTATACCGTCCGCTTGCGCAAGCTCGATCCCTATTTGAATGTCGATCCCGGCACGATGAACCCCCAACAACATGGCGAGGTGTTCGTCACCGACGATGGCGCCGAGACCGATTTGGATTTGGGGCATTACGAACGCTATACCGGCGTGTCATCGCGCAAAAGCGACAATGTCACTAGCGGCCGCATTTATTCCGAAGTCATTGCGCGCGAACGGCGCGGCGATTATTTGGGCGCGACCGTGCAGGTCATTCCCCATGTCACCGATGCGATCAAAGAATTTGTTAAAACCGATACCGGCCATGCCGATTTTGTTTTAATCGAAGTTGGTGGCACGGTGGGCGATATTGAATCCTTGCCCTTCCTCGAGGCGATTCGCCAACTAGGCAACGAGATGGGCACGGAACGGGCGCTTTTCATCCATGTGACCCTCGTGCCCGTCGTCCATGCGGCGGGGGAGGCGAAAACCAAACCCACCCAGCATTCGGTCAAAGAATTATTGTCGAACGGGATTCAACCGCAAATGCTGCTGTGCCGCACCGAACAGCCGCTCAGCGTCGAAGCGCGCAAAAAAATCGCGCTGTTCTGCAATATCAAGGACGCCAATGTGATCAACGCCCCGGACGTCGATAACATTTATCGTGTGCCTTTGCGCTATCACGAAGAAGGTTTGGACCGCCAAGTCTTGGCCCATTTCAACATGACGCCCGGCAAAATCGATTTGTCGCGCTGGCAAACGATTATGGAGCGGATCGACCAGCCCGAGGGCGAGGTGAATATCGCCATCGTCGGCAAATATGTCAGCCTCAAAGATTCTTATAAATCGCTGATTGAGGCGCTGGCCCATGGCGGCATCGCCAATCGGATCAAGGTCAAGCTGGATTGGATCGATTCCGAAAAGCTAGAGGGCAAGAACGACAACGAGATCACGCAGATTCTGTCCCTGGCGCATGGCATTTTGGTGCCTGGCGGATTTGGTATTCGCGGCGTCGAGGGTAAAATCTCTGCCGCTAAATTTGCGCGGGAGCGCCGCGTGCCGTATTTCGGCATTTGTTTTGGGATGCAAATGGCCGTGGTCGAGGCGGCGCGGAATCAATTGGGCCTGGCCAAGGCCAGCAGCACCGAATTCGGCCCCGCCGTTGATCCGGTGATTTGCCTGATGACCGAATGGCAAAAAGGCAATGCCACCGAACGTCGTCAGGCGGGCGACAATATGGGCGGCACGATGCGCCTGGGCGCTTATGACGCGATGTTGTCCAAGGATTCGCTGGTACGCAAAATTTATGGCGCCGATAAAATATCGGAACGCCACCGCCATCGGTACGAGGTGAATATCGATTACAAAGACCGCTTGGAAAAAAATGCGGGTTTGTGGTTTTCTGGCCTTTCGCCGGACGGCATTCTGCCGGAAATCGTCGAACGCCGCGATCATCCGTGGTTTGTGGGCGTGCAATACCATCCGGAATTGAAATCCAAACCGTTCGAACCGCATCCGCTATTCACTTCGTTCATCCAGGCGGCGGTGGAGCAATCGCGGCTAGTCTAGCCTTTACGGAGGACTACAATGCCTAAAACACCCTTGTCATTTTATCTACACATCATCGCCATCGCCGTCATTGTATTCGCGGCAGGACATTTTTTACTGTCATCCCGAGCGGAGCGCAGCGGAGTCGAGGGATCTGCGACAAAACAAGAAACCGCTTACGAGCGCGTCATGCGCACAAAAATCTTGCGCTGCGGATATTTCATCGAACCCCCATTCACGATGGTGGATGGAAGCGGAACAAAATCCGGCATTGCGGCGGATTTGATAACACAAATCGCTGCTGAAATCGGTTTGCGGATCGAATGGACGCAAGAGATAAATTTAGCCACTATGACCGAGGATTTGGAATACAAACGTTATGACGCTGTCTGCGGCGGCTTGTTTATCTTGACGCGCAGCGGACGAATTGACTACACAGCACCTTTTGCAAAAACCGCCCTGCACGGTTATGTCCGCGCCGATGATGTACGATTCGACCGGTTGATCTCGGATGTCGATTGGCCCAGCATCAAAATCAGCGGCATGGATGGTGAGGGTGCTACAGCAGCCGCGCGCAAAATACTGCCGCAGGCGCAACTGGAAATCTTGCCGCAAAATGCACAAATTGCCGAAATGCTCTTATCCGTTAGTAGCGGCAAAACCGATATCGCTTTTGTCATACCTGGCGTTTTCAAAAACTTTGACATGAATAATCCGGGGCTTTTGAAACAGGCTGGCTTGGACCGCCCGCTTTATGTTTACAATTTTGCCTTTGGCTTGCCGGTCGAAGAGCCAGGTTTGAAACGTCTTTTGGATATCGCTATTGCGCAACGTCAAGTTTCCGGAGAATTGGAACAACTGATCCGTAAATATGACGCCGTGCAACCTTATGCGATAAATCAGCCCTAATCGACTGAGACTTTATTGCTGCTATAACCATAGATTCGCCGTCTTTTCCATGGTATAACCTTTGTATGAAAAACGTCACTTTACACCAATACAAAATCGCCAATGACCGTCCGCTGACGCTGATCGCGGGGCCGTGCGCGATTGAATCCCAAGCTCATGCGTTCGATGTGGCCGAGGCGATCTTGGCCATCACCAAAAAACTGGGCATGAATTTCATTTATAAATCCAGCTTTGACAAAGCTAACCGTACCAGCCTCTCGACCGGGCGCGGGATTGGCATGGCCCAGGGGCTACAGATCCTGGCTGATGTCCGGGAAAAATTCGGCGTGCCGGTATTGACCGATGTCCATGATGCGGCGCAATGCGCCCCAACGGCCCAGGCGGTGGATGTGCTGCAAATCCCGGCGTTTTTGTGCCGCCAGACCGACTTATTGTTGGCCGCCGGGCAAACCGGCAAGGTGATCCATGTCAAAAAGGGCCAGTTTCTAGCGCCGTGGGATATGAAAAACGTCGCTGCCAAAATTGCCACTACGGGCAATGACAACATCATGCTGTGCGAGCGCGGCGTGTCCTTCGGTTACAACACGCTGGTATCGGATATGCGTAGCCTGCCGATTATGGCGCAAACCGGTTATCCGGTAATTTTCGATGCCACCCATTCGGTGCAACAGCCGGGCGGGCAGGGCGAAAAATCGGGCGGGCAGCGGGAATTCGTGCCGGTATTGGCGCGGGCGGCGATTGCCGTGGGCGTGGCCGGGGTGTTTATCGAAACCCACGAAAACCCCGATTGTGCCCCAAGCGATGGCCCCAACATGGTGCCGTTAAAACAAATGCCGGAATTACTGGCGACGTTATGGGAATTCGACAAGCTGGCCAAATCGCGGCCGGTGAACTTGGCGGCTTGATGGTATGGCCGATGACAAGCCATCTGCGCCCTTGACGATTGACGGCGAAACAATTTCAAGAACGCCGCCTGCGCCAGATTTTACAGTCCTAAAACCATTTTGGAAATCTCCGGAAATGGCCATATATACCGCCGCGCCCAATCAATCCTGGCTTTTGGTCACGCCAAAATACTATCAGGATAACGTCAAATTATTTCAGGGCTTGTTTTTGGGGTGGGAAAAGGAAGATCCGTCTTTGCGTTTCGAGTGGAGCGAACACGGGGAGCAAAGATTATTGTTTTGTACTTTTGCGCCGTTGGCTCTCGCACAGTTTTTATACAATAAGGGGCTATTGGAGCGCGTCGAGTTTACGGCCATTGCCGCACTGGCACAACCTCGTGCCCCTGCGTGGGGCCCTGCGCCCAAAGCGGGCCGCGACTAGCCCATTACCTTGTGCAAATACTCTTCGACCAGCGCGTATTCGCATTTGATCGATTGCAGCATCAACGCTTTGGCGGCGGCATCGGCCATGTGCTGATCCTGGGCCTGTTTGCACAACACCGATAATTGATTGGCGCCGATGTTCAGGGCGATGCCCTTGAACGCATGTGCGCTTTTGCGCCAGTTTTCCGTTTGCGGGTCGTTGGAGAACTGCGTCAATCCTTGGACGCAGCCTTGGGCCGAGCGGCAAAATTCGACAAACAGCATTTGTTCAATATCGCTGTCGCCGCCGGTCATTTCGCGCAAATTGGTCAAATCAACGGGTAGATACATGGGTTGCCTCCTGCCTAACTGGCTTTTCTGCGGTTGCGGTGGAACAATTGAATGCAATCGAAAATCTTTTGTTTGTTATAGGGTTTGATTACGAATGCCCTGGCGCCGTTGTTGCGGGCGCGCATAACTTCGTCTTGCTGATTATAGGCGGTGACCATTACCACAAAGGTTTGGGGATCAAAGCGTTTAAATAGCTCGGCCAATTGGTGGCCGTTGCCGTCGGGCAATTCGATGTCCAAAAACACGATATCGGGGGCGTGTTCGGCATAAAGCTGGATCGCCTCCTTGGCCTGTTCGGTGGAATGGGTGGTGTAATGTTCGCGCAGGCTGCTGTGTAACAGCAGGCGCGAAAAAGTTTGATCTTCGACGACCAATATTTCCGGGTGTTTGCGCTGCTTGCGTATCTCGACTGCCTGGGCGAGGGTGACGATTTGCTCCGGCGAAAATCGCAAGCGCGGTTCGATTCGCTGGCCCAAGCTGTGCCAATCGGTGGCATGCCCCTCTGCCTGGGGAAAGCCGCTATCCGGCCGGGAATGGCCGGTACGCGCGATGCGGATAGCAGCGGCGTCTAGGTCGGCGTCGGAGGGGGGCAGAGGGGCAAGGCCTGGCTGCGCGTGCAGTTTCTGTTTGCAGATGATGCGTAATTCTTCGCCATGGGCGAGCAGATCATAATAATGATGCGGGAATACGTCGCAGGCGATGGTCATCTCCTGAGCGAAAGCGGTCTTGACGTTTTGCAGCAATTGTTTCAGCACGTTGCGCGCGGTGCCGCGCCAAACCACGAACACGTCGCCATCGGCACAGAAATAAACCGAGGCCTTGAAGCCAATCAGGCATTCCTTGACCGCCAGCACGAACTGATCGTGATTGGGCTGTGCGCCGAACAGCGTGAATTTTAAATGCACCAAGCTGGCCAGGCTGCCTTGCTTGTGGTTGCGTTCGATCATCTGCAGCAAGGCCGATTCCGAATCTTGTTCAATCACGTCGATCAACATCGCACTCTCCCTATCAAATCTTGGCTGTTACGCGCCTACGCTCTCGGGAATCCATTTTTGTAGAATTCCAGCGATTTGCTGCGGGCGGACGGGCTTGTTCAAATAATCATCCATCCCGGTTTTCAAACATTTTTCGCGGTCACCCACCATCGCATCCGCGGTCAGGGCGACGATGGTCAAATGTTCGCCCCGGCCATTTTCTTTGGTGCGGATATTGACCGTGGTTTCGAATCCGTCCATTTCCGGCATGTGGCAATCCATGAATACCAGATCGTATTTTTTCTCTTGCAGCCTCTCCAACGCCTCGACGCCGTTGTTGGCGACATCGACTTGACAGCTATGTTTTTTCAGCACATTCAACATCAACAATTGATTGACCTTCATATCCTCGACCACCAGAATTTTGGCCTGGCAGAACTGGGGAATGGCTTCACCCTCGCCGGTGCCGGTCGTGGCTTGCATCAAATGGCTGCGGGTCAAAAGATGCGGCTTGGCACCCTTGGCAAACGCTTCCAGGGTCATGCGGCACAACGGTTCCAACAGATGGGGGAATACGGGTTTGATCAGACAGCCAGAAAAAGCTTTTTTGCGCAGGTATTTTATATGCGCGATGTTTTCCAAGCTGGCCAGCATGATGAATTGGGGGTTATAAATGCCGCCGATTTGGCGCACATGGTCGATCAAATCCACGCCACCTAATTGCGATAATTTATTATCCAGCAATACCAAATCATAATCGTCGCCACAGGCATGCGCGTGTATAATGTCGGACAATGCCAAATCGGCACGGCTGAAATGGCTGACGCGCATGCCCCAACTTTGGAGATACTGGGTCAAAACTTTGGTTAGGCTGGCGCTGCTTTCGATAATTGCTGCGCGCTTGCCGCGCAAATCGAAATTGCTTTTTACGACAACCGGTTGATTTTGCGGTATGCCAAAGCGTAGGCTTACTTGGAACACCGAGCCGATGCCGACTTCGCTATCCGCTTCGACGGTGCCTTCCATCAATTGGCAAAGTTTTTCGGTGATGGCCAGGCCCAAGCCCGTGCCGCCATACTTGCGCGTGGTGGATTCTTCGGCTTGGGCGAATTTAAAGAAAACGTATTTCAGCTTGTCGCGCGGGATGCCGATGCCCGTATCTTCGACTTCGATATGCACGCGCACTTGGCTATCCTGTGCGTCTTCGGCGTGCAGACGGACGAATACATGCCCGCTTTCGGTGAATTTGATGGCATTGCTGATCAGATTGATCAAAATCTGGCGCAAGCGGGCCGGATCCCCCAGCACATGGCGGGGTACGTTCGGCTGGATTTGCACCAATAATTCCAGATTCTTCTCGTGCGCCTTCAGGCGCATGATATCGGTGGCATCCTCGATAACGGCGAACAGGTCGAAATCCGTCCGCTCCAGCACCAATTTACCTTCTTCGATTTTCGAGAAATCCAGGATGTCATTGATGATGGTCAGCAAATTTTCGCCTGAATTGCGGATGATTTGCGTCCACTGGCGTTGTTCATTGGTCAATTCGGTATCGGATAAAAGATTGGTCATGCCCAAAACGGCGTTCATGGGCGTTCTGATCTCGTGGCTCATATTGGCCAAAAAGTCGCTTTTCAGCTGGTTGGTGCGCTCGGCGATTTTCATCGCGTTTTGCAAATCTTGATAGCTTTTGCGCAATAATTGCTGCGACAGATCTAATTTTTTCAGCGTATTGTGTACCGAACGCGCGACCGAGCCGATTTCGTCCTTTTGTTTCAAAGCAGGCAAGGCGACCGAGGGTTTATCCAGTGCGAATTGCGCCAGGGTTTTGTCCAATTGCACGATCGGCCGAATGATGCTTTGTGCCACCAGCCATAACGAAACCAAGCCCAAGCCAATGCCAGCAATACAACCAGTGATTACTGGCAACAAGCCATAATGAATGTTGCTGCCGGATTGTAGGACATAATCTAGCGCGGTCATGCCCAACAGCAGATTGGGGGCGATTAGCAAAGCGCCGCATGCCCATAACCGCTGTTGAATCGGCAGGTCGGCTAGGCGTTTGATAAGCGTTTGCTGCGGCAATTTCATGTTTAACCCGTTGTTTATGATTCCAGCTTAAAGCAGGGGGGTTCCGATCCGCTTAACAACCTTAAAATTGCGGCGATAATTTACCGCCTATTAGCAAAAAAATGCGCCGATTCGCGAATTGCAAATAACTGTTTGCAATTTGCTATTGCCCTATGGGCAGGCTATTGCGCTGCACCTAAAAATCCTTATGATACGAGCCGCAAATCATTACAAAAAGAGAGATTAAAAATGACCATTATCAGCCATATCCACGCCCGCGAAATCCTGGACAGCCGGGGCAATCCCACCGTCGAAGTCGATGTAACCCTGGAATCGGGCGCGCAGGGCCGCGCTGCGGTGCCGTCGGGCGCATCCACAGGTGCGCACGAGGCATGGGAATTGCGCGATAAGGATATCAATCGCTATGGCGGCAAGGGCGTGCGCAAAGCGGTCGAGGCGATTAACGGCGAAATCGCCGATGCGCTGGTCGGTCTGGCGGGCGATGAGCAGTTTTTGATCGATACCAATTTATTGGAATTGGACGGCACGGCCAATAAATCCCGCCTTGGCGCCAACGCGACTTTGGGCGTTAGCCTGGCTGTGGCCAAGGCCGCTGCCCAAGATTACGGTCTGCCGCTATATCGCTATGTCGGCGGGGCCTATGCCCGGACTTTGCCGGTGCCGTTGATGAACATTATCAATGGCGGCGCGCATGCCGATAATCCGATCGATTTTCAAGAATTCATGATCGTACCGGTCGGGGCCGAGAGTTTTTCGGCAGCGTTGCAAGCCGGTACCGAAGTATTCCACGCCCTCAAAGCGGAATTAAAGCGCGCCGGGCATAGCACCAATGTCGGCGACGAAGGCGGCTTTGCCCCTAACCTCAAATCCCCCGTCGAGGCTTTGGAATTCATTATGAAAGCCATCGAGGCCGCGGGTTACATGGCAGGCAATCATATCATGATCGCCCTGGATGTGGCGGCGACCGAATTTTTCAAAGATGGCAAATACCATTTAGAAGGTGAAGGCAAGGTTTTGGACTCGGCCGGGATGGTGGCGATGTATCAAAAACTTTGCGCCGATTACCCGATTGTGTCGATCGAAGACGGCCTGGCCGAGGATGATTGGGCTGGCTGGCAGATTTTGAATAAAACCCTGGGCCAGCGGGTGCAGTTGGTTGGCGATGATCTGTTTGTCACCAATCCCAAGCGACTGCGCGAGGGTATCGAAAAAGACTGCGCCAATTCCATTCTGGTCAAGGTCAATCAAATCGGCACTTTGTCCGAAACCATCGATGCGGTGCAAATCGCGCAGCGCGCCGGGTACTCTGCGGTGTTTTCTCACCGCTCGGGCGAGACCGAGGATACGACCATCGCCGATTTGGCGGTGGCCACGAATTGCGGGCAGATCAAAACCGGCTCCGCCAGCCGTTCCGACCGCATGGCCAAATACAACCAATTATTGCGGATCGAGGAGGAGTTGGGGCTAAGCGCTAAATTTGCAGGGACCAGTATTCTCCGCTCCGAGCAATAAAGTTGCTTGGATACAATCCTCTGTCTTGTGTTCGACGGTAAATTTACCTTTTGTTAACCAGTGTCGACGTAACATAAACTGGGATGGGATCAATGGGCTTACAAAATGCCGGCGCGCGCAACTATTTGGGCACCGGGCAAACTCAAAGCGGGTTTGCTATCGGTACAATTCTACTGGCGGTGGTGTTGATTGGCGCCATCGTTTCCGCGATTGCGATTGCCAGCCGGGGGTCATCGAATGATGCTAACCTCGAGAAAAGGCGGCTGGATTATCTGTTGGCCCGTCAGCAATTGACCGATTTGCAGATGAATTTTGAGCGTTTTATTGCCACCGGTGCGAATCCCGCAGATTTGATCGCCAATATTTATGATGCCGACGGAAATCCGACGCCTTGCAGCTCCCAGCCAAATTGTATTGGTAATTTTCCTTTTCCAAAAGCTTTTTTGGCTGAACCTTCTGGAGCCACTGCGGGCTCGGTGATCCGGCCCGTTTGGCATATTCAGCATTTTGTTAGAATTAACACTGATCCTTCCGGAAACACCAAAACCGTTGTCTATAGCGAAGATTTGACACTAGAAGCTTGCGTATACATCAATCAGCAATTAAATGGTGGCGGCGCGGATTACATTGAATTTGATCCACCTGTTGTTGGGACCTCTTTTACGTCTTTCACAGGATTTAATCAGGGGGATCCTGTGCAGGTTGCGCCTGCGACTCCTCAGGACCGACAGCGTCTAATTATGACTCGATTGGAATTTTTCGGTGAGGGTTGGATAAATCAAGGTATGTTAGATGCTCGATCTTGGACGGCTGGCTGCTATCGTCAAGGGGCATTCAACGGCTGGTCGCCTTATGGCCAAGATATCGAAGACCCCATCTACCGCTTTGTTGGCATCCTGAATTAAAACCACGTTTTAATCCTTAATTTTCAATCGCCTGCCGTATTGCATTGACGGATTGGGTGCGTGTGTGTTTTGCTGAAAAAATGCGCATTCCCTATGCTCATTCCCGCCGCGCCGACCGCTCCATGGCTATATGGATTTTGTGGCTGCTGATGCTTGGCTATTTTACCTATCACCTGGTACAGGGGGAGCGGGGGGCGATCGCTATGTGGCGCCTGCAGGGTCAATTGACCCGGAGCGAGGAGCAATTGCAAACCCTACGCTCCGAACGTCAGTCGTTGGAAAAGCATGTGCAGTTGTTGCACCCCAGCCATGTCGATCCCGATATGCTGGACGAACAGGCTAGGCGTAGCTTGGGCTATGCCGGGCGGAACGAAGTAATGGTCTTGGTGCCCAAAGACGGCGGGGCGGTGTTGGTGATGCCCCAACCCCAGTAATGAGTTGTCGGTCGTCAGTTATCGGTTGTCGGTAATAGGTTATTGTATTTTTGTGCTTAAACCAGTAACCAGTAACCACTAACCGCCAACCGGATCTGGTGCGGGTAGAGGGGGAAGCTTTTTGTATTGCGCGCGACGCGCGGCCGCCGGTCGGCTCCGGTTCGACCCCTTAAAAAGCGCGAGGGGTTTGCGCATGGTCAACTGTCAACTAGTAACCGCCAACCGTCAACCGGATCTGGTGCGGGTAGAGGGGGTCGAACCCACACACCTTTCGATACAGGAACCTAAATCCTGCGCGTCTGCCAGTTCCGCCATACCCGCAATACCCAAACCCATACCCCAGGCCGCTATTCCCGTCAACCCCGGGCCTTCAACCCCGGGCCTTGAGGTTAATATAATTCCCTTGTCAACCGGACAAGCTTGTCTTAACTATAGCGCAAATCAACGCGATTGGGCCTTTGCCGCGCAATCACAACCTAGAGAATTTATTCCATGCAAGTCGTACAAAAACAACAAGACGGTTTAAAGCACAGCTTCGAGGTCAAGATCCCAGCTCAAGTGATCGCGCTTAATGTTGAAAAAAAGCTTCAGGAAATCGCCGGTCAGGTCAATATGCCGGGCTTCCGTCCGGGCAAAGCGCCTATGACCTTGTTGAAACAAAAATATGGCCCATCCGTCATGGGCGAGGTGGTGGATTTCACCGTCCGCGATTCGTATAATCAGGCGTTGTCTGATAAAAAATTGCGCGCCGCGATGGCACCCAAGGTGGAAATCAAAGAGTTCGGCGAAAACAAAGACTTGGTATTCAATTTTGATGTAGAAGTTTTACCGGAAATTGCCTTGGGCGATTTGTCCAAGATCAAATTGGAGCGGATCGAGTGTCTGGCCAGTGATGCGGATGTCGCCGAAGCTATTCAAAAACTATCCGAGCGGCATCGTGGATTCGCCGACGCGCCATCCGGCCATGTGGCTGCCGATGGCGACCGTGTCACATTGGATTTCCTGGGCAAGGTTGACGGCATAGCGTTTGCTGGCGGCGAAGCCAAGGGCCACCAATTGACCCTGGGTTCGGGTACGTTCTTGCCCGATTTTGAAAAGGGCGTTGTCGGTTTCAAAGTAGGGGATAGCCGCGACATCCCGGTCGCTTTCCCCGAACAATATCATGCCCCGGAATTGGCCGGTAAAACTGCGCAATTCACCATCACCGTGCACAAAATCGAAGCCGCCGCAGCGGCCAAGGCGGATGACGAGCTGGCCAAGCGTTTGGGCTTTGCGACCCTCGAAGATTTGCAAGCCGCCGCCAAAACCCAAATCGGCCGCGAATACGACCAAGTCGCGCGCGAGCGGAACAAAAAAATGCTGTTCGATGTCTTGGCCGAAACTTATGCCTTTGACTTGCCGCCCGGCTTGGTCGAGCAAGAGTTCGAAGCCATTTGGAAGCAATTCCAAGACGCCAAAGCCAAAGGCCAAGTCGCCGAGGAAGACAAGGATAAATCCGACGATGAGATGCGCGATGAATTGACCGCCATCGCCGAACGCCGCGTGCAATTGGGCTTGTTGCTGGCGGAAATGGGGCAGCATTACAAAATTGATGTCTCGGACGACGAATTGCGCCGCGCGATCATGGCTCAGGCGCAAAACTATCCCGGCCAAGAGCAAAAGGTCATCGAATATTACAGCCACAACGCCCAGGCGTTGATGTCGCTGCGCGGCCCATTGTTAGAGGACAAGGTCATCGATTTCATTTACGAATCCGCCAATGTCACCGTAAAGTCAATGACCAAGGAAGATTTGTTCAAGGTGGATGATTCTGCGCCAAAAACGGCTAAAAAATCGGCTAAGGTTAAGAAAGCAGCCAAAACCGATGGCGACGAGGCCGCAAGCCCCCAAGCCGCCGAGGAAGCGCCCAAGCCGAAAAAACCCAAGGCCAAAAAAGAATAGGAGTTCCCCATGACCATCCGTGACCGCGATCCGATTGACGTATACCAAAACATGTTGGTGCCGATGGTGATCGAGCAAACCGCGCGCGGGGAGCGTTCGTTTGATATCTATTCCCGCCTGCTCAAGGAGCGGATTATTTTCCTCGTGGGCGGCGTGAACGACAACATGTCTTCGTTGGTCTGCGCGCAATTGCTGTTTTTGGAATCGGAAAACCCGACCAAGGACGTATACATGTACATCAATTCGCCAGGTGGCATCGTCACCAGCGGTTTGGCCATGTACGACACCATGCAATATATCCGCTGCCATGTGAACACCGTGTGCATCGGCCAGGCGGCATCGATGGGTTCGTTGCTGTTGACAGCGGGGCAAAAGGGCAAGCGCTTCGCCTTGCCGAATGCGCGCGTCATGATCCACCAACCATCCGGCGGTGCCCAGGGTCAAGCGACCGATATCGAAATCCAGGCGCGCGAGATTTTGTCATTGCGCGAGCGGTTAAACCAAATTTACGTCAAACACACTGGTCAGAAATTGGATACCATTGCGGCCTCGATGGAGCGCGATAAATTCATGAATCCGCAAGAAGCCAAAGAATTCGGCCTGATCGACCAAGTAGTCGAATCCCGCCCCGGCGGCAAAGAAAGCAAAGAAGACGACAAGAAAGCGGCGTAAGCTTAAGCGTATAACGTATTGAAAACCCCGCCAGCGATGGCGGGGTTTTTTGTTTTACAGTGTTGTATTGCAGAGCAAGAATTTGCTAGGGTAGGTATATGGCCGATTTATTGTTGCAGCTTTCTCCCCTGTTTGCCCTAATTGCTTTGGGCGCGGCGTTAAAAAAATATTTGCTTAATGACTCTGTAGCATCTGCTCTGGAACCGTTGTTGTTCTATTTGTTGCTGCCAGCATTAACCATTCACGCCTTGGCGGATCTGCCGAATATAAATGTAGATATCGTCAAGATGGCTGCTGCCTTATTGATCGCAGGCGGTTTGCTGGGAGTTTTAATTTTTGCAGTTTTGCGTGCAATCGATTTTCCAAAACAGGCCATGACTTCGGTCTTGCAGGGCACGGCACGCTACAACACGTTTGTGGCCATGGCTGCGGGGCAGCTGATCTTGGGGGCTGAAGGCTTGGGGCTCGCCGCATTATTGGTCGCAGTAATGACCTTGCCGAATAACATGACCAGCGTTTGGTTGCTGACAAAATACGGACAGGGTGGATCAACAAACGCAACGATGATATTCAAAATACTCAAGAATCCCAACATCATCGCCTGTGTTTTGGGGTTGAACATTTGGCTATTGAATATTGAACTGCCAGTGTTGATCGCAGCACCGATGGAGATGCTGGCCAAAGCAACTTTGCCATTGTCCCTGCTGTTAATTGGGGCGGGTATCGCCTGGACTATGCCCAAGAAGCTTTGGGCCTATTCGGTTATCACCACATTTTTGAAGTTGCTGGTCGTGCCATTAGCGACATTGATTGTGGCGAAGGCATTTGGGCTACACGGATCTTATCTATTGATTGCGGTTTTGTACGCGGCGGTGCCTGCGGCAACGTCGGGGTATGTGATGGCCCGTAAAATGGGTGGAGATGCCGAGCTGATGGCAAGCATATTGGGTATGCAGACTGCTTTCTGTATGATTACGTTACCGCTCTGGATTTATTTTGTTGGTGGTTTTTAATCCTATCTTGTTGAGATCAAGTGGGCCGCCATAATTCGCAATCCCAACCCCGCCAGCTGGCGGGGTTTTTTTTGTTAGTAGTTCGTTGGATTAGGGGCAATTTTTTCAGTCGACCATTTAACGCTGACGTTGCTGATGCGATACGTCTTTCCGGCGACGACGGTAATTACTAGCGGGGTTAAAAGAGTCCATCATCACGATCAAACCAGTCACCAGTATTGTTCCTGTTACTCCACCAATCAACGCGCCTTTCTTTAAATACTGGGACAAAGTGGTATTATCCGAAACTTGTACCCTTGTTGCGATACTCAATTTTTTGGTTTCTCCGGTTGGGATGTATTCTCCGGCCAATCCTTTTTGAATGCGAACGAAAGTTGGCTTTTCTTGCTCAACATTTCTTGTTTCGTGTCCTTGGCCATAGCCAAAAAGTGCGCCCGCGCCGGTGCCTGAAATAGCGCCAAATGTAAGGACGGCGGCATATAACCAGGTGCCGAGCCCCCGCTCTTGCCAAGCGTAGCGCAACGATTGGCCCCTTGTTTCTGCTGCTGTTGGCGCAGGGGTGCCTAGATTTCTGTAAAGTATTGGATTTTGTTCATGGGCCATAATTTCCTCCCGTCATGTTCGACTATACGACGCAGCGTATATAATTTTCTCCAAAAGATACATTTAAATACGTAAATAATAGTGTTAACTTGATTTTTTATTAATTATGAACCAGTATAATTGATATTATGACCAGCATTACCATCGAACAAATTAAGGCCGCGCGAGGCTTGTTGGATTGGACGCAGGCAGACTTGGCGCGGGAAACCGGCCTATCGCTGACGGCGTTGAACAATATTGAACGGCGCATCGCGAGCCCAAGGCAAAGCACGATGGATTTGATCGCCAAAACCCTGGAGCAGGGAGGTGTCGAATTCACCGACGGTCCGGGCGTGAAAATGCGCGGCGAGGCGTTTGAGTTTTTGGAATTCAAGGGTCGGGACTTTATTGATCGGCAAACTCAGGATTTGATGCAACACATCAAGTCCGGTGATTATGTCTGGATGTGCAATTCAGATGAGCGGAAAATCCGTCAATTTGGCGCGGCGGCGGATGATACTTATCAAATTTTTTTGCGTGAGAATAAAATTGATGAAAGGATCATCGTGCCTCACGGGCATAATTATTTTGTTTCACACCCCAAAGCCTATCGCTGGATCACGCCCGAGGTGATTGGACCAATTTTGTGGATGGTCTATGCCGACCGCACCGCGTTTTTTATCTGGGAAAAGCCGATGCGGTGTATTGTAATTCGCAGCCAAAGCCTCCACGACGCTTATAAAAAGCAATTCCAATTCCTGTGGAAGCAAGCAAAAATACCGCCACCGCACATCACCTCCGCCTTTAAACGATAATTCATTTCGCATCTGCAACCGTGTTGTTGCCGTAACGCTGGGCGGCAAATGGCGGAAATGCGGGGCGGGTTGTGCCCTTTGGGTTACTCTGGATAATATTTGTGCCGGTTGTTGAAACTATGTGGCCACGAATGCAGCGCACAAAAGCTATGCTATAAAGATAATATTAACCACATCTGTTCCACCATAGATCTAAGACCTATATCTTTATTTAAACCATAAAAACACCCCCGCCGACTGGCCGGTCCGAGGTAAAAATGAGCAAAAGCGCCGATAGCAAAAACACCCTCTACTGTTCTTTTTGCGGCAAATCGCAGCACGAGGTGCGTAAGCTGATTGCCGGCCCGACCGTGTTCATTTGCGATGAATGCGTCGAGCTTTGCGTCGACATTATCCGCGAGGAAAGCAAATCGGCTTTGGTAAAATCCGGCGATGCCATTCCCACGCCCCAAGAAATCCGCAAGGTTTTGGACGATTACGTGATCGGCCAGGACCACGCGAAAAAAGTTTTGGCCGTTGCCGTTCACAACCATTACAAGCGTTTGTCGATCGGCAGCAAATCGGGCGAAGTCGAAATCAACAAATCCAATATCCTGTTGCTGGGGCCGACCGGTTCGGGCAAAACGCTGTTGGCGCAAACCTTGGCCCGTATTCTGGACGTGCCCTTTACCATGGCGGATGCCACCACCTTGACCGAGGCTGGGTATGTCGGTGAAGACGTTGAAAACATCATCCTGCGCTTGCTCCAAGCCGCCGATTACAACGTCGAGCGCGCGCAAAAAGGCATCGTCTATATCGACGAGATCGACAAAATTTCGCGCAAATCCGACAACCCATCGATCACCCGCGACGTCTCGGGCGAGGGGGTGCAGCAGGCATTGCTGAAGTTGATGGAAGGCACGACCGCCAGCGTTCCGCCCCAAGGCGGCCGCAAACATCCGCAACAAGAATTTTTGCAGGTCGATACCACCAACATTCTGTTTATCTGCGGCGGTGCTTTTGCTGGGATCGAAAAAATCATCTCGCAACGCGGCAAGGGCAGCGGCATCGGCTTTGGCGCCGAAGTGCGCGGCCCGGACGAGCGGCGCTCGGGCGCGATCTTGCGCCATCTCGAGCCCGAGGATTTGTTGAAATACGGCTTGATCCCCGAATTCATCGGCCGTTTGCCGGTGATCGCCACGCTGGACGATTTGGATGTGGCGGCTTTGGTCGAAATTTTGTCCAAGCCGAAAAACGCTTTGTGCAAACAATACGCCAAATTGTTTGATATCGAAAATGTGCAGTTGACCTTTAATGACGAAGCCATGAAGGCAATCGCCGAAAAGGCCATCAAGCGCAACACCGGCGCGCGCGGTTTGCGCACCATCATGGAAAGCATCTTGCTCGACACGATGTATGAATTGCCGGGCATGGAAGGCATCAAAGAAGTGGTGATCAGCCGCGATACGGTTGAAAACAAGTCCAAGCCGACCTATATCCCTGGAGAGAAGACGAAAAAGCAGGAAGCTAGCCCGGCTGCGGCCGCGGCTTCGGTTCACTAAGCCGTAACATTTTTCTGCTAGTCTATTAGGGCGTTATTGCAATAGAATAACAGTCTCGCCCGCATTTTCACGAGGGTATTTTCATGGCCGAATCCAAACGTACAAAATTATTGCCGGTATTGCCGCTGCGCGACATCGTGGTGTTTCCCCACATGATCGTGCCGTTATTCGTGGGCCGCATCAAATCGGTCAACGCGCTCGAAGAAGTGATGCAGGACGACAAGCAGATTTTGCTGGCGACGCAGATTTCCAAAGATCAAGACGATCCCAAAACCAACGAAATTTTCAAGGTTGGTACGGTCGGTACAATTTTGCAAATGCTGAAACTGCCCGATAACACCGTCAAGGTGTTGGTCGAAGGGGTTTATCGCGCCCGCGTTTTGGAATACATCGACAACACCCAATTCTATCAGGCCGAGGTGGAGCCCATCGTCGAGGAGATCGGCGACGAGCAAGAGATCGAAGCCCTGGCCCGCGCGGTCAATACTCAGTTTGAAAACTACGTCAAGTTGAACAAAAAAATCCCACCCGAAGTTTTGGTTTCGATCAATCAGATCGAAGGCGGCAGCAAGCTGGCGGATTCCATCGCCTCGCACTTGCCGGTCAAAAACGCCGAAACCCAATTCGGGCTAAAGATTTCTGAAAAACAGGATTTGCTGGAAACATTCAATGTTGGCAAGCGCCTGGAAAAAGTCTTTGGTTTTATGGAGGCGGAAATCGGCGTCCTGCAAATGGACAAAAAAATCCGCAGCCGCGTCAAAAAGCAAATGGAGAAAACCCAGCGCGAGTATTATTTGAACGAGCAGATGAAGGCCATTCAAAAAGAGCTGGGCGAGGGCGAGGACGGCGTCAACGAAATCCAAGAATTGGAAATCAAGATCAAGAAAACCCGCTTGTCCAAAGAAGCGCGGGAAAAATGCAATGCCGAATTGAAAAAATTGAAAACCATGTCGCCGATGTCGGCCGAAGCGACGGTCGTGCGCAATTACCTGGATTGGATGCTATCCATTCCATGGAAAAAGCCGTCCAAAGTTAAATCCGATTTAAAAGATGCCAAGGCGGTTCTGGATTCCGATCACTATGGTTTGGAAAAAGTCAAAGAACGTATCGTCGAACATTTGGCGGTGCAGACCCGGACCAAAAAAATCCGTGGACCCATTTTGTGCCTCGTTGGCCCTCCTGGCGTTGGCAAAACCTCTTTGGGTAAATCGATTGCCGCCGCGACGGGGCGTAATTTTATTCGTATGTCCTTGGGCGGCGTTAGGGACGAAGCCGAAATTCGCGGCCACAGACGCACCTATATAGGCTCGATGCCCGGCAAGATCATTCAGGGCATGAAAAAAGCCAAATCGTCCAACCCGCTTTTCTTGTTGGACGAGATCGATAAAATGGGCAATGATTGGCGCGGTGATCCAGCGGCAGCTTTGCTCGAGGTGTTGGACCCCGAACAAAACGCCACGTTTGCCGACCATTATCTCGAAGTCGATTACGACCTATCCGATATTATGTTCGTGACGACGGCCAACTCCTTGCGGATGGCGCAGCCATTGTTGGACCGGATGGAAATCATCCGCATCCCCGGCTATACCGAGGACGAAAAACTGGAAATCGCCAAGCGGCATTTGGTGCCCAAGGCGATCAAGGAAAACGGCCTGCGGGACGGCGAGGTTATGATCGAGGATTCCGCGATCGTTGACCTGATCCGCTATTATACCCGTGAAGCGGGCGTGCGGAATCTGGAGCGTGAAATCATGAGCTTGGCCCGTAAATCGGTCAAAGAGATCATGCTGGAAAACTCCACGACGTTAACGATCAATTCCGGCAATGTCGGCAAATTCGCCGGTGTGCGTAAATTCAAATACGGCGAAGCGGAATTAGAAGATCAAGTCGGCCTGACAACCGGGTTGGCCTGGACCGAAGTTGGCGGCGAATTATTGCATATCGAAGCCGTTATCGTCCCAGGCAAGGGCAAGATGCAAATTACCGGCAAGCTGGGCGATGTGATGCAGGAATCGGTACAAGCCGCCGCGTCGTTCGTCCGTTCCCGCGCTTTGGCGTTCGGTATCAAGCCGCCATTGTTCGAAAAACGCGACATCCACATCCACGTACCCGAGGGTGCCACGCCCAAAGACGGCCCATCGGCGGGTATCGCCATGTGCACCTCGATCGTCTCGGTGTTATCCGGCATCCCCGTGCGCCGCGACATCGCCATGACCGGCGAGATTACGTTGCGCGGTCGGGTGTTGGAAATCGGCGGGCTCAAGGAAAAATTGCTGGCGGCGCATCGCGGCGGTATCAAAACCGTACTGATTCCGCAGGACAATGAAAAAGACTTGGCCGATATTCCGGACAACGTCAAACAATCGCTTAAGATCATTCCGGTGTCTACGGCCGACGAAGTGTTGAGGCACGCGCTGGTGCGGATGCCAGTGGCGATTGAGTGGCCCGAAGATGTGATCGAGCCGACGCCGCCCAACGCTGCGAAGACCGAAAGCACCGACGAAGCCTTGCTGGCGCACTAATTTTTATAGCGCTCATCAAAAGCCCGGAATCATAACGATTCCGGGCTTTTTCTTTGAACATTCGATTTTACGGTGAATTATCCACCGAAAACCGTCGTTTTTGTTTAAAAACCGCAGAAAACCTTGATTCTGGGGCTTGACGGGGAAAACAAACCAGCGTTTAATCCGCAGTATACCTAGCTTGTAGGCTTTCCCCACGCTGTGGGCCGCAGATTGGCTAGGGTTCCTTACCCCAACCTTAACCAGACGAGGTTTACTATGAACAAAGGTGAATTTATCGAAGCCGTTGCCAAAAAATCCGGCGAATCCAAAGCCCAGTGCCAAAAATTCTGGGAAGTATGCAGCGAAGTGATCATGAAAGCGTTGAAGTCCGGCGCCGAAGTTAACTTGACCCCGTTCGGCAAGTTTTATGTCACCAAGCGTTCGGCGACCACCGGCCGCAACCCGCGCACCGGCGCCACCATCCAAATCAAAGCCCGCAAGCAGCCGAAATTCAAGTCCGGCAAAGGCTTGAAAGACGCCGTAGCGTAGTTTTTGGCTTTAAGCCGACAACGGAAAACCCCAATCAAGCGATTGGGGTTTTTTGTTTTGTGGGTTTATCGTCGTTTGATTTTTTCTAGGTCAGCTTACGCGACATAATTTTGGTCTTTGGGCGTTTTTTGTAAAAACGGTCTTTGGCATCTTCTAAGGTGCGGACCAGATCCACACCCATATTACCGCCATCGTCTTTGATTTCTTGGCGGATAACGATCTGGATGCCGTCCAAATGTGCTTTGAGTAATTCCAAAAGCTTGTCGTCGATTTCGACCGATTTCGCTTCGGTGAAATTGCACAGCGAGTTACAGAAAATACTGATCAGGCGATAGCCGAACGTGTCGCCTTGGCCGCGCATTTCGTGGCTGATATTGTGGATGTTTTGAACGTATTTCCAAGGATTTTTGGGCTTGCTGACAAGCTGTTCGTAATTCATTTGCAGCTGGGCCAGATTGCCCTTGACCCAATCGGCGTAATCGTCAGACATTTCGCGTAGCTGCTTTTCCGCCGCGCGCAAAAGTTTAGGATCCAGTGCCGCATCGTCGCTGTCCTTAGCGCCGACTTTGGCTTTTAGTTTGTTGGGCAGATCGAATACCCATATCTTGGCCCGCGTGTTCAACGATTCGGGACGTTTACCGGTTTGGATGATTTCGGTTTCAACGGCGTCTGCCCGGCGCCGGTCTTCGCCTTTGAACAGCATTTCTTGGCGGCGGCGGTCGGGGCCAAAATAATCGCCGTTATAAATGAATGGCCGGGGCTGATCGATCAGCGAATTGATCTTGGCAATGACTGTTTTTGATGAATAAGGCTTGGTTACAAAGTCATGCACGCCCAAATTGCGTGCTTCTTGGACGTTTTGGATGTCCACCGCGCCCGATACAGCCAAAACCGGGATAAAGCGGTCGGGCGATTCGTCCGAGCGGCGCAGCCAGCGTACCAGCATCGCCCCCGAAACCGGGGTCATCAGCCAGTCGCACATAATGATATCAATGCCGATTTCGCCGGGTTTGGTCGCGGTAAAGCCGGCCATTTTTAGATGGTTAATAGCCTCGCCCCCATCGCGGGCCAGGATCAGTTTCCCAACCTTTAACCCCCGCAAAACCGAAGCCAGGGTCGAGCGGGAAAACTCGTCATCATCGGCAACCAAAACTGTTAATTTTTCAAGATTGTATAGGCTCACGATAAACCATATCCTTAGGGGGCGAACAAATGGAGCAAGAAAATTACTATAAGCTTTTACTATTTTGACCGCTTGGCCTAACCGAGGCAAGCGCATAGCGCGGAATAAGGAGAGAAAAATGGAGCTTTTGTTAGTTTATGCCACAGCGCCGGATATGGACACGGCCCGCGCCATGGCCAAGCATTTGGTGGCCAGTAGGGTGGTGGCGTGTGTGAATATTCTACCCGCCACCGAATCGATTTATCGCTGGCAAGGCGAGATCCAAGAGGCGAGGGAGGTCGCCATGATCATGAAGGCCACAAAGGCAGCCTGGCCACGCTTAATGGCGGAATTAACCGCGCGGCACCCATACAGCGTCCCATCTTTAAGCGCCTATGCGGCAGCCGTCGCCTTGCCTGCATTTGCGCAATGGGTAAGCCAAGAATGCGAGGTTTAATTACATACAATAGTATGTAATTGGTATAGGCTAGGTTTTCCCGTGCTAATGCCCGACATGTAGGCGCAATTTTCATTTGACAGCAGGAAATCATAGGGTATAACAGCCACTTGTTTTTAATAAGCTTTGAGCGATAGGAATTAACAATGAAAAGCTATATGGCGAAAGAGGCGGATTTCAAAAATACCACCAAATGGTATTTGATCGATGCCAAGGATTTGGTTTTGGGTCGTTTGGCGGCGTATGTCGCATCCGGTTTGCGCGGCAAGCTGAAACCGACTTACACCCCGCACGCTGTCACCGGTGATCGTTACGTCATCATCAATGCGGCCGATGTCGCTTTGACTGGCAACAAGCTGAACGATAAAACCTATCGCTGGCACACCGGTTTCCCAGGTGGGGTCAAGGAACGCACCGCCAAGCAAGTTTTGGGCGGGGCGCATGCCGAACGCGTGATTCAGGGTGCGGTGCGCACCATGTTGCGCTCGGGCCCCTTGCGCAACCAAATGCTGAAAAACCTATATGTTTACGCTGGCTCCGAACATCCGCATGCGGCGCAACAACCGCAATTGATCGATGTCGCCGCCCGTAACCGCAAAAACAAGAAAGGTAGCTAGGCCATGGCTCAAGGTTTAGAATCATTATCGTCCTTAAAACCCGCCGCTGCCGCTGCTGGCCTCTCCGCCAGCGCTGCTGCGACCGCGCCGGTATACGAGCGCAAAGTGGATAAAAACGGTCGCTCCTATGCCACGGGCAAGCGTAAAAACGCCATCGCCCGCGTGTATTTGAAAGCTGGCAAGGGCAAGATCACCGTCAATGGCCGCGACCACAATACGTATTTCGCGCGTCCGGTATTGCGCATGCTGATCAATCAGCCGCTGCAAATCACCAAGCGCGAAGGTCAATTCGACATTGATTGCACCATCGAGGGCGGCGGTTTGTCCGGCCAAGCGGGTGCGTTGCGCCACGGTCTGTCCAAGGCGTTGACCTATTTCGAACCGGAATTGCGCGCGGCTTTGAAAGCCGGCGGATTCCTGACCCGCGATCCGCGCGTGGTCGAACGTAAAAAATACGGCCGTGCCAAGGCGCGTCGCCGCTTCCAGTTCTCGAAACGCTAGTCTCTTGGGAATTTGGATTGTGCTATACAAGAGGCAGCTTCGGCTGCCTCTTTTTTTAAACAGCTGTGGAATTTGTTATGCATAACGTCTTAACCTATCGCGGCACGCGGCCGGTTTATCAGCCGAATACGTTCATCGCCCCCAATGCGTATGTCATCGGCGATGTGGTGCTGGGCGAGCAAAGCAGCGTGTGGTTCGGCTGCACCGTCCGGGGCGATGTTAATTTTATCCGCATCGGTGCGCGTACCAATATTCAGGACGGGGTAGTGATTCATACCGCCAGCAAAAATAACGGCGATATCCCAACCATAGTCGGCGATGATTGCACGATCGGGCATCAGGCGCTATTGCATGCTTGTACCATCGGCAACCGGGTGCTGATCGGGATGCAGGCCTGCGTGATGGATGGCGCGGTGGTCGAGGATGACGCGATTCTGGCGGCCGGGGCGTTATTGACGCCTGGCAAAAAAATCCCCTCGGGTGAGTTATGGGCCGGCCGCCCCGCGCGGTTTGTGCGCAAGCTGACAGCGGATGAAATGCAGCATTTGCAATGGTCGGCCCAGCATTATGTCAAACTGGCCAGCGAGTATTTGTAAAAATGGATTGGAAGCAATACCATGATTGGGTATTAAGCAGGCTTGCCCCGGATGGGGATTATAGCGCTGCTATTCAGCGCGAGTACGCCAAATTAAGCAAGCCGCCAGAGCAGAGAATTTATGGGTACAAAGACACCCTAAGCAGTATTTTTATTTTACTAGCACACACAAAGACGAGCATCGAAGCCGCCGGTCTGGATCGGTTACGACTGCAAATTTTTTGTCGCCGTGAAATGCAGCGTCGCGTGATTCAAATCACCAGCAAAGCCAAAGACGATGCAGCCCTGGAATTAAGCCTGAGTATAGAATACTTAACCTGCGCTGGCATGACGCGAGACGGTTTGCCTTTTTCAGCCGATCAGATTGCCGAATTAAAAAGCTTTTTTGTAATTAATAACGCCAAGCGCCTGGCGGCAACAGCCCCCAATATTGCCCGCAAGGTACGTAAGCAACGCTCGGCTGCTTAATCGCGATAAATAACCAAACTCAACCGCCCCAGGCCAAAACCGAATTTCGACAGATCGGTTAAATTCATCACCGTTTTCTCGTCGATCAAATACATCCAATCATCCATGCGAATATCATACGTCGTGCCATCGACCGGTATGCGCAGCACATAACGTAGATTCATCGTATTGCCGGATGTTTTGCCAATCGCTTCGCCCACCACATCACCGGCAGTGCCAATATAATCATGCTCGCCGGTTTTACGGATGATCCAGGTGCGGTGCTGCACTTCGCCATCGTCAAAGCGGAATTCCTCCCGCAGTTCCAGGTGTTTTTCGCCGCCGGGCGCGGCCTTAAGCTCGCCCACAATGTCGGCGATAAAACGGCGCTTGACCTCGCCATTGCGGCCTTGGAGGACGCCTTTGGCCGTGGTCTTGCCGTCAAAAAATTCGAATGGCGCAAAGGCCGGGGTTTTGTTGGCATAGGTTTGCGGCTCGATGCGGGCGCAACCACCCAATGTAATTCCCATGAATATCACCATCGTTAAAAATTTAAGGGGGTTAAGCATGTTATTCTTCGCCTTCATTCATATAGGGTGCGGGTGAGGTGGGCGCAGTCAAACCCATCAAGAGTAGTCCTTTTTCCGGGAACATGCTATCCGCGCCCAGCCATATCGCCATAAAGCGGCGGCTGAATTCCGCGTCTTTGATAACACCCCGGCTTTGACCATTAAAAAAGAAATGGATCGAGCCGGTTTGGGGCGCATACACCGCCGCCACCTGATCGCCGTCGCGCACACTTGGGAAAATCATTTCCAAATCGCGGCCCCAGGCCAGGTTTTGTTCCTCAGATAGCGGTTTTTGGTCGTTCAGTAGCCGCAGGGACGTTTCGACCAACAATTTCTTGCCAAAACTGCGGTCATAGGTGAGCCGTAGCGCATGCGGCATGCCATAGATTTCCTCCCGCTGTTGCAGGGGGCGTTTGGACCATAATTCGGCATGATACAAATCCATCCATAACCACGAATACTGTGCCTTTCCCCGCAGCGTCAGGGCAGACAACTCTTGCTCCCATCGTAGCAGGGGGGTAGCTTGCACTGTGAGGGGGGCAATTAAAAACAGTGACAGTAGGATAAACAGTTTGCGCATAAAAAACCTATGGGGTTTATTTTTGTGATTTAGGCCTACAAAAAATAATGGCAAGCCCGCTTGGCTTGCCATTATGCAATAGGCTGGGGATGATCTTAGATCGCTTTGACCATAACATAGCTGCCCGGCGCTTCTTCGAGGGCTTTTAACTTGCCTTTGCCGGGTTGGCGTTTTTCGGCCTCGATTTTGGCACCCAAATGCTCGGCCACCCATTTCTGCCAATGCGGCCACCATGATCCGGGTGTTTCTTTGGCGCCCGCGAACCAATCATCGGCGTTGCGCGGCAATTTGGGGTTGGTCCAATATTGGTATTTGTTGGCATCGGGATGGTTGACCACGCCCGCAATGTGGCCGGAGCCAGATAGCACGTATTCGATCGGCCCCTTGAATATTTGCGTTGTGGCATAAACCGATTTCCAGGGGCAAATATGGTCTTCTTTGGTGCCGACGAAAAATGCCGGGGTGTCGATTTTACGCAAATCCAGTTTCACGCCATCCAGGGTAAGGCCGCCGGGTTGAACCAGCAAATTGTTCTGGTACATGTTGCGCAGATAAAAACTGTGCATCGCGGCCGGCATGCGGGTGGAATCGGAATTCCAATATAGCAAATCGAACGGGAACGGTTCCTTGCCCAGCAAATAATTGTTGATTACAAACGACCAAATCAAATCGTTGGCGCGTAGCATATTGAACGTCGTTGCCATCTCGAACCCTTCGAGATAGCCGCGCTTGTTCATGCGTTTTTCCAAGCTGGCCAATTGTTCTTCGTCGATGAAGACGGATAATTCGCCCGCTTCGGCGAAATCAACCAAGGTGACCAAGAAGGTGGCGGATTTAATCCGCTCGTCTTTTTGTACTTTCATATAAGCCATCAAACTGGCCAGCAACGTGCCGCCCAGGCAATAGCCGATGACATTGGCGTCTTTTTCCCCGGTGGCTTTTTCAATCGCGTCCAAGGCGGCCAGCGGCCCTTCTTGGAGATAGGCGTCGAAACCCTTGTCGGCGTGTTCCTTGCCCGGATTGACCCAGGAAATCATGAACACGGTATGGCCCTGATCGACCAACCATTTCACATAGGAATTTTTCTCCCGCAGATCGAGGATGTAGAATTTGTTGATCCATGGCGGGATAATCAATAACGGCGTTTTGAATACTTTTTCCGTGGTGGGCGTGTATTGAATCAATTGTATCAGATCGTTTTGAAATACCACTTTGCCCTTGGTTACGGCGATGTTTTCGCCGACCTTGAACGCTTTTTCATCGGCCATGCGAATGCGCAATTGGCCTTTGCCACGCTCCAAATCGGTGAGCATGTTTTGCAGACCCTTGACCAAATTCTCGCCGCCGGAATCGATGGTGGCGCGCAAAACTTCTGGATTGGTCATCACAAAATTCGATGGCGCCATGGCGTCGACGAATTGCCTTGTATAAAAATCGACTTTGCGGGCGGTTTGCTCGTCCAGCCCGTCGACTTCTTTGATGCTGCTTTGAATAGTGCGGGCGGTCAGCAAATAGCTTTGCTTGATAAAATCGAAAATGGCATTTTGCTGCCAGGCATCGTCTTTGAAACGGCGGTCGCCCAAAGGCGTTTCCACAACCGGGCTTGAATTCTGGCCCACCAACCAACGGCGCGAGGTGTTGTTGACAATAGTGATATAATCCTGCCACCAATCCATCTGCGCTTTCCACAATTTGGTTGGATCGGTCAGCATGCGGCGGGTCATTTCAAAAAACGCTTTGCCGACATTTTGGCCATCGCCCATGCCGATGCCCGAGCCGTTTTCATGCTGCTGGTGCAAGAATTCGGTGACGATTTTCTGCGACTGTTCGGCGATGCTGGTCATCACCTTGGACCACTCTTTGGGGTCGAAATTTTTACGCGCGTTGGCTTGGGCTTTATCGTTCATTAGGACCTCGAAAAAGGGAATGGAAACAAAGGGTTGGAATAGATAGGATAAGTCAGGTGGGTGAAGAAAAGGTTAGCTTGCAATCGGCCGAGGGCTAAGGCATAACTAACCCCTTGTGGGGAGAGGATTTATTTCTAACCCACTTTGACGGATTGGTAAATATAATTTGCGAACACATTGAAAAACCAGGGAATAAAACGATGAAGCGGAATCGGCGGAATTTGTTTTTAGTGGCATTGACAGCAGTTGTTTTCCATTTCGGCCCCGCAAATGCGTTTATGGACGCCAAACCCGAATATGCCTTGCAGCCCAAGAATACCGTCCCAGCCGCTACTCCTGCCAATAAACCATTAAATTCCAGCCCATCCCCGGCGCGCAACAACAATCCCAGTTGGTACAACGATGCCAGCAGTTTTTTCAAAAAACCCGAAGAGTTGAGTGCCACAAATCAGAACACTGGCCCCGTCAACGCCACGCGTTTTGACGATGGTGCGCCTGTGGCGCAGCCGCGCATGGTATCAACGCCAATGCTATCGGCACCAATGGTAGCGAGCCCGAAAATTTCGGCTGTGACGCAACCCGCGCCGGCCAATTTGCCACCGCTAATGCCAGTTAACGTCGCACCTTCGGTGCCGCCAACTTTGGCGGCGGAACGGGGTACGGATGCCAATGGCGGCAGCTCTGGCGACTGGGCGCAAAGCTTTGCAGAAATTGCCACAAAGCCGGTCGATCGCACCTATCCCAATTTGTCATCTGTGCCTGATAGCGGCGGCAACATCGCCAATAATGCCTGGTCCGCGGGCAAGAGCGATTTGCAACAGCAAAACCAGCAAGCCCAACAAATCATGCAGCAGGAATGGAGTGCGCCTGTCGCAACCTCGAATGCGCCCAACACCACCAACACGGGCGGTAATAATCAGCAAGCCGCGAACACCATGCCGAATGCGTGGCCATTGACCCAGGTGGTGATAGCCGATCAAGCCGCTCGCACGGACGCAGCCGCCAACAAGCCCATGACGCAGCCCATAGCGGCGATGACGCCACAGCCACCCGCCATGCCCGCCCCAGCCGCCAACACCGCTTGGAATGGACTGCCGTTGGTGCCGCCAATGGCTGCTATGACCCCACCACCCGCCGCAATTGCCGTATCGCAACCCGTACCTATGACCAATGCGATGCCGCAGCAAACGCTACCGCAGCAAGCTATGGCCATGGATAATGCACCCGTGGCTAGTCCCGCTGCGTTGACGGGCATGTCCTGGCCGCCCGTGACGGCGGAAGCCCCGAACAATGTGCCTGCGATTTTGAATCCTGGCCCGGTTTTGGTGCAGCCCTTGATGGCCCCGCAGCCGGATTGGGGCTATCGCCCGCCCGCTGCCCCCGATTTCTCGCAACCGATGCCGTCGCTCAGTGCGCCTTTGCCAGCGGCCAATCCATTTTCCGCGCCAATGCCGAATTTAGCGGCTGGCGAGCCGAAGATGCCCGATACTTTACCGGGTGATCGTTTGCGTACCCCGGGCCAGTCGCCGGTGGCATTCGATCCCGTCGGTCGCGCCATGACCCAATACACCAACCGGATGCAAGAATCGGCCCCGGCCACGACCGGGACGCCTTATTATCCCTATGGCTATTCCGGTTTGGGGTATTGGTATAACAATCCGAATTGGGCGACGTATCAGCGCAACCAAAATTTGGCCGCGCAGCAAGCCGGTTTGCCAATGCGCCGCGTCCCGCAATTCAACAAGCCAATCGCCACCATCTATTTCCGCCAAGAAGCCGTGCAATTGGACACACAAGCCCGGCAGGTGTTGCAGCAACTGGCCGCATGGTACAAGAATCAAGGTGGCGGATTGAAAATCGCCGGTCATTCCAGCGCCCGCACCGCCGATATGAGCCCGATGCGCCAATCCATGGGCAATTACCGCGTGTCGTTGGAACGTGCCGATGCGGTGATGCGCGAATTGCGCCGCCTTGGCGTCGATGGCGAAAAAATGCAGCTACGCGCCTTTGGCGATAACCAACAAGCATTCAATGAATCGATGCCGTCTGGTGAAGCCTGGAACCGCCGCGTCGAAATTTATTGGGATATGTTTTAACATCGGGGGGATTGATGCCTAAAACGCCTTTGGCTTTTTATTTGCATGTTATCGCTATCGTCGTGGTTATAGTCGCAGGTAACAATTTCCTATCAACCAAACCGGGATCAGCCGTATCACAACCAACCAGCGCAGCCGCGCCGGGCGAGAGCGTGTTTGATCGGGTCCTAAGAACCAAAACCATCCGCTGCGGGTATGGCGTATGGCCGCCCATTATTGCCAAAGATCCCAACACTGGCCAGATGTCGGGCATTTATTATGATGTCATGAATGAAGTTGGTAAAAAACTGGGGTTCAAAGTCGATTGGGTCGAAGAAGTGCCCTGGGGCGATTTTTCAACCGCAATCGATGCGGGGCGGATCGACATGTTCTGTGCCCCGATGGCCCCTGTGCCCGCCCGTATTGCCCAAGCCTATTTTACCAGCGGCATAGCATATATTGAAATGGCACCGTTCGTCCGCGCGGATGATACGCGGTTTGACAATAATTTCGAACGTATTAACTCGCCCGATGTTACTTTGTCCGTCATTGACGGCGAGCTATCTAGCATTATCGCGCGGGAATCTTTCCCCAAGGCCAAGCTGTTGGAGATAGCGCCGCTTGTCGGCAATTCCCAGGCGATTATCAACGTGGCCGAACGAAAAGCCGATGTGGTGTTTATTGAACCTTTTTCGGTTGAAGAATATATGAAAAATAATCCGGGCAAGATCAAAAAACTGCCATCTGCGGAACCCTGGGGAATCATGTCTGGCTCTATGCCAACCAAATTGGGCGATGACAAATTCCTGTGGCTGATGAATGCCAGCTTGCAGCATTTACAAAACATCGGCTTTGTCGAACGCACCTTGCAGCACTATAACGCTTCGCCCAGCATGTATTTGCGCTCGTCCAAACCCTATCAACTGCCTGCCAAGAATTAACGCCGCGCGACACCGCTATCGGAACCAAAACATGCTGCCCAATTTAAAACGCCGTAGTGCCGATCAATTACCCGCCAAGACGATGGATCGCGATTTGGCGCTCGAAGTCGTGCGCGTGACCGAGGAGGCGGCGTTAGCGGCATCCTTGCTGATGGGGCGCGGCGATGAAAAACAAGCCGACCAGGTGGCGGTGGATGCGATGCGTTGGGCGCTGAATGGCCTGAGCATCGAGGGCACGGTGGTGATCGGCGAGGGGGAGCGCGACGAAGCCCCCATGTTGTATATCGGCGAAAAAGTCGGCACCGGCAGCGGCCCGCGCGTTGATATCGCGCTCGACCCACTCGAGGGGACGACGATCACCGCGCGCGGCGGGCCGAATGCGCTGGCCGTGATTGCCATGGCCAATGCGGGCGGGTTTTTGCATGCGCCCGATGTGTATATGGAAAAAATCGCTATCGGCCCAGGCTATCCCGATGGCTTGGTGCAACTAACCGCGCCCGTGGCCGAAAATCTGGACAATATCGCCGCCGCCAAGGATGTGCCGATCAGCGAATTGGTAGTCTGTATTCTGGATCGCCCGCGCCATGCACAATTGATCGCCGATGTCCGCGCTGCTGGCGCGCGCATTGCGTTAATCCCCGATGGCGATGTCAGCGGCGTGATCGCCACCACCCAGCCGCAAAGCGGCATTGATATGTATATCGGCACTGGCGGCGCGCCCGAGGGGGTGTTGGCCGCCGCCGCCTTGCGTTGTATTGGCGGGCAGATGCATGGCCGATTGGTGTTGCCCGGCGTGGCCGAGCAAGAACGCGCGCGCAAATGCGGCATTACGGATTTCAAACGGATTTATTCCCTGCACGATATGGCGCAGGGCGAGGTGATGTTTGCCGCAACGGGTGTGACGGATGGTGCGATGCTGCGCGGTGTGCGTCGCCATGCGGGGCGGGTGCATACCTATTCGATGGTGATGCGCAGCAAATCGGGCACCGTGCGCTATATCGAGGGTGTCCACGACCTTAGCCGCAAGACGCGTCCGGTTTAGGCGCTGTGTCATCCTGAGCGTAGCGAAGGATCTGGACCTAATCATAGATGCGCAGCGAGATTCTTCGCTACGCTCAGAATGACAATTTTTTAAACGCATGCTCGCCATCCCATCCATCCGCAACCAAATCTGGCAATTGCCGGAACATGATTCCCGCCTGGTGGCGGGGGTGCAGCAGCAATTGGGCTGCTCGGAATTTTTGGCGCAGTTATTGCTGGCACGCGGCTTGGATACGCACACCGCGCCCGATTTTTTAAATCCCACATTACGGCAATTGCCCGACCCATTGGGTCTGCGCGATATGGATCGCGCGATTGCGATTATCGCCGATGCGAT
>Ga0315901_10000572_pt1 | contig 54937 bp, 36 predicted proteins | sample LakEriMetagenome_10_FD_203761 | JGI IMG/M metagenome (GOLD analysis project Ga0315901, IMG submission 203761) | Freshwater fungal communities from buoy surface, Lake Erie, Ohio, United States - Buoy 2 MA116 | ecosystem: Environmental > Aquatic > Freshwater > Lake | place: USA: Lake Erie, Ohio... | reverse complement strand
AAAGTCATTGAACAAAGGAAAGGCCAAAAGCAATCTCATACAATTGATTCATGATGGTTCATTGCCCTCCGAAGGCTATGATCTAAAGGTTGACAATACTTCCATAAGCATCAGCGCATCGGATGGCGCAGGTGTTTTTTATGGCGTTCAATCCCTCAAATCACTACTGCCATTGAATGTGTGGAAGCAGACACAACCTATCATCAATATCCCCAATGCCGTGATCAAAGACAAACCAAGATTCGGCTACCGTGGATTGCATATTGATGTAGCCCGGAATTTTCAAACAAAAGAGCAAGTGATGAGGATGTTGAACTGGATGGCAATGTACAAGCTCAATAAACTACATTTTCACTTCAGCGAAGACGATGCCTGGCGGGTGGAGATCCCTGCGCTACCTGAACTGACTACTGTTGGGGTGCAACGTGGACATACACTCGACAGCAAAGAACATATGCCATCAGCCTATGGATCTGGTGGCAATACCAACAATCCGCAAAGCAGCTTTTATACACGGGCAGATTATATTGAGATCCTGCGTTTCGCAAAGGACCGTCATATTGAAGTGATCCCTGAGATCGAGACACCGGGACATGCCCGTGCTGCCATAAAGGCCATGGATGCGAGGTTCAGAAGACTGATGCAGGAAGTAAAAGAAGAAGAAGCCAAAAAATATCTGTTGTCGGATCCGGATGACAAATCAGTGTACCTGTCTGCTCAAAATTTTCGCGACAATGTGATGTGTGTAGCGCAGCCGGGTGTCTATAATTTCATCGCGACTGCTGTAGATGCTTTCATCGATATGCACAAGGAAGCCGGCATGCCATTGAAGACCATTCATGTTGGCGGGGATGAGGTGCCGCAGGGTGTATGGGAAAAATCCCCCATTGCACAAAAACTGCTGGCTTCGTTGCCAAAGGACAAATACAAACAGACATCAGATTTGTGGATCTATTACTGGGAGAAAGTGCATGCGATTCTTAAAGACAGAGGATTGTATTTGTCGGGATGGGAAGAGATTGGCATGCGCGAATCCAAAGTAGATGGCAACCGTGTGATGATGGTCAATCCTGAATTTGCAAACAACAATTTCCATACCTATGTATGGAATACAGTAGTGGGCTGGGGTGCAGAAGATCTTCCCTATCGATTGGCCAATGGCGGATACAAGGTGGTGCTTTGTCCCGTTTCCAATCTCTATTTTGACTTGGCATATCAGAAAGATTTTGATGAGGTAGGATATTACTGGGGAGGATTTGTGGATGTTGACAAGGCCTTTTATTTCATTCCTTATGATTACCTGAAGAATACAGCAGTCGACCGATTTGGTGTTCCCATTGATCCCAAGGTATTGCAGGGCAAAGACCGTCTGACCGATTACGGTAAATCGAATATTGTTGGCATTCAAGGGGAGTTATGGAGTGAGAACATCCGCAGTGCTGCTGATCTGGAATACCTTGCTTTTCCAAAGATGCTGGGACTGGCTGAAAGGGCATGGGCTGCTGATCCAGAGTGGGCTACCACCAAAGATGAGGCAAGATCAAAATCATTGTATAATGATGCATGGACGGTGTTCGTGAATACAGTTGGCCAGCAAGAGTTATTCAAACTGAATTACTATCAGGGAGGCGTCAATTTCAGGATCCCAACGGTTGGTGCAAAAATCATTGATGGTAAAGCACATGCCAATATTCAGTTGCCCGGTATGCAAATCCGGTATACAACCGATGGCACAGCTCCCACCATGAGCAGTCCGCTATATTCATCACCTGTACCTGTCAATGGTAAAATCCAATTCAGGGCTTTTGACAGCAAGGGAAGAGGCAGTAGAATCATATCCATTGATAACCAATAGGCATAAATAATTTAGAAGATGAAAATATTCAAGATCTCTTTGGCAATCTTCCTGCTTACCACCCTTCAAATTGTCAATGCTCAGGAACAAGCATATTTCAAAGATCCAAATCCCGCTATTCAGCAAAGGCTGGAAGAGTGGCAGGACCTGAAGTTCGGGTTGCTGATGCATTGGGGCCCCTACAGTCAATGGGGTATCGTAGAGAGCTGGAGCATTTGTCCGGAAGACGTTGGCTGGGCCATTGAGGGACAAAAAAAAGGTGTAGCCAACTCATACAATGAGTATGTGCAAAAATACGAGGCACTGAAGACAACTTTCAATCCTTCGAAATTTGCACCAGAGAAATGGGCCACCGCTGCAAGGGAAGCCGGTATGAAATACATGGTCTTCACCACCAAGCACCACGATGGCTTCAGCATGTTTGATACCAAATACACGGACTATAAGATCACCGACAAGGGAACTCCATTCTCTTCCAACCCCAGGAGCAATGTGGTGAAAGAAGTCTTCAATGCATTCCGACAGGAAAACTTCTGGATTGGTGCTTATTTTTCAAAACCCGACTGGCACAGTGATTACTATTGGTGGAAGAAATTTCCGGCAAGTGACCGCAATGCCAATTACTCAATACAAAAGCATCCTGATCAGTGGAAGAAATTTGTCGACTTCACCCATAACCAAATTGATGAGTTGATGAGTGATTATGGGAAAGTAGATATCCTCTGGCTCGACGGCGGTTGGGTGCGCAAGAAAACAGATGAAGAGGTGAAAGCTGAATTACTGGATGTGTATGACAATTCAAGATGGTTCCGCAATCCGCAGAGCCAGGACATCAACATGGCGGAGATCGTTAGAAAATCAAGACTCAAGCAACCCAAACTTATCGTAGTTGACAGAGCTGTACCGGGTGAGCATCAGAATTACCTGACCCCGGAACAACATATCCCGGAAAATGGACTACCCTATCCGTGGGAGACCTGCATGACCATGGGCAACAGCTGGAGCTACGTGCCCAATGATCAATACAAGCCCACCAACGAACTGATAGAAAAATTGGTGGATATAGTAAGCAAAGGCGGCAATTATCTTTTGAATATTGGCCCTTCCCCTGAAGGAGAGTTTGATGAAACAGCCTATCAGCGATTGAAAGAGATTGGACAGTGGATCAACGTCAATGGAGAATCCATCTATGGTTCCCGCATGAACAAAAGTTTTTCTGAAGGTGATAAGATCCGTTTTACAAAAAGCAAAGACGGAAAACAACAATATGTTTTTCTGTTTGATTTTCCTGCAAACGAAAAGATAGAATTCAGCAAAATCGATGTGCCTGAAAAATCAACAATCAGCCTGTTGGGCAGCGCCAAAAAACTCAAGTGGAAAAAAACAGCCTCTGGTTATACGGTGGAATTGCCAGCTGCACTGAAATCTGCTACTGATCATGTTTGGGTGCTAAAGATTGCGCAGCAGTAGTCACGGCCCCGTAAACTGCTGGCAATGCCTGTTGCAACCGCTCATAGGTTGCTAAAGAGATGTTCTTGTTGTCAAACGGAACAAACCTAACGTATTGTTTTTTGTCTCCTGCAATACGACCATATTTGTAATCATAGGTGAACCAGCCATCCTGCTGCAGCTTTACTTCTGATAGAGCGGTGTTGGGTATAGTGATGAAAAATCTATTGATATCTTTTGGGTTTGTATTGCTCAATACAGATTTTCGCATTTCTATATACGCTTCTTTGGCTGTTTCAACAGCGGGATCGATCAGTTCCACATATGAGGCAATCACGGAACGATAAGGATAGTTTCCATTTAGCTGGAGGTTGTATAACTCATTCAAAACATTCCTGATGGTATCCCGCATGAATGGATAATGTGTGCATCCCAGGATCAGGGTGTTCATGGGCTTTGTGATACCCTGTGCCCGCATCCTTTCAAACAAGCTAACCAGATGATAGCGCACATAATTTTCCGGGTCATTCAGTTGAACATCAAGGCATCTGCCTTTGTCGTCAAACTCACATAGCAACTTATTGTTTTCCTTTTTGAAATTGTAAATGTTGAGCAGTGCCGTATCAATCCTGTATTTGACATTACCAACAGAAGGTCCTTTATAATCGGTTCTTGTTTTGGCTGCTTTTTCATCAAAAAAACTATAATCTCGATCGATGGCATCAGCCAAACCAAAACCACCCTGGCTCACAATAACAGGTTCATCCATGCCCAGCTGTTTTGCCATTGAGCGCAAAGTCTTGGGATAGCCATCTGAAGCAACTGTACCGGCAGTGGCAAAAACACCAATGGTTCCTTTTTCATGTGTAGCCTGATAGGCCAAAGCGGCCTTTACGCCGGCATTGATGACACCCACCACAGGAACATTGGCTTTTGCATTTTTCACGAATGCCTGAACCTCAGGCAAAGCAAAAGCAGTAGCAGTATTGCATGCAAGTACCAACATTTTAACACTTGGCTTGTAAGTTGAGTCAGATTGGTTCAGATCATATTTGTTTTTCAGCAGGAAGTCCATGTTTTTGATCACATGTTCCTGCAGCAATTTTGTCTTATTCTCAGCTGCATAATTGCCATATGGCATATTGGCCTGATCAGCCAGATATTGAAAATATTCCTTTTCAAAATCAGGCTTGCCATCCGGACCGCTTGCTCCTGTTATGTTGTTGAAAGCATCTAATGTTAGCATTGCTTCCAGAACTGTCAGTCCGCCGGTTCCTGAATCAAAAACCCCAATGGGGAGTCGGGCCTTGGATTTGTTCTGAGCAAAGGATGGATCTATATTTAGAATAACAAGGGTAAAAGGGAGGAATAAGTTGAACAGACTCTTCATGGCAATTGAATCGGCGTTTGAATAACAGTGTTGATATGTAAAAATAGTACCAATTTGATGGGAATCTCAATACTTTATCGGAATTTTACAACTTCACAGTTGTAGTTCTTCATCAAATTTAGAGCCATGAAAATGACCTTATTCCTTTTGGGCGCTTTCTTGCTTGCTGTATCTTGCTCACAACAAACGGCAAATCCTGAAAATAAAATGGCAGAAGTATCCCCGACGGAAACTGAAAAAGTCCGTTACACCACAGATATGGTAGTCAACACCAAAGACTATGCTTGTGGGATGCCAACTTCAGCCGGCATAAGTGATACCTGTCATTATCAAGGGAAAGCCTATGGATTCTGTTCGTCAGAATGCAAGGCAGAGTTTCAGAAAGATCCTGAGAAATTCCTGGCTTCAAACCAATAAAATTATCTGCCATGCATCCTGTAAAAGCATTTGCTGCCAGCAGCAGCCAAACCCCTCTTGCGCCTCTGACCATCGACAGAAGAGAACTTCTTCCTCACGATGTTCAGGTTGAAATCCTCTTTTGTGGTGTTTGTCACAGCGATATCCATACCGCCCGCAATGAATGGGGTGGAAGCACCATTTATCCAGTGGTACCAGGACATGAGATCGTAGGAAGGGTAAAAGCTATTGGTTCAGCGGTAACACAATTTGCAGTTGGACAAAACGTGGGTGTAGGCGTGATGGTCGACAGCTGTCGCCATTGTAAAAACTGTCAATCACATCAGGAACAATATTGTGAGGAAGGGATGACTGGCACATATAATTCCAAAGAAAGGGATGGATCTGGAAATATCACCTATGGTGGTTATTCTTCGGAGATTGTGACAGACGAAAAATATGTTTTGAACATAAAGGAGACTGAAAACCTTGCGGGAGTGGCACCTTTGCTTTGTGCCGGGATCACCACCTGGTCGCCACTGAAATTTGCTAACGTTACAAAAGGCACCAGGGTGGCAGTTGTAGGATTGGGGGGACTCGGTCATATGGCTGTAAAGTTTGCGGTTGCTTTTGGAGCAGAAGTAACCGTAATCTCTACATCAGCATCCAAGATTGCAGAAGCCAGTAAGCTTGGCGCCCATCATTTTGTGCTGGCCAAAGATGCTGAATCATTGAAACCTTATGATTCCAAATTCGATGTGATACTGGATGCCATCTCAGCAGATCACGACTATACGCCTTATCTGAACCTGCTGGATCTGGAAGGCAAACTATTGGTTGTTGGATTACCTGAGCATCAACCCAAGGTTCTGCCCTTTGCACTCATAAAAAACAGAAGAAGCATTGTCGGCTCCATGATCGGTGGCATAAAGGAAACCCAGGAGATGCTGGACTTCTGTTATGAACACAGGATCTTTGCTGATATCGAAACAATTGACATATCTTACATCAACGAAGCTTATGAGCGTATGATCAAAGGTGACATCAAGTACCGCTTCGTGATTGATATGTCAACGCTCTAGCATGCCATTGAAAAGAAGAGATTTTTTATCGGTAATCCCGTTCTTGGGAGTTGGGAAATGGGAGTTGGGAGATGGGAGTTGGCAAATGATAGATGATCAAAAATCTAACAACTCAGACCAACTTCCAATTCCTAATGCCCAATTCCCATCTCCCAATTCCCATCTCCCATCTCCTATCTCCCTCCGCCTCAGCCTCAATGCCTATTCCTTCAACGACATGCTGATGAAAAAACAAATCAGCAAAGATGAGGTGCTGACCTTCTGTGCAAAGACCGGGTTTTCTGCAGTTGATATGACCGGATATTATTTCAGCAACTACCCTGCAACCCCAACTGATGAAGAGATCTTTGGCTTCAAACGCAAAGCCCATGAGCTGGGCATTGAGATCAGCGGTACGGGCGTAAGAAATGAATTCTCTTATGAGGATGATGCTGCATTGAACAAAGAGATCGACATCGTTAAGCGATGGATTGAAGTTGCTGCCAAACTTGGTGCACCGGTATTGCGCATTTTCACTGCCAAAGCATATACCTCTGGTGAAGCCAGAAAGAAAGTAAGGGATAGAATTGTGAAAGCCTTGAACGAATGTATTCCTGTAGCAGCATCTCATGGTATCATACTGGGCATCCAAAATCATAACGATTTTCTGCATACTGCAGATGAATGTTTCGAATTGATAAAACCTTTTAATAGCCCATGGCTTGGACTCGTTTTGGATACGGGTACATTTGTTGCACCGGATCCCTATGAAGAGATCCGAAAAGCTACACCGCTTGCTGTGAACTGGCAACTGAAGGAGAAGCTTTTGATAAACGGGAAACAAACCCTGATGGACCTTCCGAAATTGTGCAAGATCATCAGGGAATCCGGATACAAAGGAAATGTTCCGATTGAAACACTGGGCCTCAATGAACCCCTGAAAGAAGTACCGATTTTCTTTGGAAAGGTGAGGGATGCTATTTTCAGCTAGGATAGGATTAATACTAAAAAAGTTAAAGCCCTTCCAGAGAGTTGTAATTGAGCGTTGGGGAATGTATATTCACATACAATGCAATTCAAAAAGAATACTGCTCTTTTTTCTATTCTGTTCATCCTTATACTGGCAATTGACGGATCAGTATACGGTCAACTTACGGTGAGCACGAAAGGAATACCTGCTTGTGCCAGTGACCAATTGTTACTGCAAAGCAGAAATGACCCTCATTTTTTAGAGGAAGAAAAAAAGATGAATACTGCGATCAGAAATAAGATCCTGTTCGCCGGTCAAAAAAATCAGCCTGCTGTTACTTACACCATACCCGTTGTCTTTCACATCATCACATCCAACCCCAATTCCATAACAGATAAAATGGTGATGGATGCATTAAAAGAATTGAATGATGCCTTTGCACACAGAAGCCCTTATAATATTGATCCTGGTGGCGCAGATACAAAGATCCAATTTTGCCTGGCCAGAACGAGACCGGACGGTGGACTGACCAGTGGAATTGATCGGGCTAAAACTTTTCTGGGTCAGCACGATATGGATATGGAAGGTGATAAGCCGGGTAGTTTGATGGACTGGGACAGGTCCAGATATGTAAACATCTGGGTAGTGGAAGCCATTCAGGCAGAAATAATGCAAAAATTTACATGTGGCAAATGGAGACGAATAGGGGTTGGTGGCTACGCTGGTGCCGGATCAGGAGTTGTTGTCAGCGGATTGGCTACACCGCTTGTTGCACATGAAATGGGACATTACCTTTCCCTGCTTCACACCTTTGCAGCGATGGATTGCAGAAACAATGACTGCACCACCGATGGTGATCTTGTATGTGATACACCCCCCGATGCGAGCATTGACAGTTCACCCTGTAATAGCCCCGACAATTCCTGCAATACTGATACATTGTCCGGCCCATTTAAAGTTGATACAACAGATAATATTTCAAATTTTATGGATTATGGCAGCCCCTGTCCCAGTGTTTTCACCCAGGGTCAGGCAGACAGAATGCGAGCATTTCTCGAAAATTTCAATGGCGGAAGCCTTCTTACGAGTGATCGCTGCAATCTTCCTTGTTCCGATAACATCAATGCTTCCTTCAACTGGGACGGCAATCCGTTCCCCGTTACCGGCAGCAGTGTTACTTTCAATAATACTTCCACCGGCGCTACTTCATATAAATGGTACCTGAATAATGCAGATACCGGAAGCAACAAAGACCTTACCATCAGTTTTAATAGTCCAGGTAAGTATAATATCAGACTGGTGGCATTCAACAGCAGCAAAAATTGTTTTTCAACCTACGAGGGAAATATTAATGTGAACTGCGGAGTATATGCACGATTCTCTCCAGACAAAAGAATCATTGCTGCAGATCAAAGCATTTATCCTGACTCTGTATATTTCTGGAATAAATCATATGGCGCCACTGACTTCAAGTGGTTCATCTCGGATAACCCTGGTAATGGATTTTCTCTTGTCAGCACCAGCAAAGACATTACCTATCGGTTCCCGAAAGCTGGAAACTACAGCATACAGTTGGTAGCATCCAATGGGAGCTGCGCTGACACTTCCCGCGTCTTCTTGTTGCCTGTACTTGATCCGACACCTGACGCCATCCTTAGTATTAAGGAGATTGACTGCTACAAAAATGATAGTATCAGAATAGTCTTTAGTGTAGTCAATAACGGATATGATACTATACCGGCAGGTATCCCTGTTAATTTTTATGACAGAGCTACTGCTATGGCTGGTAAACAACTGCTGAAGCCTATGTTTCAGACGGATACACAGATTTTAGGGAAATGTGAGATAATATTTACACATATCGTAAAGGCAAATAGTCCTAAACTTAATCAGATTGGTGCTATCATTGATGAAGGAAATACCATCAGGGAGATATCGGAGACCAATAACGCTGCGGTGGCAAGTAATTTTCAAAGCTTCATCAGTTTGACCCCCTCTGACACCCTCGTCTATGTGAATACAGATGTTGCTTTACAGCTCAGTGGAAAACCAAAGGACCCCGTCAATTTTACTTGGCAAACATCTTCCAATATCAGCTGTATCAGTTGCCTGAAACCAGTTGTACGCATTACAGACTCCACTATCGTTTCGGTTGTAAATACAAGCAAATGGGGGTGCAGAGATACTCTTTCGTCCATGATCAATGTCTATCCGATTGATATTTCTCTTAAAACAAACAATATCAATTGCTACCATAACGATAGCCTCCTGATCAAATCAACGATATGCCTAGGTAACGGTTATAACAGTCTTAAGAAAGATATTGAAATCCTTTATTTTGATAATGATACCTTAACCGGGCCATTTCAATACCTGGGTAAAATAATCATTCCGGCCAATACAGCTTTTATTACAGGCTGTGCAGAAATCAATCACCAAATTAAAATGACCAAGACCGGAAAAGTATTTTCCTATATCAACAGCGATCTGAGACTTTTTGAATTCAATACAGGGAACAACAATGCATTCATCAACTACATCCCATTTTCGATCAAACCAGCGGGAAATAAATTAGACGTATTCAGAGGCACTCCTACACAACTGCAGCTGATACAGGTCGGTGAGCCCTTTAAAACTTTGACATGGACACCGGCTAACCTGATCAGTTGTCAAAACTGTCTGAATCCGGTGTTCCAGTCCAATACCAATGCGACATTGAAGGCTGTTGCTACCACTGAATATGCGTGTATTGATTCAGCACTGATCATGGTAAATGTATTCTATCAGCAACATATCATACTTCCCAATGTGTTTACACCTGATGGTGATGGAAAAAACGATTACTTCTATGTGATTTCGGGAACTGATGTTGTATCAGTTCAACAGTTTCAGATCTTCAATCGCTGGGGTGAAAAAGTGTTTGAGAAAAACAATGTCAGACCAAACGAATATTCAGGGGGTTGGGACGGCAACTATAAAGGACAAAAGGCGGCTGCAGGAACCTATGTGTATATGATCAAACTTAAACTACAGAATGGTTCAACGGAAATTCACAAAGGCAACATAACCATCTTGAGATAACTTGAAAAAAATATTTTTCATATTGTTCTTCCTTTTCCGCTTTGGCATTACCAAAGCACAGGATCCACATTTCTCACAATTTTTTGCCTCTCCTCTTACTTTAAATCCTGCCAACACCGGAAATTTCAATGGAGCGTTGCGCGTTGCGGGAAATTACCGGAATCAGTGGCCTCAGTTTGGAAATGCTTATGTTACATCAACTGCAGCAGCTGATGGTTCTTTTCTGCAGAAAGCAATACCGCAGTCTGATAAACTAAGTGCTGGAATTCTTTTACTTACAGACCAAACCGGGAATGGTATACTGAAAGAAAACCATCTAGCCCTATCCCTAGCCTATCAAAAAGGATTGGATATTGAAGGAAATCATTCTTTGACTGTGGGATTTCAGGGAGGGGTTGGCAGCTATCGATTTGATCAGAACAAAGCCAATTTTGAAGACGAGATATCCGCAAGCGGCTTTACAATCCCATCTTCAGAGATATTGCTGTCAAACGATCTTGGTAAACAGTACCTTGATATGCATGCAGGAGTATTATACAAAGGCAATTTCATGGATGGTAGCGGAATATACCTCGGAGGATCAATTTATCATCTGGGTAAACCCAAATTAGGTTTTGCTTCTGCCAATTATTCACTTCCGAACAGGGTAAATATTCACGGGGGTGGATTCAGGGAGATCGGATATTTCACAGTGTTGCATGCCAGTTTTCAATATCAACAGCACTTTAACTACAAAGAATTTGTAATGGGAGGGGCGATCAGTCATGTTTTGATCGACAACGCGCGAATATATACAGAGCTCTATGCTGGTGCGTGGATAAGAAATGGAGATGCGCTCATTCCTTATCTTGGAATGGAATGGAATAATGTAAGGGCAGGATTTTCATATGACCTTAATTACTCGAGAAAAAAAGCGATGTCGAGTCTTTATCAGAGCATGGAATTTTCGCTCTCCTGGTTGTTAAATAAATCAGATGAACTTCCCGGTGTGAAATGCCCTAAGTTTTGATTGGTTTTGATCAATGATTCAATACGAATTTTTCAACATAATGTTTTCCATTGTTAATGACCCGTAACAAGTAAGTGCCAGACGGAAAATTCCCAAGGTCAATTAATTGATTTTTTCTCTGTGAAATTACATTCATTGTTTTGCTCTGATAGATGGATACTCCGCTGGCAGTATATACCTCAAAAGTAATCTTACCAGTTGCTGGCCAATAATCAATGCTCAATTGTCGGACAGCAGGATTACCATTGATGGAAAGCCCTATTTCATTGGGATCATACGCTGTAATAGAAGTTATACCCCCTGTAGGCATTAAAAATCTTGACAAAAGAGGATAGTGATCTGAAGTGGTATTGGCATAGTCGTTTACCCATGATTCGACAGATCTCACCAGCCTAACTGAGCCCTGAATATAGAGATCTTCCAGTTCATTCGAGATAATCAGGTGATCCACTACATCTTCATAACCTATTACTGAATAACTATTGGTTTTGCTCAGCTGAAGACTCAGTGATTTATATCGGTCAGCATCTGTTGAATCTCTTACTATCGGATCATAAGATGTAAGAGCCGGACTTATTCCTGTTGAAATCGTTGAATCCAGATCATCATTAAAGTCGCCAAGCAACATAAGATGTGCTGCATTAAAATGGAGATCCAGTGTGTCTTTCAATTCCTTTGCACCATCAAATCTTCTTTTATGATCCGATGATGTATTGCCTGATTTACCATGTACAAGAATGAAGTTCATTTTTCTAATGGCAGAACCATTTACTATATCAGCCCTTAACAAATAAGGGAATCTTCCGGAAGCCCAGTTTGAGGAGGCTGTAGTACTGGACCTCATCAAACCACGTACTTCTATATTATTTACAACAGATTTACGGTAAGCAAAAGCAAGTTTTTGTCCACTCGCATAAGCTCCTCCACTGCCGTCAGGGGCATTGGAAGCAAAATCAGCCACAGTAAATCCATAGCCGCTTAATGATTCGATGAGATTCTTGAATCGATTTACATCAACTACCTCTGCAAAAGCATAAAGATCTGCATCAAGGCTATCCATTATTTTTTTGATATTGGCTTGTGCCAGATCATCATTGCTCGGCCCCTGTCCTGTTGCTGTACTTCCAAACCATTCAATATTCCAATTGACCACATCAAGAGTAACGTTTTTAAGATATGAGTTTGCTCTTAATTGAACAGGCGATATATTTGAAAGAGCAGGTGATGTGAATATCATTTGCCCCTGTGCAATCGATGAAAGTGAAGTGGGTGTATAACGAACATAACAAGTTTTGATTCCTCCGATTTGCTGAGCAGTAGTAAATACAGCAGTCGCACCAAAATTGACATTGTCTGAAGAAATAGTAAAACCTGATCCTACCGAAATGGTCAGATCTGAAGTAGGGTTGAGTACCTGAAATGAAAATGGTTGTGGTACCGTTGGCACACCTGCCTGGGTGGCATCAAAATGCAATATACCTGGTTGGGTAAATGAAATAGAGGATGCGGGTTTGTTAACCGGATTGCTGATATGGATATTGTCTAGTGTCAATCTTGCTGCCCCTGTGCTCTGAGAAGAAACATAACGGATAGCAATATAAGTGGATGAAGATTTATATGCTGAGAGATCAACCATCGGAATATTGGTCCAAACATCACTATTCATTTTAGGCAGAAAAACTGTCAATGGTTGCCACGCTGCGCTTCCTGCTTGAGGTGTAGCTGATTGATTTGTGGCAATATAGAATTGAGGTTGCGGGCCCGAAAATTTTGTCCGGATATCCATGGTAAATCCAACAAAGTTGAATGATGAAAGATCCAACTGTGGTGAGATTATCCAATCATCATTTTCTGCAGCACCGACTCCGGAAACAAATCCGTTTATCTGCAGACCATTTGTTGATCCATTGCCAAAAATACTGCAAGTCCATACACTGTCTCCTGCAAGACTGTAAGCTGTCCACCCACTAAATGATGCTGATGAACAGTTATTGAAATCATACCTGTACTCATTGGGAGCTTTGGTTGTAAAACTCCATGTAGCATCGCCTGTGAATCCTGCAAAGACATTTCCGACAATATCTTTGAAGGCTGTTGCAGGAATTTCTACAAAATAAGTAGTGGAAAGTGACAACCCATTGAGATCAATTGAAACGGAATTTGAATTTACAGCTACAGATGAGCTGGCAACATCGATAGTTGTAAACTGAGAACCATCAGCTTTCTTCTTTATTACAATCAATCCGGTGCCTTTTGTAACAGGCTCATTAAAGGTCATTTTTAAAACTGGATTGGGTTCAACAAAATTTGCATTATTCATTGGACTTAAACTGATCAGCAATGGGGCAACATTATCACTTCCCGAAACAGTTTCCAATGTAAAATCATCAATGGCCAACCCGTCATCGGCCCCCGAAGCATTGAAATCATTCCAGCGGATAAAAATACCTGCACCGGCTGCCAAGGTTAACCCAGATAATGTATGTGAGATCTGGCTTTGGTTCGAAGCAAGATTTCCATCCAATGCACCAACCGTACCGATAGAAACCGGAGATGAAAAGTCAAGTGAGTTAACGTCTGTCCACGTGCCGGCAGTCAAACTTGTTGCGTCAAGGCTGTATTGAAAATCCAGTGCATCAGCTCTTCCCGTGGCTCCTAATCTCCACTGTTCCCCTTTGTATGTAATTTTTATGGATGTAATGACTGCTCCTGTATTATTGATAAAGTAAGCGCCTAAAACCGGCGTAAGGCTGCCAGATTGCAACCCACCTAATGAACGATCGGATGACGTCAGTCCAAATGAATAAGTATCTCCGGAACTACCGCTTCCAGTGCCTGCTGTGTAAAGCGCGTTGGCGTTTGAACCTGACTCTACAAAGAACCACCCGCTTGGCAATGAGGATGAAGTGCCAGAAGAAGCGAGTGTATTGAAGTCCTGGCTATACGGCTGTCCTGTAAGATTTATTTGAGCATTCACCACCGCAGAACAAAGAAAAATCATTGATGACAAAAGCAGAGCACGCATAGAGCGATTTTGCATAAAGACAATATTTATGCTAAGATAAAGGTATCCAATATGAAAAACTGAGGAATGAAACTTGCAGGACTTTAGTCACACAGAAAACCCTCAGGATCTTTTTGTAACTTGAGCCCGCTCATGAGAATAAAGGCTTCTTATTTTTTCATCTTATTGGGTTTTCTAGCTCACCATGCAAACGCACAATCCGTTCGTTCGATGGAAAACCTACTTGATACCGGCTATTTCGCAAGAAAAAAAATAGATGAAATCAAAATTGATGGGGATATCATCGAGAATACATGGACAAGAGCCCAGCGTGCCTCCAACTTCATTCAGAATTTCCCCAATGATTCCTTGCTTGCCAAGGGAAGAACTGAAGTAATGGTTTCCTACGACGAAAAATTTCTCTACGTCGCGGCCCGCATGTACAATACTATTAAAAACCAACCTTATGTCACTCCTTCGCTAAAACGAGATTTCAGAGGAGAGGCCAATGATGCCATTGTGGTGAGTATTGACCCTTTCATGGACAGAATGAATTCTTTTTCTTTCGGCATCAATCCTTTTGGTGTACAACGGGAAGGATTGGTGGTGAATGGAGGAGTGCAGAGTGATGACCTGAGCTTGTCATGGGATAATAAATGGTTTGCAGAGTCAAAGATCCAGGAGGATTACTGGAGCATGGAAATGGCCATCCCCTTCAATACTATCCGTTTCAGGAATGGATCACAAAAATGGCTGGTTAATTTTTACCGGCTTGATAGCTACAATGCTGAACGATCGGGCTGGGCAAGAGTTCCCAACCAATATGCCATGATCAGCCTTGCCTTCAACAAGCCACTGGAATTTGAAACTCCGATCAACAAAAAAGGCCCTAACATTTCCCTGATTCCCTATATGTCACCTGGAATGTTTCGAAATCCAGTAGTAAAAAATCCCAATAACAGAGAGTTCAACACGCGCAGTAATCTGAGCTTTGGGGGTGACGCAAAACTGGGTATCGGCCCCTCCCTGAATCTTGATGTTACCGTAAATCCCGATTTCTCTCAAGTAGAAGTAGACAACCAGGTAACAAATCTTGATCGGTTTGAGATACTCTTTCCCGAAAAAAGGCAATTCTTTTTAGAGAATGGCGACCTGTTTGCCAACTTCGGAGTGGAAGGTGCCAGACCTTTTTTCTCCAGAAGAATCGGGGTTACCCGAGACCCCGGAACGGGACAAAACATCCAGAATAAGATAGATGGCGGAATTCGACTCAGTGGAAAAATCGGAGATGACCTGCGTCTAGGTGTGATGCAGATGCGCACAGCAGCAATCGATTCAATCGCACAGGCTGCGAATAATTTTTCCGTAATCGCATTGCAGCAAAAAGTATTCACCCGTTCCAGTGTGGGTATGATCTTCACCAACAAGGATGTAGCCGGTAGCAATGATTTCAATAGGGTTGCAGGTGTAGACTACAACATCGCTTCAAAAAATAATGTAGTCAATGGCAAGCTCTTTTTCATGATGTCTTTTGATCCGACTAGGACATTAAATGACAAAGCTTATGGAGGAAGCATTGTTTACAATAAACGAGCTTTTGAATCCCGTCAACGCTTATTTAGTATCGGCAATGAATTCAATCCAGAAGTTGGCTTCCTGAGGCGAGGAGGGTTCATACGTTATGCAGGTGATGCCTGGTGGAAGTTCTACCCTAAAAATTCCAGGATAAACCGCCATGGGCCTATGGCAGATTATGATTTTACTTATTTTCCCGGGAGAGGTATGACAGACTACGACCTCAATGCCATGTATAACATTACCTGGAAGGACTATACACAACTGCTGATCCGCTTCAGAAGAGATTATACAAAATTGACAGAAGATTTTGATCCCACCAATACAGGGGGCGCACGATTGAGAGCCAATGAAGCATTTGTTTACTATTCCATCATCTGTAGTCTGGCCACCGATCAAAGAAAAAAAATTGCTGCCAGATTGCAGTCAAGATCAGGACAATACTTCAATGGCACACGCCTGAATCTTGATGGTGAAATCACTTATCGTATACAGCCCTTGGGAAGCATTTCTTCGGTATTGTCACTCAATCGTCTTCGCTTTCCTTCACCATACAAAAGTGCTGATCTCATACTGATTGGACCAAAGGTTGATCTGACTTTTTCAAGATCCATGTTTCTCTCTACTCTGATCCAGTACAACAATCAGATCAATAATGTCAATACGAATATCCGTTTTCAATGGCGCTTTGCCCCCGCATCAGATATATTTCTGGTATATACCGATAACTACTACGCTGATACCTACCGTTCAAAGGGAAGCGCCTTGGTTCTCAAAGCCACATACTGGCTGAATCTCTGATCAGTCTTTCACTTCGATAAAGCTGAACATCCATTTGACCGGATCATACCAGGGTCCTTTGAAATTTCCGGCGGGCGCTTTGATGAGGACTTTATTCAATCCTTTCTTTAACCTGATCCGTGTGGATTGACGATATTCATAACTTTCATCAACCAGTGGTTCTTCGAGACTCTTGGGAATACGACCGGGAAATTTCCAAACAGGTGCTGAGATCATTTCCCCATTGACCCAAACTTTACTTTGGCGCTCGTCCCATTGTCCGGCCGGTGGTGTTGAAGCCTGCACACTGCGGGAAATATTCTTGAATCCAATCCAGAAATAAGCATCTCGATCAAAATCTGAATAAATTTCTCTGTATGCATACCAGGTGGTACTATCCTTGGGATCCCTGATATGACTGTTGATCATGGGATGCCAGAAATGACGTAACCAAATGGTAGCGCCATAAACTTTGTTCCAGGTATTGAGTTGAGCAGTGTCAAAAAAGTTTTTTTGTTCCGGAGCAAAGCTGCGATTCAGGTCTCCCTCATTTTCAAAGGGACCAACAAGAGACCATGACACATTCGATTGTGCAACATAAGGAAATTCATTTTTGACAAAAGTCTGATCATGCAAACGGATCATTCTGTCTTCAAAATTTTGAAAGGCCTGATAACGAATATCACCGGGTTTGCCGAAATCTGCTCCGTAATTATAATATCCTCCTCCTCTCCAGGTTCTTTCTGCAAAAGCCATCATCACAGGCAGAACAGGATTCATTATGATCGCATCACGCTCATCTGCCACTTTTCTATCGGGCCAGTTGCAGAGAATAGCTCCCAGTCGTAATGAATCGCCTTTATCGACATTCAATACCCTATGATTAAACGTAGATGGAACACCCTCCAGTGGATCCAGATGATTGAGGTAAAGATGACGGGAATCAATCGATGGCTGGGATAATGGTGGCTGCACATTCCCCTGCCATAACTGATGAATGGTTCCGGGCAAAGTTTTACCGCCGGGATCCCATGCCAGTATTTTTTTTCCTCTTGATAGCAGCAGCTGTGACATATCCTTGAGAAAAGATGTGTCTTTATAGCGAACTTCATCACCCCCAATATGAATGGAACAAACATTCACTTCATCCAGGAATTCATTGAGCAATTGCCCGAGAATTTTTTTCCCTTCGGGCGATTGCATATCATGCCCCACTGCGCGTGTAAAGGCTGCACTGTGACCCGGCATGTCGATCTCAGGTATCAATTCAATGTGGCGCTGTCGACAATATTCAACCAGGTCACGGATCTCATCAAATCGATAATATCTCCCCTTGTTTCTCATCATATTTGCACTATCGTGAAGTGCAGGATAAAGTTTTGATTCAATCCTCCAGGCAATATCCTCGGTAAGGTGAAAATGAAAAACATTCATTTTCAATTTGGCCATCATATCAATCTGTTCCTTAATCAATGGAAGTGATTGAAAATTTCTACCAACATCGATCATGTATCCTCTTACAGAAAAGGCAGGACTGTCTTTGATCTCTACAAATGGAATGGAAAAGTCATGCTGTATCAATTGAAGCATGGTCTGAATTCCATTGAAAACGCCATGATCTGAACCTCCGACGAGACTTATCCTATTTGAGGTAACAGTCAGATGATATGCTTCAGATGAAAGTTCTTTATTAAGGCTGAGACTAAAGACAATATTTTCTTTTCGGGTAGTAAAGGATGGATTTTTGACTTTATCATTGATTGCTTCTTTGAAAAAATCGGCTTCCTCCGCAAGAGTCGAATCAGACACTTTCAATATCAAACGATCGGAAAGCAACAATTTGCCGTTTCCCCAAATTAATGATGTTGGCAAGGGTATCAAAGCCGGTCTCTCCTGTGCAGCAAGATGCCCGGTAAAAAGACAACAAATCAATATTTTTCGGATGATCATTTCCAATTCACCACTTTGAATACGATCTCGGCATATCCATTGCGTTCATAGAAGACACCGATTTTATTACCCACTTTTACCAGATCACTGTAAGCCGTCCAATCACGCTTCCCGCTGCCTTCCGATTTATCAATGACGATATTGGTTGACCAGCTTCTTCCTTCATCTTTACTGATACGCAGTGTCAGATTGTCCCGCAGATTTTCATCAGCTGCATTGCAATGCGCTACAATGGCCCTCCCTTTTTTATAGCCTAATGTAAGCAATGAGCCCTGGCATACAGGATCGGGAAGTTGTTTATCAAAATACGCAGTATCCCAGGAAGCCCCCCCGTTGGAGGAATAGGCGATGATCCTGCTGCGGATGTCGCCTTTCTGGTTACGGACAGACATCATCATGCGGTTATTGGAAAGTTCGGTGGCAATGGCCTCATTGGATCCTGCAAACAGAATGTTTTCTGAGATCTTGAACGTTTTGCCGTGATCATCGGTATAAAAGCCATGCGCAAAATGATCCGTATATCTTTCTTTTACATCACCTTCAGAATGATTGCCGGCAACATAGATTCTGCCTTTATATTCCCCCTGCTGAAACTGAAAGGCATGGCCTGGTGTATTGGCATAGGTGCGCCAGTCTTCTTTAAAATTATAAGCAGGATTGACAGAAGGCTGATTTGGACGATGTGTCTGTAGTGTGATATTGACCGGTTGTTCCCAGGTCTTTCCCTGATCAAATGATCGGATGAACCAGACCTCACGCAGTCCCCTTCCTTTCCTCACCTCAGGCTCATGGTTGTTGCCGGTGTTGTAGAACAGATATACGACTCCGTTGGGATATGCAGGATCATGAAGGTCCAAAACCGGCGCAGGATTGCCGGCCTGAAGATTGCTGTAGTCAACCAGGGTTTGCATGGCCGACCAAGTCTTCCCTTTGTCGGCACTTCTTTTCATGACCAGATTGATATCTCCAAAGTCACCGCTGTTGTTGACCCTGCCTTCGGCAAATGCAAGCAGATCTCCATTAGACAAGCTGATGATGGCAGGTATTCGATAACTTTTGTGCCCATCGGTCCCACTTTTGAAGACAATGGTTTCCTGAGCGTAGATAATTTGAGACAACAACAGAAGAGAAAAAAGAAAGTATTTCATAAGATCATTATTATCAATACCCGAATTGTTTCAGCAGCTGACCGCAAAACCATTCCTGCCGAGGCAAATGAAAAGGACCCTTGAAGAGATTGCCCTTGGCTATCTGAGCGATGCTTCCATCACGATGTAAATAACCAAACCATTCTCCCTGTTGCTTATCATGAAAATGCTGGTAAGCATAATCATGGACCATTTTGTGTCTTTGGGCATACTTATCATCGCCGGTCAGTAAATATGCCATTAACAAAGCAATGATAGTCTCATTGTGAGGCCACCAGAATTTCATGTCCTGCCAGTATTCCTGTACCGGCTTGTTGTATACATCACGGAAATAGAACAATCCACCATATTCATGATCCCATCCCCTGTTCCACATGTAATCAATCATTTTACATCCGAGCTCAATCAGATGAGGATCATTGTTGCGGTGCATGGCTTCGTAAAGAATGAACCAGGCGCCTTCAATGGCATGACCGGGATTGAGGGTACGCCCGTCAATATGATCAATGATAGATCCATCCGGAGCCACCTGTTCCATAACACACTTGATATCATCCTTTACAAAATAGCGCTCAATCTCTTCGATCCATTTTGAGATCCATCCATCACATCTTTCATCGCCGATCGTTGATCTGAGCTGCTGTGCTGTATTGATCATGATCATCGGTACGCCAATGCCTTTGGCAGGTCTTGTATCCGTGAACTTGGATTCCAGCAATCCTGGAATGGTAGCATAGTCAATGCATTTGCCGAAAATTTGCCTTGCTGCGTAGGCAGCCTGTTCATCCCCACTGGCCTTGGCATAAGCTGCTGAACCAATGACATAAAATGTTTCAGAGAAAAAATATCTTCGCTTGCGGATTGGTCTGCCATCTTTTGTCATATGAAAGAACATTCTGCCATCTGCATCAAAACAGTGATCATTGAGAAATTTTAATCCCGATTGAGCCCATTTTAGCCAGTCCGGTTTTTTTTCAATGGTATTGTAGAGCGTCGACAAAGTCCATACCGCCCGTCCTTGTATCCAAACTGCTTTGTCATCATCGATCAATGAACCATCCGCATCTTTCATAAAAAGAAATCCGCCATGTTCATGATCTACTGATGATGGAAACCAAAAAGGAATGGTATCATTCAGGAGCTGGGATTCATAAAATGCTCTCAAAACTTTAAGATCCTGTTCACTATAAGTCATGATGCTTCTTTAGGTTTAAGGAAAAACAATTGAATGGCGATCACTGCAATGACGATAAGCCCCAGCATAGCAAAATCATTTCCCAAATCACCTTGGTCGGTCGACTTACCGAGATAACCGGTGATGATGGCTCCGGAGAAAATGCCGGCCGTGTTCAGAAAACCATAGCCTGTTGCCCGCAAGGATGGCGGTACAAACTGACAAAGGATGGGCATGTTATTACTATCAAACATGCCAAATCCAAAACCAAACAATACTGCTGCCAACAGCATAGTGAAAAGATTGTCGCCATAACCCATCAGCAGCAAAGAAGGAATGGTCAGTGAAAGACCAATGGCACCTGTGTAGATCCTACCCCTGATATTGCGCTGAAACCATTTGTCAGACAGCCTTCCGCCAATCAGTACACCGGCGAGAGAAGAAAGAGAAATAGAGATGGTAGTAAGGGGGCCAGCCAATGTCATGTTGATCTTGAGATTATCGGCAATCAGGGTAGGCGCCCAGTTTTTGATGGCCCATCCAGGAAGACTGGGTACAGCAAAATAAATGACGATGATCCAGAAAGAAAATGATTTGAGAAGATGGGAAATGGGAATTGAGAGTTGGGAACTGGCAGTTGGGAGCTGGGAGTTGGGAATTGGTTTTTTTAGAACTGCGATTAGTACCAAAGAATAAATCATTCCGATACATCCAAAGAACATGAAGGTATGTTGCCAGGAGAACACATCAGAAATGGTAGATCCAAATCCACCAAAGGCCTGACCCAGATAAATACCAGCCATATGAATACCGATGGCCAGTGAGCGTGTTTTATCATCATGATGATCTGCGATCAATGCGAGTCCTGCGGGTATATACAAAGCCTCACTGAAACCCATCAACGCTCTCAGAACATAGAGCTGATCAAATGTTTCTGCCTGTCCCATCAGGAAGGTGATGGCCGACCATATGAATAAACTGCCAACGATCAGCCATTTGCGGTTGATCCGATCAGCGATGATCCCGGAGAAAGCACTCATAGCACCATAGACCCATAGAAATACCGCCATGAGTCTCCCGAAGTTGGTGGCCTGTTGCAGATCTGCAATATCAATCTGCATCGAAGGTCGCATCGTTGCGATCATTTGTCGATCGAGATAATTCAGTAATGCCACACCCGACAACAGCATGACCAGTAACCAACGATAGGGAATCTTCAACTTCATGGTGTTTGAATTTTTTTGATGTAGAAGTTGGGTGTACGAACCCCTGCCCTGATTTCACCACCCGGGATAACAATATAATTTTCATTGCACACGGCCTGTGTTGTTACCGGTGTTGCAAAGGGAAGTCTTTCGGACACTTCCCATTTCAGTTTCTTCGTATTCCATGCCAAAACCTCTCTTGAAAAACCAGGATGACCGGATTGTAAATCCTTTTTCCTTTTATTCCATGTCTGAATAGAATCTTTATCAGAGGTATGTGATGCGGTGATAAGACATTCTTCCACCTGATTGAAAATGGTTCCCTGATCGCCTCCAAAGACAAACATGGCTCCACCCTTCAAAACAATACCTGTTCCTGCAGCCAGCGGATAAGGTAGTTGCGAAGCTTTTCCCCACCTGCTAGTTGAAGGATCAAACACCAGTGTTGATTGATAAAATACACTGGGTTTATCTTTTACTTTTGCTCGGCCACCCAGTAAATGAATACTTTTATTGTGTGTGTCTTGCAGCAATACTCCATGAGAAACAGGGTAAGGCAAGTCTTGCAATTTCTTCCAACCTTCAGAACGATTGTGCAGATCAAGCACAAAATGTGATGCTGAAGTGATAGGCCCTGTTTCACCACCCGCAATATGAAGTTGATCATCAATGATGAAAGCATGTGCATTGGACAAAGGGGTGGGCAATGATGGTAATGGTTTCCAAGGCATCTCATTCAACCTGGAAAGTTCCATCGTATTGACTACTGCAGTTCTGCCATCAGGTGTTTCTCCTCCAACAACAATCCATTCATCTTTGTACATCAAAGCCGTTGCGTAAGCGATGGGGTGAGGATATTTGACCGGTACTGGATTTTTGATCTCTTTTAATTCATTCCCCATTTGATAGATCCAAAGCTGATCAACATATTTTTTTTGTCCCCCTTCCCAGGGCATGGCATCTGGGAAATTGGATCCACCCAATACAAAAAGCCTTCCATCATGAATGGTTGCAGACTGTCCTGCAAGTCCGATGGAAGGAAGATCAGAAATTGTAGATGCATTCACAACAGACCACTTCGGTTGAACTTTCGGTTCCTGAGCAGAAAGTAAAGGATGAATGGAGACCATGATGAGCTGTATGATGATGATGCTGCGCATCAGCTTCAGATGGATTTGAGTGCATCAAAGTCAATCTTCTTCAGATCATCCTTAAACTGATGATATTGTTCATCTGACATGTTGGTAAATGGCAATCTGAACTTACCGCAGTCGATCCCTGCTTCCTTCATGAAGTTTTTGCCGGTTGCCATACCACCATATTTCCCAAGCAGCGAAATCATTTCAATTGACTGGTTCTGGCAATGAACTGCTGCTTTCATGTCACCTGCATCAAATGCTGCGATCAGTCTTTGGTACAGTGGCATGGCATAATTGTAGGTGCTGCCGATGCCGGATCTGCCGCCCACCGCCATGGCTGCGAGCAAACACTCGTCTCTGCCCCAGAGTATTTCATATGCACCATTTGCAAATTGAATACACTGAGTGTAATCGGCAATGTCTTCATCCGTGAATTTGATGCCTGCGAAGTTTTTCATCTCGCCATGCAGCAGTTCCATAAGCCTGATCATGGGGAATCTCACACCGGTCAGTACGGGAATATGATAGTAATAGAAAGGCAGTTCGGGTGCTGCAGCAGCCACCTCAAAACAACAGGCGGCCAATTGCTGTATACTGGCCGGTTTAAAATAATTGGGGGCGGTCAGCGATGTACCGTTCAGACCAATTGCGGCAGCATGTTGGGCCAGTTCCTTGGCTTCCTCCAAACAAGTGCCTCCCAAGAAAAGGATCACTTTAAAATCCTCATCACTTTTGTTTGCTGCAGCCCAGGCTTCAGCAACTGCTTTTTTTTCGTTCAGGGTCGTCGATGGGCCCTCACCGGTGGAGCCACAGATAAAAGCACCGGCAACACCATTGCGTTTCAGAAACTGGTGATAGGCTGGAATTATGGATAAATTAATTGATCCATCGGTGTGCATGGGCGTGAAGGGTGCTGCTACCAGCCCATTGATTCGGGGAAAGTTCATGGTCAGTTGTTTAAAGGGTCAGACATGAATTGTCTGGAAGCATCAAGATAATAAATTAATTGCAGGCAATATGTACTATCAGGAATTAAGACTTACCAATTTTCCTGTCTTCGCACTTTCATATATCGCCAATACAATTTCCACCGACTTCCTCCCTTCCACTCCGTCTACCAATGGTGATCCATTTTTTGCAATTGCATGAATAAAATCTTCCAACTGCCTTTGGTGGCCAACGAAACTGATATCCGCCGGATTGGATGCGCCGCCACCATGATTAAGACCACTGGTTTTCATCTCTTCATTCAATTGTAGGTCCTCTGCCAGCGGCTCCAGGAATTCCCATCGGGTCAGCTGACTCTCCTGCAATACGGCTGTACCAACGGTTCCATTGATCTCTATCCTTTTGAGCTCTCCTGGGAAAATGGCCGTTGAGCATTCAATATTGCCCATTGCGCCATTGGCAAATCGAAGCACTGCAACCACTGTGTCCTCAACAGCAATGCCTTTGTGCCGGCGATTCCCGGCAAAAGCCTGTACAGATTCAACCGGACCCATATACCATTGCAAAAGATCCACGGAATGGATACCCTGATTCATCAGTGCTCCTCCACCATCCAGCTCCCATGTACCCCTCCAGGCATTTGAAAGATAATAAGCGTCACTACGATGCCATTTTACGTAGGCATCTCCCAAAACAATTTCTCCGAACTTACCTGAAGTCATGGCACTCTTCAACCGGAGGGCATGATCATAGAACCGGGAAGGGAAAATAACCCCCAACTTTAAATCCTTTTCCTTTGCCTTGCTGATGATCCGATCGCATTTTTCAAGGGTCACTTCCAAGGGTTTCTCCACCATACAATGCTTGCCGGCATTGAGACAGGCCAGGGCCGGATCCTGATGTGCCCCGGATGGAGTACAAATGCAAACTACCTGTATCCGCTCATCAGCGAGCATATCTTCCAGGGAGTTGTAAGCGGTGCAGGATTCCTTTGCAGCAAAAGCTTCCCGCTTGCTTTTTGTAGTGGAAAAAACCCCGATCAGGTCAGCCTTTTCTATCTCCTTGATTGCGCGGGCATGTACATGAGCAATCATGCCTGCACCAATGATACCAAAGCCATATCTTTTTTGCATCTTACAAATTTCGGGTTTCCATCCACACTTCAAAGAAAAAGATATTGTTGTGAATTTTGAAATGTTTTGGATAATTTTTAGATTCGTCTAAATTTTATTGAAGAATGGTGAAATATACGATCAGCGAAGAGAATTACATCAAGGCAATTTTTCATCTTCAGAAACAATCGGCGCAGGTATCTACACAAGAGCTGGCTGGTGCCCTTCAAACCAAACCGGCATCGGTAACCGATATGATGAAAAAACTGAAAGCCAAGAAGTTGCTGAACTATAAGCCCTATTATGGTTTCAGACTTTCTGCTGAAGGCAACAGGGTTGCTACCGGTATTATCAGAAGACATAGATTGTGGGAATTTTTTCTGGCAGAAAAACTTGAATTCCAATGGGATGAAGTACACGAGGTAGCAGAACAATTGGAACATGTAAGCAGTAAGAAGCTCATAGAAAAACTGGATGCATATTTAGGCTTCCCTAAATTTGATCCGCATGGGGACCCCATTCCGGATCACAATGGTAACTTTCCAAATCATTCGTCATGAAACACACAACGGCCGATTACAGCTCCCTGAGTGAGGTTCACGGGAGTGTAGACACCACCCGACAGCGAAAAGGATGGAGAAGGATACTCTCTTTTTTTGGTCCTGCCTACCTGGTAAGTGTGGGATATATGGATCCCGGCAACTGGGCAACAGATATTGCCGGTGGAAGTCAGTTCGGATACAAATTGATCTGGGTATTGCTCATGAGCAATCTGATGGCACTGTTGCTTCAAAGCCTTTCTGCACGTCTGGGAATTGTACGCGGAAGAGACCTGGCACAAGCCAACCGGGAAACCTATCCGCGGTACATCAACTTTGCCTTCTACATACTGGCAGAAGTTGCAATAGCAGCAACTGACCTGGCAGAAATCCTGGGTATGGCAATCGGTATTCAATTACTGACAGGACTTCCGCTAATCTGGGGCGTACTATTGACGGTTGCGGATACTTTTCTTTTTCTCTTTTTGCAAAGACTGGGCATCCGCAAAATGGAAGCCTTCATCATTTGTCTTGTAGGCATCATCGGATTCAGCTTCTTGGGAGAAATGTTCATAGCAAAACCAGACATCGGGGAGGTAGCTATGGGACTGATTCCGAGCATTCCCAATGAACAAGCATTGTATATCGCCATCGGTATCATTGGCGCAACCGTGATGCCGCATAATTTGTACCTGCACTCAGCACTCGTTCAAACCCGCAAAATCAAAAGAGATGAGGCCGGTATCAGAAAAGTATTGAAACTGAATTTCATCGACAGTGCCATTGCACTGAATGCAGCATTTTTTGTCAATGCTTTCATTCTTATTCTGGCTGCAACCGTTTTCTACAAGACCGGTCGAACTGATGTTGCAGAGATCCAACAGGCACATGAACTGCTGGCTCCCATGCTAGGTAATAGTCTTGCGCCTACTTTGTTTGCAATAGCATTGATCGCGTCCGGACAAAGTTCAACGATCACCGGAACGCTGGCAGGACAAATAGTGATGGAAGGATACCTGCATCTTCGCATCACGCCCTGGGTGAGAAGATTGCTCACCAGATTAATTGCTGTCGTCCCTGCTGTAGCTGTGATCCTGATCAACGGAGAAAATAATATTGACAGCCTGCTTGTATTCAGTCAGGTCATACTCAGTCTGCAACTGGGTTTTGCAATCATCCCGCTGATCCATTTCACCAGCGATAAAAAGAAAATGGGTGTATTTGCCATCAAGCCTTTGGTCATAGCGCTTGCTTCATTGATTACTCTGGTATTGGTCTACCTCAACATCAGAATGGTCTATGAGCAGGCTACTATTTTCTTTGAAGCTTCAGACTCCACATTCTGGAAATCGATGATTATCCTGGGTGGCATCGCATATATTTCAATGCTGCTGATGGCAATCTTTTACCCGCTCATGTCCAAACAGGAAAAAGAAAGCGTTAAGCTTCATCCTGAATCGGAAACACTCAATACACTTGCCATTCCCTCTTTTCAAAAAGTTGCAGTGGCCTTGGATTTCAGTAAGAACGATCATAAGCTGATTGCCCATGCGTTGGGACAAGGAGGGAAAGCATCGCATTATATGCTGATCCATGTCGTGGAAAGTCCTGCTACCCGGATCATCGGTGATGCCACAGACGATATGGAAACCCGAAAGGATCAGCAAAGGATGGAAAAATATGTGGAGGAATTGAAAATGGCAGGATACCATGTTACTGGATTGCTGGGGTTTGATGGAAGGGTGAAAGAAATCATTCGACTGGTAAAGCAATCGGAAGCTGAATTGCTGGTCATTGGTGCCCACGGCCACAGCGGATTGAGTGATGTGTTATATGGTGAAACCGTTGATGCCGTTCGCCATGAATTGAAAATTCCTGTTCTTGTCGTGAATCTGTAGTTCAGTATAAAAACAGTAATTTCAAGTATGCTAAAAAATTTGCTTACTGTCCTGCTTGTCTGCCCATTTATTCTTTGTGCACAAGTCAATCGCGAAACCATCCCTGCCAATGAGCGCAAGGGAATCATTTCGGATCAGTTTATTTATGAAACTGCGCCTTTCCCCGAATGCCATGCCTCTACCATTGTAGAAACTCCCAGAGGTTTGATGGCGGCATGGTTTGGAGGTATAAGAGAGGGACACAGAGATGTAAATATTTATGCAAGTCTTTTTAAGGATGGGAGATGGTCTGAGCCGGAAATGATCGCTGATGGATTCATCAATGAAGAAACACGCTATGCCTGTTATAATCCTGTATTGTATCTGGCTTCAAATGGTGAATTGCTTTTGTTTTATAAAATAGGCCCGCGTGTTGTGGATTGGACAGGATGGATGAAAAGATCAAGTGACTATGGTAAAACCTGGGGCAAACCGGAAAGATTACCGGATGGAATTCTCGGCCCCATTCGCAACCAGCCTTTTGAGGCTGATGGTCTTCTCATTTGCCCTTCGAGCACCGAACGTGACGGATGGAAAGTGCATTTTGAATTTACGAAAGACAATGGCAGAACCTGGACCAAAGGTCCTGACCTGAATGATGGAAAACCCATCAGTGGTATTCAGCCTGCAGTTTTGAGGCATGATGCGCAAACATTACAGGCGTTGACCAGGAGTCAGAATCGCACCATCAATGAAACATGGAGCAAAGACAATGGCAGAACCTGGAGCCTTTTGCAGCAAACGGAAATGCCCAACAATAATTCCGGTATTGATGCCATCACACTCAAAGATGGAAGGCATCTTTTGGTATACAACAATATGAAGCCCCCTGAGTCAATCAAAGATGGCTGGGGAGGCAGATCACCATTGAATATTGCTATTTCAAAAGATGGCAAGAACTGGGAGCCATTTGCCACGCTGGAAAATGAACCAAAGGTGGAGTTTTCGTATCCATTTGTGATCCAGACTTCAGATGGACTCGTTCATATAACCTATACCTGGAAACGCAAGAAAGTCAAGCATGTGGTAATTGACCCAGGGAAATAAATACACTTACCGAACTTGCCCTGCAGCCCACTGCACTGCCATAAGGCTCTTGAAGAATTTAGTTTTCAGCTCTACCAGTTTTTGAGATGTTTCGAGCAATTTGTTTTCGCGTGCATTGATGAGGAACATGCTGCTTTCGCCGATTGAGAATCGCATTTCCTCTGCCTTCAACAATGCCTGCTGATTGAGTACATTATCCTGGAAAAGGAGACTCTGTTTTTGCATGGCCAGCATTTCATTGTAGTTGGCTTTCACTTTGTTACTGATCTCCAGTCGGGTTTGCATGGTTGTCAGATCGAGATCATTGATCTTCAGCCCTGCCATTCTGTAATTTCCTCTTGCTTCTCTTTGCAATAAGGGAAGTGCAAACAACACACCATATTTATAGTTGTTATCGAAAAGAGGTTGACCCAACATATTGTTGAAGGCATATCCCTTATTCAGAAAATTATAATTCACATCAAACTTTGGTAAAAGTGACTGAAACTTGAGTCTTTTTTCAATTTCCAGTATATCCATCTTAAAGTCAAGTGAAAGCAGTTTGGGATGGGATTGAATTGCGGTATCGAGTGTTTGCACAAGATTGGGCAAGGGATATTCTCTCAGCATTACCTTATCCCAGGAAGGTTCAGGTAAAATTTCTTCTGAAAGTTCGTAAGGCTCATTGTTCTCCTTCCAGAGAAAATTGCTGAGCATGAGTCTAGTCTTTTGCCATTCGTACCACGACTGATTCTGCATGGCTTCAATGGATTGAAGCTGAGACAAGGCTTCTGTGGTATCAATGGCAGCACGATCTCCGGAAATAAAAGCTTTCTTAACAAGCTCAAACCTCGCCTTATTGGTATTAAGTGCATTGGTAAATATCGAATATGACTGATAGGCACTTACCCATTTCCAATAGGCTTCTGTAGCATCAAACAAAAGATCATTCAGCATGAGTGATCTTTCCTGTCTGCTCATGTTCACCATTAATTGACCCTGTCTCAGTGAAGCCCTACGCTGATCAAATAATAAGCCCTTCAGGACTGGTATCGTAACTCCGACATAACTGCTTTTATTTGAAGTGATATCAGGCGAAAGTCTTTGACCAAAATTGTTTTCAAATCCCGCCTTTACATCAATCCCAAACCAGGTAGGAATTTTGAGTTCCGGATTGGAATGAAAATAATAATCCTGTCCGTTGAAGGTTTTTCTATCGGTATTCAAATAGAAAGCGGGATCAAATGCACCCCGGGATGTTTGCAAAGCAGCCTGGGCCATCCTTACTTCGATGGCAGCCTGACGGGCAACAGGATGATACTTTCGAATGATATCCAGCGTCTGTTCAAGACTCAGGGTCTTATCCTGCGAAAAAACGATGCCTTGCAGACAAAGCATCAGTATTATCAGAAGCTGTGACCTTTTTTTCATGGCTTCTTTTTATCAACTGAAGCTTGATAATATTCTGGTGGGAAACCATTGACCTGACGCCAAAGCTCATACCAAATGCTTACATTTTTAAGCATGGCAAAACCTCTTACCCCCGCGCCAAGCTTAAGGTTCGGAGGCCATTGTTTTTCGTCTTTACCGGGCACCACCAGTATCCTGAATTTGCCATTGCTGCTGAGATTGGTTTCCACTGCAATCACCTCACCCAGAAATGTTCCATAGCTCGCAGCAGGCCATCCGGAAAATACGATAGCTGGAAAGCCGTCAAAAATCATTCTTACATCCTGACCTCTGTCCACCAACACAAGGTCCATTGGATCAATGAAGAGTTCCACTGCAAGATCAATTTTGTTGGGTACAATTTCCACAATGGTTTCGCCCTCTTTTACAATTTCATTCAAACCTTGTTTTTTGGCATTGATAACCTGTCCGTCCTGTGGTGCAATCAACCACCTTTGTCCTCCCCGTATCCTATAGTTGGCCAACTCATTTGTATTTTTTGCTACTTCCCCATCCGTAGTTGCCATATCACCTCTTGCAGAAGCAATGTCTCCCCTAGCCTTAAAGATCTTGTCAGCTGCTTCCTGCTTGACATTATTCATTTCAATTTTGAGAATTACAAGATCCTGACGGGTATTCTGGAACTTTTGTTGCTTCTCAGTGAGGATGGCTTGTGTCTTATTGAATTGTGCCGTTCGTCTTTCCAGCTCAGTCAGTGCAATAACACCTTCGTTGAACATTTGACGTCCACGAATCATTTGCTGATTGGCGATATTGAAATCAATCTCAGCAGCAACCGCCTCAGCACTATCACTCAGCAGCTTCCTTCTTGTCTGATCGATCTTGTTCTCAATTGAGTTGAGCTTCAAATCTCTTGAGAGTTCAAGGGCTGTAACCTGACTGTTGGTAGCACTGATCTTGTCATTGTAAAAAAGGATTTTTTGCTGCTTCGCTTTCAGTTGCTCCTCTGTTCTTTCTACCAACTGAGGATCTAGGTAATCGTCTTTGATATCAGCCAATTGGACAATCGTATCGCCCTTTTTTACAAAATCACCTTCCTTTACCCACCATTTGATAATACGGCCTGGAATAATGGAATTGAGTTCCTGAGGTCTTTGATCCTGATACAATGTTGTAACCTTTCCGCTCGTGTTGATGTTTTGGGTCCAAGGGAGGAACATGATCAATATTATAATCCCCAGTATACCGTAGAACCAGTATTTTACCTTGCTCTCCTGATCCGCACGATAGATCATCCCAGGTGACTTGGGGTGAAATCCGGTTTCTTTTTTTATGGTCTGTGTCAGGTTTTTCATGTTATGCCTTGCCAGATTTTTTCAATACATCAGAAGGAATACCCGCATCACTTATACTTCCATCTTTCACAACGATGAGCATATCAGATTGCTTTATGAAATCCGGATTAGCAGTTACAACTACCACGGTAGTATTTTGAAGTTGCATGAGATAATTTGTAATCTTCTGACAGTCTTCTCCACCAGCAAGTTCAAATGGCTCATCAAGTAAAAGAAGATCCGGCTTCGAAGTGAATGCTCTCATCAACAATATTTTCTTGGCAATGATGGTACTCAATCCTTTACCGGTAGGCTCCAGCTTTGTGTCAAACCCATTGGGCAAAGATGTGATAAATGACCTCAGACCAACTATGTCAGCTAATTCAAGGAGTTCATTTGTAGTTATCGTTTTATCACCCATGGTGAGATTTTCCATAAGGGTACCATGAAAAATATCCTGCTCATGATAAAATACACCTATGTGTTGTCGATAGGATTCGACACGATAGTTTTTAATGGGGATGCCATTCACCAGTAAATTTCCGTTTTGATGATCAAGAGAACCGGTCATCAGATCAAGCAGTACAGATTTTCCTGAACCCGCCTCACCGAAAATGGATACTTTTTGTCCTGATTTAATATTGAAATTGATATCCTTTAAAATGTGCTTATGTTCATTAAAACCGAAAGCAAGGTTATTGGCTTCGATGGCAACCCCTTGTGCAGAAGGATCAAATGAAAGCGTTCCTCCTGTTTCAGTCTCTTTGTCAGTAACCTTGGTAAGCTTTTCCAGACTGGTGAGCAAGTCATACGCCTTGTCAAGACTGAGGATCAGCTTCTCAACAGCCGCCAATACAGTGAGAATAACAATTTCTGCTGCAATGAATTGACCAAGATTGAGCTCCTGCTCAACCAATAAAACAGCTCCAATAACCAGCATGGCGCCTGTGATCAGCAGCTTAAAAAATATGAGGCTCCAGTATTGAAACTTGAGCACATGGAAATGTTCGGTTCTTGCCTGAAGATATCCTTCCAGCAATTGATCCGTTTTTTTTAGGTGCAAATTGTGATTACCTGCAACCTTGAAACTCTTGAATGCTCTTGCCAGTTCCTCCAGCCAACTGGCAACACGATATTTATAATCACTCTCTCTCAAAGAAGCTTCGAGTCCGGGTTTGGCAGTATAGACCAAAACCATATAAAGGACGGCCAGTAGCAATAGACCAAGAATGATGAAAACCGGGTTGTAAAATGACAAAAGAATCAAGCCAAAAAGAATCTGTATGACGGCCAGCGGGATATCCACCAAAAGTTTTGCCAATGCTTTCTGCAGAGAAACAGTATCAAAAAAACGATTGACAAGCTCCGGCATATAATAGCCGTCGGTTACAGTTGTTTTGAGTTTGGGTATCTTGTACGAAAACTCAAACGCATAGCGTGTAAAGATCCTTTGCTGAATTTTCTCTACTACCCGCATCTGGCTGATCTGCATGATGCCGGCTGCGAGAACGCCCAAAACCACAAGCAGGATCAGCAGCCACATGGATGCGGGCAACTTGCTTTGACCGGCTGCAGCCTGAGCAAAATTGATAATGGCTTGGATACCGAGCGGTAAAGTGAGTTGAATCAGACCACTGAGAATAGCAAAAAAATAGATGGCAGAGACTTCCCTCTTCTCCAGTCTGATTACTTCAAAAAAGCGTCTTAGGGATCGCCCCAGCGATACCTGTTCAAGTCCTGCCATAATGGGTATTTAGAGCTACAACAACACAAAGATAAACAGCGTTTTGCAAAGGAATGTTTAAAAAGAATGCGCTTTCTTCACGAGCTGTAACCTTTTGCCAATTTTGCTGATTTCTCTTCTATCAAAAGTTGCTGAATTTGCAGGCACAGGGGAGTTATGACCAGCGAATGGGTGATCATTTTCAACCGGAATGGTTTTGCCAATCAGCTTTTGAATATCCCTCAAATAAGCCCTTTCCTCGTGGTCGCAAAAGGAAAGAGCTATACCGCTGGCACCTGCCCTTCCGGTTCTGCCAATACGATGCACATAGGTTTCGGGAACATTTGGCAATTCATAATTGATCACATGGGTCAATTCGTCAATATCAATACCCCGGGCTGCAATATCCGTAGCTACGAGCACCCGGGTCTGGGCCGATTTAAAATTCCCCAGCGCTCTTTGGCGAGCATTTTGCGATTTGTTGCCATGGATGGCTTCAGCTGTGACGCCTCCTTTTACAAGATCCTTTACGATCTTGTCTGATCCGTGTTTGGTTCTGGCAAAAACCAAAACCCTTTCAATGGATTGATCAGCCAGCAGATGGAGAAGCAAATGTCTTTTATCACCTTTTTCTACAAAATAAATAGACTGATTGATGGTTTGAGCAGTTGAAGAAACCGGAGTAACCTCTACTTTAACAGGTTCCGTTAGAATGCTGTTGGCAAGGGATGCGATCTCACTCGGCATCGTGGCAGAAAAGAAAAGAGTTTGCCTTTTTATCGGTAATAGTTTGATAACTTTTTTCACGTCATGGATGAAACCCATATCCAGCATACGATCTGCTTCATCGAGTACAAAAAACCGGATCGAGTTCAGTTGAATGAATCCTTGCTGTATCAGATCCAACAACCTGCCCGGAGTGGCGATCAGGATATCAGTACCCTTCTTCAAGGCCTCTGTTTGAGGATGCTGTGACACACCTCCAAAAATGACAAGATGCTTTAGTCCCAGATATCTGCCATAGGCCTCCATGCTTTCATGTATCTGGATGGCTAATTCGCGGGTTGGTGTAAGAATCAGAGCACTGATGCCTTTCCCTGTACTTTTTTCATGTTTAGCCTGAAACAGAAGCTGGAGGATGGGAATGGAAAAAGCAGCGGTCTTACCTGTACCGGTTTGGGCGCAGCCCAACAGGTCACGGCCGGCAAGAGCAACAGGAATAGCCTGTTCCTGAATGGGGGTGGGCTGGGTATAGCCTTCTTTGTTGAGCGATCTCATGATCGGCTCGATAATGTTCAAGTCGTTGAATAACAAAATATTATGTTTAAAATGATGCCTTCCAACATCTTATTGGAAGTATATAACCTGCACTGAAAAACCTGGGAAACTTGATCTAAGAAGAATAACAGGGCCTCTGAGGGCTATATGGATGCTGCAAAGGTAGGCTAATTCCGGCAAAGAAAAAGCCCATCATAGATGGGCTTTAAACCGGGTGCCGAACATAAGTTAACCAAAATTAGTTTGGTGTATGGTGAATGCTTGATCGTAGGGTTGAAGTGTCAAAATTGCCCATTTGATTCTAATTGAATGCCAATATGGGTTAATAATTAGGTTTCAAAAAGGGTTATTTCCTATATTTAGGTGAGGAAATATCAAGTTCCTAATTGGTTACTTTCCTTTTAAAAAATTGTTTTTCAACATTTTATGAGGTTTATTCTTTTACTCACCTTCTTTTCAATATTTTTCACCAAGAGCAGGGCTAATGGAGAGAAAGATGAAGTACTGAAAGTAAAAAAGACTCCTTTTCTAAAAGATTTCTTCAAAAGGGAAGGATTCATTTATCCTGCTCTGGGTGCGGCCAATACTTTTTTACACCCCATTGATCCTGTTTTTGCTGCCAAACCTCAGATCCTGCTGAAGAATGGCAAGACCGTTTCAATTTCTCTTGCAGCCAGTGGCAGAGTATATGAATGCATAGGGGAAGATGATAGTAGCTTTATTTTTAAAAGAAGAGACAATACCACTGGTCAAAACTACAACATAGGTGGCTACTACTTCTATAATCGAGGTAGGCTGTTTTGCTATTCCGGTTATGGATTTTGGAAGAACAATGGTACGTTAAAGGTTTTCAATGTTAGCGACCAGGAATGGGACCTGATTCCTTTGACAAAAGAAGTCATGCCACAGCTCTTCCCAATGGGAAGCACCTGGTATGATGATAAAAGTCAAAACTTATACGTTCCTTTCCAATCGTTTTTGAATGCTGGTATTCAGGGTGAGGAAAACCTGAGAGGGATAGTCGAGCCTTCTGCCATGATACTTGATCTCAAAAAAATCAAATGGAAAAAAACAGGTGAGGCAAGTGAGCAAACCATTGATCTGATAACCAATGGAAGTCTATCCCTCAGCACCAGCCATGGACTTCTCTTCATGAATGACCAGGATCTCTATCTTATGGATTATAAGAATAACAACATCTTGAAGTCTGTAAATGTCTCTTTGAACCAATCGATTCTAAGAGCTCACCAGAGGAGCTTTCTATACCAATACAAAAACCAAATCTATTTTTATAATCCAGACAATGGCAGTTCAGATTCAGCTTCTTTTCGCATCAGTGATTTTGAAAATTTGTCCACTCCTATTTGGAAGCAGAAAGAATCTACCCTGCTGTTTGCAGGTTCTTTGATATCCATTTGTCTCTTTTTGATTTTCCTTTTCCTCACCCAAAGAAAAAGTCAGGAGCAATTGACACTAACTGATTTACAACCGGGCGTGAAAAAAACAATTGAGTTCAACGACATTGAAAAATCGCTCCTCAGGCTGCTGTGGAATAAAACCAATAAGGGTTTGACCGCAACCGTAGGTGAGGTGAATTATGCTCTAGGAGTAAAAGATAAAAAGACCGGCCTGCAAAAAAAAGTGAGAAGTGATGTATTCAACAGCATCAACGCGAAGTACAATTTTCTGACCCATAAAAACGAATCCCTTATACAGGTGATCCGATCTGTGGAGGATAAAAGATTTTTTGAATTCAGCCTCTCAGTTGAATCTATCGATAAAATCAAAGAGTGTATCTCATGACCAGAATCATCTGTATATCGATAATGTTTCTGGTAGCCCACTACACATCAATTGCAAAGCAGCAGTTGCAACGCCAGGACTCTACCATAATGGTAACCATAGACGATTATTGGAAAAGACTGCTATCGATCAATGAAAAAATATATGCCATTGGTTGCGGAGCCGAGTCAGTTCTGAAGTTTCAGGATGAAGAATTGCGAGGATTTGGTCAACAGATCATCAAAACAGACTCCAGTGTTTACATTCATCTTGCTGCAACCGGTATCATTTACAAAGGGATAAAAGAAAATGACTCGACGCTGAAATTCACGAGAATTGACGATACCCACAACAAATACTACAATCAGGGAGGGCACCTGATAACACAAAATGAAAACCTATATATTTTTGGAGGTTATGGCTTTTGGAAATCAAACGGGCATCTGAAAAGATTCAATTACCGCGACAGAGAATGGGATATTGCTCCGCTATCAAAAGAAATTCATCCCCCCCTTCAGCCAAAACCCGGTATGTGGCACGATGCGAAAGAAGAAAAGATCTATCTGCTTTATGAATATGTAATCAATGATGCAATTGTTGTTAAAGCAAAGCAATTGCCGCCAAATGATGCCACCTATTGTCTCGATCTTAAAACACTTGTATGGCAAAAAGAGAGCCCTTTACACCCCAGAACAACAGAACTTGTGAAAAACGGCATCCATCAGTTACAAAACGAAAAAGGCATTTACCTTTTCAAGGGAATTGAACTATATCAATTGGATATAAAATCAAATCGCATATTCAAAATGAGCGACAAATCCTATTCACAATCTTTCGCCAGGGTATTGTTGCAGGATATGTTCTATGCCGTTAACAACAGGATCTATTTCAAAGAAAAAGGAACAGGAAGACTGGACTCTTTGATCCTTCCGCTAAATAGATTTACAGAAGAACCTTACCCCATCTTTACCTGGACGATCCCAGGATATATTTACTGGATGGGCATACTTATTTTGCTGATCACTGTTTCATTGCTGGCCTATACTAAGATCAATTCAGATAAGATAAGGTATGCAGATGCTTCTGCAGATTTTGCCTTAAAGGAGAAATTCTCAACTTCTGAACTGTCTCTCATCTCAATGCTCATCAACAAATGCAGAAACAAACAGAGAGCTGATATCAGCGAATTGAATTACGTGTTGGGCGTAAAAGATAAAAATATGGGTTTACAGAAAAAAGTGAGAAGCGAAGCAATCCAAAATATAAATGAAAAGTTCAAATATATTTTTGGTGAAGAAACCGGATTGATCAGCAGTGATCGAAGCAAAACTGACAAGCGATACTTTGAATATTACATCTCCCGTGACCTGCTGAAGCTGGCTGAAGAAATTATCAGAAAAAATAAATAAAAAAATGCCCCGCAGAAGCGGGGCAATATTTTCAGGCTTGGTTTGGAAATTTGTGTGGTTTTCTTGGATAGGATCGCCTGTGGTTTTTGTTTAGGATTGGATTGTGGTTTTTTTGGATTTGGATGCTTGGTTTTTCGTTTGGATTGGATCAGGTTTTCGTAGGTTTTGGATCTTGGTTTTTCGTTTGGATTGGATTGGGTTTTCGTAGGTTTTGGATCTTGGTTTTTCGTTTGGATTGGATTGTTTGTCGCTTTGACAATACAAGATTACGGCGGGTTTTTGGTACGTAAAAGTATTTTCCAAGTCCATTTTCAGAATTACGTATTTGTGCGTAATACCATTCCTCTGGCCTACGTAATACCCGTTCTAATCCTGAATGATTTTGACCGCTTTTGTGCCTTTCGCCTGCCTAATACGATACGTAAAAGTCAGATTGACCTGAGTGGGACGAAAGGATGAATAGGCTTCAGTAAGGAAGTCCGGTCCTGCAATAGTATAGCGCATTTTACGCGTGTTGAACACATCCAAAATATTCAAATTCAGACTGCCTTTTTCCTTGAAAATATCTTTGCTGAATGAAAGGTCTGCTAAAAAAATCCCTTTTCGTCTGCCCTGTACCAGTTTCTGTGGTGCCTCATAATTCATCCTCCATTGAATGTCTAATCCTTTCTTTGGAGTAAACCTGGAAGTTTGTCGAGCAAACCAGCTATATGTCTGTGTTTTATACAAAGCCAGAATATTGCTCCCATCTACATCTGCATGGAAAAAATTAAAGTTGAAATCCAGTTTCCACCACTTGGTTACAGAATATCCGCTGGTAAACTCAATTCCATAAGCTTTTTCACTGAGGAGGTTTTCCACCCTTGTGATGGCATTCCCTTTTTCATCGACTCTTCTGATTCTATCGATCTTTCCAGTGGTGCTTCTGTAATAAACAGAGGAAGTAAATGATCCCTTGTCGAAGGTTTTGATATGCCCCAACTCAAAAACATTGCTGAACTCCGGATCCAGATCAGGATTGCCGGCATTGAAATTTCTGCTGTCAGAAAAGGTTGCATAGGGGCTCAGGTCATTATAAAAAGGCCTGCGTACCCTCTTGCTGTAACTGACCTGCATCGCATGCTCATTGGGCAGGTCATAGGTAACATGGGCACTCGGAAAGAGATTGGCATAGTCTCTTGGATTTTTCTGATTGGTCTTTTGAAGTGTTGTAGTGACATCCGTCCACTCTGCTCTCAAACCTGCCTGATACTGTAACTTCCCTGATCGATTACCCAAAATGCCATATGCTCCATGGATATTTTCATCATAAACAAATACGTTGTCGAGACCCGGCAAGGGGTCAAATGTTCCTGCACTGTTTTTTTGTTGCACAATAAAGTCGTTCACCATATTGCGGAAGCTGCTTCGGATACCCGTTTCAAATTTTCCTTCCTTACCGATTGGCTTGACATAGTCAATTTGGAATAACCACTGCCTCTCATATTCATCATTCACAGATGTCTGTAGAATGGTTTTGGCCGGATTGTCGGAACCATCCGGCTTGAATCCAAATTGCGTGTACACCTGATCTGAATTTTCCCAATAATCCAGGTATTTGATCTCCCCTGTCAATTCGTGGCCTTTCTGAGCAAAGCTTCTTTTGTAGTTGAGTGTAACCTCCGTATTGGGCTCCGTCTCATCCTCATCCTGGGTTCTCTTTATATATCCAATCTTGTTATTAAGATTGAAGGCATAATCATTGTAGAGAAAATTGCGCAGCCGGTTCCCTTGGCTTCTTCGATAGAGATATGCGGCAGTCAGAATGCTTTTCTCACTGAAAAAATAATCCAACCCTCCACGAATATTGTTATTATACCCAACAAAGTTGACTTTGTCGTTTTGTCTGAAATAAAAAGTGGTATCCTTACCAAATAAAGTTTGTGTGAGTTCCCCTTTCGCAGGTTGCTTTCGGTATACCACACCGTAATTGAGAAAAAAATTAATGTTCTTCTTCCGATAATTAAGATTGGTCGCCAATCCGAAATTGGCAGGGTTTCCAGTGATCAACTCAACTGATCCATTGAACCCCTGGCGCCTGTCCTTTTTCAGCACAATATTGATGATGCCAGCCATTCCTTCTGCCTCATAACGTGCAGAAGGATTGGTAATGATCTCTACTTTCTCTACCAAACTGGCCTGGAGGTTCTGTAATCCGCTGCCACCTTTGATACTGACCAGTCCCGATGGTTTGCCATCCACCAGTATCCTTACATTATCACTTCCGCGGAGTTTCACACCGCCTTCTGCATCCACCGAAACAGAAGGAATGTTCTGTAAAATATCAGACGCACTTCCGCCGGCATTGGCCAGGTCTTTACCGACATTGAATATTTTTTTGTCGAGTGACAATTGCATGAAACTCTTTTCAGCTTGTACCACCACTTCCTGCAATGTGCGTTCTGTGGGCTCCAGCCGGATATTGCCAAGGTCAGCAGTTGGCGACGCTGCTGTAATCAATACTTTTTTTTGAAATTGCTTATAGCCCAGGAATTCAATGATGACGGAAAGGCTTCCCATCGGAACTTTGAATTCAAACTTTCCATTTTCACGTGTGAGTCCACCACCAATGGGTTCTTTTGTACCCTCTTTAAAGACCTGAACAGAGGCAAGTCCCATGGATAGTCCACTATTTGCATCGGTTACAACACCCTTTACTGTTCCATTCTGCGCAAACAATTGTACCGAAGCAATGAGAAAAAAGAAGGGCAAAAAATATTTCATGAAAAATGTCATAAGGGTTAGACGTCAAATTAGTCTTTTTCCCGCTTCAAAGAACGATACCTTTGTGAAATGAATAATTGTAATATGGGTATCAAGGTCATCCGGAATCTGATAGGGATTTGCATGATTATCCTTGCAATGCCGACGCTGGCGCAACAGAAACCTGCTTCCGCAAAAAAACCGGTACAATTACCTGTCATCACAACTTTGCCGCCATCCTATGCAAAACGATCTTTGGATGAGATTGAAAACCCCTACCATCTGGAAGAGGGAAGCAATACGAGAGCTGAATACTCAATGCTGGCAAGGGATACTGGTTTTCTTGAGATCGGAAACTACCGCATAAGGGTTTCTGCTTTTACAAAAATAGAACACCAGGAACTCGCCGGTAAGATCAAATTCCCCGACTCGCTGATCTATGTGGCAATGGTTACTACCCAAAATGATGAATCCAGCGATACAATCATTTTGAAAGGTGTTAAACCCTCTCCGACACTGATCACCCGGCTGCAGCAGAAACCTGCTGATATAGATCCCTATGCCTGGCAGCAACTCAACCAGACCATGGGATTTGGCAATGATTGTCCGCCAGGCAACTGTCGCCACCACTTCATCGCCATCACCAAAACAAAGCGACTGATCAGAGTAACAGAACCGCAGGAGATCAATAAGATCCTCCCCAGGATCAGCAATGTCACCGATGCGGTTTTTGCCATCATCAAAAGAAGCCACATGCCCACCGTTAAAACTGCAGCAATAAAGGGAGGATATCTTGTTGTAGTTAATGAAAAGATAGGGGATTGCCCCATTGACTACGCCGACGTATTGTACAAGATCTCAACTGCCGGCAAACAAGAAAGACTGGGAATGGTCATCACCAAAAGAACCACTCTCTGCCATTGAACTGATCTTGATCATGGTTTGCTGAACCTGCATGAATGAACTTCCTTTCAAGTGAAGTTTATCTTGAAATCAATTGCAGGCCTTTTTCTTTCCATCGCATATCTGTTTGTAAGCGCGCAAACAGCAAGAGAGATCATTGCCCGATCAGAAGAAACCATGAGAGGCAAAAGTTCTGAAGCTACCCTCATCATCAAAACCATCAGACCCGGATGGAACAGGGAAATGAGGATCAGGGCATGGATGAAAGGAACCGATCATTCAATGATCCTAATAACATCACCAGCACGCGACAAAGGCATTGTTTTTCTGAAGAGAGGAAAAGAAGTCTGGAACTGGATGCCCTCCATCGAAAAGGTCATCAAGCTGCCACCTTCCATGATGAGCCAGTCGTGGATGGGAACGGACTTCACCAATGATGATCTTGTCAAGGAATCTTCCATCCTGACCGACTATACTCATTCTTTCAGCGGAGATACAACCATAGATGGAAGATCATGCTATAAGATAACATTGCTGCCAAAAGATGAAGCTGCCGTGGTTTGGGGAAGACTGCTGACCTGTATCGACAAAGAGCGCCTGATTCAATTGCATACACGGTTTTATGACGAAGACAATGTATTGGTCAACACCATGAATGCAACTGATGTGAAGTTGATGGATGGGAGAATGATCCCAACGCGACTGGAAATGATCCCGGCTGACAAAAAAAATCAACGAACGGAAATGATGTATGAGAAGGTCTTGTTTGACAGACCCATTGAAACGTCATTTTTCTCGACAGATCAGATGCGATACCTCAAGGAAAAATAAACAAGAACCATGATCATGTGGCCCCTTCAGCTTGCGTGGAAAAATCTCTGGCGTAACAAGACCCGAACACTGGTTACACTGTCCGCATTGGCCTTCGCTACTTTCATTTCAGTATTGGCTTCCGGTTTGAAGGAAGGTATATTCGGAAACCTGATCCATGATGTGGTCAGCAGTTATACTGGTCATGTTCAGGTTCACCTCAAAGGTTATCAGGAGGAACAGGTGATTGAAAATGCATTCCTATCCTCTACAATATTAAAAAAGCAAATTCAAGATATTCCGGGTGTGGTTCTGGCTACTGAACGCCTTGAGTCTTTCGCCCTCGCCTCCTCCGGTGAAAACACCAAAGGATGTCTTGTGATGGGCATCGAAGCTGTTGAAGAAAGTGCACTCATGAATATTGGCGGTAAGCTCATCAAAGGCAAAACTGTAGGAGCCAATAAAAATGGGATTCTGCTTCCAGAGGGACTTGCCAAACGATTGAATCTGCAAATACATGATACAGTAGTGTTGATCGGACAAGGATATCATGGTGCTTCAGCGGCAGGAAAGTTCAGGGTCTGCGGCATCCTGAAATTTGGTTCACCAAAATTGAATGAGCGACTTACCATCATGCCGATCGATACAGCCAGAAAGTTGTTTGGAGCAGAAGGAGTAACCACTTCGCTTGCAGTTTTATTGGATGAAAAGACGAGCCCGGAAAATGCTGCCATCAACCTAAGAAGTATAGCAGGTGAAAAAATGGAGGTGCTGCCATGGGGAGAGATCATGCCCGACATCAAACAGCACATTGATGCCGACTCTGGTAATATGCAATATGTACAATACATTCTCTATGCACTAGTTGGGTTTGGCGTGTTCAGTACGCTTCTGATCATGGTAGCCGAGCGATCACGTGAGAATGGGATGCTGCTCAGCCTGGGCATGTCGAAATCAATGCTACAAACAGTTTTCATGCTGGAATCGGTTATGACCGTTCTACTCGGAGCAATACTGGGATTGCTACTCTCATGGCCGGTATTGTTCTATTTAAAATGGCATCCTTTGCGCATCAGCGGTTCAACAGCAGAGGCCTACAAAAAATTTGGGTTTGAACCCATTTTCCCTGCTTCGATGGATCCATCCATTTTTTTACACCAGGGCATAACGGTACTGGTCATGGGAATGATCCTGTCGTTATACCCCATCTGGATGATCAGCAAAATGAATCCCTTATCCTCCATGAGAAAATAATCGATCATGATCCTGAAGATGGCATGGAAAAATATTTGGCGCAACTGGACGAGAAGCCTGGTGATCATGTTATCCGTTACAGCCGGACTCTTCGCAGGATTGTTTGTGCTGGCGCTTTATAAAGGAATGATGAAAGGAAGGGTGAAAACAGTCATCTATGCAGAAACAGGACATTTCCAAATTCACCAAAAAGGATTCAGTGCAGAGCAAGATCCAAAATTGTACATCACTCATCCTCAGCAGCTCTGGTCACTTCTGCAGAAAGATCCACGCATTGCAGTCATGACAACCCGAACCATTGCCACGGGCATGATCTCCAATGCAAGAGGCAGCAGCGGCATCAACCTGATCGGTGTTGATCCAGAAGAAGAGAATCCTGTTTCCGGGCTTTCAGAAAAACTGCGTGAAGGTGAATGGAAGATGAAAGGCACCAAAAAAGGAATATTGGTTGGCAGGAAGCTTGCCAATAAAATGGGACTTGAACTGGGCAAAAAAGTAGTGGTCACCATGACCGATACAACGGACGAAATGATATCCGCCGCCTTTCGTATTACCGGTATATATCAATCTTCCAATGCTCCATTGGATGAGGTGAATGTTTACTTGAAAGCGGAAGACTTGCAATCAATGTTATCTATGCCAGGTGAAAAGCACGAAATAGCGGTTATCCTGAAACAGGATGAGATGTTGTCTGCAACCATAGCAGATTTGAGAACAAAATTCCCATCACTGGCAATCGAATCCTGGGATGAACTTTCGCCCGAAACAAACTTAATGGTAAATACCATGGATTATTACTCTTATATCATCCTTATCATTATCCTGATCGCTTTATCCTTTGGCATCATGAACACCATGATGATGGCGGTATTAGAAAGAAAAAAAGAGCTCAGCATGATGATGGCACTTGGCATGTCGGCCCGGCAACTGCTTTGGATGATCTTAACCGAAACCGTTTTGCTGACCGCTATTGGCATTCCATTTACCTGGATTATCTCAAATATAACCATCGGATATTATGCGAAAAAAGGGATTGACATGAGTGGCTTGAGGGAAGAGATGATGCAAAGCTTTGGATTCTCTACCACTATCTATCCTTCATTTCCATCAGAAAAAATGGTGCCGATCATGATGCTGGTATTGATCACTGCCCTGTTGTCTTCGATCGTACCCATGATCAAAACCTCACAAATGAAACCTTCAACAGCCCTTCAACAATAGTGTATGGAAACAACTGTCATCGATGCACACAACATCAGCAAAACCTACGACCCACAAGGGATACCAGTGCATGCCGTGAACAATGTTCACCTGCATCTTACGAAAGGAGAATTCACGGCACTGGTGGGTCCCTCCGGATCCGGTAAGACTACACTATTGAACCTGATTGGAGGACTGGATCGTCCTGATTTTGGAAATATTATTATCAACGAAACAGACATCACCCAACTGAGCAATCGCGAACTGGTAAAATTTCGTTTGCATAATATTGGATTTGTATTTCAGTCATATAACCTGATCCCGGTACTTACTGCAAAAGAAAATGCAGCTTTCATTTTAATGCTGCAAAAAGTACCAAAAGCAAAACGGGAAGAACGGATCAGATCATTGTTTGCTGAAGTAGGTTTAGAAGACAAGCTGAATGCCCGACCATCGAAACTATCAGGAGGTCAGCAACAGAGAGTAGCGGTTATCCGTGCCCTTGCCTCGCAACCCATGTTTGTACTGGCGGATGAACCTACAGCCAATCTGGATTCGGCAGCAGCTGGACATCTCATGGACATGATGGAAAAACTGAACCGGGAGGAGCAGATGACTTTTGTTTTCTCTACACATGACCAACGGGTGATCGACAGGGCAAGAAGGGTGATCAGACTGGTGGATGGGAAAATAGAGTCGGACTCACAAAAAAGCTGATGGTATCCAATGAAATGCTGGTTAACCATACTGTTATCTTCATTCATATTGGTTAAGACATTTGCCCAAAAAGATAGTTCCGGAATTAACTTTTCATTCAACGGATACCTCAAAGACTTGAATACGATTGGTCTTCCGGTTCATCAGCAAAATCTGAGCTATACCCAACTCCTGCACAATCGCTTAAACCTGAAATGGGCATCCGATGAATTCAATGCATCCCTTGAATTGCGCAATCGTTTTTTCTGGGGTGATCTTCCACGTCAGGATCGGTTGCTTTCCAAACATCTTGAAAACAGCAATGAAAAAATAATGATTCCGGTTGTATGGACACGCAACAACAATATGCTCTTGCATTCGAATATTGAAAGAGCCTGGTTGGAATTCAAAAGTAGAAAATGGAGTTACAAGATCGGCAGACAACGCATCAACTGGGGCATGAACAACATTTGGAATCCCAATGATATTTTCAATGCCTATAACCTGCTCGATTTCGACTATGAGGAAAGATCAGGAGTGGATGGTTTCAGGATTCGAAATACAATAAACGAGATGAGTGCACTGGAGTGGGCCGCAGCTTTTCACCACGGTGGGAAATTGACAACCGCATTCAAATATGGATTCAATAAGAATGGATTTGACTGGCAAGTAATGGTTGGGAGTTATCGATCCAGATTCACCATGGGCAGTGGATGGCAAGGCTCATCAGGCAAATGGGGATTCAAAGGTGAACTGCAATTTTTCGGGCGCAGCAATCAACAAAGTGGATTGTTGAATGGAAGCATGGAGATAGACAGATTGACACCCAAAAATGGTTACCTCTATGGTAGCATCTTGTTCACGCAAGCAGGATTGAAAAAATCACCACCCAACTGGAACAACATCAGTTTTCAGAACAGTCCTGATAAGCTCATGCCTGCGCAATGGAACTTTCTTTTGGGATTCCGGAAAGAGATCAGTCCCAGATGCAATACATCAATTGGAATGATCCATGCGCCCTTCGTTCAGCTATTGATCTTGTATCCTTCCCTGAACTATTCGCTTCTCACCAACCTCGATCTTGATCTATTCTGGCAATCCTTCTATGGTAAAAGCAGTAGGGCTTTTGGTGTGATAGGACAAACCTGTTTCATACGATTGAAATGGAGTTTTTGATGTCTATTTTTCGGCAACAAAAACATCCTTTCCATTCATAACCGTTCTGCTGATCTTGACCTCCCTTATTTTTTCCGGGGCGATCTTAAAAATATCCTCGTTCAATACAGCAAAATCAGCGTAATAGCCTTCTTTCAGCACGCCGATCTTACCATCCAGAAATGATCCAAATGCGTTGCCGATGGTATATGCTCTGAGTGCCTGTTCAACTGAAATTTTTTCGTTGGGATACCAGCCATCAGGATTCTTGTTATCGCCAGTCCTCCTTGTTACAGCGGCAAAGATGCCATACATCGGATCAATAGGTGCTACGGGCCAGTCGGAACCAAAGCTGACCATCACGCCCTTATCCATCATGCTTCGAATAGCATAGGTACCTTTGAGCCTATTTGTATCCAACCGCTTATACGCCCAAATGCCATCATCAAAAAGATGATAGGGATGCATAGAAGCGATCACGTTTTGCTTTGCAAAATGATCAATGGCCGATTGAGAGACATGTTGCGCATGTTCCACCCTGAATCGCCTGTCCCTTTCTCCATTCACTTTTGCAGCTTCATCATACACAGAAAGAATAAAATCATTGGCTCGGTCGCCAATGGCATGTACAGCCACATGCAATCCAGCCTTATCCGCTCCCAGCACCCATTTTCTTAACAGTGATGTATCAGTAATGGTAAGTCCATGTGAATGGGGATCATCCAGATAAGGCTGATGAAACCATGCGGTGGTAGAACCAAGTGATCCATCCACATAACCCTTTAGTCCACCCCATTTCAGCTGATCATCACCCCTTCCATTTTTCTGCACAAAAGAATCAAGCTTCTCCCAAGTGGCAAGTGGAACAAATGAATACATGCGGAGTAACATACGATCAGTACCTACTGCACGGCGATAGGTTTCCAGATCTGCCCATCCGCCATATGAATTCATATCATTGGTATTGGTAACACCTCTTTCGGCGGCATATCTTGCAGCGGCATCAAAATATTGATCAAGTTGTTTTTCAGTTGGCGGGGGGATGACCCTGTTGATCAGGTTCATGGCAGCATCCTTGAAGATACCGGTGGGTTCGCCCTTTGCATTTTTCCCAATTACACCACCATCCGGTGATTTTGTTGTGGCTGTGATACCCGCCAGCGTCATGGCCTTGCTGTTGGCAAAGGCCATGTGCCCGTCATAGCGGGAAATGAAAAGCGGATGGTCTCCTGTAACAGAATCAATCCATTCTTTGCTGGGCAATTCGCCTCCCCAATTCTCATGATCCCAGCTCCCTTCCATGACCCAGGTGGAATCGGGGTGAGTGCGACAAAAATCAGCGATGCGTTTGATGAATTCTTCTTTGGTCATGGCATCCTTGAGTTTTACACTCGACAAACTATACCCTGCAGAGAGGAAATGGGTATGATTGTCTGTGAATCCCGGAACTACCATTTTCCCCTCCAGATCGATCTTTTCTGATGCACTATAGGCATCAGCATCGTCGCCAACATAAACGATCTTACCATCTTTAACGGCGATCACTTTTGCTACCGGATTGCTCACATCGCCCGTCCATATATTCCCGTTGAAATAAACTTTATCCGCTTTTTTTCCTGAACAGGAAAAAAATATAAAGAACATTGCTGTTACTATCCAACGCATCATGAGTGAAAATTTTTGTGAAATTATGGTATTCTAACGTCATGCATCTCAGCCCATAGAGATAGAAATTTCAGTTCCTGAAACACCGCTTTGTATCTCAAATGAAAACCCTGCTTCTGTTGCCCTTTGACGCATATTTTGTAAGCCTTGTCCATCTGATTTTATATTAGGGTCAAAACCTTGCCCGGAATCTTTTATATGGACGCGAATCCCTTTGTCTGAAGCAATACGGATCATAATCTCTTTTGCATTAGCATGTTTAAGCGCATTGGTTAACGATTCCTGCATGATTCGCATCAATTGAATTCCTTCATTGGGAGATAATTCTTTATCGTCTATGATCTCCTCTCGGAAAACAATGTTGATATCAGGATAGTTGGGAGCAATACGATTGACAAGACTTTTGAATCGATCACTCAAGCTGGTCATGCTCACACCGGGAAGCTGCAAGGCCCAAATGGTTTCCCGTAAGGCCATCACCATCTCTTCCGCATTTTCTTTCAGCTGCTGTAATTGATCTGCAACCACTGATTCTGATTTTTCCATTCTCACCACATTGTTCTTGATAGCAGCTGCATAAGCACCTAACCTGTCGTGAAGGTCTCGAGAGATGCGTTCTCTTTCCTTATAAATGGTTTGCTCAATTTCTGCTTTTCGTTTTCCTTTTTCTATTTTTTTGCGTAAATAGGATCTGATGATCAAAACAATTGAGGAAATGATAAGCAATAAAAATGGAATCAGAAAAATTGGCTTTCGCCAGAAAGGTGGCATCACTTCAATGGGAATTGACGTGATTGGTGCATCAGCAATTATGGAAAGATGTTGCGCTGCCCTCAACTCCAATACCAAGTTTCTAAAAGGCAGATTGGTAAAAGTTGCTCTGCGGTTATCTGCCGGTATGGCCACCCACTTGTCTTCAAATCCTTTAAGCCTGTATTGATATACCACTTTGTCAGCATTGATGAAGGAGGGTGCAGAAAAATCAAAAGAAACTACCTTGGTTGATGGGGAAAGCTGATAAAAGCTATCCAGCGCCACCTTCTCATAATTAACCATTACCTGATCAAGATATACCCTTAGCCTACGATTACCCTCTTTGTACTTTGATGGATCAATGATGATCAACCCGTCTGTACTGCCAATATGTATCAATCCATCAGGTGTCGGACGCATACTGGAGATGGTATAATCAGAAATCGCAACACCATCATCCTCTCCAAATGATGTAATGCGATTTGATTTCGTATCCAGCATATTGATGCCGGCAGATGTAGCTATCCAGATCCTTCCTTTAGCGTCTGATACTGAACCGTAAGAAATATTGCTTCCCAATCCCTCTTTTATACCAAAGTGTCTAAAGTTATTGCCGTCATAACGGTATAAGCCATTGCTCAGTGTACTGATCCATTTTATGCCTTGAGGATCTTCCGCAACGCTGGTGATGATGGTTCGTTTAATGATACTGGTATCCGTATCACTTGGGAATTGCTTTACCAATTTTAGTGCCGGATCCAACACATCTACTCCTCCATTGGTACTTATCCACTGATTCCCATTCCTATCAGTGAGTGTATGCAACACATAGGTACCAGAAAGTGGTAATGAGGCGTCTATATCTTCTGCATTGTTGAGTATAGCCCATTGTTGAGTTTGCTCATCAAAAAATGATAACCCTGACTTTGTTGATGCAAATACCTTTTTGGTACGGAGATCATATTGCAAATGAAATACCTCATTCCCCGGTATCTGCTTTTTCTCTTTGCTGAACCGTTGGATCTCAAGCTTGTTTTTGTTGATGACCATAATTCCCTTACCAGGAGTACCCAACCAAATGTTACCTCTTCCATCAACTGTACTTGCAGAAACTTTTTCCCGGCAAACCATATTCCAATTATTGGAATTCTTCTTTTTGATTGCTGCTCCAAATGTTCCTCCTATCAACACACTTCCGTCACTAAGTATCAGTGAAGTAAAAATAGTCTTGTTGTTCGCATCACTGCTCTCCAGTTTGAAAACATTGGCAGAAGGGTTATGCAAGGCCAAGCCTTTATCAGCAAATCCTATCCAGATCAATCCTTCCTGATCGGGATAAATAAATAATGTTTTCCCACTAATCTGCTGGATTCCGGCTTTGTAGGGAATAAAATCTCCGGAAGAACCCAGATGATAAATACCGTCTTGCGTAGCAAGCCAGGGCTTTTTGTTTTGACCAAAAGCGATATGATTGATCCTTGAAGGAATAGAATAGATTTTGGTTTCCCATTCTTTTTTACGTGTATCATAAACCGAAACGAGACTTTTAGTTTCCTGCAGGCTCACATACCAGAGCTTCGAATGATGATCTGCAAAAAGCATATCCGACAGCAATTGACCGGCAGAACGTTTTGATATCGTTTGATGATCGGCGACCCCGCAATTATGAATATTGCAGATGTGTGTGCGATCCCATAGATGCCAAATTGTACCATTGAGAAATGCTATATTATCCTGATCGATATTGCCTCTATTGATCTGTATGACCTTACCTTTAGGATCTGAAATCTCATATAGATTGGTGGCAATCGCTGCCATCAGAGCATCGCCGGACTTATTGGCAATATGCTGTGTTTGGCTCTGTACTTTGTTCCTGCTTTTTTCATCGGGATAAATGCGCAAGAAATTATTGTTTCTCTTGTTCAACAGATTCAGTCCATGTCTGGTACCAACCCAAATATTTCCCTGAATATCCTCATGGATGGCAGTCACATATTGATCAGAGAGGGAGAGAGAATCATCCGGATCATGCCTGAAATGTACAAATGAATAGCCATCAAACCGATTCAATCCATCCTGTGTTCCGACCCATAGCATGCCATCTTTTGATCTCAGGATTGCAGTCACTGAGTTTTGGGTGAGCCCCTGTTTTACAGTAAAATATTTTAACGACTCCTGTGAAAATGTTGAAGAAGCCCAAAGCAGCAATAGGGATGGTAAGATAGCTTTGTACACATCGATGAATTTACGATTTAAATTTTCAATCTGAATTACTGCAAATGCAGTACAAAGAGCTAAAAAGAATTAACGAACTTCAATGGATGATCAGGATCGGTATTGTTGATGACAAACTGGTAAACAGAAAAACCATTCGGCAGACGCTGGAACAGGAGCCTGATATCAGGATTTGTTTGGAAGCAGTGAATGGTGAAGATTTTTTGTTGCAGCTACAACAAACTGACCCCTCACTGCATCCTCATCTTGTACTGATGGATATTGATATGCCTGTGTTAGGTGGCATTGAGACTATTGCAGTGGCTACCATCAAACATCCTGAGATCAAGTTTCTGGTGCTCACTGTATTTGATGACGATGAAAAAATTTTCGAAGCCATCAAAGCCGGTGCTGCAGGATATCTGTTGAAGGAGGATGCAGCCCAGATGCTCTTGGATGCCATACACAATGCTTTGGATCTGAATGGAGCTCCGATGAGCCCTGCTATCGCCAGAAAAACCCTTCAATGGCTGAAAGAAGGCAATGGCCCAAGCAACATAAAATCTTCGTCCCCTGTGATTGATTTATTATCTGAACGAGAACAAGAGTTACTGAAACTGCTGGTGGAAGGACTTGATTATAAGGCAATAGCTTCTAAACTTTTCATCAGTCCACAAACCGTGCGAACCCATATCAGCAGGATCTACGAAAAGCTGCATATCAACTCCAAAGCACAGGCCATTCTGCTGGCACATAAGTATAAATGGCAGTAAAATACTGCAGATGCAGTATTGAAAGGTTATTACTGGTTATCTACTTTCATCAACAAAATCAAGCAAACATGAAAGTAAAGATCCTCATTATTGTACTGTTGGCAGCTTTTTCAACACAGGGACAGACTGTTGGTCCCATTGAGCTCAAAGAGTATGGCGACTATGGCATGAAAAAAATTGCTGAGAGTCCCAAAAAAGTATTCATTGAAACCTTTAAAGTGAATTATCAGCTTTTTGAAACAGTCCAGGAAAGAAGTTCTGGAGGATCCTCTTTTGGAGGAGGCGTAAGAGGCGATGTGAAAGTAAAACTTACTGTAGGCTTGGATGGATTGGTTGACAAAGCCCTCATTGAAACCACTGATAATATTTATAATGATTTCGTTGAAAGGTTAAAAAAAGAAGGTTACGAAATCATTCCATTTGAGAGTGTTATAGGTTTGAAAGAATATGAAGGATGGGAAAGAATGAAAGGTGGCATACCCAGTCGATCTCAATTCAAAGGTTATATTTCAGTTGCGCCATCAGGTTATGAATATTTTGTAAAAAGAGTTACCGATGCCGGAAAAGAGAAAGGAACGTTCATGGATAATGGCTTCAAAATTTCCAAAGAACTTGATGAAGCACTGGTCGTGAAAGTATCCATTACAATACCCATGTGTCATGATGCAGAATCAACAGGAAGTAAACTACTCGGCGATATTTCAAAAGGAATTGTAAATGTGGTACTGGAGACCGGGATGCAAATGTCAAATGAATATTTAAATACTACAGCCACTTCAGTGGTCAACATGGGAGTAACCGGTGTTTCAGTTTTCCGGGGAGGAAAAAAATTCCAGGATAATTCCACTAGCAACTGGATTTTGAAAAAAACAATAGATATTGAAGGCGCTATCGATAAAAAGAAATTCAGAGAAGGTGCAGTGGCCAAGTCAGATGTATTCGGAACCGATATGGGAATGTTTCAATTATTCTCTGCAGACAATGTAGCGCTGGACAAAATGCATTCAGTCAAAGTGAATATGCCGCTTTACCAAAAAGGGGTTGAAATGGGTTCCAAGAAATTTCTGAATATGGTTGTTGATGAAATCATGAAATACGCCAAATGATGACCGCAATCCTTCCGTTCCCACTAACCCCTCGCTGCAAATTGTGGCGGGGGGATTTTTTTAAAACTCTTTCTCTGCCATTTCGCTTTGAGGCAGAGATAGCTTTCTATTTTTTCTGGTCAAATTGAATCCGCAGGAAACCTGTATCTGATCAGGTTCATAGATATAGTTCGTTGTAGTAAAAAAGTTAATCCCCCTTGTGGTGATGCGCTGAATATTGGATATGCCGAGTCCCGCATCCATGAATAGCCACTGTAATTGAAAATTCCATCGGTTGTCTTTGGTTACTTTTTTCAATGTAAGATTGGGTGTCAGAAATGCTCCATCCTCACCCTGAGCTGTTGCCCTGACCGAAAGATAATTCATGCTATATTGAAGGGTCCAGTTCGACTTCAAATTAAAAGTCTGCGATGTATTGATGCTGAATACCCAGCTGCTGTTATCTACCAGCGTAGCGCCATTGAAGATCTGTCCCTTGATACCATATTGAAATATATTTCCCCCCAACATGATCTGCCAAACTTTACCTACCCGATAGTTAAATCCCAGCTCTGCTCCTGTTTGTGTTGCCAATCCCGCATTTGTAAACACTCTGTTCAAGATGGTATCGTTGAACACCTTGTTGACACGTTGTATGGGATTTTTGATCCGCTGATGATAGACACTAAAGGATAAACTACCTGCCCTCAACTTCTGCTCTAATCCCAATTCCCAGATACCTGTAAGTTCAGGCAACAAAGATGGATCACCCTGTTCCAGCGTTTCAGAGTGTTCCCGCTCCGGCAAGGGATTCAATTCAAAATTGTTGGTGCGCTTGATCCTACGGGTGAATGAATTCTTGATGACTGCATCATCATTCAACTTGTAGCGGACAAGATAGGATGGAAAAAGATTCAGCAAATTCAAGGTCTGTGGTGCATTTTGCTGAATCCTTAATCGTCTGTTCATATGCTCTGCCCTCAGACCCACTTGCCAGAACCATATGTTCTTCTGATTGGAAAACTGAAAATACCCGGCTTGAATATTGTTGCGCACATTGAGATCACTGCTGAAAAAAGGATCAGTATTGAATGGGGCAGCTGCCTGCTCTCTGTATAGATAGAGAAAGTTCCCCTTTTGAATATCATGTCGTAATTGAATGCCAGCCCGCCAGCTAATACTTCCTTTCTTTCTGTTTAAGTCTGCTTTCCAACGAAAGGCATGAAGTGGGTTGCTGCTGGGATTGGACGTTTCCTGAAAAAGGAGCGTTTTGGACCGGTTTGAGAAATTGAAATTGGATGTGAGGGATTCGAGATCCGCTCCTTCATACTGAAAGGATTGAGAAATTTCTGTTGCTGTACTGATGCGGTGCTGGCTACCCAGCGTTGCCAATGTGAAGACTCCCTGTTTTTCAGCAGTATTCTCGTTATAGTATTCGAAATCAGATATTCTTGTGCCGAAAAACTTGTCGGTTCGCATATTGGAATATACCAGATCAGCAACGCGGCTTTGGTATTTTTTACCTCTGTACAATCCAAGTTCAAAACGCGTCCTCTCATTTTGTTGCAAGGATGCGGTAAACCTGCCACCAAATGAGTAACGTTTGAAACTTCTTTCCCCTACAGATGGGAATGATGTCTTTATGAGATTGGATAAAGTATACACATCCCCTTCCCTGTAGCCGGCCATATCATTCCTGATATAACTGAATCCTGAGCTGATATCCCATTTCCCTCTCTGATAACCCAATGAAAGATCTGAACTGTATCGCTGTGGTGAAGTGTATCGGAGATTGTCAAAATCATTGAAAGGCGGTGCTCCTCCCATGATATTGGCCTGCACCATGAGTCCCTTTTCCGGTGCATTCTTGGTGATTATGTTGAGGATACCGCTCTTGCCTTCGGCATCAAAGGCGGCACCTGGACTGCTGATGTATTCTATAGATTCTACTGATGCAGCAGAAAGTTGTCCCAATACAAATCCCGGTTCACCCTGTACGGGTC
>Ga0315901_10000566_pt1 | contig 55118 bp, 35 predicted proteins | sample LakEriMetagenome_10_FD_203761 | JGI IMG/M metagenome (GOLD analysis project Ga0315901, IMG submission 203761) | Freshwater fungal communities from buoy surface, Lake Erie, Ohio, United States - Buoy 2 MA116 | ecosystem: Environmental > Aquatic > Freshwater > Lake | place: USA: Lake Erie, Ohio... | reverse complement strand
TCTCACCCTTCTCGCCGATGTCGGCGGGACGCGCGGTCACCGCGCCCGAGGCGTCGGGCTCGCTGTCCGGCAGCCAGACATCGCCCGCGATCCAGGGCAGCGGATAGGTGTGCGCATCGGCGCGCAATGGGAAATCGCCGTTGCCGAAGAGATGCGTCCAGGCGATGCCGCCGTGCTCGGTGGCCCAGTACGAGTTGATGTACCAGGGCGTGACGAGGTCCATGCCGAACTGCTGCACGGCCGGAGATGTCGGTTCGGCGCAGAAGGTCGCGACGCGCAGCGAACCGCGCGAGTAGGCGCGGACATCGGCCTCGTTCTGCGGATCGGTCATCACCGTCTTGAGGAAGGTGACGCCCGCCTTGAAGATGTTGACCTTGTAGCGCTCGATGATGCTCGCGAAGCGGCCCGCGCTCGGGAACACCGGCGCGCCTTCGGCGATGATGGTGGTGACGCGCGTCGTGAGCGCACCGCAGATCATGTACGACTGGCCGGTGATCCAGCCCGGATCGGCGACCACATACATCACATCGCCCGGCCGCGCATCGAAGGCGACGCGCATGGTGTGCGCGACGCCGCTCACATAGCCGCCGTGCACATGCACCACGCCCTTCGGCTTGCCGGTCGACCCGGAGGTGTAGATGAAGAACATCGGGAACTCGGCATCGAGCGGCTCGGGCGCCGACGACGCCCAGATCGCGGCGACGAACTCGGCGTCGGGCAGCGCGAGCAGCGCCTGCTCGGAATCCACCTTGAAGCCCGCGGCGCGCGCCGCGGCCAGCATCTCGTCCATGGCCGCGCCGGTGAGCTCGTGCGCCCATCGGTCCCGCTCCGGGCGCCACAGCAGATCGGCCTGCGCGGCGTGGCGCACGACGATGACGGTGTCGACGCGCGACGGGGTGGCCACCAGCGCCGAGGCGATGGCGGTGCGGATGCGGCTCGCCTCGGCCGAGCCGATGCCCGATTGCGCCTCGAGAGCGCGGCCGACGCCGCGCATCACATCCGAGCGTTCGAGCGTGATCTCGGCGGCGGTCGCGGCGCGCGCGCCGGCGAGGATCGCCTCGCTCTGCGCGGGCGCGAGACCGAGCGTGCGCAGCGCGCCCGCCACGGCTTCGACGGCGACCTCGGCGGCGACATAGCCGTCGAGCGCGGGATCGGTGTAGGCCTCCTTGAAGGCGACGATCTGCGCGTTGCGGTAGCCGCCGTCGGCGGTGATGACCACGCGTGCACCGGCGTTGTGGATGCGGTCGGAGAGCGTCTTGTCGCTGAAGCCACCGAACACCGGCGTGTACACGATGCCCGAGCGCTTGCAGGCCTCGGTCCAGTACAGCTGCTCGGCGATGTTGGGCATGTTGATGGCGATGCGATCGCCGGCCTTGAGGCCGAGCCGACGCAGCGCGACCGCGCAGCGCGCCGCCTCGAGCAGCAGCTGCCTGCGCGACACGCCGTAGGAGACCACCGGACCGCCGCGGCCGCCGTCGAGCGACTGGTCCCAACGGTCGCCCTCGAAGAAGAACGCGGGCTCGGCGCCGTGCCCGGCGAGCACATGCCGATCCAATTCATTGAAGCAGGCGTTGGTCAGCGCACCGTCGAACCAACGGTAGAACGGGGCTTCGCTGTCGTCGAAGGCGCGGCGCCAGGGGGCGTAGTCGGCGGCGAGCGCCGGCGACACCGCGGCACCGGTGCGCGCGTCGTAGCCGCGCCATCCGCCCGCAGCCGCATCGAAGCTCAGCCAGGCGCCGTGCGCACCGACGGAGGGCTCGAACCAGTGGATCTCGCGGCGGGCGATGTCGGCGTGGTAGGCGCCCGGGTCGCGGGTGCAGGCCTCACGGGCCTGTTGCCACGCCGCGCGGGTGGTGAGGGCGTTGACGACGGCCGACGGGGGGGCGACAGCCGCCGACGCCGGAACCTGTTCCTTGGCTCCGCTCGAACTCGACATCTGAACTCTCCGCCCCCGAGGTCATACTACACTGGGGACATGTGAAATGCCCCGTGTGAAAATTCACCGGGCAACATGGTTGTCGAGGGACAGCGAGCCTAGGGGCAGCGATGATCATCGAGCGCATCTGGCCGGACAACGCCTGGCGGAACTACCACTACCTCATCGCCTGCGGCGAGACGGGCCAAGCGATGGCCGTCGACCCGCTCGACTGGCGCGCGGTGCACGAGGCCGCGCAGCGCCGCGGCTGGACCATCACCCACATCCTCAACACCCACGAGCACGGCGATCACATCGGCGGCAACGATGGTCTACGCGCCGCGACCGGGGCGGAGGTGCTGGCGCACGCCGGCGCCGCCCCCAAGCTGAGCGCCCTGGACCGGGCCGTGGGCGAAGGAGACATCATCCGCATCGGGCGCAGCGTGGAGCTCGAGTGTCTCGACACGCCGGGGCACACGCGCGCGCATGTCTGCCTGCTCGCGCACGGCGACCGCCCGGCGCTGATCAGCGGCGACACGCTCTTCAACGCCGGCGCCGGCAACTGCCACAACGGCGGCGACCCGGACCTGCTCTACGAGACCTTCGAGAAGCGGTTCGCGCGGCTGCCCGACGCGGTAGCGGTGCATCCGGGGCATGATTACCTGGCGCGCAACCTCGCTTTCACGCTGGAGGTCGAGCCGGACAACGCGGCCGCGGCGGCGCTGCTCGCGCAGCTGACGGGCGACGGCGCCGCGGCGCCCGTCACCACGCTCGGCGAGGAGCGGCGCATCAACGCGTTCTTCCGGCTGCAACGGCCGACGATCGTCGACCGGCTACGGCAAAGATTTCCGGAGCTGCCGGCCGCGCCGACGCCGCGGCAGGTGTTCCTCAAGCTGCGCGAACTGCGCAACGCATGGTAGGCGGAGTGGATCCTGGCTCGCGACATCCCGCGCCCGCAGAAGCCGCGGTCGTGCAGACGCTGATCGCACAAGCCGATGCGCTCGCGGCCGCCGGGCGCCTGGAGGACTCCGTGCGCGTGCTCGAGGACGCGTTGCATCGCTGGCCCGCGCTCGCCGACAGCTGGTACAACCTCGGGCTGCGACGCCGTCATCTCGGCCGTGCCGAGGCGGCGCTCGACGCGTACCGCGAGGCGCTCGTCCGGGGCGCCGCGGGGCCGGAGGAGATCCACCTCAACCGCGGCGTCATCTTCGCCGAGGACCTGCAGCGTCCCGATGAGGCGATGCGCGAGTACGGGTCCGCGCTGCGCCTCGCACCGGACTACATCCCGGCGCTGCTCAACCTCGCCAACCTGCACGAGGACACGGGCCGACGCAACGCCGCACAGTCGCTCTACGAGCGGGTGCTGGCGATCGACCCCGCCCACCCCGAAGCCTTGGCACGCGCCTCCAACGCCCGCGAGATCGCGGCGGCCGACGACCCGATGATCGGTCGGCTGCGTGCGGCGCTCGCGCAGCGCGATCTGCCCGCGGAGGCGCGTGCCAGCCTCGGCTTCGCGCTCGGCCGTGCGCTCGACGCCTGCGGCGACTTCGACGCGGCGTGGAACGCCTACGACGCGGCCAACCAGGCGAGCCGCAGGAGCGCGCCGCGCGGGCTGCCACGCTACGACCGCATCGCCCACGAGCGGTTCATCGACGACATCATCCGACGCTGCGATGCCGCGTTCTTCGCGCGCGCGGCACGACCGGTCGCGCCGCCGATCACGGCACGCACCGCGGCGCCCGTCTTCATCTGCGGCATGTTCCGCTCCGGGTCGACGCTGGCGGAACGCATGCTCGCCGCGCATCCCGGCGTCACCGCAGGCGGCGAACTCGATTGGCTGCCGTCGATGGTGCGGCGCGACCTCGCACCCTTCCCCGCCTCGTTGGCGACCCTGGACGCTGCGCGCAGCGCCGAGCTCGCCGCCGGCTACGGCGCGCGGCGCACAGCGGCGTTCCCGCAGGACGGACTGCTCACCGACAAGCGCCCCGACAACCATCTATATCTGGGCGTGGCGCGTGCGCTGTTCCCCGACGCGCGCATCGTGCACACGCGCCGACGACCGCTCGACAACTGCCTGTCGGTCTGGTTCCTGCACCTCGACCACGGCATGTCCTACGCCACAGACCTGCTCGATATCGCGCACCATCTGGTGCAACAGCGGCGCTTGATGGCGCATTGGCAGGCGCTCTTCGGCGAAGCGGTGCACACGCTCGACTACGACGCGCTGGTCACGGCGCCGCGCGCGGCGCTGTCGGCGCTGCTCGCGCATTGCGGTCTGCCGTGGCATGAGGGCTGCCTGGAGTTCCACGCCACAGAGGGCGCGGTGCGCACGGCGAGCGTCTGGCAGGTGCGTCGGCCGCTCTATCGCAGCGCATCCGGCCGCTGGCGGAACTACGCCGCGCACCTCGGTCCGCTGCGCGCGGCGCTGGAGGCCGCAGGCCTCGATCCCGAGGCGGATCCCCTCGCGTAGCCCGCCGAGGAGGACGACCCGACCGCTACGCGCCGAGTTCGCCGGTGGCGGGATCGACGCCCGCGGCGCGCAACGCATCGACCAAAGGTCCGAGGTGGGCGATGTAACGGGCGGCGCGGCCGCGGCGCACCGACACCGGTCCACGCGCATCGACCGTGCTGAAGGTGGCGATCGGCCGCTCGAGCGACGCGTAGTCGAGCACCTGCGGGTCCCAATCGAGGCCGCAGGCCTCGAGCAGACGCGGCGCGGCGGCACCGAGGTCGGACGCGATGTCTTCATAACGCAGCGTGACGATGCGCCCCGGGAACGCTTGCTCCCAGTGCGCCATCAAGCGCGCGTACTCGCCGTAGTAGTGGCCGAGGTCTTCGAGCCGATGGGTGAAGGCCCAGGATTTGGCGAACTCCTGGCGCCAGATCGACAGCAGCGTCTCGAGCGGATCGCGCCGCAGGTGCAGGATGACGGCGTCGGGGAACAGCTGCGCGATGAGGCCGACGGCGCCGAAGTTGAGCGGCTGTTTGTCGGTGAGCACATCGCGGCCCTCGGGTGCAGCGGGCTCGGCGAGATAGGCCGCCGCCCACTGCGCGAGCCGCGCAGCATCCGGCGCGCGCCCCTCGTCGGCGAGCGCGAGATGGTTGCCGAGGATGCGCGGCATCGCACCGCGCTCGCCGCAGGCATGCACACGCGGGTGGGCGCCGAGCACGGCCTCGACCAGCGTCGTACCGGACCGCGGCATGCCGACGATGAACACGGGACGGCGCGGCACCGGCGAGGGCGGCAGCGACACCGCGGCGTGTGCGTCCGGGGCGAGCACGCCGGGGAAGAGCTCCCGCAACCGTCGCGTACGCTGCGCCTGACCCTCGCGATCATAGCGACGGTCCTCGGCGACATCACGCGCCAGCGCGAGGTCGTGCGCATGGGTGTACGCAGCGAACGCCGCCGCGACATCCTCCATGCGCTGATCGGCCACGCGCTCATCGGCGGCCGGCGCATCGGCGATGGCGCGCGCGTCCGCAGCATGCGCGACCGCGAACGCGGCGGGGATGCGGTAATCGAAGGGCGCCTCGCTGCGCGCGGCGATCGCGCGTAACCGCTCGACCTGCGCCTCCTCGAGCCGTCCCTGTCGCAGGCGGCTGAGCACGGTATAGACGGCGATGTTGTCGGGCTGTCGTTCGAGGCTGCGCGTCGCGGCGTCGGCCGCCGCGTCGAAGCGGCCGCGGTACATGTGCAGCAACGCGCGCCGCGCGAGCACCTCGGGGTGCTGTGCATCGAGCTCTTCAGCGGCGACCAGCGCGGCCTCGGCCGCGTCGAAGTCGAGCGCATGCAGACAGAGGCTCGCGTAGGCGGCGAGGTCCGTGGCGTCATGCCGGCCGCGCATCAGGTAGTTGGAGTAGCCCTGCACGGCGTCGTTATGACGACCGAGCTCGAAGGCGGCGCGCGACAACTGCTTCCAAGGGTCCGGCAGGTCCGGTTTTGCATCCGCCCAGGCCCGCGCGGTGGTGCCGAGGCGCCCCCACTCGCGGCGCGCGGCCAACACCTCGCACAGCACCCCCAGCAGGCGGTCGTGGGTCGGATGCTGCGACAGACCGACCTCGAGCAACGAGATGGCCTTGTCGGGGTCGCCGTACCGGAGGGCGAGTTCGGCGAGGCGTGCGGTCGGGTGGACCGCCGCCGGGTCGACCTCCAGCGCTTCGGACCAGGCATGGGCCGCCCCGGCATCGTCGCCCCGCTGGGCCTCGAGGTCGCCGATCCGGGACCAGGCAGCCACGAACCCGGGCTTGAGTTCGAGCACCTGCCGGAACACCGCCAGCGCCCGGTCCGGTTGCCCGGCGTACACCCAGCCCTCCGCCAAGTTGAACCGGACCCCAGGGTCGGCGGGGGCGATTTCGGCCGCCCGCTCCAGCAGGGGTAGGGCTTCGGCGACCCGGCCGGACTGCGCGAGGGCGAGGCCGGTCAAGCTTGCCGCCTCCGGGTCATCCGGGCGCAAGGACTGGGCGGCCCGGTAGGCGGCCAGCGCATCCTCGAGCCGACCGGCCCGATGGGCGGCCAGCGCCCGGTCCAAGGTTTCACGAAAGGCGGTCGAGGACATCGGTCGCGGATTCCATGTATAAAGTAACAGGTCAAGCCTGCGCTTTAGGCCGTTGTATTTCAACAACAACCTATTGCGCCCCGGCAACAATCGCCTTAACATGATTCTGACACATACCGGTTCTCTCGCGGAGACGGTGGTGTGTGCTGTTTTGTCATCCATTCGGCGGATCGTCCGCCACCAGGAGGAGTTGAATGAGTTCCACCCAAACAGTCGCACTCGCCGTGCGTCGTGCGCTGATGTTCGGCGCGATCTCGACCGCAGTCGTCGCCCCGTTCGCCCACGCGCAGGAGTCGGCCGGTGCCGCCGAACTGGAGACGATCGTCGTCACCGGTTCGCGCATCAAGTCGGCCAACCTTGAGTCCAGCAGCCCGGTCACCCAGGTGACGGCGGCCGATATCGACGCGCAGGGCGTCACCCGCATCGAGGACCTCATCAACCAGCTGCCGCAGGCCTTCGCCGCGCAGAACGCGACGGTCGCCAACGGCGCCTCCGGCACCGCGACGGTCGACCTCCGTGGCCTCGGCGCCTCGCGCACCCTCGTGCTCGTCGACGGTCGTCGCATGCCCTACGGCGGCGTGACCCAGTCGGCAGCCGACCTCAACCAGATCCCCTCGGCGCTCATCGAGCGCGTGGAAGTGCTCACCGGCGGTGCCTCGGCCGTGTACGGTTCGGACGCCGTGTCGGGCGTCGTGAACTTCATCACGAAGAAGGACTTCGAAGGCGTCGAAGTCTCGGGCCAGTACAGCTTCTACCAGCACAAGAACGACTTCGGCGGCCCCGGCGCCGTCAAGCTGCGCGATGTCATCGCCGGCCGTGCCGCCACCAACCCGGCGCAGTTCGCCCTGCCCAAGACCAACGTCACCGACGGCTTCGGCCGTGAAGCCTCGCTCCTCGTCGGCATCAGCACCGAAGATGGCCGCGGCAACTTCACCGCCTACGCGGGCTGGATGGAGAACGACGAGATCCTGCAGCGCGACCGTGACTTCTCGGCCTGCTCGCTGAACGCGGGCCCGACGGTCTCGTTCTCCTGCGGTGGCTCGGGCACGGCCTCGCCGGCGCGCCTCACCGACTTCGCCACCTACAACTTCGTGGCGGACGGTGCCAACTGGCGCAACTTCAGCAACGCCACCGACCAGTACAACTTCGGCCCGACCAACCACTTCCTGCGTCCGGCCACCCGCTACAACGTGGGCGCCAGCGGTCATTACGAGCTCAACGAGCGCGTCGATGTCTACACCCAGCTGATGTTCACCGACTACCGCTCGATCGCCCAGATCGCGCCGGGCGGCATCTTCTTCGACTCCTCGAGCATCAACTGCGACAACCCGTTCCTGCCGCCCGGTCGTCTGGCCGACATCGGCTGTACCCCGGCGCTCGTCGCCTCGGGTGGCAGCACCACGATGTACATCGGCCGTCGCAACACCGAAGGCGGTGGTCGTCAGCAGTCGTTCTCGAACACCTCGTTCCGCGCCATCGTCGGCGCCCGCGGTGCGATCAGCGCGAACTGGGACTACGATGTGTCGTTCCAGCGCTCGACGGTCAAGGCGAACGAAGAGACCCTCAACTACTTCGTCATCGACCGCATCGGCAAGGCATTGGATGCTGTCCGGTTGCCGAACGGCACCATCGGTTGCCGTGACGCCGCCGCCCGTGCGGATGGCTGCGTGCCCTACAACCCGTTCCAGGCGGGCGGCGTGACACAGGCCGCTCTCGATTACCTGCAGGCGCCGGGCATCTCGGTCGGTACCATCGACCAGGATGTGGCCCTCGCCACGGTCTCGGGCGACACCGGCTTCAAGTTCGCCACGGCCGATGAGACCGTGCAGGTCGCGGTGGGTGCCGAGTACCGCCGCGACAAGCTGAAGCGTGAGACCGATGCGTTGCTCGCCACCGCCTCGCTCTCGGGCACCGGCGGCGCCACCATCGGCATCACCGGTTCGACCAAGGTCACCGACCTGTTCGCCGAGGCCCGCGTGCCCCTCGTGCAGGGCGCGGCCTTCGCCGACAACCTGGTCGCCGACTTCGCCTACCGCTACTCCGACTACGGCGACATCGACACCAACACCTACAAGGTCGGTCTCGACTGGTCGCCGGTGTCGTCGTTCAAGGTCCGTGGTAGCTACCAGCGCGCGGTCCGTGCGGCGAACATCATCGAGCTGTTCACCGCGCAGGGCTTCAACCTGTTCGACATCGACGGCGACCCCTGCGGCTTCGATGCCCGTTCGGCCACCACGGCCCAGTGCATCGCGACGGGCGTCCCCGCGGCGAACGTGGGTTCGCCGGCGCTCGACAGCCCGGCCGGTCAGTACCAGTTCCTGCAGGGCGGTAACCCGGGTCTCCAGCCGGAAGAGTCCGACACCTACACGGTGGGCGTGATCTTCCAGCCGGAGTTCGTGCCGGGTCTCGTGATGTCGGTCGACTGGTTCAACATCCGCGTCGAGGACACCATCTCGACCTTCGGTGCGGAGAACACCCTGACGGCCTGCTACGCGAACAACGACGCCGCGGCCTGCTCGCGCATCCGCCGCAACCCGCTCGGCCAGCTCTGGCTCGGCGCCGGCAACGTCATCGACACCAACATCAACATCGGTGCGGTGGAGACGTCGGGTATCGACATCAACGCGACCTACTCCGGTCTCGAGATCGGCAGCTTCGGTGAGTTGGGCTTCAACCTGACCGGCACCTACCTGCAGGACCTCATCACCGAGCCGGGTCCGGGCATCACGCCGTACGACTGCGTCGGCTTCTTCGCCGGCTCTTGCGGCACGCCGAACCCGCAGTGGCGTCATCAGTTCCGCACGAGTTGGGAGACTCCGTGGAACCTGAACCTGGCGCTGACCTGGCGTTACTTCGACAAGGTCGAGCAGTTCCGCGCTCCGGCCGGACGCATCGACAGCGTCCTCGGTTCGCAGAGCTACTTCGACCTCGTCGGCACGTACGACTTCAACGACAAGGCGTCGGTGGTCCTGGGTGTGAACAACATCCTCGACACGGATCCGGACATCAACGGCTCGGTGGGTACGACCGGCAACGGCAACACCTTCCCGCAGACCTACGATGCGCTGGGCCGATACCTGTTCGCGCGCGTCCGCGTGAAGTTCTGATCGACCTCAGGGTCGACGGCCTTCGGGCCGGCTAGACAGGCGGCGGTCCCCTCGGGGGCCGCCGCTTTTTTTGGGCCCGTGTTTTCCGGGTCGGCGTCAGGCGTCGGGGCCGGGACGGACGCCCTGATAGGCGTCGGTCGAGGCAATCACCGCGGCGATCGCCGTGCGCTCCTCCGGCGAGAGGAACGGGCTCCAGATGTCGGCGATCATGATGGTGCGCAGCTCGTCGCTGCCGTTCCAGGCCTCATGCTCGATGGTGTCGTCGAACACCCAGGCCTCGCCCACCCGCCACTCGCGGGTCTCGCCGCCGACGCGGAAGCCGCAGCCCGGCGGGATCACCAGCGGCAGATGCACCAGCAGGCGGAAGTTCGCGACGCCGGTGTGGGGCGGGATGCGCGCGCCGGGCCGCAACGCGGAGAACAGCGCCGTGGGCGAACGCAGCTGCACCGACGGCTGCGGCAGCAGCTTCAGGGCCTCGCGCACCGCGGGCGCGCGCTGCAGGCGCGCCCCGATGGGAGCGCCGCTCTCAAAGAAATGGTAGGCGGTCCACTTGGGCGAATGGTTGAGCTCGCGCCACTGGTCGAGCGGCAGGTGCGGCTCGTAGCGGATGTACGGCGCGAAGCCGCCGTTGTCCTCGCGCTGGATGGCGAGCAGGTCCTCGCGGATCGCGTCGGTCGCCGCCTCGAAGGCCTCGAGCCATGGGAAGCGGCTGCGCTCGTGGAACCAGATCGGCGGCAGGCCGGGGTAGTAGTACTCCATCGGCTCCTGCTGGTAGCGCGGCCGCACCCGCAGCGTGGTGTCTATGAAGGCCTCGAGGCGGCGCTTCTCCGCGCCGGAGCAGCGTTCGCGCGCCGGCGCCACCTGCTCACGGATGTGCGCGCCGAGCTCGCGCGCATGCGCCTGCGACACGGCGCGCGCATGCGCCACCGTCTGGCGGCTGGGCGCGTCCAGTTCGTCGTCGGGCGGCGCCTGCACCAACGCGATGGCGTACGCGGGACCGGCGGCCCGCGGGCCCACGGCGCGCTCCAACAGGGAGGCATGCATGAGCAGCGCGTGGAAATGACGCGGTTCGATCTCGAGCGCCCGGCGGACCGCCGCCATCGCGCCGTCGAGCTCGTTGCGCTGCCGTCGCAGCCCGGCGAGGTTGAGCCAGGCACCGGGGTCGCGCGGACGCAGCGTGACCAGGGCCTCGAAGGCCGTGTGGGCGGCGGCCAGATCCCCCGCGGCGAGCGCCTGACGGATCTGCTGCTGCAGGGCCGCCACATCAGCGGTGGTGCCCGGTTGGGGGAGGCTGGGTTGCGACATGCGGGAAGGTCGGCGGGGTAGGCGGGTGGGGGTGAGCGGTATACTCCGGCGCCCGGACAACCGAAGGAACTCTAGCATGGCGACGCCGCAAGACGACGCACGCGCCGGCCTCGACGCCCTGCACCGCGGCGAGACCACGGCCGCGCGCGATCTGCTGCTGCGGGCGCTCGAGGGCGGTGAAGCCGGCACACCGGTGCTGTTCGGCATCGCCGAGGCCTGCCGCCGGCTCGCCGATTCGCGCGGCGCGGCCGCCGCGCTCGACCGCGTGCTGCGCGCCGAACCGCGCAACCTCGCCGCCCTCATCCAGCGCGGCGACCTGCATGCCGATGCCGGTGACAGCCGAGCCGCGGTGTCGTTCTACCAGACCGCCCTGCGCGTCGCCCCGCCCCGCAACCAGATGGCCGGCGCGATGGGCCAGGAGCTCGACCGCATCCAAGCGGCCTGCGAGCGCCACGCCCGCGAGTACACGGCGCACCTGACCACCCAGCTCGCGAAGCGCGGCTTCGAACCCGGCCGCTCCAGCGCACGCTTCACCGAGTCCATCGACATCGTGCTCGGCAAGCGGCAGGTGTTCGTGCAGCAGCCGAAGTACTACTACTTCCCCGGCCTGCCGAACCTGCAGTTCTACGACCGCAGCCACTTCCCCTGGTTCGGCGCGCTCGAGGCCGCGACCGACGCGATCCGCGAAGAGCTGCTCGCCGTGATGCAGGACCCGACCGCGTTCCGGCCCTATGTCGAGGGCAACCCGAACCGTCCGCGCAAGGAAGAGGCGGGGATGATCGACAACCCGGACTGGAGCGCCTTCTATCTTTGGAAGAACGGCGAGCCCGTGCCGCAGAACGCCGCGCGCTGTCCGCGCACCCTCGAAGCCCTGCGCGAGGCGCCGCTCGCGATGACGCCCCACCGCTCGCCTTCGATCCTGTTCTCGCTGCTGCGCCCCGGCACGCGCATCCCGCCGCACAACGGCCTGGTCAATACGCGACTCATCTGCCACCTGCCGCTGATCGTCCCGGGGCGTTGCGCCTTCCGGGTCGGCAACGAGATCCGCGAGTGGAAGGTCGGCGAGGCCTGGGCCTTCGACGACACCATCGAACATGAGGCCGTGAACGACTCCACCGAGACCCGCGTCATCCTGCTGTTCGATGTCTGGCGGCCGGAGATCACCGACGAGGAGCGCCGACTGGTCAACGGACTTTTCGAGTCTATAGATTCGTATACAGGACAAAAACCGCATTGGGAGATCTGAAAATGCGATTTTTTGGAACAATCAGCCGTGTTGACCGTGCAGCGCTGATCGTCGCGGCGGTCGCCCTCGCGATCCCCGCCACGGCGCTCGCCGCGGCGGCTGCGGCCGACGAGCCGCCCCGCCCACCGCTGCCCGCCGAACTGCTGCAGTGCCGCAACGAGACGGATGCGACCCGGCGCCTCGCCTGTTTCGATCGTGAGATCGCCCGCGCAGCGCCCTCGGCCGAGCAGCGCTTCGGGTATCGCGGCGAGGTCGCCAGGGAGAGCATCGACCGCGAGAAGGCGGCCACCCCGACGCTCGAGCGCCTGCAAGGCAAGGTCGAGTCCATGTCCGGCACGCCGAGCGGTGACTGGGTGATCACGCTCGACAACGGTCAGGTGTGGGCGCAGGTACCGACCGGCACGCGCTTCAGTCTGCGGGTGGGCGACACGGTCACCATCACGCCGGGCGCGCTCGGTTCGTTCCTGCTCCGCAAGGATCCGGGCGGCGGGTCGGTGCGGGTGCGCCGCCGGCGTTGAGCCGGACGCGGGGGAGGTGTAGCCTGCGCCTCGGACTTGATCCCGAGGACAGGTACCCGATGAAGACCCTCCCGCAGTTCGCCGCGGCCAAGCGCCGTGGCGAGAAGATCGCCGTCGTCACCTGCTACGACGCCCCCACCGCCCGCCTCGTCGCCGGCTCCCAGATCGACGCCGTGCTGGTCGGCGACTCGGTCGCCATGGCCGTGCACGGCCACCGCGATACGGTCGCCGCCGATGTCGCGATGATGGCGCTGCACACCGCCGCGGTCCGTCGCGGCCTCGGCCCGGACGGCTTCGTGGTCGCCGACCTGCCGTTCCTGTCCCACCGCCGCGGCCGCAGCGCGCTGATGCGCGCCGTCGAGCGGCTGATGCGCGCCGGCGCCAACGCCGTGAAGCTCGAGGGCGTGGACGGGTCGGAGGCGGACATCCGTCACATCGTCGAGAGCGGCGTGCCGGTGATGGGCCACATCGGTCTGACGCCGCAGCATGTGCATGCGCTCGGCGGCTTCAACTACCAGGGCAAGGATCCGGAGGCCGCCGCGACGCTGCACGAGCAGGCGCAGCGGCTGCAGGACTGCGGCGTCTTCTCGCTCGTCATCGAATGCGTGCCGCGGGCGGTCGCCGCCGGCATCACCCGTTCGCTCGCGGTGCCGACCATCGGCATCGGCGCCGGCCCCGACTGCGACGGCCAGGTGCTGGTGATCACCGACCTGCTCGGTCTCGACCCCGGCTTCAAGCCGCGCTTCGTGCGCCGCTATCTCGACGGCGCGCAGCAGGTCGGCGCCGCGCTCGACGCCTACGCGCGCGAGGTGAAGAGCGGCCGCTTCCCCGGGCCCGACGAGACCTTCGGCGACGCGGCAGCGGCGCCGTCCCAGCCACCCGCGGAGCGCGCCCGCGCGGCCGGCCAGTGATCGTCGCGCAGGGCATCGATGCCTGGCTGACCACCAAACGCGGCCTCGCAGGCCGCTCGCTCGGCTTCGTGCCGACCATGGGCAACCTGCACGCCGGGCACGCCGCGCTGCTCGCGCGCGCGCGGCAGGAGTGCGACACGGTGCTGCTGTCGGTCTTCGTGAACCCCACGCAGTTCGACGATCCGGACGACCTCGCACGCTATCCGCGCACGCTCGAGGCGGACCTCGCGCTCGCGCGATCGGCCGGCGTCGACCATGTGCTGCTGCCGACGGCGGCCGAGCTCTACCCCGACGGCTACACCTACAAGGTGCAGGAGAGCGCCGTGTCGACCGTGCTCTGCGGCGCGTCGCGACCCGGGCATTTCGACGGCGTGCTGTCGGTGGTGATGAAGCTGCTGCAGATCGCGCAGCTCGGCGGCGACCCGGCCGCGCAACGGCTCTACATGGGCGAGAAGGACTGGCAACAGCTCACGCTGGTCCGCGGCATGGTGGACGCGTTCTTCCTGCCCTGGACGGTGGTCGGCTGCCCGACGGTACGCGAAGCGGACGGTCTCGCGATGAGTTCGCGCAACTCGCGCCTCACAGCCGAGCGACGGGCGCTCGCACCGCTGCTCGCGAAGACCCTGCGCGAAGCGCCGGACGCGGCCGCCGCGCGCGCCGCGCTCGAGGCCGCCGGCTTCCGCGTCGACTATCTGGAGGACCGCGTGCTCGGCGCCGCTCCGCCGGGCGCGATGCGGCGTTTCGCCGCGGCTTTCCTCGATGATGTGAGGCTGATCGACAATGTCGCCCTCGGCTGACCGTCCGTTGCGCGTGCTGCTGCTGATGAGCGGGTCGATCGCCGCCTTCAAGGTGGTGCAGCTCGTCTCGCGCCTGGTGCAGGCGCCGGTGGGCGCCGAGGTCGAGGTCGTGATGACCCCGGCGGCGCGCGGGTTCATCGGCGAAGCGAGCCTCGAGGGCCTCACCGGTCGTCGGGTGCGCTCGGAGACCTTCGCCGCCGGCGACCACATGGAGCACATCCGGCTGGTGCGCTGGGCGGATGTGGTGCTCGCGGCACCCTGCACCGCCAACACCCTCAACAAATTGGCGTCCGGCATCGGCGACGACCTCGTCGGCACGCTGTTCCTCGCCCACGACTTCACCAAGCCCTGGCTCATCGCGCCGGCGATGAACACCCGCATGTACGAGCACCCGACGACCCGCGCCTCGCTCGAGCGGCTGCGCGGCATGGGCTGCACGATCGTCGAGCCCGGCAGCGGTGCCTTGGCCTGCGGCGAGGTCGGGGCCGGCCGGCTCGCCGAACCGGAGGCTTTGCTGGCCGCCGTGCTGCAAGCGGCGCAGCGGCAGCCCGGCGCGGCGGGACCGCCGTCCACATCGTCGCGCTCGTCTGCAGGCACGACGGTACCGCTCAAGATATTGGTCACCGCGGGCGGCACGCGCATGCCGCTCGACGCCGTGCGGTCCATCGTCAACAGCTCGACGGGCCGCACCGGTGCGGACCTCGCCGCCGACCTCGCCGCGCTCGGGCATGCGGTGACGCTGCTGACAGCCGTGGACGCGCCGCATGCGGAGGACCTCGAACGCCTCGAGCGCTACGACGACTTCGATTCGTTCGAGCGCAGCCTGCGCGGCCTGCTCGCCGGGGAGAACTACGACCTGCTGGTGCAGGCCGCGGCGGTCAGCGACTGGCGCCCGATGCTGTCGCCGGACGGCGGCGCGCTGACCGGCAAGCTCGATGCGGAGGGCGATACGCTCACGCTGCGTTTCGCGCGCACGCCGAAGCTCATCGCATCGGCGCGCGCATGGTCGCGCAACCCGGCGCTGCGCATCGTCGCCTTCAAGCTGACCGCGGGCGCCGACGACGCCGAGCGCCGCCGCAAGGTCGCGCAGGTGCTCGCGAACGACGGCGTCGCGGCCGTCGTCGCCAACGACCTGCGGACATGGCCGCGCTGGGAGTTCTGGACCGACGCGGAGCGCCCCCCGGAGGTCTTCGACGGACGCGAGGGCATCGGCGGGCGCCTCGCCGCGTTCGTGGCTTCCCTGCCCACCCCGGAGACACGCGGATGATCCTGTGCATCGATGTCGGCAACACCACCCTGCACGCGGGCCTCTACGGCGAAGCGACCAACGACGCGCCCTTGCTGCTGCAGTTCCGCAAGACCTCGGACTCGCGCGCATCGAGCGACGAGATCGGCGTGTTCCTGCGCGCCGCGATGCGCGAGAACGGCATCGACCCCGGCGCGATCTCCCTCATCGGCATCGCATCGGTGGTGCCCGACGCATTGCATTCCCTGCGCGGCGCCTGCCAGAAGTACTTCGGCAAGGAACCGTTCGTGCTCCAGGCGGGTGCGCGCACCGGGCTGCGGGTGCGCTACCGGAACCCCTTGGAGGTCGGCGCGGACCGCATCGCCAACGCCGTGGCCGCGACGCGGCTGTTCCCCGGCCGTGACCTGCTGATCGCCGACTTCGGCACCGCCACCACCTTCTGCGCGGTGACGGCGGACGCCGATTATCTCGGCGGCGTGATCGTCGCCGGGCTGCGGATCTCGCTCGAAGCGCTGGAGACGCGCACCGCGAAACTGCCCGCCGTCGAGATCCTGCCGATGCACGGTCGGCCCTGCCTCGGCCGCTCGACCGTCGAGAGCATGCAGAGCGGCGCGTACTACGGTCAGTTGGGCACGGTGCGCGAGATCCTGCAGCGTCTCACCGCCGAGAACTTCGGCGCGTCGGAGAGACCCCCGCTCTGCATCGGCACCGGCGGTTTCGCCGCGATGTTCGAGCGGGAGGATGTCTTCGACCGCATCATCCCTGATCTGGTGCTGCGAGGCGTGCTGCTCGCGACGGCCCTCAACGCCCCGACAGCAGCGCCTTGAGGCCGGCCTGCAGCAGGTCGCCCGCGTCCTGACCACCGCCCTGCGGCAGCGCGCCGTCCGGCGTCATCTTGTCGACGAGGCCCGGCAGCACCTGCGAGAGCAGGCCGCTGGCCGCGCCGCTGTCCATGCCGAGCTGGCTGGCGATCTGGCCGATGGAGTCCGAGCCGAGCGCCTGCGTAAGCGCATCGGCCGACACCGGCATGTTGGCGCCCTTGCCGACCCAGGACTGCGCCACATCGCCGAGGCCGCCCTTCTCGAGCGCACCGACGAGGCCGGCGATCCCGCCCTGCTGCTGAAGCAGCGAACCGACCATGCCCATCAGCGCATCGGGCGAGCCCGCACCGCCGCCTTGACCCTGGCCCAGCGCGCCGACGGCGCCCTTCAGAAGATCGTCCAGCATGCTCATCGTCGAACCTCCGTGGAAAGGACGGCAAGGATACCGCAACCGTGGCGGATTCAGCGCTGCACGAGGTCGATGCGCAGCCCGGCGGGCGAAGTGAGCGTCGCCATGCGCGTCGTGCCGAACACGGTGTCGACGACGCCGTGGTCCACGGGCGGCGCACGCATCGTCGCGCCGGCGGCCGCGGTCGGGTCGGTCGCGAGCGCTGCGGCACGGGCGAGCACCGCACCGACATCCGGCACGAAGAACGTCACCGACAGCAGCCCGCGCGCCGGCGGCCGCGCGCGCGGATAGAGATCGGCGCTCTTCGCGCCCTCGTATTGCACGATCTCGAGCCGACCGTAGTCGTAGCCCGCATCGCCGAAGATGCGGATATCGAGCCCGGCGCCGGCCGGCAAGCCGATGGTGCGCTCGACCTCGGGTCCCGCGAAGCGGTGATAGGAGGTCTCGTCGAGGCCCAACACGCGCTCGAAGAACGCTTTCTCGCGGCGGTTGTCGGGCGAGATCGCGACGATCTGCGGCGCGACGCCGTAGCCCTCGGGGCTCACCGGCTCGGGCTTGCCCTGCTGCTCGAGGAACACGAGGTTCACGCCGTCGGGCCCCGGCAGGTGCACTTCATGCACCACGACGCCGTCGGTCTCGAAGCGGCCGATCCCGGAGCGGAAGCGGTAGCCAGCGGCCTCGAGCTCCGCATGGCGCGCGGGCAGGTCGCGCACCGCGATGTCGACGCTCTTCGGCACGAGGTCGGTCGCGGCCGCACCCTCGCGCACCGCCGGCCCCGGCACACGGAACCGCACCAGGTGGATGCCGCCCTGCGCCATGCCGGGCGTCAGCAGCAGCGCCTGGTCGACGATGTCGCGCGCGTCCACACCCCACACGGCGGCGAGCCCGGGGTCGCTGCCTTCGCGCCGCACCGCGACGCGCATGCCGAAGCGGCCCGACCAGAGCGCGAGCGCCTGGTCCATGTCGGCGACGCTGATGACGGCGTAGGCGTAGGCCTTGGAGTTGGGGGCGGTGGACGGCACGGGCGAGGACTCCTGGGTGGCGCGCGGCCCGCCGCCCGCGCAACCGACCAGACCGAGTCCGGTCACGAGGCAGGACAGCCAAAGGCGGCGCGGGGTGCGCGCGGTGCGCATGGGCAGGGGCATCGGGCCAGTATAATCTCGTGCAGATGGACGACTTCTACCGCCGCGGGTTCCTGGTGCTCACCGTCGCCGTGCTCGGCTACGCGCTGTGGCAGGTGCTGACGCCGTTCTGGGGCGCGCTGGCATGGTCGATCTGCCTCGCGGTGCTGCTCGCGCCGCTGCAGGACGCGTTGACCCGCCGCTTCGGGAACCGTCCCGGGGCGGCGGCGGGCCTGCTCACCGCGCTGACGCCGTTCGTGGTGTTCGTGCCCATCGCGCTGCTCGGCATGGCCTTCGTCGATCAAGGCCGTGCACTGCTTTATGAGCTGCAGCGCAGCCCCTGGCGCATCGACGCCGGCACGCTCGGCCGCATCGAGGAGTATCCGGTGATCGGGCCGCTGCTGCAGCGCGCCGTCACGCTGCTCGACCTCGACGGCGCGCAGGTGTCGGACTGGCTGCTCGGGCTCGGGCAGAGCCTGCTGCGCATCGCCGCGGACTTCGGCAGCAGCCTCGTGATCAACGTGCTCAGCACCACGGTCGCGTTCCTGATGATGCTGTTCCTGCTGTTCTTCATGCTGCGCGACGGCCGCGCCATGCTGCGGCGCGCAGCGCATCTCGTGCCGCTCGATGCGCAGCACCGCGAGCGGCTCACCGACCTGATGGCCAACACCACCCGCGCCGTGGTCTACGGCTCCGGTCTCACGGCGCTCATCCAGGGCGCGCTCACCGCCATCGGCTTCGCGGTCACAGGTCTGCCTTCGCCCATCGTGTTCGGCGTGCTGGCGGCGCTCTTCTCGCTCCTGCCGGCGGGCGGCACGGCCTTCGTGTGGATACCGGCCGTGCTCGCGCTCGCCGGCATGGGGCGCAACGGCGCCGCGCTCTTCATGCTGGCCTGGGGCGCGCTCATCTCGGTGTCCGACAACTTCCTGCGGCCGCTGCTGGTCTCGAAGCAGGCGCATGTCTCGGCGCTCGCGGTGTTCGTCGGCGTGGTCGGCGGCGCGGCGGCCTTCGGCGGCGTCGGGCTGATCGTCGGACCCGTGCTGCTGACGCTGGTCTCGGCGCTGCTGAAGTTCGTCGAGGAGATGCGTCTCGGTCGCGTCGACTAGGTCGCGTAGAATGCGCGGGTGGACATCTCACCCATCCTCAACCCCCTGAACGACGCCCAACGCGAGGCCGTGACCGCGCCCGTCGGCCCCGTGATGGTGCTCGCCGGCGCAGGCAGCGGCAAGACGCGCGTGCTGGTGCACCGCATCGCCTGGCTCGTCCAGGCCGAGGGCGCCTCGCCGCACGGCATCCTCGCCGTCACCTTCACCAACAAGGCCGCGGGCGAGATGCGCGGCCGCATCGAGTCGCTCCTCGGCATGCCGGGCGCGGCGCTCTGGATCGGCACCTTCCACGGCATCGCCCACCGTCTGCTGCGCCTGCACTGGCGCGAGGCGGGTCTGCCGCAGGGGTTCCAGATCCTCGACTCGGACGACCAGCTGCGGCTCATCAAAAAATTGGTGAAGGCGCAGCAGCTCGACGAGACGCGCTGGGTGCCGCGCGAGATCCAGTGGTTCATCAACCAGCAGAAGGACGAGGGCCTGCGGCCGAAGGCGCTCAAGGACGGCAACGACCCGACGCGACGCCAGCTCATCAAGCTCTACCAGGACTACGAGGAGGCCTGCCGCGTGGCGGGCGTGGTGGACTTCGCCGAGCTGCTGCTGCGCGCCTTCGAGCTGTGGCGCGACCAGCCGGAGCTGCTCGCGCACTACCGCCGCCGCTTCCAGCATGTGCTGGTGGACGAGTTCCAGGACACCAACTCCGTGCAGTACGCCTGGACGAAGCTGCTCGTCGGCTCCGAGGGCGCGCCGTTCGCGGTCGGCGACGACGACCAGTCCATCTACCGCTGGCGCGGTGCGCGGGTCGAGAACCTGCGCACCTTCAGCAAGGACTTCCCGCACGCCAAGCTCGTCCGCCTCGAGCAGAACTACCGCTCGACCGGCAACATCCTGCAGGCCGCCAACGCGCTGATCTCCAACAACTCGGGGCGCCTCGGCAAGAACCTGTGGACGTCCGGCGGGGCGGGCGAGCCGATCCGGCTCTACGCCGCCTTCAACGAGCGCGACGAGGCCGAGTTCGTGCTGCACCGCATCCAGGAGTGGGTGTCGCAGGGCGGCGCGCGCAGCGAGGTCGCCGTGCTCTACCGCTCGAACGCGCAGTCGCGCGCCTTCGAAGAGGCGTTCATGTCGGCGCGCATGCCGTACAAGGTATACGGCGGCCTGCGCTTCTTCGAGCGCGCCGAGGTCAAGGACGCGCTCGCCTATCTGCGGCTCATCTCCAACCGCAACGACGACGCCTCCTTCGAGCGCGTGGTCAACCTGCCGACGCGCGGCATCGGCGCCAAGAGCCTCGATGTGGTGCGCAGCGAGGCGCGCACCGCCGGCAGCTCGCTGTGGACCGCGGCGCAGGCCTGCGTCGCCGACGGCCGGCTCGGGTCGCGCGGCGGCGCGGCGCTGCAGGGGTTCCTGCAGCTGGTGGATTCTTTGACCTCGGCGACGCAGGGCCTCGCGCTGCACGAGATCGTCGATCAGGTGCTCGAAGGCTCCGGCCTGCTCGAGCACCACCGCAAGGAGAAGCCCGAACGCGGCGAAGGCCGCGCCGAGAACCTGCTCGAACTCGTCTCTGCGGCGCGCGGGTTCTCGCCCGACACCGTCGAGGGCGAGCCGATGCCGCCGCTCGAGTCCTTCCTCGCGCACGCGGTGCTGGAGTCGGGCGAGGGCCAGGCCGAGGCCTGGGAGGACTGCGTGCAGATGATGACGCTGCACACCGCCAAGGGCCTCGAATTCCCGGTGGTGTTCCTCGCCGGGCTCGAGGACGGTCTCTTCCCGCACCAGCGCTCGCTCAACGACCTCGACAGCCTCGAGGAGGAGCGCCGTCTCGCCTATGTCGGCACGACGCGTGCGATGCGTCGCCTGTACCTCACCTACGCCGAGCAGCGTCGCCTGCACGGCATCGACGGCTACGGCACTCCGTCGCGCTTCATCAAGGAGCTCCCCGAGGAGCTCGTCGAAGAGGTGCGGCCCAAGGTGCACGCCGGGCGCGCCGGTGCGTTCGGGGGCGGCTTCGGCAGCGGCGGCGGATATGGCGGCGGATACGGAGGCGGCCGCGCCGGCGGCTACGGCGGTGCGCACGGCGGCGGTCGCAGCGACCCACGCCCCAGCGCCACTTCCGGTCTGCGCGCCGAGCCGGCCGCACCCGGCGTGAAGCTCGGCGCACGCGTCCGGCATGCGCGCTTCGGCGCGGGCGTGGTGCTCAGCATCGAGGGCCAGGGACCGCAGGCGCGCATCCAGGTGAACTTCGAGGGCGAAGGCGCGAAGTGGTTGATGCTGCAGTACGCCAACCTCACGCCGGTCTGAAGCCGCTGCGGGTCGGCTACACTTGCCGCCCATGACCCTGAACGCCTTCCACGCGCGGCTCGAGGCCGCGGCGACCGCCCACGGCTCCCTGGTCTGCGTCGGGCTCGACCCCGAGGTCGAGCGTTTCCCGGCGCATCTGCGCGACCGACCGGACGCCATCCTCGCCTTCAACCGCGCCATCGTCGACGCCACCGCCGACCTCGTCTGCGCCTACAAGCCGCAGATAGCCCACTACGCCGCGGTCGGCGCCGAAGACCAGCTGCAGGACACGATCCGCTACATCCGCGAGCGTGCGCCCGGCGTGCCCGTGATCCTGGACTCGAAGCGCGGCGACATCGGCAGCACCGCCGCCAAGTACGCCGACGAGGCCTTCAAGCGCTACGGCGCGGACGCCGTCACCGTGAACCCCTACCTCGGGCGCGACTCGGTGGAGCCGTTCCTCGAGTGGGCCGACAAAGGCATCGTCATCCTCTGCCGCACCTCGAACGCGGGTGCGCGCGAGTTCCAGGACCTCATGGTCGGCGACCGCAAGCTCTACCAGGTGGTGGCCGAGAAGGTCGCCCAGGAATGGAACACGCGCGGCAACTGCCTGCTCGTGGTCGGGGCGACCTACCCGGAGGAGCTCGCCGACATCCGCGCGCGCACCGGCGGCGTGACCTTCCTGGTACCGGGCGTCGGCGCGCAGGGCGGCGATGTTCGCCGCGCGGTGCAGGCCGGCATGACACCGGGCGGCGGCGGGCTCGTCATCAACTCCTCGCGCGGCATCCTCTACGCCGGGTCGGGCGAAGATTTCGCGGCGGCCGCGCGCCGTGCGACACTGGAGCTGCGCGACGCGATCGACGCCGCGCGGCGCTGAGGCCGACGCCCGTCACGGACGACCGCCGACGGGACCACTGGGGGATGCGATGCTGCGACTGACCCGCTATCAATGGATCGTGCTGTTCGCGGCCTGGCTCGGCTGGGGCTTCGACATCTTCGACGGCCTGCTCTTCAACTATGTCGCGCCGAACGCCATCCCGACGCTGCTCGGCCTCGAGATCGGTTCGCCCGAGGCGCGCAGCGCCACGCTCTACTGGACCGGCCTTATCACCGCGATCTTCCTCGTCGGCTGGGCGGTGGGCGGCGTGCTGTTCGGGCCGATCTCCGACCGCTACGGCCGCAAGCGCGTGCTGCTCATCACCATGGTGCTGTACGCGGTCGGCACCGCGCTCTGCGCCTTCGTCACCAGCATCGAACAGCTGATCGTCTGCCGCATCATCGCGAGCCTCGGCATCGGCGGCGAGTGGGCGGCGGGCTGTGCGCTCGTCGCCGAAGCCGTGCCCGAGGACCAGCGCGTGCAGGCCGGCGCCGTGCTCTACACCGCCGCGCCGTTCGGGCTGTTCCTCGCGACCGGCGTCAACGCGCTCGTCGCCGGCCACCTCTTCGCCGATGTCCCCGAGGTGTCGTGGCGCTATGTCCTCATCTTCGGGCTGATCCCCGCCGCGTTCGCGTTCTGGATCCGCACGCTCGTCAAGGAACCGGAGCGTTGGGAGCGCACCGCCGCCTCGGCGCCGCCGCCGCGCCTGCGCGAGCTCTTCGCCCCCGACATCTGGCGCAGCACCCGCAGCGGTCTGATCGTCGCGGTCGTGGCGCTGCTCACCTGGTGGAGCTGCAACGCCTTCATCCCGGTGGTCTCCGCGAACCTCGCGCAGGCCGAGGCGCTGCGCCTCGGGCTCGACAAGACGGCGACCAGCGTGCTGGTGGAGTCCTGGAAGACGCAGGCCACCACCATCTTCAACATCGGCGGCCTGATCGGCACGCTGCTCACCATCCCGCTCGCCAAACATTGGGGCCGCAAGCCCATGTTCGCGACCTATCTGTCGCTCTCCGCGGTCTCGCTGCTCGCGACCTTCGGGCTCGACCTGCCGCCGCAGATCCGCCTCTACATGTATTTCTTCATCGGCCTCACGGTGTTCGGCATCTTCGGCGCCTTCACCTTCTATCTGCCGGAGCTCTTCCCGACGCGGCTGCGCGCCACCGGCTCGGGCTTCACCTACAACATCGGCCGCATCATCGCCGCCGGCGGGCCGTTCGTGGTCGGCTCGGTCGCGGCGGCGGGCCGCGGCGATCCGCAGGTGGTCTTCGACACGCTGTTCCTCGTGGGCTTCGTGCCGCTCATCGGGCTGCTCCTGATCGGCTGGGTGATCGAGACCCGCGGCCGCACCATGCCGGACTGAGGCGCCGCCGATGCAATGGCTCGTCGACATCATCCTCGGCCTCGTCGAGGGCTTCACCGAGTTCCTGCCGATCTCGAGCACCGGGCACCTGATATTGACCCGCGCCGCGCTCGGGCTCGAGGACGAGGTCGGCTTCCGGCAGCTGATCGTGATGCAGGGCGCGGCCATCCTCGCGGTCTGCTGGGAGTACCGGCAGCGGCTGTGGGACACCGCGCGCGGGCTGCTCTCCGACCCCGGTTCACGGCGCTTCGCGCTGAACCTCTTCCTCGCCTTCATCCCGGCGGCGATCGCCGGCCTCGCCTTCGAGGACACGATCCGCAGCAAGCTCTTCTCACCGGTGCCGGTAGCGATCGCGCTGGCGGTCGGCGGCGTGCTGATCCTGTGGGCGGAGAAGCGCCCGCATGTCGAGCGCGTGAAGTCGGTCGACGAGATCGGTCCGCTCGACGCGCTGCGCATCGGCGCGTTCCAGATGTTGGCGTTGGTGCCGGGCACCAGCCGCTCGGCGGCGACCATCCTCGGCGGCTTGCTGACGGGCCTCGACCGCCGTACCGCGGCCGAGTTCTCGTTCTTCGTGGCGATCCCGGTGATGTTCGCCGCCACCGGCTACAAGCTGCTCGATGCGCGCGAGCCCTTCGCGCCCGGCGAGCCGATGTCGCTGCTGGTGTCGAGCGTGGCCGCGTTCTTCGCGGCGCTCATCGCGATCCGCTTCCTGCTGCGCTTCGTCGCCAAGCACTCCTTCGCGGGCTTCGCGTACTACCGCATCGCGCTCGGCGCGCTCATCCTCGTCAGCTGGCAGCTCGGTTGGGTGCGCTGGTAGCGTCCTTCGCCGCGGCCCGCGCGGTGAAGTCCGGATACGGACCGAGCAGCAGCAAGAGACAGGCGCCGACCACGAACATCCCGGCCGCCGTGAACAGCATCGGGTCGTAGCTGCCCGTCGTGTCGCGCACCCAACCGTAGACGGTCGGCGCGACCGCGGCGGCGATGCCGAAGGCCATGTACAGCACGCCGTAGATCTGTCCGTAGTTCGCCATGCCGAAGTAGCGGCCCGCGAGATAGGCGATGAGGTCGGTCTCGGCGCCGCCGGCGAAGCCGAGCAAGAAGGCCGCGAACAGCGCCACCGCCATGGTCATGGAGTGGTCGGCCGCGAGCAGCCAGCAGGCGAGCGCCGGCAGCGAGAGGATCGGCAGCGTGACGAACGGCGCCCAGAACCGGTCGAGCAGCAGCCCCGTGATGAGCCGTCCGGCGGCGAGCGACAGCCCGAACACCGACATCACCAACGCCACGTCCGTGCGCGCGAAGCCCTGCGCGCCGAGCATCGACGGCAGGTGCACATACGCACCGCCGTAGGCGAAGGACACGAGCAGGATGGAGATCCACAACAGCCAGAAGCCGCGCGAACGCACCGCAGCGGCGAAGGTCGCCCCGGGCAGGTCGACGACCGCGCCCGGCGCGGACGCGGCGGCGCCGGCGGCGACCCGCAGCTCGGGCGGGCGCTCCTCGGGACGCGGCTCGCGGAACAGCAGCAGCCCGATCGGCAGCGCGACGGCGAGCGGCAGCAGCGCGAGCACCGCGTAGGCCGCGCGCCAGCCCTGCCACTCGAGCAGCGCGACGGTGATGATCGGCAACAGCATCGCGGACAGGCTGGTGCCCATCAGCGTGAGCCCGAGCGCGAGGCCGCGGCGGCGGTAGAACCAAAGATTGATGGCCCGCGTCCAGGTGACCGGCGTCGAGCCGATGCCGACCAGGCCCACCAGCACCCATACGAAGTAGAACCAGGCGAGCGACCCGGGGATCAGCGCGAAGGAGCCGAAGGCGAGACCGAACGCGAACAGCGAGCCGAGCGCCACCGGCCGCACGCCGTAGCGGTCCGCCATCCGCCCGAACACGGGCGCGAGCAGCGCGGCGAGCAGTCCGTAGATGGTGATGCCGAGGCTGATCTCGGTGCGGGTCCAGCCGAACTCCTTCTGCAGCGGCTCGATGAACAGGCCGAGGGTGAGGAAGGGCAACGGCGAGGCGCCGAAGGCCGTGCCCACGAAGCTGGCGGCCAAAGCCTTCCAACCGCGGCTGAACTCGCCCCCGGTGGGGGTCCCTGGGCCGGCGGATGGCGCCGACGGCGTGGCAAGCGTCGCATTCTGGCTCATGCTGGCAAGCATACCCGCATGGGAGTAGCCTATGCGCGCCATGAAGATCGTGATCCTCGGCGCCGGGCAGGTCGGGCGTACTGCGGCCACACAGCTGGCCCGCGAAGAGGCCAACGAGGTCACGGTCGTCGACACCGATGAAGACCTGCTGCGAGAGCTGCAGGACCGCCTCGACATCCGCACCGTCGCCGGCAACGCCGCCTACCCCTCCGTCCTCGAAGCCGCCGGCGTCCCAGACGCCGAGATGCTCATCGCGCTCACCAGCAGCGATGAGGTCAACATGATGGCCTGCGAGGTGGCCTACACCCTCTACCGCACGCCCACCAAGATCGCGCGCATCCGCTCGGCCGAGTACACGAAGCACCCGAAGCTCTTCAGCGCCGAGGCGCTGTCGGTGGATGTCTGGATCAGCCCCGAACAGCTGGTCACCGAATATGTGGAGCGGCTGATCCGCTACCCCGGCGCGCTGCAGGTGCTGGATTTCGCGGGCGGCCGCGTGCGGCTCGTGGGCCTCGCGGCGCGCAAGGGCGGCCTGCTGGTCGGCCAGCAGCTGCGCACCCTGCGCGAGCACATCGCCGACACCGAAGCGCGCGTGGTCGCCATCTACCGCGGCGGCCGCAGCATCCAGCCCGAGGGCGACACCGTCATCGAGGAGGGCGACGAGGTGTTCTTCCTCGCCGCCAAGGACGACATCCGGCGCTTCATGGCGGAGATCCGCCGTGAGGAGAAGCCGGCGCGGCGCGTGGTGATCGCGGGCGGCGGCCACATCGGCCTCGCGCTCGCGCGGCGCCTCGAGAAGGAGAACCAGGTCAAGCTCATCGAGCGCGACCCGAAGCGCGCGCGCCGCGTCTCGGAGATGCTCGAGAGCGCGATCGTGCTCGAGGGCGACGCCGCCGACGAGAACCTCCTCGTCGAGGAGAACATCGACGACTGCGATGTGTTCGTCGCGCTCACCAACTCCGAGGAGGCGAACATCCTCTCGGCGATGCTCGCCAAGCGGGTCGGCGCCGCCAAGGTCATGGCGCTGATCAACAAGCCCTCCTACGCCGAGCTGATGGAGAACGGCAGCATCGATATCGCGCTGTCGCCGCAGACCATCACCATCGGTTCGCTGCTGACCCATGTGCGGCGCGGTGATGTGGTGCAGGTGCACTCGCTGCGCCGCGGCGCCGCCGAGGCGCTCGAGACCATCATCCACGGCGACCAGCGCAGCTCGCGCGTCGTCGGCAAGCGCATCGAGGAGATCGCGTTGCCCGAGGGCGCGCGCATCGGCTGCGTGGTGCGCGGCGACGAGGTGATCATGGCGCACCACGACACCGTGATCCAAGCCGAAGACCATGTGGTGCTGTTCATCACCGACCGCCGTCATGTCGACCAGGTCGAGCGCCTGTTCCTCGGCGAGACCTCAGGCCGGCGCTGAGGGCCGCGCCGCACGCCATGCTCGCCGTCGCGCATGTCCTCGGGATGATGATGGCGGTGTTCGCCGTCACCTTCCTGATGCCGCTCGTCAGCGCGCTGGTCTTCCAGGACGGCACCTTCGACGATTTCGCCATCGCCGCCGGCATCAACGTGGTGCTGGGGCTCTCGATCGCCGCCGCCACCCGCCGCCACAAGCGCGAGCTCAAGCCGCGCGACGGTTTCCTGCTGGTGACGCTGTCATGGGTGCTGATGTCGTTGTCGGCCGCCATCCCGCTGATGATCGCCCTGCCCGGCCTCAGCTTCACGGACGCCTACTTCGAGGCGGTCTCCGGGCTCACCACCACCGGCGCCACGGTGCTCACCGGCCTCGACACCCTGCAGCCGTCCATCAATCTTTGGCGGCATGCGATGCACTGGTTCGGCGGCATCGGCATCATCGTGCTCGCGGTCGCCGTGCTGCCGCTGCTCGGCGTCGGCGGCATGGCGCTCTACCGCGCCGAGGCGCCCGGGTCGGTCAAGGACGAGAAGCTCACCCCGCGCATCACCGAGACCGCCAAGGCGCTTTGGTTCACCTACATGGGCTTCACCGTGGTGGCAATCGTCGCGCTGCGCCTCGCGGGCATGGGCTGGTTCGACGCCATCTGCCACGGCTTCTCGGTGGTCGCACTCGGCGGTTTCTCTACCCGTGATGCGAGCATCGGTGCCTTCGATTCGTTCGCGGTCGAGATGGTGCTGGTGGCGCTGATGCTGGTCGCCGCGCTCAACTTCTCGCGGCACTTCGTCGCGCTGCGCGGTCGCACGCTCGCGCCGTACCGCAGCGACTCCGAAGCCAAGGTCATCTTCACGCTGGTCGGCGGCAGCGTGCTCGCGATCGCGGTGCTGCTCACGGTGCAGGGCACCTTCCCGGACTTCGCCGCCGCGCTGCGTCACGCCGCTTTCAATGTGGTCTCGGTCGCGACCACCACCGGCTTCTCGTCGGACGACTACGGGCTGTGGCCGGTGTTCGCACCGGTGTGGATGATCTTCCTCTCCTGCATCGTCTGCAGCACGGGGTCCACCGGCGGCGGCATCAAGATGTTCCGCACGCTGCTGCTGGCGCGGCAGGCGCAGCGCGAGATGAAGTTGCTGGTACACCCTTCGGCGGTGATCCCGGTCCGCATCGGTGGCCAGGTGGTGCCCGACCGCATCGCCTACTCGGTGCTGGCGTTCATCTTCCTGTATTTCCAGACCATCGCGGTGCTCACCTTCGCGATGCTGCTGACCGGCATGCCACTGGTGACGGCGTTCACCTCGGTGGTGGCGAGCGTCAACAACCTCGGCCCCGCGCTCGGACCCACCGGGCCCGCGGGCACCTACCAGATCCTCACCGATGTGCAGACCTGGATCTACACCGTCGGCATGATCCTCGGCCGCCTCGAGATCTTCAGCGTGCTGATCCTGTTCACCGCCACGTTCTGGCGGAAGTAGCGGCTACTCCGCCTTCTGCACCGTCAGCACCGCGCCGTCGACGCCGGTGACGCGCACGGTGGTGCCCGACGCGAGCGCGGGGCCGCTCACCTTCCAGACGCCGTCGCCGATGCGCACCTTGCCGACGCCGTTCTCGATCGGCTCGACGAGGTCGAACACCTGGCCGACATACTGCAGGCCGCGCTGGTTGAGCACCGGCTGCTCGGTGAAGTCGGGGCGCGTGTCCTTGTAGCGGCGGTAGGCGATCATCGCCGCGAGTCCGAGCAGCGCCCACAGCACCCACTGCCACTGCCAGGGCATCGGGATGACGACCAGCAGCAGGCCGATGACCGCCGCGGCGGCCGCGAACCAGATCATCACGGCACCGGGGATGAGGGTCTCGAGCGCGCCGAGCGCGACCGCGAACACCAGCCACTGCCACCAGGTCAGCGAGGTGAGGAGTCCCATCACGGGCGGTCGCTCCGCGGCGGCGTGGCGCGCGGCGCGGCGTTGCCGGCCGCCCGGCTGACGCTGTCCTTGGTGAGCTCGGCGACGCCGGCGATGGCGCCCAGGATGCCCGTGGCCTCCACCGGCATCATGAACACCTTCTGGTTGGGCGAGGTGGCGATATCTTTGAGGGCCTCGACGTACTTCTGGGCGACGAAGTAGTTGATGGCCTGGATGTCGCCCTTGGAGATGGCCTGCGACACCATCTCGGTGGCGCGGGCCTCGGCCTCGGCGAGGCGCTCACGCGCCTCGGCGGTGCGGAACGCGGCCTCCTTCTCGCCCTCGGCCTTGAGCACGGCGGACTGCTTCTCGCCCTCGGCCTTGAGGATGGCGGCGGCGCGGAAGCCCTCGGCGTCGAGGATGTTGGCGCGCTTGTCGCGCTCGGCCTTCATCTGGCGGCCCATCGACTCGACGAGGTCGGACGGCGGGCTGATGTCCTTGATCTCGATGCGCGTGCACTTCACGCCCCAGGGCGTGGTGGCGTCGTCGACGACCTTCAGCAGACGGTGGTTGATCTCGTCGCGCTTGGAGAGCGTCTCGTCGAGGTCCATCGAACCCACGACCGTGCGGATGTTGGTCATCGTGAGGTTGATGATGGCGAGGCGCAGGTTGTCGACCTCGTAGGCGGCCTTGGCGGCGTCGAGCACCTGGTAGAACACCACGGCGTCGATGGCGACCATCGCGTTGTCCTTGGTGATGACCTCCTGGCGCGGCACATCGAGCACCTGCTCCATCATGTTGATCTTCTGGCCGACGCGCTCGACGAACGGGATGATCACATGGAAGCCCGGTCCCATGACCTTGCGGAACTTGCCGAAGCGCTCGAGCGTGAACTCGAAGCCCTGCGGCACGGTGAGGAACGCGCGCGTCGCGATGACGATGATCGCGAAGACGAGAACGAGGACTACGGAGAAACCTTCCATCACACACCCCCTGAGGAAACGGCGGGACGCCGACCGGTCAAGCCCGACCGGTCTCTGACAAAGATACCCTAGATTAGTTTCACCAACTGCTTGCCGACATTGGCGCCGCGCAGCAGCCCGATGAAGGCGCCCGGCGCGGCGTGGATGCCGTCGGCGATGGTCTCGTGGTACTTGAGCTTGCCCTCGGCCAACCAACCGGCGAGGTCGCGCACCGCCTCGGGGTGGCGCGCGGCGAAGTCGAACACGATGAAGCCTTGGATCTTGATGCGGTTCACGAGCACGCTGCGGAAGTTGCGCAGGCCATAGGGCTCGGTGGAGTTGTACTGGGAGATGAGGCCGCAGACCGGCAGGCGCGAGAACGGGTTCATGCGCGCGAGCACGGTGTCGAGGATCTCGCCGCCGACGTTGTCGAAGTAGACATCGATGCCCTTGGGGGTCGCGGCCTTGAGGTCCTCGCGCAGGCGGCCGGCCTTGTAGTCGATGCAGGCATCGAAGCCGAGCTCCTCGACCACATGGCGGCACTTGTCGGCGCCGCCCGCGATGCCGACCACATGGCAACCCTTGAGCTTGGCGATCTGGCCGACGACGCTGCCGACCGCGCCCGCGGCACCCGAGACGACAACCGTCTCGCCGGGCTTCGGCTCGCCGATGAGCAGCAGGCCGCACCAGGCGGTCACGCCCGGCATGCCGCAGACCGATAGCTGGGCGGCGGCGGGGACCTCTTTAAGGATCTTGCGCAGGCCCTTGCCGTCGCTGGTGGCGACGGTCTGCCAGCCCATGTCGCCGGCGACGAGGTCACCGACCGCGAAGCCCGGGTGACGGGACTCGATGACCTCGCCAACCACCTCGCCGCACATCACGCCGTCGATCTCGACGGGTTTGACATAAGACTTCGCGTCGCTCATCCGACCGCGCATATAAGGATCGAGCGAGAGCCAATGACCGCGCACGCGCAGCTGACCATCAACCAGCGGTGCCAGCGGCTCCTCGACGATGCGGAAGTCCTCCGGCACGGGCGCGCCGGTCGGGCGGCGGGCGAGAAGGACACGGGTGGTCGAGGTCGGGATCTGGGTCATGGGGTTTCTCAGCCGGTGGCCCGGCGCTTCAGGTGGATGAGGAGGACGGAGACCGCCGCCGGGGTGATGCCCGGCAGCCGCGAGGCCTGACCGAGGGTGCCGGGGCGGGCGGCGGCGAGCCGCTGACGCACCTCGGTCGACAGCCCGGTGACGGCAGCGTAGTCGAGATCGCCGGGGAGCGGCAGGGATTCGTGATGGCGCTGCCGGTCGATCTCGTCCTGCTGGCGCTCGATGTACCCGGCGTACTTGGCGCGCACCTCGACCTGCAGGCGCACCGCGGCGGGCAGCCGGTCGTCGAGGGCGGCGAGCGCCGGCAGCGGATCGGTGGCGAGGAAATCGTCCGCCGAGTCGGCGCTGGCGAGGGTGCGCAAGTCGTCGTACCCGACCTCGGGCCGACGCAGCAGATCGAAGGCGCGGACACCCCCCAGACGGCTGCGCTCGAGCCGCGCGACCTCGGCCTCCGTGGCCTCGCGCTTGCGGCTGAAGAAAGCCCAACGCTCATCGTCCACCAACCCGAGTTCGCGGCCCCGTTCGGTGAGCCGCAGATCGGCGTTGTCCTCGCGCAGCAGCAGGCGGTGCTCGGCGCGGCTGGTGAACATGCGGTACGGCTCGGTGACCCCGCGGGTCACGAGATCGTCGACCAGCACGCCGAGGTAGCCCTCGGCGCGGGTCGGCACCCAGGGGGTCTCGTCGCGCACCTGTCGGGCGGCGTTGAGCCCCGCGATGAGCCCCTGCGCCCCCGCCTCCTCGTAGCCCGTGGTGCCGTTGATCTGGCCCGCGAAGTAGAGCCCGGCGATGGCGCGGGTCTCGAGGGTCGGCCGCAGGTCGCGGGGGTCGAAGTAGTCATACTCGATGGCGTAGCCGGGACGGGTGATGTGCGCCTGCTCGAAGCCCCGGATGCTGCGCACGAACTCGACCTGGACGTCGTACGGGAGGCTGGTCGAGATGCCGTTCGGATAGACCTCGTGGGTGTCGAGACCCTCGGGCTCGACGAAGATCTGGTGCGAGGTCTTGTCGGCGAAACGCTGGACCTTGTCCTCGACCGAGGGACAATAGCGGGGCCCCACACCCTCGATCTTGCCGGTGTACATTGGCGAGCGGTCGGAACCCGCCCGGATAAGGGCGTGGGTACGCTCGTTTGTCGCAGTGATGAAACAAGGAGCCTGTTTCGGATGCTCTTCGGCTCGCCCGAGGAACGAAAACACCGGTCGCGGGTCGTCCGAGTACTGGGGCGCCATGACCGAAAAGTCGATGCTGCGGCCGTCGATGCGGGGCGGCGTACCGGTCTTCAGACGGCCCACCCGGAGGGGCAATTCCCGCAGCCGCGCGGCCAGTCGGTTGGAGGGCGGATCGCCCGCGCGACCCCCCGCATGCTGGTCGAGACCGACATGCATCCGACCCCCGAGGAAGGTGCCGACGGTGAGCACCACGGCGGGCGCTTCGAAGACGATGCCGCTGACCGTCACCACCCCCGTGACCCGCCCGCCCTCGACCCTGAGGTCGGCGACCTCCTGCTGGAAGAGCGACAGGTTCGGCTGGTTCTCGAGCACGCTGCGGATGGCCTGCCGGTAGAGCCGACGGTCGGCCTGGGCGCGGGTCGCGCGGACCGCCGGACCCTTGCTCGCGTTGAGGGTGCGGAACTGGATGCCGGCCCGGTCGACCGCCCGCGCCATCGCCCCGCCGAGGGCGTCGATCTCACGGACGAGGTGCCCCTTGCCGATGCCGCCGAAGGCCGGGTTGCAGCTCATCTGTCCCAGGGTCTCGATGCTCTGGGTCAGCAGCAGGGTGCGACGACCCATGCGGGCAGCCGCCAGCGCGGCCTCGGTACCGGCATGGCCGCCACCCACCACGATCACCTCGAAAGGTGTCTGTCCGCACCTGCTGCCGTTCATGGTCGTATTGTAGACTCCCGACCCCATGACGCCCACGCGCCGGTCGCCCGGAAAGCTCGCGCTGTCCCTCGCGATGCTCGGCTCGTTGGGGCTCGCGGCCTGCAGCCCACGCGGCCCGACCACGCCGCCTACCGTCGGGACCGGGCTCGTCAGCAAGCCCTGCATGCTGACCCACTCCTCCCGCCTCATGTCCCTCAAGGCGGAGTGCGCCACCCTCGAGGTCCCGGAGAACCCCTCCGGCGAGGGCCGACGGATCACCCTCTCGATCGTCCGGGTGCCGGCCATCAGCGAGCGCAAGGCGGCCGACCCGCTGTTCATCCTGGCGGGCGGTCCGGGGATGGGCGCGCAGGAGATGTATCCGGCGGTCGCCGCCGCGTTCAGCCGCGTCGGCCGCGACCGCGACATCATCCTGCTCGACCAGCGCGGCACCGGCACCTCGACCCCGCTCGCCTGCGCGCTCGACCCGGACGGCGCACTGCTCCGCGGCAAGGAAGCGACCGTCGAGGACATCGATGCCGCCGCGCGGGACTGTCTCGATGAGCTGCGCGCCAAGCACGATGTCCGTCAGTACACGACCAGCGTGGCGGTGCGCGACCTCGAGACGGTGCGCGAAGCGCTCGGCGCCGAGCGCATCAACCTCTACGGCATCTCCTACGGCACGCGCGTCGCGCAGCACTACCTGCGCCGCCACCCAGACCGGGTGCGCAGCGTGGTGCTCGACGGCGTCGTGCCGCCCGGTCTCGCGCTCGGGCCGGCCATCGCCACCGACGCCGAAGCCGCCCTCGCACGCATCTTCAAGCGCTGCACCGCGCAGCCCGCCTGTCGCAGCGCCTTCGGCGATCCCACCGCCACCTACCGCAGCCTGCTCGAGCGGCTGCGGACCACACCCCGCGAGGTACGGCTGCCCGACCCGCGCACCGGCGAGCCGCGCTCGCTGCGCTTCGGCCACCACCACCTCGCCGCGGTGCTGCGCCTGTCCAGCTACGACGCCTCGCAGGCCGCGCTGCTGCCGGTCGCGTTGCACGAAGCGGCGACCAAAGAGAACTTCACGCCGCTCGCCTCCTCTTTGCTGATGCTGTACGGCTCGATGGAGGGCAGCATCGCGACCGGCATGCACTACAGCGTCGTGTGTTCGGAGGACATCCCGTTCGTCGGCGCCGTCGACCGCGCGCGTCTCGCCGCCACCTACATGGGCACCGAGATGATCGACACGCTGCAGCGCGTCTGCGCGTCGTGGCCGCGCGGTCCCGTCGACGCCGACTTCCGCGAACCGCTCTCCACCGCCGTGCCGGTGCTGCTGCTCTCGGGCGCCGACGATCCGGTGACGCCGCCGTCCTACGGCGAAGCCGCGCTGCGCGGTCTCGCCGATGCGCGCCATGTGGTGCTCGCGGATGCCGGCCACGGCCAGCTCGGCGCGCCCTGCATGGACAAGGTGCTGCGCGACTTCATCGACACCGCGCAGCCCTCGAAGCTCGACCTCAAGTGCCTCGACAAGCGCAGCACCGCGCCGTTCTTCACCTCGCTCGCCGGGCCGCCGCCATGATCGAGGCGCGCGGCCTCAGCAAGTCCTTCGGCAAGGTGCAGGCCGTGCGCGAGGTCAGCTTCACCGCGCGCGACGGCCGCATCACGGGGCTGCTCGGCCCGAACGGCGCCGGCAAGTCCACCACGCTGCGCATGCTCTGCACCGTGCTGCAGCCCGACGCCGGCCAGGCGCTGATCGACGGCCATGTGGTCGCCGACGAACCGATCGCCGCGCGCCGCCTGATCGGCGTGCTGTCGCATTCCTCCGGTCTCTACCCGCACCTCACCGGCCGCGAGAACATCGCCTACTTCGGCGAACTGCACGGTTTGGCGCGCCGCGAGGCGCTGCGCCGCGCCGACGAGCTCGTCGAGATGCTCGACCTCGCGGAGTGCGCGCAGCGCAAGGCGAAGGGCTTCTCGCAGGGTCAACGCCTCAAGACCGCGCTGGCGCGCGCGTTGGTGCACGCGCCGCGCAACCTCGTGCTCGACGAGCCGACCAACGGCCTCGATGTCATGTCGGTGCGCAGCCTGCGCGTGCTGCTCGACCGGCTGCGCGACGCAGGCCAGTGCATCCTGTTCTCGAGCCATGTGATGCAGGAGGTGGCGATGCTCTGCGACGATGTGGTCGTCATCGCGCACGGCACCGTGGTGGCGAGCGGTTCGCCCGACGAGCTGCGCGCGCGGTCCGGCGAAGCGGGGCTCGAGGACGCGTTCGTGAAGCTCATCGGTTCCGGCGAAGGGCTCGGCTGACATGCGCGGCATCCTCACCGTCTTCCGCAAGGAGTTCCTCGAGAACCTGCGCGACCGGCGCACGATCTTCTCCGCGCTGCTGTTCGGCCCGCTGTTCGGTCCGCTGTTCTTCGTGCTGATGATCAACGTCATGCAGCAGCAGGCCGAGTCGCGCGACGAGCAGAAGGTCGAGGTCGCGGTGTCGGGCGGCGCGTATGCACCCAACCTGCTCGCGCTGTTCGCCGAACGCGGCATCACCGTGAAGCCCGTGACGCTCGACGAGGCCGGCGCGCGCCGCGCCATCGCCGCGGGCGATCAGCGGACCGTGGTGGTGGTACCGCAGGAGTTCCCGTCACGGCTCGCCGCAGGGCAGCCCGCGGACATCAGCCTGTACTTCGACCGCTCGAGCGAGATGGGCAGCAGCGCCACGAGCCGCGTGCGCGATGCGGTCGACGACTACGGTCGGCGCATCGCACAGTCGCGGCTGCTGCTGCGCGGCGTCGACCCGACGCTGCTGCGGCCCGTCGTGGTGAAGGGCGTCGATGTCTCGACGCCGAAGGCGCGCGCCGTGCTCGCGCTCGGCACGCTGACCTTCTTCGTCATCCTGGCGATGCTCACCGGTGGCCTCTACCTCGCGATCGACTCCACGGCGGGTGAACGCGAGCGCGGCTCGCTCGAGGCGTTGCTGACCACGCCGTTGCCGCGCTCGCACCTCATCTACGGCAAGATCCTCGCGACCACCGCGTACATGCTGCTTTCTTTGACGGTGACGCTGGTCGCGCTGTCGATCGCGCTGCAGTTCACGCGCCTCGAGGACTGGGGCATGAGCGTCGACCTGTCGCCGCGGTCGGTGCTGGCGATGGTGCTGCTCACCGCGCCGCTCAGCCTCGCGGGCGCGGGCCTGATGACCATCGTCGCCTCGTTCACGCGCAGCTTCCGCGAGGCGCAGACCTATCTCAGCATCGTGCTGATGGTGCCGACGCTGCCGCTCGCGTTGGTCGGCCTGCTCGACCTCAAGCCCACCGTCGCCGCGATGGCGACGCCGTCGCTCAGCCAACATTTTTTGATGACGCGGGTGCTGCGCGGCGAATGGCCGCACGGCTGGGAGATCCTGCTGTCGGCCGGCGTGAGCCTCGCGCTCGGACTGCTGCTCGCCTGGATCGCCGGGCGGCTCTACGAGCGCGAGCAGATCCTGGGCTAGCCGACAGGGGCCCACCCGGGCGCCCCGCCGGGCGGCGTCAGGCCGCGCGCGTGCCGCCGCCCCGCGACCGAGCCTCGGCCAGCAACACTCGGCAACGCCCGACCTCGCGGGCGGCGAAGCTCCGGGCCTCCACCTCGTAGATGTTCCGCCAGTAGCCGACCCGCCACCACTCTTTGAGATAGCGCAAAATGGACAATTGGCGCGTATCCCATTGATTTATAACATGGCAATATTCATGCAGTACGAACTCCGGGTCGGCGAAGAAGTCCTCCGCCCGGCCCCGTAGCCAGATCCGCGAGGGCCCGGTGATGGCCGCCACCCAGGGCATCGGCAGCAGCCACCAGACCCGCTCGCGGACCTCGACGCCGACGGCACGCGAGCCGAACAAGGTCCCCAGCGTCAGGGCCCAGTCGTCCGGTAGACGGACATGTTTTTCCGTCACGGCGTATCCATTTTTTGAAGCCCGCCGCGCATCTCAGGTCCTGCGGGAAATGGATGACGGAAGTTCATAGAACATAAGCGGAATATTCCGGCGAATGGGGTGCGAATCGCATCGCGATTTGGTCTAGAATCCGGCCTGAATCGGGGCTCCGCCCCAAATAATCAAGATACAACGGGATCGGGGTCACATGCCGGGTTCATTCCGCGTGCCGCAGCGGGCGCGCCGCTTCGCCATCCTTCTCGCTCTCCTGCCGGCCGGCGCATGGGCGGCGGATCCGCAGATCACATCGATGGTGGACAACCCCGACCCGGCGACGGCGGGCGGTCTCTACACCTACGCGGTCGGCATCGACAACACCGACGCCGGTGCCGCGACCAACACGGTGCTGACGGTGAGCGTGCCGAGCGGCGCGACCTTCGTCTCCGCGTCGCCCGCCAACGCCAATTGCGTCGCCACCAGCGCCACGCTCGTCACCTGCAGCATCGGCACCTTGCTCGGCAACGGCGCGGGAGCACGCACCGTCAACTTCACTTGGCGTGCGGTCGCCGCGGGCACCATCAACGCCACGGCCACCATCAGCGCCAACAACGACACCAACCTCGCCAACAACACCCAGAACGCCACCACCACCGTATTGGCCGGCGCCGATCTGCGCCTCACCAAGACCGATTCGCCGGATCCTGTCATCGGCGGCGCCAACGTCACCTACACGCTGACCGCCTTCAACGACGGCCCGAACGCCTCGGGCAACCTCGTGCTCACCGACAACCTGCCGGGTTCGTCCACCTTCGTGTCGGCGTCCGGCACCGGTTGGAGCTGCGCGCATGCCGCGGGCGTCGTCACCTGCAACCGATCGGGCTCGCTGGCGGTGGGCGCGAGCGCCCTGCCCGTCACCATCGTCGCGCGCATCGACGCGACCGACGGCTTCGTCACGAACAGCGCCACCATCAATCCGGCCGTCGGCGCCATCGCCGACCCCGACACCAACAACAACACCGCCACCGCGACCACCGAAGTGCTGCCCGGTGCCGATGTCCGCATCGACAGCAAGGCCGTCTCGCCGAACCCCGTCATCGCCGGTGAGAACGCGACCTTCACGATCACGCCGCGCAACGGCGGTCCCGCCGCCGCCAACAACGTCGTCGTCACCGACACGCTGCCGTCGGGCTGGACCTTCGTCTCCGCGACCGGCACAGGATGGAGCTGCAGCGCCTCTGGACAGACGGTCAGGTGTTCCCGTCCCTCCTATGCAGTGGGCGGTGCCAACAACATCACCATCGTCGCGACCGCGCCCGGCAACGCCGTGATCGGTCCGACGGGCCGGACGGACACCAACACCGCGACCATCACCACCACCGACAACGACCCCGCCCCGGGCAACAACAGCCGTTCGGTCAGCTTCGACATCCTGCCGGACGGCGCGGACCTGCGTCTCGCCAAGTCGAAGTCGCCGAACCCTGTGGCGCAAGGCTCGCAGGTCACCTCCACCATCACCGTCACCAACGGCGGACCGCGGCGCGCCACCGGTCCGTTGCGGGTCGTCGACCAGCTGAGCGGCGAGACCTATGTCAGCGCGTCCGGTACGGGCTGGACCTGCTCGGTCTCGGGCGACACCGTCACCTGCGACCACCCGAACGCAGCAGGCCTCAACGCCGGTGCCTCCCTGCCCGCGCTCTCCATCATCACGACCGCGACCGTCGCGGGTTCGGCCACCAACCAGGCCTGTACCGGCAGCAGCCTGCCCGCGGGCGCTGCGGGCGCCACCGCTCGCCAGCCGATCGAGGGCGACCCGAACCCGACCAACGACTGCAACTCCGCGAGCACCAGTTCGACCAGCGTCCGCCCCGATCTCGCCATCACCAAGACGACGAGCACACCGACCGGTGGCGACAAGATCGTCTCGGCCACCGAGGACCGTGTCACCTACACGCTGGTCGTGACCAATGTGTCGCCGACCGCCGAGGACGCCACGGGTGTGCGCATCTCCGACACCGTGCCGGCGTTCCTCGCCTCGGGCACCTACCAGTCGAGCATCGTCACGCCGGTGGTCGCCACCGTCGCCGGTGCGGGCAGCACCGCCACCTTCAACTGCACGGTCAACAACCGCGAAACCGTCATCTGCACGCAGAGCAGCGGCGTGCTCGCCCAGGGCGGCACGGTCACCGTGCCGATCACCGTACTGCGCGGCATGCGTGAGGGCGACTTCACCAACGGCGGTGTGGTCGAGAACACGGTGGAAGGAGATCCGGACCGCAGCAACAACACCGCCTTCGATACCGTCACCATCGTGCCCCTGGCCGACATGCAGATGACCGGCAAGTCGATCACACCGGGCACGGTGAAGGCCGGCGAAGTCGCGACCTATGTGCTCTCGTTCCGCAACAACGGCCCGTCGACCGCGCAGAACGTGGTCGTCACCGACATCTTCACCTTCCCTGCGGGCGACACCGGCTACACCGTCACCGAGATCACGCCGAGCAAGGGCAGTTGCGACGTCAACGCCACCACCAACCCGAACGGCGTCAACGTCAACGACGTCCTCGGCCCGGCGCGCAATTCCTTCACCTGCCGGATCGGCAGCATGTCGAGCGGCGAGACGCAGACCGTCACGCTCAAGGGCCGCCCGAACTTCCGGTCGGGCAACGCCGCGCGCATCTTCACGAACGTCGCCAACGTCACCACCACCACGGCCGAGCGGCCGGACGGCACGGACGGCGGCAACAACGCGCAGGGTCCTGTGACGCTCAACGTCGACCCGGCCGGTCTCGACCTCTTGGTCAACAAGGACGACACCGGGTTCGACCCGATCGCCTACAGCGCGGGCAACACCTTCCTCAGCTACCGCGTCAACGTCACCAACAACGGTCCGTCGTACGCCACGGCCGCGAAGGTGACCGAGGTGATGACGCCGCCCACGGGCAAGCGCGTGCGCTTCGTCTGCGACACGACCACCTACGGCGACAGCACCTGCAACACCGGACCGTTGGCGCTCTGTTCCGTGAGCGATGTCACCTCGGGCGTGGGCACGGCCATCCCGGCGTTCACCTGCGATGTCCCGCCGGGCAACGCCACCACGGGCCTCGCGCGGGGCGATCTGGCCGTCGGTCAGACGAAGAGCATCTTCCTGCGCTTCGAGGTGCTCGATAACCCGAGCACCACCGGCGACAACTTCGTCAATTCGGCCACCGTGTCGGCCAACGAACCGGACACGCTAGCAGCCAACGACACCGAGTCCGAGCAGACCACCGTCCGCCGTCGCGTCGACCTCGCGGTGACCAAATCCGCGAAGAAAGCAGGCGCACCGATCACCACGGTCGCGCTGCGCGAACCGTTCGACTGGGAAGTGATCGTCACCAACAACGGCCCGAGCGAGTCGTTGCAGACCATCCTCACCGACACGCTGCCCGCCGGCAGCGACATCATCGGTACCATCACCTGGACGAAGACGCTGCCGGCAGCCACCGGCACCTGTCCGGACAGCGCCGTCTGCACCATGGGCCAGCTGGATGCGGGTGGCCAGATCACGATCATCGTACCGACGCGGCTCAGCGCCTATCCGTCGGGCGGTGTGGCCACCAACAGCGCCACGGTCAACACCGATCCCAACAACCTCGGCGGTCTCGATACGACGCCGCTCGACAACACCGACACCGCGGACGTCACGGTCACGCGTTCCTCGATCGCCGGCACGGCGTTCCAGGACCGCGTGCGCGACGGCGCGAACGGCGGTACGCCGCAAGCCGCGGCACAGGAGCCGCGCATCTCAGGGGTGACGCTGACGCTGGCCGGCACCGATCTCTACGGCGGCACGGTCAGCGCGACCGTCACCACTGACGCCGACGGCGACTACCTCTTCAACAACCTGCCCCCGTCGGCCGCAGGTGGTTACACGATCACCCAGACGCAGCCCACGGGCTTCATCAACGGCACGGTCTTTCCGCCGACCAGCGGCGGCAGCGAGCCCTCGAACGGCGGCACCTACGCGCGCGGCACCAGCGGCAACCCCACCAGCGGCAACTCGTCGTACGCGGGCATCGTGGTCGGCGGCGCGAGCGCCGCGGTGCGCTACAACTTCCCCGAGATCCGCCAGCCGACGCTGTCGGGCTTCGTCTACCTCGACAAGAACGCCAACGACATCCGCGACCCCGCGACCGACACCGGCATCAGTGGCGCGACCGTGCGGTTGCTGGACGGCGAGACGCTGGTCACCACCGCCACCACCAACGCGAGCGGCGCCTACTCGTTCACGGGGCTCGACCCGCTCGTCGCCTACACGCTCGAACAGCCGCTGCCCACCACGCCCGCGAACCTGCGCAACGGCGCGGTCAACCCTGGTCAGATCGGTGGTGCCGCTTGCGCCACGGGTTGCACTGCCCAGCCGAATACGCCAGCGGTCGACACCGACCGCATCGCTGCCATCGACCTGGCGAGCGGCGCCGACGGTACCGTGTTCAACTTCGGTGAGCGCCAGCTGACCTCCGTCAGCGGCCTCGTCTACATCGACAAGAACCGCAACAACGCGCTCGACGGCAGCGACACCGGCCGGCTCGCCGGCGTCACCGTCCGCCTCGTGCAGGGCGCGAGTTGCGCGGCAGGCACCGAACTGCAGAGCACCACCACCGCGGCGAACGGCACCTATTCGTTCAGCGGCGTGCTCGCCTTCCAGAACTACCTCGTCTGCGAGACGCAGCCCGTGGGCTACGGCGTCGGCAACGCTAACGGCACCGCCGGCAGCAACCAGATCACGCTCACCAACCTCGCCGCCGAAGGATCGGCGAACAACAACTTCGGCGCGCTGGTCGGTTCGCTCACCGGTTCGGTCTACCAGGACACCGGCGCCGGCACGGCCGCCAACTTCAACAACGGCGTGCGCGATGCGGGCGAGCCCGGCATCACGGGCGTCACCGTCACGCTGACGGGCACCGACGCGCTAGGCGCGACGGTGAACCGCACCGCCACCACCGACGCCTCGGGCAACTACACTTTTGACGACCTGCTCACCGCGGGCGCCGGCGGCTACACCGTCACCGAGGGCACCATCCCGCCCGCGGCCGGCACCTTCCTCGACGGCAAGACCACCGCCGGCGGCGCCGGCGGCACCGCGACCGCCGTCGACACGCTGCCCAGCGCGATCAGCAACATCGCGCTCGGCGCGGGTGTGCAGACGACGAACTACATCTTCGGCGAATTGCCGAACGCATCGATCAGCGGCACGGTCTATGTCGACCGCAACCGCAACGACACGATGGACGCGACGCCGACCGACGGCCGCATCGCCGGCGTCACACTGACGCTGCGCGAAGGCAGCAGCTGCAGCTCCGGAACGGTGCGCGGCACGACGACCACTGCGGCCGACGGCACCTACTCGTTCAGCGGCATCGCGGGCGGCGGCACCTACACGATCTGCGAGACGCAGCCGACCGGCTATGCCGACGGTACCGTCAACTCGGGCACCGGCGGCACCAGCAGCGCCGCGAACGCGATCACCCTCACCAACCTGGCGGGCAGCGGCTCGACGAACAACAATTTCGGCGAGCGGGTCGGCCGGCTCAGCGGCTCGGTATACGTCGACTTCTCGGCGGCGACCCCGGCCAACACCAACAACGGCGTGCGCGATGCGGGTGAGAACGGTATCGCCGGCGTCACCGTCACGCTGACGGGCACCGACGCCGCGGGCGGCACGGTCAACCGCACGACGACGACCGACGCCAACGGCGACTACGCGTTCGATGACCTGCTGAGCGCGGGCGCCGGCGGCTACACCGTCACCGAAGGCGCGATCCCGCCCTCGGCCGGCAGCTTCAACGACGGCAAGACCACCGCCGGCGGCGCCGGCGGCACCGCCACCGCCGTCAACACGCTGCCCAGCGCGATCAGCAACATCGCGCTCGGCGCCGGCGTGCAGACGACCAACTACATCTTCGGCGAGCTGCCGCGCGCGGGCATCACCGGCACGGTGTATGTGGACCGCAACCGCAACGACACGATGGATGCGACGCCGACCGACGGCCGCATCAGCGGTGTCACGCTCACCCTGCGCCAGGGCACGAGCTGCAGCGCGGGCACCGTGCTCGGCACGACGACCACCGATGCCAACGGCCAGTACGCGTTCAACGACCTCTCGGCCGGCCTCGACTACGCGGTCTGCGAAACGCAGCCTTCCGGCTACGCCAACGGCACGGTCAACCCGGGCACCAACGGCGCGAGCAGCGCTGCGAACAGCATCGCCGTCACCAACCTGCCGTCCTCGGGTTCGGCCAACAACAATTTCGGTGAGCGGGTCGGCTCGCTCGCCGGCTCGGTGTACCAGGACACGGGCGCGGGCACCCTCGCCAACTTCAACAACGGCGTGCGTGATGCAGGCGAGCCCGGCATCGCCGGGGTCGCCGTCACGCTGACCGGCACCGACGCCGCGGGCGGCGCGGTGAACCGCACCGCCACCACCGACGCGTCGGGCAACTACAGCTTCGACGACCTGCTCGAAGCGGGCGCCGGCGGCTACGCCGTGACCGAGGGCGCGATCCCGCCCGCGGCCGGCACCTTCCTCGACGGCAAGACCACCGCCGGCGGCGCCGGCGGTACGGCCACCCCGGTCGACACGCTGCCCTCGGTGATCAGCAACATCGCGCTCGGCGCGGGTGTGCAGACGACGAACTACATCTTCGGCGAGCTGCCGAGCGCGTCGATCAGCGGCGTGGTCTATGTCGACCGCAACCGCAACGACAGCCTCGACCCGACGCCCACCGACAGCCGCATCAGCGGCGTCACCCTCACGCTGCGTGACGGTGCGAGCTGCAGCGCGGGCACCGTGCTCGGCACGACGACGACGGCCGCCGACGGCACCTACTCGTTCAGCGGCATCGCGGGCGGCGGCACCTACACGATCTGCGAGACCCAGCCCACCGGTTACGCCAACGGCACCGTCAACCCGGGCACCAATGGCGCGAGCAGCGCGGCGAACAGCATCACGCTCACCAATCTGCCCACCACCGGCTCGACCGACAACAACTTCGGCGAGCGCGTCGGGTCGTTGGCCGGTGCGGTGTACATGGACACCGACAACGACGGCCAGAAGCAGTCGGGCGAGCCGGGCCTCGCGGGCGTCAGCGTGACGCTCACCGGCACCGATGCCGCGGGCAACGCCGTCAACCGCACCGCCACCACCAGCGCCGCGGGCGACTACCGCTTCGACGACCTGCTCGCCGCGGGCGCGGGCGGCTACACCGTCACCGAGCAGGCGACGCAGCCGACCTTCGAGGGCAAGGTCACGATCAACGGCCGCACCACCGCCGGCAGCACCGGCGGCACGGCGACCGCGGTGACCACGCTGCCCTCGGCGATCAGCGCCATCCCGCTCGCCGCAGGTGTCGACTCGACCACGCACAACTTCGGTGAACTGCTCTCGGTCGGCCTCTCGGGCACCGTGTTCGCGGACCTCGCCAACGACGGTATCCAGCAGCTGCCGAACGACCTCGGCCTGGGCGGCGTCACGCTGAACCTCACCGGCACCGACGACCTCGGCGCCGCGGTGACCGCCACCACGACGACGGCCGCGGATGGCAGCTACTCGTTCACGGGTCTGCGCCCCGGCACCTACACGGTGACCGAGCCCACGCAGCCCGCGGGCACCGTCAACGGCATCACCACCGCGGGCAGCACCGGCGGCACGGCGACGGCGGTGGCCACGCTGCCCTCGGTGATCAGCGGCATCCCGCTGCTTACCTCCGGCGCGTTCTCGACCGGCAACAACTTCGCCGAGATCCCGAACAACAGCGGCGTCGGCGGCCGCGTCTGGCTCGACCTCGACAACGATGGCGTCATCGACACCGGCGAGAGCGGCATCGCGGGCATCACCGTGACGCTCACCGGCACCGACACCATCGGCCGTCCGATCGAGCGCACGCTCACCACCGACGCCCAAGGCGACTACCTCTTCGAGCAGCTCGCACCGGGCAGCTATACGGTCACCGAGCCGACGCAGCCTGCGGGTACGCTCAACGGTCGCACCGTCGTCGGCACCGGCGGCGGCAGCGCGACCTCGGTCGCGACGCTGCCGAGCGCCATCAGCGGCATCACGCTCGGCATCGGCCAGATGGTCACCGCCAACAACTTCGGCGAGATCCCGCCGGCGCGCCTCGCCGGGCGCGTCTACGCCGACAACAACGACAACGGCGTGATCGACGACAGCGAGACCGGCCTCACGGGCGTCGCGCTCGTGCTCACCGGCACCGATGACCTCGGCGTCGCGGTGAGCGCCAATGCGACCACCGGCGCCGACGGCGGCTACTCGTTCACCGGTCTGCGCCCCGGCACCTACACCATCACCGAGCCGACGCAGCCTGCCGGCACGGTGAACGGCATCACCACCGCCGGTTCGCTCGGCGGCACGGCGACGCCGGTGGCCACCGTGCCGAGCGCCATCAGCGGCATCGTGCTGCCGGTAGGCGGCGCAGGGGTCGACTACAACTTCGGCGAGCTCTCGCTGTCGCCGGATCTGCGCGTCGCGAAGACCCACGCCGAGACCATCTTCACGGTCACCAAGCCTGCGACCTACAGCATCCGCGTGCGCAACGCCGGCAACGCACCGACCAGCGGCGCGTACACCGTCGATGACCGCCTGCCCGCGGGCCTCACGCTCACCGCGACGCCGACCGGCACCGGCTGGACCTGCACCGGCACCGCCGGCGCTTCGGCGTTCAGCTGCACGAGCTCCACCGTGATCGCCGCCGGCGCGACCAACGCCAACGCCATCACCGCGGTCGCGGTGGTCGGCGCCGCCGCGCTCAACGCCTCGCCGGTCAACAACGCGGTGATCGTCGAGGGCGGCGGCGAGATCCCGGCGCGTCGGCCGTCGACCGCCGAGCGCAACGCCTTCAACAGCAACCCGGGCTCGCTGCCGGAGTGCAGCGCCGACATCGTGCACAACGCCTGCCGCGATCCCGAGGATGTGCAGCAGGCCGCGAGCCTGTCGGGCACCGTCTGGTACGACATCGGCACCGTGCAGCGCCAGCTCGATGCGCGCGACCAGCCCAAGCAGGGCTGGATCGTCGAGGTGATCGATGTCACCGGCGTCGACCCGTCGCGGCCGAACGCCGTGACCGGCGAGCGCGAATCTTTGAAGGGCGCCGATGCCGCCAGCGCCACCGCGCAGCCGAACGCCGGCGGCACGCCGGGCGCGGTGGTGGCGCGCGGCTTCACCAAGGCCGACGGCACCTACCTCATCGAGAACCTGATCCCGAACATCCCGTACGGCGTGCGCTTCCGCGATCCGAACTCGAATGTGGTGTTCGGCTATCCGGTGAACGGCGAGCGCGGTCCCGGCTCCTCGGGCGCGAACTGCCTCGAGCTCAACAAGCCGGTCAATGTCGAGAGCTCCTGCGTCGACACCGGCGCGACGCCGCAGCTGTCGATCCGACTCGCGCCGGGCCGCAACCTCGTGCAGCAGTCGCTGCCGATCGACCCCTCCGGCGTGGTCTACGACTCGGGTCTGCGCACGCCGATCCCCGGCGCGATCGTCACGCTGGCGCCGCTCGGTTCCTGCCCGGCCTGGGACCCGGCCGACGACATCGTCGGCGCGACCCTCGGCGGCTACACCGTCGCCGGCAACGCGATCTCGATGCGCACCGGCGCCGACGGCCTCTACCAGTTCCTGCTGTCGGCGGGCGCGCCGCCGCGCTGCACCTTCGCGCTCACGGTGACGCCGCCCTCGGGCTACACTTTCGAGTCGAAGTTGATCGCGCCGACGCCGGGTCCGCTCGCACCGTCGGGCGGCCCGGGTTCGTATTTCAATGTGCAGCCCCAGGCCGAGGCGCCCACCGGCCCGGTCGGCACCGCGACCACCTACTACCTGTCGCTGGTGTCGGGTTCGGCGGCGCCGAACATCCTGCGCAACCACATCCCGCTCGACCCGGCGCTGCCCGGCGCGGTGCTGCTCGACAAGACCGGCGACCGCTCGGTCGCGGAGATCGGCGACAGCGTGCGCTACAGCATCACGGTGTCGGTGCCCTCCGGCGCGCTGCCGCGGCAGACCACCATCGTCGACCGCCTGCCCGCGGGCTTCACCTACATCGCGGGCACCGCGACGGTGGACGACAAGCCGATCGCCGACCCGCAGGGCGGCGTAGGTCCGACGCTCGCCTTCAACCTCGGCCCGATGGGCGCGTCGCGCCAGCTCGTGCTGCGCTACCGCGTGCGCGTCGGCGTCGGCGCGCAGGAAGGCGATGGCGTGAACCGCGCTCAAGGTCAGGCCTGCGGCGTGCCGACGGGCTGCGTCGATGCGGGCTTCAACCCGCTGCCGGGCAATGTCGCCACCAACGAGGACCGCTACCGCGTGCGCGTCACCGGCGGCGTGTTCGGCACCGAGGCCTGCGTGGTCGGCAAGGTGTTCGTCGACTGCAACAACAACCATGTCCAGGACCCCGAAGAGATCGGCATCCCGGGCGTGCGCATGGTGATGTCGGACGGCACCACGCTGATCTCCGACAGCGAAGGCAAGTACAGCGTCTGCGGTCTCGAGCCGAAGAGCATGGTGATGCGCGTCGACCCGCGCACGCTGCCGCGCGGTGCGCGCATGACGACCTCCAGCAACCGCAACCTCGGCGACGCGGGCAGCCTGTGGCTCGACCTCAAGAACGGCGAGCTGCATCGCGCCGACTTCATCGAGGGCAGCTGCTCGGCGCCGGTCATCGACCAGGTGAAGGGCCGCCGCGCGCAGGGCGAGATCCGCGCCCCGGAGACCGAACGCAAGGAAGGTCCGGCGCTGCGCTTCGAAAGTGAAGGCCCCGTGATCGGACCTGTCCGGCCGCGGCAAGGAGAACGCGTGACCCCTGTGGACGCCGAGCAGAAGGGAGGTGCCCATGGCACGCCGTGACCTCCCGCGCACCCCGCGCCTCGATATGACCGTGGCCGCCGCCGTCGCGGCGATCCTCTGCACCGTGCCGATCGCGGTCGCCGCACCGAACACCGGTGAAGGGCTGTCGCCCTCGGCGGCGGGTGCCGCTGCAGGCCAGCCGTGGCGCCAGGTGCGCAAGGGCGAAGGCCTGATGTCGATCTCCCGCGGCGTCGCCGCGAGCCATGATGTCTCGCTCGCACAGGCGATGGTCGGTCTGTATCGCGCCAATCCCGATGCGTTCATGGGCGGCGATATGGGACGCCTCGCTGTCGGTACGCGGTTGCGCGTGCCGGACCGCGATTACCTGCGCGCCACTTCCCACGAAGATGCGGTCCGCGAGGTGAGCGATCGTCTCGGGATCTGGGGCGCTTCGCCCAAGGCATCGGCCCGCGCGCTGCCCGCAGCCGCGATGCAACCGTCAGCTCCGCTGGCGACCAACGCGACCGCGGTCGTGGTGGCTGCCGCGACCTCCGCAGCAGCTGCAACGCCAGCACCTGCAACGCCGACGATCTCCGCACCAGCGGTCTCGGCGCCCGCCTACACACCCGTACTACCGGCCGATGCGCTGCTGCTGCCGCGCCAGCCGAGCGATGCGTTCGCGCCGGGCGCCTTCGGCGTGGGTGCAGTGAGCCGCATCGTCGTCGAAGCCGACCGCAATGGCGTGCCCGCCGACGGCCAGAGCGCCGTCGAATTCGTGGTGCGCCTGTTCGATACCGACGGCAAGCCCGTCAGCAACGGCTACGCCACGCTCGAGCATTCCGCCGGACGCTTGCTGCTGCCCGGCGCGCGCACCGACGAAGCCGGTCCGCGCGGCCGCGATGCCGATCGCGCCACACCCGGCGTGCAGCTGCCGATCGTCGACGGCATCGCGCGCTTCAAGCTGCTCGCGCCCGCCGAGGCGCAGGATGTCATGGTGCGCGTCACCGCCGGCGGCCGTCAGGCTTCCGGCATCGTGAGCTTCGTACCCGAGATGCGCGACATGATCGCCGCGGGCCTCGTCGAGGGTATCGTCGATTTCCGCGACAAGGCCTTGGTCGGTGGTTCGCGCAACGGCGACGGCTTCGAGCGCCAGCTCGATGCTTGGTCGCGCAGCTGGAACGACGGCAAGGCCAACGCCGCCGCGCGTGCCGCCTTCTATATGAAGGGCACGATCGGCGACGACCTGCTGCTCACCGCCGCCTACGACTCCGACAAGGACACGCGCCAGCGCCTGCTGCGCGACTACTCGCCCGACGAGATGTACCCGATCTACGGCGACTCGTCGCTGCGCAGCTTCGATGCCGTCTCCGGCAGCAAGGTCTATGTGCGCGTCGACAAGGACCGCAGCTACGCGATGTTCGGCGACTTCGTCACCGGCGACGGCTTCTCCCAGCCGCTCGGTCAGGGCGGCGTGGCCTCGCTCAAGCAGCGCAGCCTCGGCGCCTGGAACCGCACCGCCACCGGCGCGCGGCTGCACCACGAGCAGGGGAACCTCACCGCCAACCTCTATGTGTTCGAGGATTCGCTGCGCTCCGTCATCGAGGAGTTCGCGAGCCAAGGGTCCGGCCCCTACGCGCTGCGCAACAACGAGGTGCTCGAGGGCAGCGAGAAGGTGGAAGTGGTCGTGCGCGACCGCGACCAGACCTCGCGCATCATCAGCGTGCGGCCGCTGTCGCGGCTCGTCGATTATGTGTTCGAGCCGTTCTCCGGCCGCATCCTGCTGACGCAGTTCCTGCCGGCCTTCGACGCCGACCTCAACCCGGTGTCGCTGCGCGTCAGCTACGAGGTCGACCAGGGCGGCAACGACTTCTGGGCGGGCGGCGCCGATGCGCAGTGGCGCATCAGCGATGCGTTCGAGATCGGCGGCTCGTATGTCGACGACCGCAACCCGCTCGCGCCCTACGAACTGCGTTCGGTCAACGCCACCTGGCGCATGGGCGAGCGCACGGCGCTCGTCGTCGAGTACGCCGACAGCACCAGCACCGTCAACACCAACTCCGCCAACCAGGCCGTGACGCCGGGTCTCGCCGGCTCGGTCGGCGAAGTGCAGGGCGAGGCGCTGCGTGCCGAGTTCGCGCACCAGGGCGAGCGCACCGAGGCGCGCGTCGCCTACGGCCGCTCCGACCCCGCGTTCAACAACACCGCCGCACCGCTCTCCGGCGGTCGTGAAGAGTTCTTCGCGCAGGCGGCGGTACGGCTCGGTGAGCCCGTGCAGCTCTACGCCGACGGTTGGCGCAGCGAGGACCGCAACACCGGCGGCGGCGAACGCCAGTCGGCGGGCGTCGGCCTGATGTGGGATCTCACCAAGGCGCTGCGCTTCGATCTCGGCGTGCGTCGCCATGAAGAGGTGGTCGGCGCGCAGGGCAACGGCTTCCTCACCGTGCCCTTCGGCATGGGCGGCGGCCTCACCGGCAGCATCGCCAGCGGTTCGGCCGGCGGCGCGCTCGGCTTCGGCGCGCAGGTGCTCGATCCGGCCACCGGTCTGCCGGTGATCGTGCAGGGCGGACTGCCGCCCGCGGTGTCGACGCTGCCCGCGGGCACGCGGCTCGAGAGCGACACGGTGCGCCTCGGCGCGTCCTGGCGCATCGCCGAGCCGTTCCGTATCGGCGCCGAGTACGAGACCGACATCAACGGCGACGACCGCCGCCGCGCCGCGATCGGCGCCGACTGGCAGTTCCTGCCGCGCACCCGGCTCTACGGCCGCTACGAGCAGCAGGACGGCTGGGTGCAGATGGCGGGCGTCACCGACACCGCGCGCGACGCCTCGGCGTTCGCGTTCGGCGTCGAGTCGACCTGGATCCGCGACACGCAGCTCTTCAGCGAGTACCGGCTGCGCGATGCCGTCTCGGGCCGCGACCTGCAGCTCGCCTCCGGCATCCAGCACGCGTGGGACCTGCGCGAGGGCCTGCGGCTCTCCGCAGGCTACGAGCAGATCGATGTGCTCTCGGGCGAGACCGCGAAGAGCAACGCCGCGGCGTTCGGCATCGACTGGACCTCCGCCGCGCTGTGGCGCGCCAGCACCCGCGTCGAGTTCCGCCAGAGCGGCGACATCGGCAGCACGCCGGACGACGACAGCCTCGACACCGTGCTGTGGCAGGCGACCATCGCCCGCAAGCTCGACCGCGACTGGACGCTGCTCGCCCGCAACTACCTGCTGCAGACGAAGTACGACCGCGGCGGCGAGGTGTTCCAGGACCGCGCGCAGCTCGGCCTCGCCTACCGCGACACCGACACCAACCGCGTCAACGCGTTGGCGAAGGTCGAGTACAAGGTCGAGGAGGACTCGAGCAACGCGCTGCTCGGCGACCTGTCGAGCCGCGCATGGATCGCCTCCGCGCACGCCGACTGGCACCCGTCCCGGCCGTGGTGGATCACCGGCCGCGTCGCCGGCAAGTGGCAGAAGGACCGCTTCGAGAACGGCGTGCGCGACGAGTTCCGCGCGCAGCTGGTCTCGGGCCGCGTCGTCTACGACCTGACCGAGGACTGGGATGTCGGCTTGCTCGCCGCCGGCCAGTTCGGCCAGCGCGGCGCCGTGCAGAAAGCGTTCGGCGTCGAGGTCGGCCGCCTGCTGCGCCAGAACCTCTGGCTGTCGGTGGGCGCCAACCTCACCGGCTTCGACGGCGACCGCGACCTCGCCGGCTACGAGTACACCCGCGAAGGCGTCTACATCCGCCTGCGCTTCAAGTTCGATGAGCACCTCTTCAAGGGCTCTGACCGCGAGATCAACCGGAGTCTCGACCGATGAAGACCAACTTTTCCCGCCCCGTCCCCACCGTCCTCGCCGTGACGGCGCTCGCCGCTGCTGCGCTCGCCGCCGCGTCGCTCAGCGCAGCCGCACAGGACACGAAGCTCGCGCCGCAACAGGCGCGCATCTCCGACCCGGTGATCCAGGCGGACTACGACGGCTATCTCGCGCTGCAGGAGCGCATCAAGAAGCTGAACGACGGCGGCCGCCGCGTCGCGGACTACCATCTGAGCAAGGCGCAGTGCTGGCTCGATGTGAGCTTCCACGAGTACACGCGCAACGACCGCGGGCCGTTCCCGCAGGCCGCGCTGACCGAGAGCGAGAAGCTGGTCGTGGCGATGGAGCGCGGCGTGACGCCGCTGCCCACCGACACCCCGCTGGTCGGCGAAGCGGTGATGCTGCGGCCTGATCTTTGGGAGCGCGCCCGTGCGCTGCGCGGCGAAGGCGGCTTCGAGTGCGCGGCGCAGAAGACCGCCTGCGCCGAGGTCGAGCTGGTGCACGCCGGCAACGAGCACGCGCAGCAGCAGTGGCGCCACGCCAAGCCGTATGTGCAGAAAGCCGAAGACCTGCTCGCACAGGCCTCGAGCGAAGCGTCGAGCTGCCGCGACGCGGCCGCGCGCGCGGCCGTCGTGCCGGCCGTGGTGCCCGCTGCGGGCGCGACCGTCGCCGCCCGCCAGCTGTGGCTCGGCGCCGAAGTGGTGTTCGAGTTCGACCGTTCGGGCGTCGCCGACATCCGCCCCGCGAGCCGCGCCCAGCTCGAGGGCCTCGCCGACCGGTTGAAGCGCGAGGGCCTCGTGGTCGAGTCCATCGAACTCGTCGGCCATGCCGACCGCCTCAACCGCACCGGCAACGCGGCCTACAACCAGGCGCTCTCCGAGAAGCGCGTCGCCACGGTGCGCGACGAGCTGGTGCGCCTCGGCGTCGATCCGGCCCGCATCAGCACCAGCGCCCGCGGCGATGGCACGCCGGTGGTCGACTGCAGCGGCCGCGGCCTCTCGCAGGCCGCGCTGCGCGAGTGCCTGCTGCCGAACCGCCGCGTCGATGTGCAGGTGCTCACGGCTCCGCGCTGATGCCGGCGGAGACGGTACGGACTGATCCGACGCTGCGACGCTTCGCAGCCGCGCTCGCCGTGCTCGGCTGGACCGCGCTCGCGCTGCAGGCGTGGATCAGCGTCAACCGCCATATCGCGCTCGGCAACGGCGCGGCCTATGGCGTGATGATGTACACCGGCTACTTCACGATCCTGACCAACGCGTTCTGCGCGATGGTCGCCACATCGCTGGCGCTCGGCCCGCAGGCCTCGGCGAACTGGCGCTGGTGGCGGCGACCGGAGATGATCACCGCTGCAGCGGTGTCGATCCTGCTGGTGGGCGTCGTGTACCACCTCCTGCTGCGCGCCATCCATCATCCGACCGGCCTCGAGTACGCCTGCAACATCGCGCTGCACTACCTCGTGCCGCCGCTCTTCGTGCTGCTGTGGTGGCTCGTCGTGCCGCGCGGCATCCTGCAGTGGCGCGATGCCGCGGTCGCCTTCGCGTTCCCGGCCGCGTACGCCGTGTATGTGTTCGCGCGCGGCGAGATGGCCGGGGTGTATCCCTACCCGTTCTTCGATGTGGTGAAGATCGGCTACGGGGCGGCGTTGCGGAACGCCGCCGGCCTTTCGGTCGCGTTCATCATCGTGGGCTTCGGGTTCGTGGCGCTGAAGCGGTCGGCGCCCCGGCGCGACGCCGCGTAGCAATCGCAGGCCGACGCCCCGAGCCCGACGCGGTCGAGGATGGTGACGTGTCCGCGGCGGTGCTGGATGAGCCCCGCCTCCTGCAGCCGGCCTTCGGCCTGCGTGACGCCCTCGCGGCGCACACCGAGCACCTCCGACAGGAACGCCTGCGTGATGTCGAGATCGTCGCCGTGCATCCGGTCCTGCGCGAGCAGCAGCCAGCGGCAGAGCCGCTGTTCCAGCGTGTGGTGCCGGTTGCAGACCGAGGTCTGCGCGACGGTGCCCATCAGCGACCAAGTGTAGTGCATCAGCAGCTGCTGCAGGTCGGCCACCAGCGCACTGGGCAACATCGTGATGCGGTCCTTGTTGCCCTTGCCTTCGCGCACGACGATCAGGTTCCGATCGAAGTCGACATCCTTCACCCGCAAGCGCAGCGCCTCCATCTTGCGCATCCCCGTGCCGTAAAGCAGGCGAAAGACGAGCTGATGTTGGCCGGTCGTAGCTTGCAGCAGGTGCTGCACCTCGATACGGCTCATCACGACCGGCAGACGCTTCGGCACGCGCGGTCGGCCGATCTCCTGCAGCCACGGCAGATCGATGCCGAGCACCTGTTTGTAGAGGAACACGAGGGCAGACAATGCCTGCCGGTGGGTCGAGACCGAGGCGCCGTGGCGATTGGCAAGCCAGGTCAGAAATCCCTCGACCTCGGCGGCCCCCATCTGGCGCGGATGGCGCAGGCCATGGAACCGGACGAACCAGCGGACCCAGTAGACGTACGAGCGTTCCGTGCTCAAACTGTAATGCGCGTAGCGCAACCGCTCTCGAACCTGGTCGAGCACGCGCGTGGCGCGCAACGGTGGCAAGGCGGTGCCGAGTTTCATCGGTGGCGACTACTGCGCATCCATACAGTACCCGCCTGTCAAGCCCCGTCGGACAACGATCTGCGGTCGCCGCGCTGATCTTGGATAACTCGAAAGTCGGCTCCGGCTAAATTGAACTTATATCTCGATAAAACACGTTGGGCGGCACCTACTTCGGAGGCAACATGGCAGCGACAACTCGCATTGGCCTGATCGGTGACCACGATGCGACGGTCCCCGCGCATCAGGCGATTCCTATTGCGCTGCAAATTGCGGGCGAGGCGTTAGCCCTGGACGTCGCGTGGGAATGGGCACCAACGGATGAGATTCTGGATCCGTCGCGGGTCGCCAGCTTTGACGGACTGTGGTGTGTTCCCGCGAGTCCCTACCGCAGCATGGAAGGTGCGTTGCTGGCGATTAACTTCGCCCGAGAGCACGGGCGCCCTTTCCTCGGGACCTGCGGAGGGTTCCAGCATGCCATTATCGAATACGCGCGCAACGCCGTTGGTTGGGCTGACGCGGAGCATGCCGAGACCGCTCCTGATGCAGTGCGCCCTGTGATTACGCCGCTCGCCTGCGCACTGGTGGAAGCCACAGACGCCGTGCGTTTCCGTCCGGGCTCACGGATCGCCTCAGCGTACGGGTGCGAGGAGTCCGCCGAAGGCTATCGCTGTCGCTATGGTCTGAATCCTGTATTTCAAGTGACGCTGGTGTCAGGCCCACTGCGTGCCGGAGCCTACGATGCCACCGGAGAGATTCGGGCCGTCGAACTCGATGACCATCCCTTCTTCCTGGCCACGCTGTTTCAGCCGGAGCGTGCAGCGCTGAAGGGCCAGCTTCCGCCCCTGGTGGCGGCCTTTGTGCGGGCGTCTGCGGTACATGCCGCCCAACAACACGCTGCAGCGGACGCGCAAACAGCCGCGCGCCGCTGAGCATGCCCGTTAGGCCTCGAAGATGAGCACCATGAGTTCACCTCTACCTCCGGGACAGCGAGAGACAGCCGACTTTCCTCGATTTGGGCTCACTCAGTTTGCTGGCCGATTTCCTTCCCAAACGACCAGACCGA